>Ga0265329_10000059_pt1 | contig 48321 bp, 27 predicted proteins | sample 41627metaG_FD_202091 | JGI IMG/M metagenome (GOLD analysis project Ga0265329, IMG submission 202091) | Rhizosphere microbial communities from Carex aquatilis grown in University of Washington, Seatle, WA, United States - 4-16-27 metaG | ecosystem: Host-associated > Plants > Roots > Rhizosphere...
CGCCATCCATCACGGAGAGCCGGGTGCATAACGAAAGGTGCACGCCCGGTTCGGGAAGGGGGCGCTCGGAATCCTACTGGCGAAAGCCGGCAAGGCGCCGAGCGCCCACCTCACCAAAATCCACGCCGCTTACATGCGAACGCCACGACCCTGCTGTGCCCACAGTCTTTACATCGGACGCGAAGAAGGCCGTGCACGAGGATGCCACAGCGAAGGTACGCCTCGAATTCGTCAAGCACGAAGGCGGGCAGTTCGCCGCCTCCTGCTTCCAGGTCGGCCAGGAACGTCGCCCAGTGTTCCTGTATCGTTCGGTAAAGCAAAGTCGTTTCGGGACAATGGCGTTCGTACGCGCCCGCGCCCGCGGTCGCGTGGGTGAGAGAGCTTCCTGCTGGCTGCGTGGAAAGCACCACCAGGAGTTGTCGACAACAGGGCCATATTTGTTGCTACGACACCGAGAAGGCGGCGGCGAGCAAGGTCGTGCAACTGGCCAAGGACGCGGGCGTGGCACTCACGCCAGCGGGCGCGACCTATCCCTTCGGCAAGGATCCGAACGACCGCAACATCCGTATCTCGCCCACGCGCCCGCCGCTCGACCAGGTCCGCAAGGCCATGGAAGTGGTCGCGGTCTGCGTGCAGCTCGCGTCCGAGTAGTCCTAAATCCCTTCGAACAAGATGGTCGAGAGGTAGCGCTCGCCGGAATCGGGCAGGATGGCCACGATGGTCTTGCCCGCGAACTCGTCGAGCTTGGCTAGGCGCAAAGCCACGGCTGCGGCGGCGCCGCACGAGATGCCTGAAAGAATGCCTTCCTCGCGGGCCAAGCGGCGCGCGGTTTCGATGGCTTCCTCGTCGGCGACTTGTTCCACGCGATCGACGATCGAAAGATCAAGGGTGTCGGGAATGAATCCGGCGCCGATGCCCTGGATCTTGTGCGGGCTAGGCTTAAGCGGCTCACCATTGCGTTGCTGGGTAATCACTGGGCTCTTGGCCGGCTCGACCGCCACCGAAAGCAGCGGCTGCTTCTTGATCTTCTCGAAGTAGCGCGAGATCCCCGTGATCGTGCCGCCAGTGCCCACGCCAGAAACCAGGATATCGACCTTGCCGTTGGTGTCGTTCCAAATCTCGGGGCCCGTGGTTTCCTCGTGGATGCGCGGATTGGCTGGGTTCTTGAACTGCTGGGGCAGGAAGTAGCGATCGGGCTCGCCTGTTGCCAGGGCTTCTGCGCGCCGGATGGCGCCGGGCATGCCTTCCGGACCGGGTGTGAGCACCAGGTTGGCGCCGAAGGCAGCCAGAACCCGTCTTCGCTCGATGCTCATGGTTTCGGGCATGGTCAGCGTGAGCTTGTAGCCGCGGGCCGCGCACACGAATGCGAGCGCGATCCCGGTGTTGCCGCTGGTCGGCTCGACGACTTCAATCCCAGGGCGCAGCACCCCGCGCGCTTCTGCGTCCCGGATCATCGAGGCGCCGATGCGGCACTTGACCGAGTAGGCCGGGTTGCGGCCTTCGATTTTGGCAAGCACTGTTGCCTTGGCTCCGGCGGCAATGCGCCCGAGCTTGATGAGAGGAGTTCCACCGATGGACAAGGAGTTGTCGTTGTAGAGCATGATCAATTCCTATAAAAACGATAGGTAAAACGTGATATGCAGTTGTTCAAGTGTCAAGTGCCAAATCGCAGGTGTCGCACGTGTGGTGAAAACCTGACTCACATGCGGCCTTGGGTCCAGACCGAGGTTGAGTTCGCTTGGGTTCTCTCTTGGTCGTGGTTTTGCTTCCAGTCCGCGCATGCTTGCGAAACATCTCTTCGCGATCTTTCTTATTGGCGCGGGTTCGTTGCTGGCGGGACCAGCCATGGCTCAGCCGAACCCCACACCCACTCCAGCGCAGCTGACCTCGTGGCACGCGCGATACAGCCGAGCGCGCGCGGCCATGCTCGAGGGAGACTTTTCCACCGCAGCCGCGAAGTTCGCTGAGTTGGTGGACGGCGCGCCCGATCCCGTCGACCGCATGTTGGCTGCGGAGATGTTGTCTGCTTGCCGGATCTGGGCTCAGGGCGGTTTTGTCCTGACCACACCGCAAAAGATGGCGCTGACCGCTCCTGCCTTGCTCGAAGATCGCCGGACCACCGACGAAATCGCGATTCTCTACACCAACGCGATCCTCTACGGACTGTACGCGGGGATCGTGCTCGACGCGTGGACCGACGCAAACTCCCCTGGTAGTGCGATCCTGCCTCCGCTGGCTTTGGCCGGAGCATCCGTGGGCATCGTTGCCATCCTTGATCGTAGCGTGCACCTTGGCTACGGCGTGGCGCAATCGATGGTGTCGGGGATGTACGTGGGATTCGAGGAGGGAATCGCGTGGATCCTGTGGCATGAGGCCAGCGTGCAGTACTCCTCGAAATTCGGTACCAAGGCTTCGATGACCTTGATCTGGGGGCTTGGAACCGTCGGAGCGATTGCAGGCGGCGTGGTCGGATCGGCCTACGGAACGACGCCAGGCAGGGCATCCTTGATGGGCTCGGCCGCCATGTGGAGCGGCCTCGTGGTGGGAACTCTTGCGGGCGGGATCACCAAGCAATCGGACACGGCGCTTCTGTCGTCGGCCATCGCCCTCAACGCGGGCGCGGTGCTCGGCGCCTTCGCCGGGGCCGAGGTTTCGCCCTCGATTGCCCGCGTGCGGTTCATCGATCTGGGTGGGCTCAGCGGCGGACTCCTCTTGGGCGGACTCTATTGGGCGGTCCAGGACAGGCACGCCAGCGGGCAGGGCCTGCTGATCGCGACCAGCCTGGGCATGACCGCCGGGTTGGCGGCGGGGTGGCTGCTTACCCGGGACATGGAAACCGATCAGCCGAGAAAGGACCGCGAGCCGAGCCTTGCCGAACGGCTGGTGCCGACCCTGATGCCGGCGAGCTCCGGGACCGGCCTGGTGCTCGGCGTGGCCTCGACAATTTGAGACAAGTTGCCCATGAGTCGGGCACACTAGGCGCGTGGGACGATCCACGCTCCTTCTATCGATCGCGCTGTGGTCATTGGCAGCGGATAGCTTCGCTGCCGAATCGAAACCGCCGTGGCCGGCACGCAAGCGGCGCTCCGAGGAAGGGCTCTTGCGTCCCGGAGTGCACGAGCTGAAAGATCCCAAGCGCTGGCCGGCCGAGCCCGAGTCGCCACCCGCGCCCATCGATGAGGCGCGATTCCGGAAGGCATTTTCCGGCCTATGCGAAGGCATGGCCTCGCCGCGCATGCTGGGACGAATCTCCGACGAGATCCGCCAGGTCGCCGACGAGGCGAAGGTCGACCCGTTTCTGCTGGCCGCGCTGGTCTACCGCGAGAGCCGGTGCGTGCCCACGTTGGTGACGTCCTTCGGGACCGGCCTTCTGCAGGTTCAGACGCGCATGATCCAGGGCAACGTGCGCGGCGATACTTTGCGCTACCAGGTGCGCGAGGGCGACGCATGGAAGGAACGCGCGCGACCCATCCCGCGCGGCGCCCTTCAGCGTTTGCTGAATTCGTTGATCAATCTGCGCCTGGGCGCGGCCATGCTGGCCATGTGGCAGGAAGAGCACCCCGCCATCGATGAGGTCTTTGCCGACTCGGTTCCCCATCGCAGCGCGGTCGCGCACTTTGGCTGGGGCGATATCGTGCGCGGCACGGGCGGCGAAGATCGCGCGCTCATCGCACGACGGCGACTCATCAATCGCTACCTCGACACGAAAGTGGTGCCGCGCAAGACGGACCTGGGATTCGAGGTTGTGTCGCCCTTGGAAGGCATTCCGCGCGTGGCCCCCAGCGGGCCAGGCGATGATCGCGACGAGGGTGCGCGCGCCCATCGTGGCTTGGACATCGACGCCACGGGCGGCGAGCCCATCGGCAGCATCGCCGACGGCGTGGTGTGGTTCACTGGGTTCGACTTGCCCGGCCGGGTGCGTCCGCAGGTCGTGCCGCCCGACGAGCTGGCGACCACCAAGCGGCCCGAGCTAGGGCCAGGCGGCCTGTTCGTCTGCATCCGACACGTGCCACACATTTTTTCGTGCTACATGCACCTGCAAAGCTACCGCGTGGCCATCAATGACCACGTGCAGGCCGGGCAAATCATCGCCAACGTGGGGCACTCGGGAGTCAAGGTTTCGGGCACGCATTTGCATCTCGAAATCCATCGCGACGGCGACGCCCTCGACCCCGCCCCTGTGCTTGGCCCCGAGTTCGTGATTCCGCCGCAAGAGACGGTGGCCCACGACATCGCCATGGCTAACAAGAAACATCGCCTGGTGAAAGAGCGCCGCGCGCGCTGGAAGGCCCGCCTAGCCGAGCGGCAAGCCAAGGCGAACTGATACGACAAAAGTCTTGGCCTGGAATGCCAAGCGTGTAGTGTCCTTGCTTGGCGTCGTCGCAGGCAGGCAGCGCGTCTTCGGGCGGGGACGCTTCGGTAACATGGTTTGGTGCGTTCGATGAGGAGAGGAAGGAGTGCCCCATGAAGCGAAGGTGCGGAGAGCGTGCTTTTTCCGTCGTGGTTGGTTGGGCGGCTGCGGAAATGATCTTGCTCGTTGGGTGCGCGTCGTCGCCCAAGTCGCCCATCGTGGCGGACGCAAGCCCCGACCGGCCAGCCGATACGAGCATTGCCGTCGACGCAACCTTGAGGTCGGACGCAAGCGCAGCGGCGAGCTTCTGTATCGGTCCCGCGTCTGGGGAGCTCATTGACGACATGAGCGGAACGAGCATTAGCTTGAGGCCACCGACCTGTGGGACGAAGGGTACCTGGTACGCAAATTCGAGCGGGACTCTCACCACCCCGGCTGGGGACCCCTCAACCTTGAACAACTGCGGAAGTGACTGTCTTTCTCTCTACAGCCCGCTCCCCAGTGGATTCCCGGGGTCGACAGCGACCGCAGATGGCGGTGGGGTCTCTGGCCCACAGGCCATGTGCGTCGCGGGGCAAACGGGAACGTCGCAATATGACGGAGCCGGGATGCAGCTCTGGCTTGCCTGGTCTGGCCCGGTGCCCGATGGAGGCACATACTGGGACAACGATGCTGGCACGATAGTGCCGCCGCCGGCGCTCATCGATGCGAGCGAGTACGGCGGTATCCAGCTCTGGCTGTGGGTTTCACCGGACACCGCTGCGTCGGTTGGCGCCAGTCTCCTCGTTGGTTTGGGCGATGAGAACCAGACCCCGGGGGACGGCGTATGCGACGCGAATGACACCGGGGTTTTCGCCTGCGGCCCAGCCGCCGCCGCCGTCTCCTCCACTTTGGCCCAAAATCATGGTTCGGGACGGTTCTTCGCCGACGATGGCAGCAGACTGAACGCGCTGTCCGGCGGCTGGCAGCATGTCTGGGCACCGTGGAGCAGCTTCACCACGAATCCGTACTATGGTGGGGCGAACGAGGCGAAGGTCGATCCCAGGACTCTGGTGTGGGTCATGTTCTGGGTCGAACAAGACAGCGCGAGCGGACCTGCCGTCCCCTTCGACTTCTGCATCTACCAGCTGAGCTTCCTGCCCAAGTCTGACATTCTCGCGCCAGACGGCGGCGCCGAAGATGGAGGCGAAACGGCAAGCTTCTGTAGCGGTCCCGCGACCGGCGCGCTCATCGACGACATGAGCGGCTCGAGCATCAGCTTGACGCCACCGGCCTGTGGGACGAAGGGTGCGTGGTACCCAATTTCTTCCGGGACTCTCACCACCCCGGCCGGGGACCCCTCGACACTGTCGAGCTGCGGAAGTCTTTGCCAATCTCTCTATAGCCCAATGCCGGCTGGATCGCCGGGACCGACTGCGACCGGAGATGACGGCGGGGCACCGCAAGCCATGTGCATTGCGGGGCAGACCAGCCCGGAGCAGTACACCGTAGGCGGCCTGACCCTGGAGTTTGCGCTCTCAGGCGCGGTGCCTGCTGGTGGCCCTGCCTGGATCAACAGCGGGGGCAGGGACTGGGGCGGCAGTGTTTTTACCACGGACCCACCGCCAGCGTTGATCGACGCCAGCCAATACTCCGGCATCCAGTTCTGGCTGTGGGTTTCCCCAGATACCGCCGCAGCGGTTGCGTCCAGCTTCGAAGTCGGGCTGGTCGACAAGAACCAGCTCCGTGGGGCAGGCATCTGCGACCCGAATGTCACCACAGGGGTCGACGCATGCGCCGGCGGGACCGCGGGGGTTTCCTTCAGCGTCGCGGCCGCGTCCCTAGCTTCGGGGCCTCTTTTCGGCGCCGACGGCAGCGAGCTGACCACCCTGATTGGAGGGTGGCAGCTCGTCCAGGCCCCGTGGAGCAGCTTCCTTGCAAACCCTTACTATGGCGGCGCCAATGAAATCATGGTCGACCCGAAAACCCTGGCGTTCGCTCAGTTCATGGTTCAGCAGACCCGTCCCAGCGGACCTGCGATCCCATTCGACTTCTGCATCTACGGATTGAAGTTCTACTAGCAGCCCCGACGGGGTTCCGCGCACGCTACTTGAAGCGCGCGAAGAACGCCCAAACCGCCGGGCCGGCGTCGAAGCATACGCCGCCGTCAAGGCAATTGGCCATGCTCGGCCAGCTATGGCCTTCGCTGTGGACGCACCAGACCACGGGCAGATCGGGCCGGCAACCTTGGTACTCCACGCACTCCGCCGGGCTGACGGTGACTGGCGCCAGCGTCGTCGAGCAACCGTTTCTGGCGATCCAGAAGTCGCGGGTGGCGATGCCGCCGGTGGTGAAGTCCACAAGGTTGTCGTTCGAAGCGTGCGCGATCCAGGCGCCGACGTTCCCGGTGCAGGTGACCGGGCTGGAATCGGAGGAGCTTGGCGGCCCACCAGCCACGGGCGCGATGGCGCGCAGTACGCCGCCGCGGAAGCAACCAAGGTCGTTGGTGAAGTAGGCGCCAGCGCTCAGGCCGGTGCTGAAGATACGGGCGCGGTCGACACAGTAGGTGCTGGTAAGGTAGTCAACCAGCGTATCGAAGAGATCCACATCGAGGCCGGTCGCGGCACGATCCCAGTCCGTATAACCAGCGGCACCCAGGCCATCCGGATACACGAAGATCGCGCCGCCCGCTGCCGCGGGCTCGATAGCGAATTGCTGTCGCGCCCAGTTGCCCGTGCCGCCAGAGCCGTGCCAGCCGAAGACGAGGGGCAGGGGCGTGCTGCCGTCATAGTTCCTCGGGACGGAGAGTAGGTAGGTGCGTGCCCGGCTCCCGACCGTGATGGTCTGGTTGCCGAGCACGCCGGTCGGTGCTCCGGCAAGGCCGCATCCCGTCGGACCATCGAGGCTGGCATACTCTGCGGCGTCAACGGTTGCAGCGATACTCGCGTCGACACGCGCGTCGATGATGGCGCCACCGCTGCCGCTGCCACCTGTGCCGATTGGCCCAACGGTTCTCCCTGAGCCCGCTGGCGACGGCGCCTTGGCGCAGCCGGCGACCACCAGGCAAAGGCCGATGGAAACAGCGGATCCGAGAACGCAAACATCACGCATGGCACCCCCTCCGTGATCAAGATCGCGGGCATCATAGTACAAATCGGGAAAGGGCGATCCAGTACGTAGTACGACTAACCTTTGTAGACGACTTCCATCACGCAATGGCGGTCCTCGCAGCGAAAGCGCAGGCGCAGGCGGCGCCCCTCATCGTCGGTGATAAACCATGGCTCCGGTGGGGGCGTCGATGGCACAGAGGAGGATGAGAGCACAGAGGGCGGAGAGGACGTCTCTTCCGGGGCGTGAATCTTCTTCTCTGTGCTCTCTCCTGGCTCTCTTGGGCACAGCCTAAGTTCGTATTTGAGGCAGTAGCGCGTGGTCATGACCGTGCGGCCGGCGAGGTCGAGGCCGCTCTCGGCGGCGGGCTCGATGTTCTGCACTTGATGACGGCGATAGAAGGCGGCAGCTTTCTGGTTGAGCACGTTGCCGAGGTAGGAAAGCTTGGTGGCGGGGAATGGCGTGTCGTTGGGGGCAAGCAAGTTCTCCCGCGTGGGCCGGGCGTGGATGCGCGCGGACGCCAGGTTTTCGGCCAGGTTTCGGCGCAGCGAATTCACCTGGGCCGCGGAAAGATGAAGTGGCTTTGCCCACTCGATCGCGACAGTGCCGGCAGCGAACTCGGTGTCGCCCAATTTGGCCAGCTGTTGCGTGACGCTGGCTTGCGCTCGTTCCGGTTTGTCGGCCACGACCTTTTCGCACAGGAGCGCGGCCTCTCCACGAACCCCGTCCTCGTCGGTCGCTTCCACAGCAATCCCATCAGAAGTCTCGCGAAGTTTGAGCGCCACCGCGATCTTTCGCGCCGGACGGCTTAGCGCGATTTGCTTGGCGAAGGCGTGGTCGTGGTTGCGGAACACGCGTGCGCCCGCGGCCAGACCGTCGAGTTTCTGCGGGAACACGGTCTTGCCCAGCACGCGATTGACCGTCGATCCTTCGAGTTGATGGTCGCGATCGTAGAAGGTGATGCCGTCGCCACTTTGCAAGGGCGCGGGCGCATCCAGGGTGAACGAATCGCGCCCCAAGGCTGTCACCTCGCCGAGCGATTCGCCCACGTGCTTGGGCGAATCGGGCGAGGCCACACTGGCGCCGCGGCCGGTGAGAAAATAGCTGGTGTAGCCGCGGTTGAAGGTCTTGTCGGGATTGGGCACGAAGCCCAGCGTAACGATCCCAGACGAGGATTTGCGGTCATCCCGCGCGGCCAGCAGGCGGTCGAGTGCCTGGCGGTAGTGGCCCACAATGTTCATGACGTAGGCCTTGTTTTTCAGGCGTCCCTCGATCTTGAACGACGACACGCCAGCCGCGAGCAAGTCGCCAAGGTGTGGAGTCAAATTCAGATCACGCAGCGAAAGCAGGTGGCGGCCGGCCACCACGGCCTTTCCGTGCGCGTCCACGAGGGAGTATTCCCGCCGGCAGGGTTGCGCGCACTGGCCGCGGTTGCCGCTGCGACCGCCCATGGCGTAGCTGAGCGTGCACTGGCCACTCATACACACGCAGAGCGCGCCGTGGATGAAGACCTCCAGCTCGATGGCGGTGGCGGCGCGGATCTCTCGGATCTGGTCGAGGTCGAGTTCGCGGGCCAGGATCGCGCGCGCGAAGCCGACCTTCTCCAAGAAGGCCACGCGCTTTGGCGTGTGGTTGTGCATTTGCGTGCTGGCAATGAGCGGCAGCGGCGGTAGGCCGCATTCGAGCAAGCCCACGTCTTGAATGATGAGTCCGTCCACGCCCGCGCGATGCAGGTCGTGACAAAGGGCCACGGCAGATTCGATCTCGTCGTCGCGCAAGATGGTGTTGACCGCGGCGTAGACCTTGCCCCAATAGCGATGCGCGTACGCGGCCAGGCGTTCGATGTCGGCGAGCGAATTCGCCGCGGCCTCGCGCGCGCCGAAGCGCGCGGCGCCAACGTACACCGCATCGGCGCCACAGTTGATGGCGGCGATCCCGGTTTCCAGATCCTTGGCGGGTGCCAGCAGTTCGATGACGGACACGACTGGGTTCGTGATACCATTTTTTGCCGACTGAGGCCTGACGACCCATGCGCGCCCTGTTTCTCGCCGCGGTCCTGTTGATGCTCGCCCCCGCGGCTCAGGCCGCGGAGCCGAGTGGACTCTACGTTCTCGCCATCAACGGCGGCGGCGACAAGCTCGACAACTTCGCGTCGCACTTGGCGCACCTGCGCCAGCTAACGGATCTTCTGGCCGCGTCCGGCATTCCACGCGATCACATCACCGTGTTGGCCAGCGATGGCAGCAATCCGGCGCCCGATCTGGCCACGCGCGAGCCCGAACCTGAAAACGCCTGGCTTCTGCAGGGCACGCGCGTGGATTCGCTGCTGCGCGATCTCACGACCTACGAAGATTCCGTTTTGCCCGGCATCGACTTGCGGCCCGCGACGGTGGCCAGTCTGTCGCGCACGCTCGGCGAACTGCGTGGGCGCTTGCACGCGGGCGACACGCTGCTGGTCTACGTGACCGATCATGGAACCCAGAGCCAGCGCGATCCCATCGAGAATCGCATCACGTTGTGGGGGCCGCACGAGTCGATCTCCGTGCGCAAACTGGGCGCCTTGCTCGCGCGCCTGCCACCCTCGGTGCGCGTGGTGTCGCTGATGTCCCAGTGCTTTTCCGGCGGGTTCGCCTATCTGCACGAGGCGCGCGAGCACAAGCCACTGCCCAGCGGCAAGACCTGCGGGTACTTTTCCTCGACACCGGATCGCCCTGCGTATGGCTGCTATCCCGAGGTGCGCGGGCAGAAGGCCATCGGGCATTCGTTCGAGTTCTTGACGGCGCTGGCCCGGCGAGGACGTTTTTCCGCGGCCCAGGCCGACATCATGGTCAGCGACGAGACACCGGACATTCCCCTGCGCAGTTCGGACGTGTACCTGGCCGAGCAGATCGCACGCGCCGCGGGATCGCCCGAGCGCGAGGCGGCCTTCGCCGATCCACTGGTGGGGCAGGCATTCGCCGGTCGTGACTTCGTCGAGGAGAGTCGTCTCATCGACAGGATCGCGTCGGTCTATGCCTTTGCCCGGCCGGCCTCGCTCGCCGAACTGGACGAGCGCGCGCATGCCCTGTTCGCATTTCTCGACCAGCTCGAACTCGACGGCAAAACCTGGGAGGGCGCGCTCGGCGACTTCAATCAGGCGAACCTGGATGCCTTTGTCGCCAGCCAGCCGCGTTGGCGCGCTCGGCTCGAAGATCGCGCGGTTCGCGGGCTCGATGTTGTTGCTCGGCGTGGCCTCGCGCTGGAGCTGCTCGCCGACCTGGCGCCCTACGTGATGTCCGATCCATCGCGCTTGGCCGAGGCCAATCGGCTGGTCACGGGACTTACCACCACCGACGAGATCAGCTATCGCAGCGAGATCCGCGTGGCCGCGCTTCTGCGCACGCGCTTCGTGCTTACTTCGGTGGCCGGACGCCTGTGGAGCAAGCGCGACCCGCACCAGGTGCAGGCGGTCGAGGCGCTCACCCGCTGCGAGGATCTGGCCTTGCCCGTGCCGGCGCCACCGCGCATGGCCGAACCAGCTGCAGCGCCGAGGCTGCCGCCCTTGGCCGAGGATCAGCGTCGCGCGGCCGCGGTCCGGCCGGGCTGGCTGGGCATCACCTTCGTTCCGGTCAGTCGCGATCGGCGCAAGAACCTGGGCGTGCCCGACGGCGCTGCGCAGATTACCGCCGTGGTGCCACGCTCTCCGGCGGCCGAGGCGGGGCTTCGCTCGGGCGACATCGTACTGGGGCCGCCTGGCCGACCTTTGTCGCACTCACGCGATTTGCGCCCCTTCATCGCTTCGTCCGCGATGAACGTGGCGTTGCCCATCGAGGTGCTGCGGGGAAAGGGCCGCGTGGTCCTGCGTCCGGTCGTTGGCCAGGCGCCCTCGGCCAAGGCGAGAAACTAGAACACGTAACCGGCCGTGCCGCCGAGGAAGAAGGCGTCGTAGAAGCCGCCCTCGAGACGGAACTCCAGCCCCTTGGCGTCGGGGATGGGGAAATCGAGGCCGAAGAGCAGATTGATGATGGGGATCGCGCCGGGAATGTTGGTTTCCTGGAACCGGTGCGGATTGTCGGGGCCGAGATCCTTGCCTTGGCCTGCTGCAAGCAAGGCTTCGTTGCAGTTCGCTTTGGCATCGCAAATGGGTGTGCCATCCGCCGACACAACGGTGTAGTTGCCCGTGGCCGCATCGTATCTGGCCGACGTGCGCAGAATCTTGCCACGCACGACAGCCAAGCCCAGACCCGCGCCGTAGTGGATGCCGAAGTAGGGGGTGAAGTACTGGCGTGAGATGAAGGCAGCGTCCATGGTGATAAGCGAAAAATTCCGGGCCTGAACCAGATCCGCGTCCTGGCTGGGGTCTTTGCCCTTGCCTAGCCAGTAGCCGTCAGACGGGCTCATGTTTTGAAACCCAATGCCGACGACGAGTTCCCAGGTGCGGTGGGGGTCGTCCCTATCGAACTTGCGGCGATAGCCTTCGAGCGCGTAGGCGTAGGTTGAAAGCGGTACGCTCTTCTGTGCGAAAAGGCCGAGAAACCAGCTCGGCACCGAAACCCAACGAAGGCGGAACGCGAGCCCGTACTTCGCATCATTGCGTGGGGCGGTGAGAGGTGGCGCAATCGCCTCTGCCGCCGGGGCACCCTCTGTTGCGGGCGTCGCGCCCGGTTCACCAGGGGACGCGGTATCTGGTGTTGGACCAGCCGTCTCTGGCGGCGGCATCGGGGGACTATCTTGTGCGAATGCGGCGGGCGCGAAAGCGAGCGCGGCGATGGTGAACAATTGGAACACGCGCAAGTAACGATGCATGGAGGCCTCCGAGGGATCCGGTTGAGGCGGACTATACCTTAACCTTCTACGCAGAAACCCTGAAAGGGTTTCCGCACCCTCGGCACCGCCTTCCCCCCACCTACCCCCTCGCTCGCGCTCGGCCTCGCGCGATGGTACGTCGCCAGCAAAGCTGGCGAGCTTCCCACGCGTTTGTGCTACCGTCTCATCGTGCCTCTGACGTGTCTGGCCATCGTCCTTTCCGCCTTGGCTGCTTCCCCTTCTTCCGCGCCTGCCCCCAATGTGGGTCTGGGCAAGGATGGCGGCAAGGATCTCGGCAAGGTCACTGATGGGCGCCCGCAAATCGAAGCCTATCTGGCCGTGCACGACGTGTCGTCGGCCGCCGGGCTGCGCGCCCTGGCCGCGGCGCCCGAGAAGGCCCTGATGGCCATTGCGTCTGACCCTGCCGCCGAAGGGTTGATCCGGTCGCGCGCGGTGGCCGCGCTACGCCTGGTCGCCACGCAGGAGGTGCGGGTTTTCCTCGGCAAACTCATCCAGACCAAGGCCAAGGCCACCGACATCACGGATCGCCTGATCGTTCGCCGGGCTGCCGTGGCGCTTGGCTGGATGGCCGGGTCGGGCACGGTCGAGCAGCTCGCCATGCTCTTCGACAACGAGGACGCCGAGGTTCGCCTCGACGCGGCGATTGGCCTAGGCCTGACCCGCTCCGCGACCGCCGCGACGTATTTGCGCAGGCAGCTGGCTGTCGAGTCGTCGCCGCGCGTGCGCGATCAGATCGAGCGCCAGCTGCGTGCCCTTGACGAGTCCCCGGTGGAGCCGGAAAAGGCGCCAGCCCCACCGAAAGGGCAACCCATGCGGGGAAGCTGGTGACCATGACCCGCGCGCCTTTCTTGTGTTAGCTTCCGACCCCGATCCCTGGCCCGCGAAGGAGACGTAGATCGTGCCCAAAGAGAAACTCGGCATTCTGGTCGGCGGTGGCCCCGCACCTGGCATCAACAGCGTGATCAGCGCCGCCACCATTCGCGCTCTCTTGCAGGGCGTGGAAGTGCTTGGCATTCGCGATGGGTTCGATCGCCTGATGAAAGGGCGCCTGGACGACATCCGGCCCTTGCAGCTCGGCGATGTCAGCCGCATCCACTTCAGTGGCGGATCGTTCCTGGGCAGCTCGCGCGCCAACCCGACCCAAAAGGACGAGGATCTGGTCATGGTGGTGGATTCGCTGCACCGCCTGGGCGTCACCCAGCTCATCACCATCGGCGGCGACGACACTGCCTATTCCGCGATGAAGGTTTCCGAGAAGGCCGCGGGCAAGTTGCGCGTGGTTCATGTGCCCAAGACCATCGACAACGACCTCGACCTCGACCCGTCGGTCGATTCGTTTGGTTACAACACCGCCCGCCACCTCGGCGTCGAACTGGTCAAAAACCTGATGGTCGACGCCAAGACCACCTCGCGCTGGTACTTCGTGGTGGCCATGGGGCGCAAGGCCGGTCACCTGGCCCTCGGCATCGGCAAGGCGGCGGGCGCGACCCTGACCGTGATCCCCGAGGAATTCCCGCGCAACAAGGCGACCCTGCGCATCCTGGTCGACATCCTGGCGGGCGCCATCATCAAGCGTCTGGCCGAAGGGCGGCGCTACGGCGTGGCGGTGCTGGCCGAGGGCTTGGCCGTGGCGCTGCCCGAGGATGACCTCAAGCGCTTGGGCAACATCGAACGCGACGAGCACGGGCACATTCGCGTTTCCGAACTCAATCTTGGCGATGGCCTCAAGCGAGCCGTGAACGCGCGCCTGCGCGACCTGGGCGTGCCCAAGGTCACCATCGTGTCGAAGGACATCGGCTACGAATTGCGCTGCGCCGACCCCGTGCCCTACGACATGGAATACACGCGCGACCTCGGCTACTGCGCGGCCAAGTTCTTGTTTTCGGGCGGCAACGCGGCCATGGTTTCGCTGCAGGCCGGGAACTTCGTGCCCATTCCTTTCGCGCAGCTGCTCGACCCGCAGACTGGACGCACGCGTGTGCGCATGGTGGATATCAAGTCCACCCGCTACGCCATCGCCCGGCGCTACATGATTCGTCTGCGGCGCGACGACTTCGAGGAGCCGGCCGTGCTGACCATGTTCGGTTCGGTGTGCAATCCGAAGAAATCGGCCGAGGAATTCAAGCGCGAGTTCGGCTACGTGGTCGAGAGCGAAGCGCCGCCGCTTGACCTGCTTCACTCGCGCGACCGCGACGGAAACGGCCGCTGACCGGCGCCGCCTTGGCCAGTCCGTTGATTTTGCGCGATCTCGACTGGCCGGCGATGCGCCAGGCGTTGGCCGAATACGGCGTTGGCGAACGGGTGGCGCGCAAGGTGTTTGCGCGCGTGCACGCCCAGTGGGCGACAAGTCTCGACGATTTGGAGCAACTGCCGGCAGAAGTTCGGAGGGTGCTCGCGCGCGAAGTGAGGTATCCGGATCTCGACATCGTCGAACGCCGGCGTGCCGACGATGGCTTCGTCAAGTACCTGTTCCGGCTTCTCGATGGCGCGCAGATCGAGGCCGTGCGCATCCCGCTGCCCGATCCCGCGGATGCGCGTGCGCTGAAGGAAAAGCGCCGGCGTGGCGAGGCCGAGGGCTTGGTTGCCCTGCCCACCGCCAAGTACACCGTGTGCATCAGTTCGCAAGTCGGCTGCGCCCTGGCCTGCGCCTTTTGCGCCACCGGCGGCATGGGGTTTTCGCGCAACCTCGCGACCTGGGAAATGCTGGCCCAGGTCGAGACCATTGCCCGCGAGGCCGACCATCCCATCCGCGGCGTGCTCTTTCTTGGTATGGGCGAGCCGCTACTCAACTACGACAACGTCATGTCCGCGGCGCGCATTCTTTGCCATCCCGCGGGACTCGCCATTTCCGCCGACGCGATTTCGATTTCGACCGCGGGCATCGTGCCGGCCATCCGGCGTTTCACCGCCGAGAGAGAGCGCTTTCGCCTCATCGTTTCGTTGGCTGCGCCGACGCGCGAGATGCGCCTGTCGCTCATGCCCATCGAAGAACGCTGGCCGCTCGCCGAGCTGGCCAAGGCCGTGCGCGAGCACGCTGCCATCAGCAAGGATCGCGTGACCCTGGCCTACGTGGGCGTTGCGGGCGTAAACATGAGCCGGCAGGCCGCGCAAGATCTGGCGCGCCTGTTCGCCGGCGTGCGCGTGAAAGTCAATCTCATCGAGGTCAACGACCCGAGCGGAAGATTCCAGCCGCCCAGCGAGGCCGAGGTGCGCGACTTCCGCGACGAATTGTCCCAGTTTTCGATCCCCCTCGTGCGCCGTTACGCCGGCGGCAGGGACATTAGCGCCGCTTGCGGAACCCTAGCGGCCACCCGCCAGGGCGGGCAGGTTGTCTAACTTGTAGCCCGGGGGCGCAATGAATTGCGCCCCTACATCTCGGCCTCATGGTGTGGGCAGGTCCGACTGTGGTCTAATCGGTCAGCGTGGCTGAACCAGCTTCCAAGCCCGACGACAACCCACGGCGGTGGCCGTGGTCGCCGTTTTTGTGGACCCTGGGGATCTTGTGCGCGGCCTACTTGCCGCTCTTTCTCGGCAAGGTTCTCTTTTTTCGCGACATCGCGCACTGGATCTATCCGGCGCGCGCGTTCCTGCGCGACGCGCTTGTGCGCGGCGAGTTGCCAGGCTGGAATCCCTACCAGGGGCTTGGTTTCCCGGTCTTCGGCGATCCGCTCTACGGTGTCTTCTACCCGCCCAACTGGCTCTTCGCCTTGGTCGGGCCGGGCTGGGTGGCCAGCATGCTCAACTGGCAGTGCTTCGCGCACATGGCGTGGGGCGCGGCCGGCGTGGGCTGGCTAGCTCGGCGACTGGGTGGCTCGTCGAAGGCCATCATCATCGCTGGGCTGGCCTGGGCGCTTTCGGGCTACACCACGGCCCAGTGGACCTCGGGCCTATTGCTCTTCGCCGATGCGTGGATCCCTTGGGTCGCCGTCGGACACGTCGCCTTGCTCGACAGTTTGCGTGCGGGCGGAACGGCCTGGCGCCGCGGCCTGGTCAAGGCCGCGCTGCCCACCATTCTTGCCGTGCTTCTTGGTGAGATCTTCCTCGCCATGATCGGCGCCGGTTTCGGCGTTCTCTTTGCGTTCGTTCTTCACGCAGTTGAGCGCCGTAACGATCCACCGCTGCCCCGCGTGCGCTGGCTGGTGGCTGCCGTTTCCGGGGTCGTGCTTGCATTCGGTGTGGGCGCCGTCGTGATCGTGCCGGCCCGCTTGCTTATAGGCAGCACCGAGCGGGCCGCACCGCTCGCTCGCGCCATCGCGGAATCCTGTTCGCTGCACCCCCTGCGCCTGGTCGAGTTCGCGCTTCCCTATTCGATGGGCGATGCCTACGGAGTCTTTCCGGCTGCTGCCATCGTCGGCGAGCCTCGCCTCGACGGACTGCCGCTCAGCTACAGCATGTACATGGGCGCGAGCGTGATCGCGCTCGTGCTGGCCGCCTTCGGCCGCAGCCGCAGGCTGGCGTGGGCGCTCGGCGGGCTAACGGCGCTGGCCTTGTTGTTGGCATTCGGCAAGTACACGCCCGTGCACGCCGTCTTCCGGCGCGTCGTGTTTCCACTCGCGTACATGCGCTATCCCGAAAAATACACGGTTCTGGTCGTGGCCATGCTTGCACTCCTAGCCAGCCTGGGGGCGCGGCGCATTCTCTCGGACGAGCCCCAGCCCTGGCGGCGGACCGGCGTCCTGTTCGTGTCCATCGTCGCTTGCGGGGTCATCGCGGCCTTCGCGCTGCCCGCGGCGTGGATCGTATTCGCCGTTCACGGTGCCCTACTCGGCGGTGTTGCCACTCTGGGTATGCTCGCCGTGCACGTCCTCGCTGCCCGCTCCTCGCGTCTGGCGCCCATCGTGCTGGTGGCCATCGTCGTCTTCGATCTTTCCTCGTCCGCGTGGCCCTTGCAGGGATTCGGCCCGCGCCAGATCGCCAGCGGTCCGCCACCGGCCGCGCGCTTCGCTCTCGAACGGCGCGCCCAGCCCGCGGCTCCTCCGCGCCTCTACCGCTCGAACTTGATCGACGATACGGTGAAGAAATGGGTACCCGCGAATTCCAATGCCGAAGGTGAGTTTCGCCTGACTCAGACCTTGGTGACCAACACCGCCAATGCCTGGGGCGTCGCCACCTTGCCCGGATACGATGCGGCCATTCCGGTGCTGGCAGACAGGGCCTGGGAAGCGGGACTGGCGGTTGGGCAAAGCGCTTTGCGACTGCTCGGCGCCGACTACGCGATTCTGCCCGTGAACGATCCGACCGCTGTCAAGAACGACCGGCCAGGATTGGAGCCGCTCGTGGATCCCTTGCCTGGCGCGCGCTTATACCGAGTACCGGGCGCTCTGCCGCGCGTGTTTCTGGCCCGCCACGCGCAGGTGCTCGGCGACGATGAGGCCCTGCGGCGCCTTTACGAACCCGACATCGTGGCAGGCAACAGCGTGTGGTTGGCGCCGGTTGGAGATCCGCCGGTGTCTCCCGCGCCGCCGGGACGTGTCGGCACGTGCGCGCTCGAATCGTTCGGCAACAATCGGGTGGTCGCGCTTTGCGCTGCCCAAGAGCGCGGCCTTGCGGTCTTCGTCGAGCAATTCGACCGAGGTTGGCACGCCACCGTGGACAGCCAGCCGGCGCGTCTGTTGCGCGCCAACCTCATCATGCGCGCCTTGCCCATCGAAGCCGGGACACACAGGATTGTCCTCGAATTCCACACGCCCGGGCTGGGCGCGGGGGCCGTGATCAGCGTGCTTTCCCTGCTGCTGCTCGCCGCGCTTTGGCTGGCCGGCGGTCGCGGGGGGCGAGGGTCGAGGATCGCGGACGGTTAACAGATCCTCAAGACGCCGGTCGCGGTTGCAGCTTGGCCAGCCGGTCCTGCAGCCGCGTGCAGCGCTGGGCGACCTCGGCGTTGCGCACGGCGATTGCCAGCGCCTTGCGCGTGCCCACCAGCACGACCAGCTTTTTCCCCCGCGTGACCGCGGTGTAGAGCAAGCTGCGCTGGAGCATCACGAAGTGCTGGGTGTGAATGGGGATCACCACCGCGGGGTATTCCGATCCTTGCGACTTGTGCACGGTGGCGGCGTAGGCCAGGGCCAGCTCGTCGAGCTCGTCCCTGGCGTAGGACACCTCGCGTTCGTCGAAGGTGACCACCATTTCGCCGGCCTCGTGTGCGATGCGAGTCACGCGGCCGACGTCGCCGTTGAACACGTCATTGTCGTAGTTGTTGCGCAACTGCATGACCCGATCGCCGGTGCGAAAGATGCGGCTGCCACTTTGCAGTTGTTCGGCCCCGGCCGACAGCGCCTCTTGCAAAAGCTGATTGAGGTTCATGGCGCCAAGGTCGCCCTTGTGCATGGGAGTCAGCACTTGGATGTCGAAGGGCGAGAACCCGTAGTAACCGGGCAGGCGGGTGACAACCAGATCGCGGATGGTCTGCGCGGCCTGCGCGGGATCGTCCTTTTCCAGGAAGAAGAAATCGCGCGTGTCCTTGATGGGCCCAGCGACGGGCGCACCGCCGATCTCGGGCAGCTCGCCCTTGTGAATGCGGTGGGCATTTGTGACGATGAGGCTCTGCGCGGCCTGGCGGAAGATCTCGTCGAGGCGAACCACGGGCACCGCGCCCGAGGCGATGGTATCGCGCAGGACCATGCCAGGGCCCACGGACGGAAGCTGATCTTGATCGCCGACGAGAAGCAGGCGTGTTCCGTCGGCCAGGGCCGCCACCACATCCGCGCAAAGACGAATGTCGATCATCGACGCCTCGTCGACGACCAGCAGATCCGCCTCCAGCGGCCGGTCGCGATTGCGTCCGAACATGCCCTCGCTCGGGCGCCATTCGAGCAGCCGATGCAAGGTGGCGGCGGGTTGGCCCGTGGCTTCTTGCAGGCGCTTGGCCGCGCGGCCGGTGGGCGCGGCCAGGGCCACGCGCAGATTGCAGCGCAGGAAAGTCGACACGATCCCGCGCACGATGGTGGTCTTGCCCACGCCCGGGCCGCCGGTGATGACCAACAAGGGTTCGATGAGAGCGCGGCGGATCGCTTCGGCCTGGCGGGGCGCGAGGGAAATGTTCGCCTCCTTCTCGTAGCGGGCGATGGCTTGCTCAGGCTCGACGGGCAGCACCTTGCACTTGGCGTGCAGGATGCGGCCCAATCCCTCGGCGGCAGAGCGCTCGGCGCGCAGCAGACCGGTTTCGTACACCGCCACTTGGTCGCCCGCGTGTTCGATGGCGATCTCGCCCCGGCGCGCGAGGCGGTCGACGGCCGGCTCGACCAAAGTCGCATCCACCTCCAGGCGCTGGCTGGCCTCCTGGGCCAGCCGTTCGCGCGGCAGGTACGCGTGGCCCTGGCCGCCCGCCTCGGCGAGCACGTGGCGCACGCCGGCCTCGATGCGCATATCGGTTTCCTTGCCGATGCCAAGTGAAGCCGCGAGCCTGTCCGCCGAGAGAAATCCGATGCCCCACACGTCGAAGGCCAGTCGATAGGGATTTTCGCGCACGCGCTCTGCCGCGGCCGCGCCGTAGCGCTTGTAGATGCGCGCCGCCAGGGCAGGGGACACGCCGTAACCTTGCAAGAACACCATGACCTCGCGCTGGCCGCGCTGGGCGGCCCAGGCCTTCTTGATGGCCTCTGCGCGCGAGCGTCCGATGCCTGGAACGTCGCGAATGCGCTCGGGCTGCGCGTCGAGGATTTGCAGGGTTCTTTCGCCGAAACGGGCGACGATGCGCTTCGCGAATTCGGGACCGATGCCCTTGATGAGTCCGGCCCCGAGGTAGCGTTTGATGCCATCGAGGGTTTGCGGCGAAAGCTCGGTGTACGAGACAATGCGGAACTGCCGGCCAAAGCGCGGATTGTTCTCGAAATAGCCTGTCCCGCGCAGGCGCGCGCCCACGGGAAGGCCAAGCAGGGCGCCCACCGCGGTCACGGGCTCGGCTTGTCCGGCCACCTTGAGTCGCGCCACGGTGAACTCGCCGCTGGCCCCGGAAAACACGATGCGCTCGAGGGTGCCCTCGATGGTCTCGTCCGCGGCGTTTTCCGGACGCTTGCCGGCAGAGCGGTCAAAAAGATCCATACGCCGCCCCAGCCTCCGGCGAGGCACGGGCCACGTCAAGGGGAAGGATCAGCCCTTGCTGCTGATGCCGTGCTTGGCCAGGACTTCCAGGAGATCGAGGAGCGAGAACACGCCGAAGCCGCGGATTTCGAGCAGGCGGCCGAACGTCCAGCGATCGGACTGCCGGCCGGGCTCGTAGCGGCACAGGGCATTGTGGGTGCGCGGTTCGAGTTCGTAACCGTACTGCCCGACCAGAACATCGGGCGCGGGCACCGTGCGCGCCAGGAATTCGCGCGGTAGCCCTTCGAGACTGGTCGAGTGCACGCGGAAACCAGTCAGCGTCTCGAAGCGCTCGATGAAGCGCGCGGTATCGTCTTGGCGACGAACAGCGCGCGCCGAGGTGTCGGGGATTTCGTTCGAGGTTGCGTTGTCTTGGCCAGGCATGGAGGCTCCGGCAATGGGCATCGCCTAGATCGCCTCTGGACCTCGCTCGCCGGTGCGGATGCGAATGACGTCGGCGACCGGCGAGATGAAGATCTTGCCGTCACCGATTTCACCTGTGCGGGCCGAGGCCAGAATCGCGTCGACGATGGGTTGAACCATGTCATCGTCGACCACGATCTGGATGCGCACCTTGGGCACGAAGTCCACCGTGTAGGATGAACCCCGGTAGACTTCGCGCTTGCCGCCCGTGCGACCAAACCCGCGAACCTCGGACACGGTCATGCCACGGGCGCCGACCTGGTAAAGGCGATCCTTTACCTCGTCGAGTTTGAACGACTTGATGATCGCTTCGATGCGCTTCATGGATGAATCTTTCCTTGGATCACGTTGCGGGGATGTTTCGCACAGGTGAAAAGTTGGTAACGGTTCCTCGGTCTAGAAATAGGCGAGGGCGGCGAGTAGGCCGGTGACCTGGTTTTTTCGGTTGGGGGCCGCCGCCGTGCCCTTGAGGTACACGTCTTTGTTGGACATGTCGGCGCGGACCTCCGCGCGGAGCTCGTAGTGCTTGTTGACGGTCCACGCACCCATGCCGGTGAATTCGTACAGCGACACCGTGTCCGTAGGGAGCAATCCTCCGTAGCCACCGTCCTTGCTGTAGACATACTCGACCCGCGCGGCCACGGTGAAGGCATCACTCGCAATGAAGCGACCCATGCCGGCGATGCCGAACCAGTACGGGGTACCGCTCTTGAGGTAGTCCAGGTTGCCCCCGACGGAGAGATTACCGATATCCTTTGTGATCACAGCATCGACCAGCACGCGTGTGGCGGTAGTGGGGGTAGTACCGTCGGTCGCTACGCCTTCCTTGCCTATGTAGGTCGTGGCAGCCGCGGTCAGACCCTGATTGAGGGGCGTGTAGGTCAAGTTGAGACCAAAGGTCTTGTCCGAGTTATTGTCCGGATCGTTGTTCCAGCCATTGACGAGTTGGAGGGAGGCAACCAACTCCGGGGCGGCGATGGTCCCGAGAAGGGCTCCATTGATGCGCAGGCCGGTGTGTAGCAAGGGGACGCCCGTAAAAAGAAACGAGCGGCTGTAGAGCCAGTTCTTGTTCGACTCGATGACTTCGGCGCTGGCCGAGGTTACGAACTTGCCGGCGTCGATGGAGATGTGCGGTTCCGGCTTGACCTCGGCATAGGCTTGCTGCACGAGGAAGCCCATGCTGTAGACCCCTGCTCCCTCTGCCGTAGCTGTCGACCCCGTCGACGCCATCGCGCTGGCATTGTTGATGATTGAAGCCGTGTGGCCTGCGCCAATATCCATGCGGAAGGTCACGAGGTCGGTGTCCGCATGCACGCCCAGTTTGGCGTAGTTCAGCGAAAAGCTATTCGCATTGGTGTCGAACTGGCGACCGACCGGTCCCTGCGTCTTCGGATCGCCCGTGAAATTGTACATGTAGTACGCATCGACCAACGCCTCCCACCCGAAGGCAATCGGGGGCGGAGCCGCTGGTGCGGGGGCTGGAGCCGCCGCGGCCTCGACAGGTGCCGCAGGCGCTGCGGCGGGCGCGGGCGTGGGTTCGGCCGCGGGAGCGGCAACCGGGGTGGCCTCGGCGGGAGGCTGAGCATTCGCCACCAGTGGGAAGACCGTACAAAGCGCAAGTACCGTGGACAAAAGTCGCATTGGTTTCTCCTCTTTCGTTTGCGATGTGCAAACCTACTCAAGCAAGTTGCGCGGCCGTCTGCAATAGGGGCAGCTCAGAGTTTGCGGCGCTTTTCCACCAAGGATACGCGGCGGAAACGCGTCGTACTTCGCGGCGATTCTTTGCCCCGATTGCCCATAAGAATAGGCAATCGAAGGTCCGACTTGCCGGTTTGGGGCGACTACTGAGTCTTGATCTGCACGTGGCTCATGCGCCGCTTTTGCTGCGTATCCGCCGGATCGCTTGGCGGCGTCAGGTTCACCTGCATGCCGAGGGCGGCGCGCACGGAGAAGTGATCTTCACTGACGAAGAAGGCCAGGAGTTCCTTCGTCCGATCTTGCACGGACAGCGCGCTTTGTGCCGCGGGCTCCAGGGCAAGAACCTGGGCTGCGGCGCCGATGTCGCCGCAAAGAACCAGGGCCGCGCGCGAGGCCGTGAGATCCGAGGACACGATCCAGCCGGCGATATCGACCTTATCGCCACAGGCCTCGACGTAGCGCTTGGCCAGGCCCTTGAGCTCTGTCCGCAGCGGCGAGGCCAGCAGCCCTTCGAGCCTCTTGGCCATCTTATCCACCTCGTCGCCGTGGTCGCCCGGCCCGATGGGCGAGCCACCGAGTTGCAGGCCGGCGCGCACGGCGATGTCGAGGGCGCTGGTGGTACCGAGGGCGAAGCGTGGAAAGCGTTCGGGACGCAGCAGCACCATGCGCTTGGCTAGGTCGAAGATGACCTGGCTTTGCGACGAGAGCTGATCGAACCCGTTGCCGATCACCAGGGCCGGGGTGAGCGTGTTCTTTTCCTTGAGGTTGACCAGACTGACCGTGCCGGGCACGTCCTTCTTGATAAACACGTCCGGCAACGCGGCTTCGATGGCGTTGGCCACATAGCGCAGGGCCGCCGCGTACGACCAGTTGTTGCCGGTCACGTCCACGCGCGTATGGCGATCCAGCCCCACGACTTTGTGTGGCTGCGCGGTGGTCATGGCAATGGCCGGCGAAAGCAGGGCGAAGAGCGAGCCCAGGTAGTTGTTCTCGGTTGGGTGCAAGATCTTGCGCCACAACTCCTCGTTCAACTTGCCCGTAGTGTTGGGCATCTGCGACGGGCGGAAGTTCTCGTACAGCGCCCGCAGCGGCGGATCGGCCTTGCCCAGGCAAGTCAAGGCGCCAGCCACGCACCACATCTTGTCGTGGGCGCCGGCCTGGAAAAACAGGCCAGCCAAAGCCTTGTACGAGTCGACGCGGTCGGGTTGCTTGCTGATCAGGTACTGATGCTGGGCAATCGTCTTGTCTGCCGCCGACGGGCCCATGTCGAAGTACATCTTGGCCAGGCGTTCTTGCCTGGCGAAGTTGTCGCGATCCAAGGATACGGCCACCTCCATGGTTAGCGCCGCGCTCTCCTTGTCGTGCTGCTTGAGCGCGACCTCGGCCAGCGCGTCCCACAGGCGCAGCTTCATCTCCGACGGCGCATCCTGGGGCAGACGCTTGATCTGCTTGCGGTAGGCGCGCTCCAGCTCCTTGAGATCCTTGGCTTCGGTCAGCACCTTCTCGATGGCCTCGAAGGCCTTGGGATAGAGTGGATGGTCGTCAAGAACCTTGGTGAATTGCTCGATGGCTTTGCCGCTATCTTTCACTTCGTCGCGGTAGATGGCCGCCACCGCGTAGTTGAGCTTGGCGCGCGCGTGTGGCTCGCTTTCCAGACTGGCTAGCTTTTCCAGGGCCGCGATGGCCAAAGGCCACTGCTTTTCCTGGGTGTAATAGTCGAGCGTCTTGTAGATCAGCGGGCGCCGCTCGGGCTCTAGCCCAAGCGCCTGCAGGTAAGACTCCATGGCGCCTGTCCAGTCGCCAAGCTTCTCTTGCTGGATGTCGCCGATCTCTTCCAGAATCCTGACCGTGTCCTCTTCGGCGGTCACCAGTGGCAAGAGCCGGCGCTTGAGTGCCAGAAGTTCTTTCCAGTCCTCGCGTGCCGTGCGCAGTTCGATGACGGTCTCCAGGGTCTTGCGCTTCTCGGGCTGCTGCGCCAGGGCTTCCTCGTAACAGCGCAAGGCTCCGTCCAGGTCATCGGTCTGAACGCAGCAGACGGCCAGCTTCTCCCAGAGCGCGGCGCGCTCCGCTGCCGGTGCCCCGCCGCCGAGCAGAATGCGGGCGCGCTCGAATTCGGTACGCGCCTCGGACCAGGCTTCGCGCTCGAAGTGCAGGTCGCCGAGTTCGCGCGCTAGCGCCGGTGATTCGCTGTCCAGCTTGGCCGCTCCGCCGAGAGCCGCTGTCGCCTTGTCGAACTTGCCCAGCTTGCGTGCCACGCGGGCCTGGCGCCGTAAGAGATCCGACTTGGCGGCTTTGTCGCTGTCGTCGGTCTTGCGCACCAGCAGATCCAGCAAGGGTTCGGCCCCGGCCCAGTCTTCGCGCTTTTCGCGCAAGGCGAGCAGGCGCTGCGCCGCCAAGGTCTGCTCTGGATCCGCGGCCAGCGCGCGTTCGAAGAGCTCTGTCGCTTTGGCTTCGTCGTCCAGGTGATCGAGGTGGATGGTGCCGGCCTCGGCATTGAGGCGGCCGAGTTCGAGCGGGTTCTGCACGCGCTCGGCGGTGTCGAGCAGGAACTTGGCGGCGCGCAGATAGTCACCTCGGTTGCGCGCGAGTTCGGCCAGGGCCAAGAGCGCGGCCGGATTGCTTGGATCCTTGTCCACGCACTTGGCAAAGATCTCTTCGGCTGCGGCGGGTTCGCCGGGCAGCAAGGCACGCGCCACTGCCAACGCGGCCTCGATGTCCTTGAGCTTGTCGAGGAAGATCGACGCGCGCTCCCTGCGTGCGGCCCGCGCGCCTTCGGGATCTTTCTTGCCCGCGCGGCGTTCGAGCAAATCGGCTAGCGGCCGCCACTGTTCGCTGCGACGGTAGAGCTCCTCGACCTTGTCGAGGGTCTCCGCGCTTTCCGGATTCTCGGCGAGCTGGCGTTCGTACAGGGATCCCAGCGTTTGCCACTGTTGGGTCTTTTGGTAAAGCGCCTCAAGCTTGTTCTGGACGTCGGTATTGCCGGGTTTCTTGCCCAGCACACGTTCGTACAGGGCGGCGAGCGGCTGCCAGCGCTGGCCCTGCTGGTACAGGGATTCAAGCTTGCTGTAGGCGTGGTCGTCGTCCGAGTCGCGCGCCAGTCGCGCTTGCAAGAACTCCACGAGTTGCGGGGCCTGCCCGGTGAGCTCGTACATCTCGACCAGTTTGCTGACCGCCACCGTGTTGGCCGGGTCATTCTCGACGGCCTTGGCGTAGAGCGCGCAGAGATCGTCCCAGCGCTCGGCCGCGCGCAGAAGCGCCTCCAGGGTTTCGAGCGCCTCTGGGTTGGTGGGATCGCGTTCGAGCACCTTTTGGAAGGACGTGATGGCTTCGTCGCGCTGGGCCGGATCTTCGGCGAGCAGGCGGCCCACACCGAGAGCCATGGGTTTCGATTCGTCCGCTTCCGCCGACTCGCGCTCGAGTTCGCGCAGCTCCTTCAAGAACTCGTCGGACTGGCCAGCCGATTCGGCCACGCGTTTGGTGTCGGCCAGCAGGCTGGTATTGCGCGGGGTCAGGCGCAACGCCATCATCAACACGGGGTAGGCGCGATCGGGCGCGGTCAGCTCTTTGTCGAGCACCAAGCCGGCTTCGTAGAGATCCGCGGCCTGCTCGCTGATCTGCGGTTCGAGTTCTGCCCGGCTGATGAGTGCATTGACGACACGTTCCCACTCCTTGTCTTCACTCAGCTTGGCCAGACCCAGATCCAGCATGTTCTTGGCTTCGCTGTCCCCGGGATCGTCGGTCAGGCGTTCGAGCCAGGCCTCGACCTCGTCGACGGCAGGCTTGTCGCTGCCGAGCTCGCAGGCTTGCGCGAGCGCCTTGATGGTATCTCCGAGCTTGCCCTCGATGGAAACGGGCACTAGGCCGAATTCGGCCTTGACCCTGCGGGCGTCGAGATCCGACAGCGTGGGCGCAACGAAGAAATGTTCAAGCGTCGACGGGCTGGCACCCAAAATGCGGCCGGCGAACATGGCCAGGTCGGGGTCGCCAGGGCCGAATCCCACGAACACGAAGGACCATTTCTTGTGCAGGTTTTCGAGATAGGCGCGGGCGCCGGTCGCGACGATCTTGGGGCCGATTTCAAAGGGGGCCAGGCACAGCGACGCGGGCACGTCGGCGCGCCCGAAGATCTGGATCAGGAAACGGCCGCGGCCACTTTCCAGCGCAGCGGCAGTGGCGGCGAAGACCATGCGCCCCGAGAGTTCGGGGTCGCTCGCCAGCGCGGAGGTCCACAAGGCGTCCTGGGCGGTGGTGATGAAGCCGCGCCATGGGGCATCGGCCAGGGCCTGCAAGGCCACGGGAACCTGGGCGTTCGTAGGGTAGGCGTCGCGCAGGACTTCGATCAACGCGGTTTCGGGGACCAGGTCGCGGCAAAGCGCCACGGCGGTGGAAACATGGCCAGCGTGCAGGAGGTCGAGCACCGCTTTCTTGGCCGCGTCCTCGGGGATCCAGTCGGCCAGGCGCTCGCCCAGCGCGGTCCATGCGGGAAATCCCGCAAGCGCAGAGCAGCCCAGGCCTGTCACTAGGATCGCCTGACGATTCTTGAGGCGTTCGAGTAGAGCTTCGGGCAGTGGGTGCATGGGATCTCCCTTTGATCATTCAGCGTGCGGGGAAGCGATGCGGCGGGGGCCCTAAACGACCGAACTGTACTCGATCGCCTGCTTGACGTACAACGTGCCCCGATTTGGTATAGCCTGTGCCGCTGGCTCGTGCAGGTTTCGCACCGCAGACCAACCAGGAATCGCCATGGAACAGCCCTCACAGCAGGAAGACATCAGCACGCTTATCAAGGCCATTCATGAAGATCGCCAGGCTGCCAAGGACAAGGAAAAGCGGGATGCCTGGACCAAATACGTCTCGCTCATGGTGGTGGCGCTTGCCGTCATCACGGCCTACGGCAGCCTGAAGGCCGGCGGCTTTAGTGGCAAGGTTCTGCTTAGCCAGTCCAAGGCGTCCGACGAATGGTCGTTTTTTCAGGCCAAGAGCATCAAGCGCTCGCTGGCGGAGATGGAGGCGCGGACGGGAACGCCCGAGAACCAGGCCGAGGCCAAGCAGCGATCCGATCGCTACCAGCAAGAGCAGGATGAAATTCAGCACAAAGCCAAGGCCTACGAAGCGGATCGCGACGAGGCTGCCAAGCACGGACCACCGCTTGGAACCGCCATCGCCGCTCTGCAGATCGCCATCGCACTGGCATCGGTGTGCATGATCACGAAGCGCAAGTCGCTGTGGGGGGCTTCAAGCTTCCTTGGCATCGCCGGCCTGCTGTACCTGATTTACGGGCTGTTCCTGGTGTGATGGCTGGGGCGGTCTTCTTGTGACCGCCAGCACTTACGAGTCGCACGCATTGGTGTCAGTATCCGTCGAGCATACGTTCCCATGCGCAAGGAGGCCCCTGATGAAGTCTAGGAATGGCGCGATCATCGCCCTACTTTTTCTCGCCACGTGCAATGAGGAGATTCAAACAGATGACTCGTCCAGCGTCGAGTCAGCCAAGGTGGCCCTCGGGGTGATTCCGCCCTCCGAGATCGCTGCCTGGCAGAAGGTCGGGTCGAGCTCGATGCCGGACGGACGCTACCTTCAGGCCCTGGCCTTCGACGAAACTCGCAAGGTGGTCGTGATGTTTGGCGGGATGATCACGGATCCCAACATGGGAACGACCACCCCCAACAATGAAACCTGGGAATGGAGCCCGGCGACCGGCAAGTGGACCAACCGAACTGGCGCCGGCACCTCGCCGGACGCACGCTCGGGTGCGGCCATGGTGTTCGATTCGCTGCGAGGTAAATTCGTGCTCTTCGGGGGGCGGGCCGGCAGCGGCTACAACTACGAAGACACGTGGGAATGGGATCCGACCACTGGCACGTGGACCGATGTCAGCGACGCTGGCGGCCACCCGACAGCGCGCAGCCAGCATGGCATGGTCTACGAGAAGTCGACCGGGAAGATCCTGCTGTTCGGCGGCGGTCGCAGCGATTCGACGTCGTACGACGGAACCGGGGTCACGGGTTCGTTCGGCGACACCTGGGAATGCGATCCAGCGGCCTACACCTGGACGGCTCGGACGGTAACCACCACCCCGACGGCTCGTCACGACTTCGGCATGGTGTGGGATTCCGCGCGCAGCAAGGCTGTCCTTTTCGCGGGGATCCAAGTCGACGTCACCGGCGCGGCCGGCGTTCCCAAGCAGGACACGTGGGAGTGGGATCCCACGGCCGGGACCTGGACCGAGCGAACCCTCAAAGGCACCAAACCGAGCCAGCGCTACGCACATGCCATGGCCTTCGATGGCACTCGCAACAAGGTCGTGGTTTTCGGCGGATGGGACATCAGCACCGGCGGAAGCCGGAACGATCTTTGGGATTGGGATCCCACGACGGGCGCATGGACTGAGCGACTGACTGGAAGCGAAGCCGGCGTGCCCGGGGCTCGCATGTACGCGTCCATGGTTGCGGACAACGCCGATGCGCGGCTGGAATTGGTGGCGGGGCAGGTGGCGTATAACCCGTACGGGGGCGGCGGCTACTACGGAAGCGGCGGCTATTACGGGGCCGGCGGCAGCTACTACTACGGCACCGGCGTGTATGGCGGATACGGCGGGGCCGTGGGCATGCCCATTTTGCCGCCGTATCCGGTCCCAGTCTACGGCGGAACAAGCTCGTGCGAAGTCTGGGAACTCGATCCCGCCACGCCTGCCTTCACCAATCGCACACCGGCACTCGATGTGCCCACTTCTCGATCTGGCCAAGCCATGGCCTACAATCCGTCGACGGGAAAGACCTACATCTTCGGCGGGTCCGACATGACGAGCGGGCAGTCCCTCAACGACCTTTGGGAGTGGGATGGCAAGACTTGGGCGCAAGTGTCCGCGGACGTGCGACCGCCGGCCCGAACAGAGGCCGGCCTGGCCTACGATCCCGCGCGGAAATCGCTGATTCTTTTCGGCGGAGCCGATTCCTACTCGAGTACGACCTATGGTGATACCTGGGAATGGAACAGCGCCAGGAAGTGGACCCAGCTCAGCCCGGCGAGCTCACCCGGTCCGCTTTCGGGTCACGGCATGGTGACCGACACGACCCGGAACAAGATTCTGCTCTTCGGTGGAGCGGGCGACCAATACAACTACGGATACCCGTATAGTCCGACCCTCAACGATGTGTGGGAATGGGATGGCGGCACCCTGACCTGGAGCGACCGCACCCCCATCGCAACCAATAACGCGCCCAGCGGGCGGCAGAATCCAATTCTGGCCTACGACGAAGGCCGGCAGAAGCTGTTTCTCTACGATGGCGGGATGTACTCGTACGATGCGAGCGCATTCTGGGAGTGGGATCCGGTTTCCGCGGGTTGGACAACTCGCAGTAGCGGAGACCAGCTTCAAGGCGGGCAGAACTATGTCCTCGCCTACGATTCGACACGCAAGCGCGAAGTTGTCCTCAGCGCGCAGTCCTATGTCATCGGCCCGGGCAATACCCAGCAAACCTGGGAGCTTGATGCCAAGGGCCCGACCTGGTACGTGCGGTCGCTGTCCAATTCCCCGGCATCCGACTATGGCGCCACCATGGTCTTCGACAAAGGCCGGGGTGTGGTTGTGCTTTTCAGCGGCCAGAACATGGTGGCCGGGGGAGGCGGCGAGACCTGGGAATACAGCGTGACTAACCTGGGTAACGGCGAGGGTTGCACCGCCGCGTCCGCATCGACCTGCGCAAGTGGCTTCTGCGTGGACGGCGTGTGCTGCGGATCCGCCGCATGTGCGGGCGCGTGCAAGGCTTGCAATGTGGCTGGCCTTGAGGGTACCTGCAGCTCGGTCAAGGCAGGAACCGAAGTCGCTGGCAGTTGTTCCACGGGACAGGCCTGCGACGGCAGCGGCAATTGCATGAGCAAGAACGGCCAAGCGTGCGCGAGTGCCAGCGCCTGTGCCTCCGGTTATTGCGCGGATGGCGTGTGTTGCGATAGCGCGTGTACGGGAACCTGCGTGTCATGCAAACAGGTTGGACAGGTTGGCAAATGCACCCCCTATGCCGCCGGCACCGATCCTCAGAATGAATGCGGCCAAGGCACAGGCCTGTGCAAGTCCACCTGCGATGGTGTTGGGAATTGCGCCTATCCGTCGTACACGGTCTCTTGTGGGAATTGCTACACCTGCGATGGCTACGGCAGTTGCACGAACTACGATTACAATTGCAGCAATTGGGGCAGCGGCGGCTCGTACTATCCTTACGGTAGCGGCGGCTCGTACTATCCCTACGGTAGCGGCGGCTCGTACTATCCCTACGGTAGCGGCGGCTCGTACTATCCCTACGGTAGCGGCGGCTCGTACTATCCCTACGGTAGCGGCGGGAGCAGCGGCAACCCCGACGGCGGACCAGGCGATGGTGGTAACGGCGTCAACTTGCACAAGTCGGGCTGCAGCTGCGAACTTGGGCAGACCAAGCTCGCCCAGCCGGGCCTGGCCACCCCATTTCTCATTGCCGGTGCGGCTCTGTTACTGGCGCGGAAACGACGACGGAAGGGGTAACGTCACTCGGCGCTCGCCTCGGCTATCCGTCCGGGGAGCGACAACTCGGAAAGTGAAACCGCTCGAAAAGCTGTTCGGGCGCGACGGCCCGCTACGGTTTGGAGTGCGCCAAATCGACTGAGATACAACTTCACTTTGATTGAACAAGGCCGTTCTTGTCGCCCTCCCACGCTGCAACTGGTTGAACTTGTTGCATCTTCTTTGTGGCTCGAAAGCTGCTTTGGTTGACTGCAATCCGTGAAACTGCGCCGTCAACTCCAGACAAGGATGTGTCAATGCCACGCGAACTGCATATCAACATCCACCAAATCACGGGTGGTGCCTGCCGAAACCTTCCCGGCCAGTGCCCGCACACCTTGTGCCGTTTCAACCTGACCTCCGAACGCAGAGACAACCGCGGGGCCAAGCCCGCAGAAATGCATCTCCCCGTCGTGCGCGAGGCGTGCGCGCTTGAAGCCGCTGAGCTCGGCGGCATGACCCTCAAGGAGATTGCGACTCGATTGTCGCTCACGCGCGAGCGCGTGCGTCAGATAGAATTGGGAGCGCTCACGAAGCTGTGGCTGCGTCTTGCCGGGAACAAAGGTGCGGTCACGGCCTCGACGGTCGGTGCGCGCCGGCGCGCGCGCATCGCCGCCTAAAACACAATGATCCGAGGAAATTCAATCCGCATGCGGAAATTGCGTATAGTAACCATCAATATTCACAAAGGTTTTTCCTGGGGAAACCGACGGTTTATCTTGCACCGCCTTCGCGAAGCGATCCGCTCGGTTGACGCCGATATCGTCTTCTTACAGGAGGTGGTCGGTAAGAATTCCGCTCGGGCCCAGAAGCATCGTAATTGGCCCATTCAAGCACAACACGAATTTCTTGCCGATTCAGTATGGAAGTATTCTTCCTATGGCAAGAATGCCTTCTATCCCGATGGTCATCATGGCAATGCGGTCCTATCGAAATTTCCTATCCTTCATTCCGAGCAGATCGACACCTCGACCAATAGCTTTGAGCAACGTGGTTTTCTTTACTGCGCCGTGAACATCCCCGGTCGCGCGAATCTGCTGCATTGCCTCTGTATCCACCAAGGGCTATTTGCGGCCTCACGCCGCAAACAGCTCCGCATGCAGGCCGACTACATCAACCTGCACATCCCACGCGAGGCGCCGATAATCATGGCGGGCGATTTTAACGACTGGCGCGGCCGAGGCGTCGACGATTTTGCCCTGCTTGTCGGTATGAAGGATTCCTCGATTGAAGCGACCGGCAGGCTGGCGCACACATTTCCCGCGCGTGTTCCCTTTCTACCCCTCGATCGAATCTACGTTAGGGGTTTGACGGCGAAGATTTCGACGACTTACTACAAGGGCGTTTGGAAGAAACTCTCCGATCATGCGGCATTGTTTGTAGAAGGCGAATTGCACTAGAAACTTGTGGCTGCTCAAACCTGAAGTGCCTGGAACAATCTATGAACAATCTATGATGAAATTGAATAGTTATGTTCGCGTGAGAGAGCAGGCTCGCAATCGGCATCGTGCGCAGGCTTGCGGGTCGAATTCCACGTCAGCGCCAAGGTCGATGAGCTTCGACTTCGCCGCAGGCATCATCTTCGGCTCCTACGAATGAGGCCGCAGAAAAGCAGCGGCAGAGGAGGTGCTGTAGGGGCCTGCCGCCGCTGGCAAGCGGGAATTCTGGCTACAGTCAGGCTGTGGAGATAGTGGCGCGAAGCGCTACAGCACCCAAAATCCCCAATGAGAAACCCCGAACCGTTGGAAACAATTCGGGGTTTCGGAGAGTAGTGACACTAAGTGCTAGGTGGTTACCCGCGCCGGCGTATCGCCGCGATTTCACGCGGGAATTCTGGTTAACTGCCACGAAAAAGTTGCTCGCTGTCGCGCTGGTCGTAGTCGGCCTGCTTGGGATCAAGAGGTTCGGTCTTGGCTTATGCACTTGAACATTATGCTCTTGAGCATAATAGTTTCGTCCCATGGAATTCGTCGGCCGAAATGAGGAAATGGTACGCCTCGATAGCCTTTGCCGGCGCCGGCAGGGCGGCCTGGCAGTCCTGACCGGGCGAAGGCGGGTCGGGAAGACGCGCCTTCTTGTTGAATGGAACCAACGGCATGACGGCCTCTACACGGTGGCCGATCAGTCAGCTCCCGAAATCCAGCGCCGCTACTTCTGCGAGGCGCTGGCCGGCCGATTTCCTGTCTTCCAAGAGGCCACATTCCGGGACTGGCGGGCGATTCTGAAAGCGCTAGCCCAGCAGGCCGAGGCTGGCCACTGGAAGGGACCGCTGATCCTGGACGAGTTTCCATTTCTGGTCGCCAGTAGCCCTGAGCTCCCTAGCGTAGTCCAGCACTGGATCGACCAAGATGCTGCCTCCGCGGGCTTGGTGGTGGCGATCGCCGGTTCGAGCCAGCGCATGATGCACGGATTGGTTCTCGATTCCTCGGCTCCGCTCTATGGACGTGCCGTCGAGATGATCGAGGTCAAGCCGCTGCGCATGGCCGATTTCACGGCGGCCACCGGCATCACGGATCCCGTCACCTGCGTGAAGGCATTCACCGCGTGGGGTGGCATTCCTCGCTACTGGGAGTTGGCAGAGCCCTTCGCCGCCCGAGTGGACGAGGCAGTCGACCGCTGCGTTCTGGATCCGCTCTCGCCTCTGCATAGCGAGCCCGACCGACTGCTGCTTGACGAGGTGCCGCCCGCATTGGCCTTGCGCCCGATCCTGGACGCCATCGGGCTCGGTGCTCATCGGCCCAGCGAGATCGCCGCGCGCATCGGACAGCCGGCCACTTCACTGGCGCGTCCACTCACACGCCTCATCGAGATGGGTTTGGTCCGCCGCGAGATCCCTTTTGGAGAAAGCGAAAAATCCGGCAAACGGGCACTCTATCGAATCGCCGACCCATTCATGCGCATGTGGTTCCGTACCGTCGCGCCCCATCGCGCGCTCCTGGCGCAAGCTCCGGCGGCCGTGCGGCGCGATCTTTGGGTGAAGGAACGCCCAGGGCTTTGCGCCTCGGCTTGGGAGGAACTGTGCCGACAGAGCGTGGTTCTCGCGGCCGATACGCGAGCGGCGCTGGCTCGCAAAGGTCCATGGACTCCTGCGGCTCGGTCCTGGCAAGGACGAGGACCAGAGTGGGACGTGGTCAGTCGTTCGCTCGATGGCAAGCGTGGGTTGCTTGGCGAAGTGAAATGGTCCGAGCGGGCTTTCCGCAGGGCAGACCTTGGTCAGGTAGCAGACAGCCTTCGCCGAAAGGGAGTCCCGCCCATACTCGCCAATGTTTCCGAGGTCGTGTACTGCCTGTTTGTGCCCAAAGCCGAAGATGGAGCGCGAAAAATCGATGGGATGCTGGTGGTCGATGCGGCAGCCGTGGCGGACGCGGGGACATAGCTCCCAGGCCGGACGCGTGGAGGTCCATTAGGCCGCGCTGCCGCTCGAGGAGTCGGACAGTTTTCCGCAAATCGCCGGGCGATTCGTCGCCTTGGGAAGAGGTGACCCTCCCCCCAGCGATGCGAGCACGGAAGTGGCGAGATGGGAGAATCGGGGCGGGTGGGGAAGGCAAAGTCGCTCAGTCAGCAACGTAAGAACCGAGGAAACGACGGCGTCCGACGGCGCGACAAAGGCCTGAGACCCCAACATGATGAAAACCTTACGGCTTCTTGTCCGTCTGCGCCTGATTCCGAAAAGTACTTCGCTCCTGCGCACGATCGTCCCCCCAAAAAAGAAAACCCCCGGAAATTCCAGGGGTTTTTCAGTGCGAAGAGGGGGACTCGAACCCCCATGGCTGTTAACCGCTAGCACCTCAAGCTAGTGCGTCTACCAGTTCCGCCATCCTCGCGGGTGTTGGGGCTTATAGTCGTCCCTGAGCAGCAAGTCAACGCCACGTCGCGTTTCCTGCCTTGGGGCTAGACCTTCGTCGCCGTGCCCAGGACTTCGCGCAGGCCGAAGTGCTCTTGGCTGACGAAGAAACGCAGCAGTTCTTTCAGGGGCCCGGGTTTCTGGGCTTGCTCGCGCACGAATTCCTGGCTGATGGTTTCGGGCACGCCGACCGTGCTCTCGCGCAGCACTACGTGGGCCGCTGCGCGCAGCTCGCCGCACAGGAGCAGCCCGGCGCGGTTGCCGGTTTCAAGAACCGCGGCTCGCCAGCGCGAGCAATCGATTTCGGCGTCCGCGTGTTCCTGGAAGATCTCCGCGATGCGCTTGGCCAGCTTGTAGGGCAGGGCCTTTTTGAGCTTGGCGGCTTCCTCGGCGGCGCTGTCCTCGGATCCCGCGCGCCATCGGTTGTGCTTGGGGTGGAAGGCCTTGAGCGCGGCCGTGAACATGTCCTCAAGCGCGACCGGATCCATGGTGGCCGCCAAGACGTACTCGGGCCGCAAGAGTTCGAGCGCGTGGCCGATGCGGAAGCGCAGCTCGGGCACCGAGGCTTGCTCGGCGTAGCGCTTGCCGATGACGATGGCCGTGGGGGCCACCGACACCAAGCGGATGCCTTCGAAGTCGGCGTCGGGTTTGACGAAGAGACCCGCGCGCTGGTTGGACAAGGCCTTGCCCGCCTGGCTGAAAATCTTGGCCACATCCAGATCCGAAATAGCTGACACCTTGTCTCTTGCGGTCACACCAAGGCTGTCTAACGTGGACTGGCTAAGTGCGGGCACGCCCTCCCACAGGGCTGCGAACACGTCGGCCACCACGAGGGTGCTGGGATGGACGAGCTGGGCGTGGCGTTCGCTTTCGCCGATGCTTCCCGCGTAGGGCTCGTCGGTGGGACGCTTGGGCAAGACGTGCGCTTCCAACATCGCTTGGTCGTCCGGCGTGGCGAGACCGAGCAGGTCGAGCAGCTCCAGACAGCAGCGCGCCCGGTCGCTGTGCTTGTTCGCAAGGTAGTCCGCAGCCAAGGCGCGCAGGGATCCTTCGCAGGTCGGATCGAGGTGAACCAGCGCGCGATGGTTTTCGAGAGCGAGCGTCGCGTGGTCGGGATGCTGCGCGTACAGCGTGGCCAAATGCAAGCGCGCGGACAGGCGAAGGGTGTCGAGGGCCACGGACCGTTCCAGGGCTGCGATGCCAGTCCCGAGGTCGCGCTCGGAGATGGCATTTCCCAGCTCTTCCCACAGCGAGGCGCGGCTGCGTTCGGTCGCCGGATCCGCGGACGCGGGCAGGCCGGGCAGCAAGCGCTCAAGGGTGGTCGCGACGTCGGCTGCTCGCCCCGCGTGCTTGTAGGCATTGCAAAGATCGAACAGGGCCGCTTCGTCCGTGGGGTTGTCCTGCAGGACTTTTTCCAGCATGTCGGCGGCATCGGCGAAGTCGCCGATCTCCATTTGAAGCATGGCCACTTCTCGCCGACGCCCGGCCCGCGCGCCCGGATCTTCCACGGCATCGGCGATCCGTTGTGCCGTGACGATGGCGTCGCTGACGGCACCATCGCCGCGTTGCAAGTCGAGCAGTTTTTCCAAGAGCGGGATCTGCGAGGGTTGGACGGTCTCGACCATCGAGGCGGCGTCGAGATAGGCCGAGCGGGCCGCGTCCTTGTTGCCCAATGCCAGTTGCAGATCTCCGATTTGCTCGAAGATCTGTACCTGCTCGTTCCGATCGGCCGACGACTCGGCCACCCGGCGCAAGGAGCGCGCGGCCTCGAGCTTGTCGCCGCGTTCGATGGCAAGGTCGGCGAGCGCGCGCAAGGTCTGCGGGTGGCTTGGCGAGAAACGCAGGGCCGCCTCGTGCAGGGCCGCCGCGCGTTCGGGCCGGCGCAGTTTCAGTTCGGCCTGGGCGGCGTGGGTCAGTGCCTGGGCAACCTCCTCGGGATACTCCGCGGCCCGCTCGTGCTCGGCGATGGCCTCGAAGTGCATCGTGGCTTCGCGCCAGCGGCGCGCCTGGAAGCGGTTCTCGCCGAGCGCGATGCGCAGCATGAGCTGCCCAGGCATAGCCCGGTCGGCCTCGATGAGCTGGCGGTAGCCTTCCTCCAAGCGGCCGAGCTTCTCGTAGACCTCGCCCAGGCGGTGGTAGAGCCGCGCGGTCTGCTCGGGCTGCCCACGCAGGCGGCGCAACGCCTCGTTCAGTCGCCGCTCGGCCTTGTTCCACTGCTGCTCGCGATAGTAGATGTCCGCCATGGTGATGACGGCGGGCAGGTGGCCGGGATCCAGTTCAAGCGCCTGGTCCAGCCGCGCCTCGGCTTCGCTCAGCAACTCGGGATTCTCGAACAGGACCCGCGCCAGATTGGTCAGCACTGCGGCTTTGGCCGCGGGAGTCTCGGAGACATCGAGCTGCCGCTCGTACAGTTCGCGAGCCTCGTCGGCGCGGCCTTCCGCAGCTTCGAGCGAGGCCAACGCGCCAAGCGCCTCGGCGTTCGACGGGTGCTCTTTCACTGCGCGTTCGAAACAGACCCGCGCTTGCAGTCCATCGGAGAGCTGGTCTCGGAACACGGCCGCGGCTTCCAGAAGTACTGCGGCCTGCTCGGGCTGGCCCGCCATGGCATCCGCCTGCCGGAGCACCGCTGCCGCGTAGGCCTTGAAATCGTTGCGTTTGAGGTGGAAACGGGCCAGGGCCGACAGCGCCGTGCTCGACGTGGGGGCAATGGCCAGCGCCGATTCGATGGCATCGAGCGCGCCCTCGACGTCGTCCAGGTCATCCGCCTTGAGCTGTGCCTTTTCGAGGTAGAGTGCCGCGATCAGCTCGGAATCGCCGTCGCTGGTGCGCAGGGCCACGATACGCTGTTCGAGGATACGCATGGCCTCGTGGGATAGGCCCGCGTTGCGTAGGTTGCGCAAGAGAGCTGCCGCCGTGTCCGGGTCCGAGAGCGAGTCGGGGCCGAGTCCGCGCAGACACGCGGCCGCGGCGTCGGGATTGCCGAGTTTCTCTTCGAGCACGCGCGCGCGCCGCCAGATGAGATCGGTGCGATCCGGCCCTTCGACGACGCGGATGCGGCGTTCGAGCACGTCGGCGAGGGCTTCGAAGTGTCCGGCCGCGGTGTGTAGGCGATCGAGTGCGGCCAGGGCAGCGGCATCGCCAGGCGACTTGGCCAGGATGGTTTCGAGGACTTCGATGGCCTTGGCCGGCAGGGCGAGCTCGCGTTCGTAGATCTCGGCCAGGTGGCCACGTGCCTCGCGTGCACCTTCGCCGTCCCCGGCAAGCTCCAACTCGCGTTGCAAGGCTGCGGCCGCCTTCTGCGCCAGGCCGACCTTGCCGAGCAGCCGCGCCAGGGCCGCGTAGCCCGCACGCGCCTCCGCGATGACCTCGGCCGTGCGTTGCGACTCGCCTTCGTCAAGCTTTTCTTCCTCGATGCTGGCGACGTACTTCTCCAGCGTGTCGACGGCTTCGTAGGGGCGTTCCAGGCGCTGCTCGTAGAGCTCGGCCAGCTCGAAGGCCTTGCGCCTCATTTCCGGGCCTTCCAGGCGGGCGTCGCCAGCGAGCGTGCATCGTTCGAGCACGGTGGCCAGTTCCGACCAGCGCGAAGTGCTGCGGTAGATGTTCTCCAAGCGTTCCAGCGCCTCGGGATTGCTCGGCTCAAGCACGATGACGGCGCTATAGCGCTCTTCCGCCAGTTCAACCTGGCCGAGCTCTTCGCGGATCTTGGCCACCCGCAGATTGAACGCGACGATATCGGTCCGCGATCCGCGCTCCACAGCGCGCAAATAGATGGCGCACACCTTGTCCCAGCGATTCTCGCTCCTGGCCAGACGCTCCATCTCGGCACAGACGGTTTCGTCGCCGGTGTTGAGGACAAAGGCGCGTTCCAGGGCATCGAGTGCGCGATCCACGTTGTGGGCACCGCGCATCCAGATGTCGGCAACTTTCACGAGGTAGCGATGCCGGGTGATCACGTCGGTGCTCAGAAGCTCGTAGGCCTGCACCCATTCCTGCCACGGGCTTTCAAAGCGGGTGGCCATGACCGGCATCATCGGCATCATCGGGTGGGGCACCGACTGTGGCGGCGGCGTTTCCTCGAGAATGTCGACATCCAGAATGTCGATCTCGCCCGTGATTTGTTCGGGCTCTAGCTCGTTCTGGGGTTCAGCGCCCGCCTCGGCGTTGGCCGGTGCAGGCGTGGCCTCGACGGAGGCAGCCACGGGCTGGGCAGCCACGGGCTGGGCAGCCACGGGCTGGGGAACCGCGGGGACAGGCACGGGTTTTGGCGTGAGCTCTCGGACAGGCTCCGTGCCGTAGCTCCCGATCGTCTCGGCTAGACGCCACAGGCAGTCGGTGATGGCCTTTTCCTCGGGTGCCAGACGGAAGGCGCCGAGGTAGGCGCGGAAGGCGCGCACGTCGTCCTTGATCTTGGTCTCGACCATCGCGGCGGCGCGCTGGGAAATCCAGACCTTCTCCTCGATGTCCTCGGCGCGGGCAAAGAGCTGGCCTTCCACGTTGAGGGCATCCTCCCAACGCTCGGTGATCTCGGCCAGGCGCAGAATTTCCTGATGCGAGGTTTCGCTTTCGGGATCGAGCACGAAGGCGCGCAAATGTTCGTCGAATGCGCCGGACGGATCCTTCATGTCTTCTTCGCGCACCTTGGCGCGCAGACGCAAGAGCTCGATTCGCTGCTTGGTCTCTGGCCGGCCGCGCGCCACTTGCGCGTAGACGTCCAGCAGTCCCTGCCAGTCGGCGGTGTCGCGGCCGAGCCGTTCCAGCTCAGGCAGCAAGGTGTTTCCGTCCGGCTCGTGCGCCAAGGCCTCGCGCAGAACCGCGAAGGCACGGCCGGGCGCTTGCAAACGCTCCTCGCACAGGTCTGCTACTTTGCGCGCCACCTCGACCTGATTGTGCGCGTCGGGCCTTTGGGCGGCCTCGCCCAGGTACACGCTGATGAGATCCTCCCACAGCGCGTAGGTCTCGGCGGTCTCTTCCAAGCGGCCCAGGGTCGTGTCGTCGGGTTCTTCGTGGTAGGCGCGTCGGTACCATTCGAAGGCCTGCTTCGGCTTCTTGAGCATCTGCTCGGCCGCCGCCGCCATCTCGAACATCAGGCGCCTGCGTTCTTCTGGCTCTTTCGCCAGGCTGAGCAGTTTCTCGTCGACCGCGATGAGGCGCTCGCCGTCCTGGGCTTCGGTGTGAAGCGCGGCCAGGGCCTTGAGCGCGTCGGACTGCTCGGGATCGATTTCGAGAACGCGTTCATAGGCGCGTACCGCCTTGGCCGGATCCGCGAGGCGTTCGCGGCAAAGCGATCCGATCTCCAGGCCACGGGCGACGCGTTCTTGGGGATCTGGGTTGAGCGCCAACTGGCGCTCGGCCACGGCAACGACGCGCGGCCAGTCCTCCATGGCCTCGGCCACCCGGCGCAAGGCCGCATGGGCTTCCGGATTGGCCGGATCCATCTCGTTGATGATCTGATCGAGGGCGGAGATCGCCGAGGTCGGCTCCTTCAGCTCCTCCTCGAAGAGTCGGGCGCGCTCGATCGCCAGGCCCGTGGCCTCGGCGGGGTTGGCCGCGATGCCAATCCGGCGCAGCAGCAATTCCGTCAGGGCGGCGAAATCGCCCATGTCCGCCGCGATCGACGACAGTGCCTCCAGCGCCTCCCGATCCGTCGGCTGGAGCTTGAGCAGGGCATCCCAGGCGTCTTCCGCCCGACTGGTTTCCTTGAGCTCGCCACTGGCCAGCCGCGCGAGCCGGCGCAAGGTTTCGGTCTGGGCGGCCGGGTCGCCCGTCAGCGCCTTGACCTTCACATCGAGGACGCGGGCCACGTCTTCGTGCCGGCCAAGCTGCTCGTGTGCGATCAACAACGCATCGATGGACTCCACGTCGCTGGGGACGTGCTTGACGACCTTCTCCCAATACGGAACGGCCTTGGCAAAATCCCCCAGGTCATTCTGCAAAAGCCCGGCGATGCGCTTGATGATGTGGAGCTTTTCGTTGGCCGCCCCCGCATAGCGCAGGTGGTACTCCAGCATCTTCACCAGCCGTGCCTTGTCGCCCGACTGTTCGAGGATGGACTCCAGGCGCAGCAAGGCGTCGTTGTCGCCCGGAATGAACTTCAGGATCTGGGTTGCATCCAAGGACGCCGCGGGGAGATCCGCGAGCTTCTCCATGTTGATGACGAGCAGCCGGCGCAGGATGCTGACCTTCTCGGCCTCCGTCGCTGCGGCTTCGAACTGGCTGCGCAGAAGTGGCGCCAGATTGGCCCAGCGCTCGTTCTTCTCGTAGGTCTCAATCACGTTACGCAGGGCCACGGTCTCGCGCGGGTCGATGGCCAGGATCTGCAAATACACGGCAATTGCACCGTCGACGTTCCCCAGCTTCTCGCTGTGCAAGCGGGCCAGACGGTGCAGCACCTCGATCTTCTGTTCCGAATCAACGGCCCGCTCGGCCTCGTCGACGAACAGCGGCACCATCTGGTCCCACTGCTTGCTCTTCTGTAGGATGCGCTTCTGCGCCTCGCGCGCTCGCTCGTAGCCCGGCGCCAGTTCCCACATGCGGCGCCACACCGCCAGGGTACGATCCATGTCGCCAAGCTTGGTTTCCGCCAGCGCGGCCACCTCTTCCATGCGCGGAAGCACTTCCTCCACCGGCATGCCCTGCTTGAGATCGTGTTCGGCGGCGAACTCGAGCAGATCGGCCAGCTCGCGGAAGGAGCCACGCGACCGAAAGTGTTCGGCGTAGGCCTTCAGGGCCTGGGCATCGCTGGGATGAACTTGCAGAATCGCGTGCAGGTAGACCGCCGCTTGTTCGTGGTCGCCCAGGCGGTCGTGGTACAGCTCGGCCAGTTCGCGCAGCAGTGCCAACCGCGGCTCGGGGTCGGTGGTGCGTTCGAGTTGCTTCTCGCGCAGCTCGGCCAGCTTACCGTAGTCGTGCCGGCCCTCGTACAGCTTAGCCAGGTGTTGCGCCGCGAGCCCGCCGGGCGGCTCTAGCGCCGTGACTTGTTCATAGGTCTGGAGGGCTTCCTCGACGTCGCCGAGGGAGGTTTCGGCCAGACGCGCGCGCTTGGTCAGGATTTCGATCTTTTCCGCGTTGGTTCGTGCCTGCGACACGCGTTCGCGCAGGAATCGATCGAGATCGGCGAAGCGGTTGGATTCGGTCAGCACGCGCTCGAGCAGCGACAGCGCCTCGGCGTGGAAAGGAACCGCGGCCAGGGCCTTGCGCAGGGAGGCCACCGCGTTGTCCACGTCGCCGGCCTCGTGCCGTCGGCGCGCGATCTGGTTGTAGAGTCCCGCCGCGCGCTCGGGACCGTCGGCGCCGTTCCAATTGGGATTGGCAAAGACCGAAGCCAGAGCATCCAGGGCCTTGTCATCACGCGGATAAAGTCGGACGACATCACTCAGCTTTTGTGCCGCTTGGGGCAGATCGCCGATCTTTTCGGCAAGAACTCGTCCCAGGCGGAACATGAGTGCAATGCGCCGCTTGGGATCGGTGGTTCCCGCCAGCTCGATCTCGTAAAGCCGGCAGACCATGGGATAGTCGCCGAGAGCACTGTGGATCTTGCGTACGGCCTCCACGATCTTGAGCTGATCTGCGGTGACTTCGGCGCGCAGGCCGGGCGTGGTTAGTGCGTTTTCGATGCGTGCGATGTGTTGGCCGTAGGCGCGGTCGATCTCGGCGCGCAATTCGTCGATGCGGGCGGCGTCGCGTGATTGGCCGAGGGCTGCGGCTTCCACTTCAAGCATGTTGAGGTATTCGCCAGATCGCCCCTGCTCGCGGTAAATGTTCTTCAGCCGTTTGACCGCCTTGCGATGAGTCGCGTCGCGGCTGACAGCGTGAGCCAGGTCGGCCTCTGCGCCGGCGACGTCCGACAGATGATCGACGCGAACTTCCGCGGCTAGATAGAAGAGCTCTGCGGCCTTGGTCTGATCGGCAATGGCCTGGGCGCGTGTCTCGTACAGCGTGACCAGTTTGTCGAATCGCCCGGATTCTCGATAGGATCTACGCAGGAAGAGAAAGGCCTCGTTTTGGCCGGGCTCTTGTTGTAAGGCCTGTTCATACTCGCGCTCGCTGGGCATGCGGCCCTCCGGTAATAGAGCGGTCGTCTCGAAACAACAACAACCGAGGGGGCGAAACTAGCATCAGGGCGCAAGGAAACCAAGGGTTTAGGCGGGTATGTGGAGTAGGCTGGAGGCTGCAGGCTGCAGGCTGGAGGCTGCAGGCTGCAGGCTCCAGGCTGCAGGCTCCAGGCTCCAGGCTGCAGGCTCCAGGCTCCAGGCTGCAGGCTGCAGGCTGCAGGCTCCAGCCTCCAGCCTCCAGCCTCCAGCCTCCCTATCGCGACGCAGAGCGAGATTTTGCCTCGGCAAGGCGTCGCTGGATGTCGCGGAAATTCGCGTCGCGTTTGTAGACACGTTCAAAGTAATAGAGCGCTTCGCTGTGGTCCCCGAGGTTGTAGAAGACATTCCCGAGCTGGAAGTAGAGCTGCGTTGCCTCGGCCGCGGTGGCGGTGGGTCGCTTGAGCGCGTCCTGGTAGCAGCGGATCGCCTCGGCGGAATCGCCCAGGGCCTCGGAGCACTCGCCAATCATCGACAGGGCGAACACCTCGCGCTTGGGATCTTCCATGACCGCCTTGAAATGCTCGATGGCCGCATCGTAGCGCTCCATCGTTTTCTCCATGATTCCCAGATCCGCGTGCGTGTCGATGTCGTGGACTTCCGCTTTCGCCGCGGGTAGGCGCGGCGAGGAAGTGCTCGGCTTGCGCAGACTGCGCGTGGGTCCGCTCGCGTCTCCGTGCACTTGGGCCGGGAGCGCGCCTTGCGACGTCCCTGGGTCGGATTCGACAATGGCCAGCTTCTCGCGCCGATCGGCGATGAGCATGTGTCCGGGAGAGCGGGTTTCCAGCTCATCGAGCATGGAGACGGCCTCGTCGGAAAGCCCCTGCTCGATGAAGAAGTCGACCTGCTCCAGATCCGCCAGGAAGGCGTCATCGGACGCGGTATTGGCCGGCCGGTGAACCGGCGAGGCGAATTCTTGCGACCCAACCTCCTGCGCCTCGACCTCGGGCATGGGCGTGTTTCCCTGTGTTCCCTCTTCCATGTCGCCGAGGTCGTCGTCGTTCCCGGCGGTTTCGACTTCCGGGCCAGGCTGTCCCCTTCGGGTCTTGTCTTGGTTGCCGTCCGTCGCAGCGCCGCCCTCGGCGCCGGCGAAGTCGTCGGATTCCGCTGCTTCGCCCAGAAGTTCGATCTCGCCACTCTGGATGATATCGGGCTCGGGCGTGCCCATGCCCAGCTCCGCCGAGATCGAGCTGTCGGTCGCTTCTGCCTCGGCCTCTGGCAGCGATCCTGCGATCATGCCCAACACTTCCAGCGCCCGCCGCGCCGATGGGTTGAGCTCGAGCGCCTTGCGCGCGTACGCCGCGGCGCTGGACGGTTTGCTGGCCGTGAATTGCTGGGCTAAGACCTCGTACTCGGCTGCGGCTTCGGCCTTGCGGTCGAGTTGCACGAGCACGGCGGCCAGCCGTTCATGCGCGCCTTGATGGGTGGGGACGCGATCGAACACCCGGCGCAGGTGATCGGCCGCGCGATCGACCAGGCCGTATTTCACGAACACATCGGCCTCGGCCAGGATGCGCTTGACCTCGGCGTCGTCGTCGGATTTTTCGACCAGGCCCGAGGCAATGTTGATCCGCTCGGACATGGTTGCCGCCATGGGCTCGGCCGGCAAGCTGACGTATTTGTTGCGCAGGGCCTGCGGGACTTCCATCTCGCTGAAGGTAATCGACACGGGACGCTTGCCCACGCCGGTGTTGCCCGTCGTGGGCAACGGGGTTAGCGACGGCATGGGCGAGGGCGTGGTCAGCCTCGATGCGGAAGGTGCCTGCGGTGTCTTGCTCAGACTGCTGTGCGGCCTGCCCAGCAGTTCGTGCATCTCGGCATCGTTCGGATCCATCGAGAGCACGCGCTGGGCGGCTTGGTTGCGTTCGCTGATGCGGCCGCTTTCGGCGTAGACGCGCGCCAGTTCCTTCAGAACTGGCAAGGTCTTGTGCGGCTGTCCGAGCTGGTCGAACACGCGGGCCAGCAGATCCAGAACCGCGGGATCGCGCTGCCTGGCCTCGAACACCGACTTGAGGCGAGAGAGCGCAGCGCGCGCGTTGTTGTGATCCAGGTACTTGGCCGCCACTTCCATGGCCATGGCATGGTTGTCGGGCTCGTAGTGCAGGAGCCGCTCGGCCACGCGAAGGAACTCCTCGGTACGGCCCTGGGCCTTGACCAATCTCGCCGCTTCGGCGAATTCAGCAACGGCTTCCTTGATGGCCCCGGTCTGGCAGGCCAGCTCGGCGTAGCGGATGCGAGGATTGGGTTGTTCGGGATTGAGGTCGATGATCTGCTTGAGCGCGCCGAGCGCCTCGGCCAGGCGGTTCGATTTCTGATAGAGCGCGGCGGCTTGTTCCAGTTGCTGAACGGCGTCCGAGAGCAGGCCGAGTTGCCGGAACACCTCGGCGAGCTTGAGGCGGGCGTCGACGAAATCCGGGGAGAGTTTGATGATGTTCTTGTAGACCGCGACGGCGCGCTGGAAGAAACCTTGCTCGACGTAGAGGTCGACGGTCTTCTGATAAACCTCGGTGGCCTTGTCATTGTGGCCGAGGCGAACATAGATCTCGGCCATGCGAAGCCAGGTGCGGGTGTCCTTCGGGTCCTCCCTGACGGCGTTTTGAAATTCCGCCAAGGCCTTCTCGAAGCTTCCCCGCTCCAAGTACTTCTGCGCTGCTGCGAGGTGCTTGTCTTTCTTCGTTACCACCTGATGAAGTCCGCATGCACAGTGTTACCGGGAACGCCACACGTGTAAAGGAGCGTCCAGATTTTTGTCCGCTTCGTGAACTTCAGCAAGGGGAAGCTGACGTGCGCCCTTGGGCCGGGATCACAGGCGTTCGAGGAAGTGGGTATCGAACCGGCCGCCGATGAAATCAGGATGATTCAGCACCCGGCGGTGCAAATCGCAGTTGGTTTTGATGCCTTCCACCACCACCTCGTCCAGCGCCCGCCGCACGCGAGCGAGTGCGACATTGCGGTTGTCTCCATGCGCCACGAGTTTGGCCAGGAGCGAATCGTAGAAGGGGGGGACACGGTAGTGGGCGTAGATGTGGGTGTCGATGCGGATGCCGATGCCGCCGGGCAGGTTGAGTGCCGTGATGGTGCCTGGCGAAGGGGCGAAGGTCACGGGATCCTCGGCGTTGATACGCAGCTCGATGGCGTGGCCGCGCGGCCGCATCTCGGCGGGCAGGCGCAGCGGATCGCCGGCCGCCAGGCGCATCTGTTCGCGCACCAGATCGACGCCGAAGACCATCTCGGTCACGGTGTGCTCGACCTGGATGCGCGTGTTCATCTCGATGAAGTAGAACTGCTTGTTCTCGTCGAGCAGGAATTCCAGCGTGCCGACGGTCTTGTAGCCGATGGCGGCGGTGGCCTTGCGCGCGGCCCGCAAGAGTTCGACCCGGCGGGAGTCGTCCAGCGCCACCGAGGGCGCTTCCTCGATCAGCTTCTGGTGGCGGCGCTGGATGGAACATTCGCGCTCGCCGATGGCGATGGCGGACTGCCCGTCGCCCAAAACCTGGACCTCGATGTGGCGTGGCTTGCCGATGTAGCGCTCGATGTACACGGCCGGGTTGTTGAACCCGGCCTGGGCTTCGGAGCGCGCGGCCGCCAGCTGCGCAAAGAGGCGGCTTTTGTCTTCGACGATTTTCATGCCCCGGCCGCCGCCCCCGCCCGTGGCCTTGATGATCACGGGGAAACCGATGCGCTCGATGGCTTCTTCCGCTTGGTGGTCGGTTTCGATGATGGGCGAGCCGGGCACGACGGGCACCCCAGCGGCTTCCATGGCACGGCGGGCGGACACCTTGTCGCCCATGATGCGCATGACCTCGGGCTGCGGGCCGATCCAGTGCAAGCCGCACTTCTGCACCACTTCGGCGAATTCGGCGTTTTCCGCCAGAAAGCCGTAGCCGGGGTGGATGGCATCGGCGCCCGTCACCTCGGCAGCGCTGATGATCGCCGGAATGTTCAGGTAGCTCTGCCTGGCTGGTGGCGGCCCGATGCAGACTTTCTCGTCGGCGAAACGAACGTGCAAGGAATCGGCATCCGCCGTCGAATGAACCGCGACCGACTTCAAGCCGAGATCCCGACAGGCGCGGATCACGCGCAGAGCGATCTCACCCCGATTCGCTATGAGAACCTTTTTGAACACGCGTGCACCGTCCGTAAGCGTTGATGGCAGTCTTCACAGAGCAGGAAAACGGCAGCCGATCCTCAACCGCGCCACCGCCCCGGCATTCCGCGCCTTCTACGACGAATCATCTAGGCCTTCTCGATGCGGAACAAGGGCTGGCCGTATTCGACGTGCTCGGCGTTCTTCACCAGGATTTCGAGGATCTTGCCGTCGAATTCCGACTCGATCTCGTTCATCAGCTTCATGGCCTCGACGATGCAGACCACCTGTCCCTTGCGCACGCTCTGGCCAACATCCGCGAAGGGCGGCGCTTCGGGCGCGGGCGCACGGTAGAAGGTGCCCACGAAAGGCGAGGTAATCGGGGTGCCGGTTTCGGCGGGTTTGGCCGCCTTTTCCACCGGCGCGACCACGTGCACCGGAGACGGTGGCAAGGGCGCCGCCGCAAGGGCGGGTGCTCCGGCCGAGCGACGGACCACGCGGACGCCTCCGCAGGCATCCAGCTCAAGTTCGGCCAAATCGAATTCGGTGGCGATCTCGGCCAACTCGCGCAGCCTTTCCAGGCCTATGGGTTGACATTCACACGCACACTCCTCGCGGCTTGCCGAAGACACCTTCTTGGCGGCGGCAACGGGGGCCTTGCGTTTGCTCATTTTCTCGCGGCTCCTTTCTTGGACGAAGTCGCGGCACGCGACTTGATTGGGATCGAATCGGATAGGGTCGGCCGGCCGGCCGGGGCTGGCCGTTTTTCGAGCACCAGCTTGGCCAGCGCATCGAGCGCCAGACGGTAGCCGATCGCGCCTAGCCCTGCAATCTGCCCCAGACATACCGGCGCCAAATACGAGCGGTGGCGGAATTCCTCGCGCGTGTAGAGGTTGGAGAGATGGACCTCGACCGTGGGTACCCTGATGGCGGCGATGGCGTCGCGCAGAGACACGCTGGTGTGGGTTAGTCCGCCGGCGTTGATGATGAGCCCCGCCGCCTTGCCGTGGGCCTGCTGGACGCGGTCGACGAGAAGCCCCTCATGGTTGGATTGAAACGTCTCGACGGCAAGGCCCAGCTCGGCGCCGCGGGCTTCCAGGCCTTCGTCGATCTCGCGCAGGGTGACCGAGCCATAGATGTGTGGCTCGCGCATGCCGAGCAGATTCAGGTTGGGTCCATGGATGACCACGATCACCGGATCCGCCGGTGTATGTTCGTGCTCTGCCCCGATCACAATTCTGCCTGTATCTGCGGGGCCAGGAGCTTCATCAGGTAGCGCGCCTTGCCGAAGCTGGCTTCGGGCTTGACCGCGCAGGCGACGAAATATTC
>Ga0265329_10000064_pt1 | contig 47574 bp, 40 predicted proteins | sample 41627metaG_FD_202091 | JGI IMG/M metagenome (GOLD analysis project Ga0265329, IMG submission 202091) | Rhizosphere microbial communities from Carex aquatilis grown in University of Washington, Seatle, WA, United States - 4-16-27 metaG | ecosystem: Host-associated > Plants > Roots > Rhizosphere...
GACGCACGCAGTTCGACCTGCAGCAGGCCCAGGCGCGCATGCACATCCTCGAGGGCCTGAAGATTGCGGTCGATAACATCGACGCCGTCATCGATCTCATCCGCTCGTCGAAAGACACCGAGTCGGCCAAGGCCGGCCTGATGGAAAACTTCGACCTGTCCGCCCTCCAGGCGCAGGAAATCCTCAACATGCGCCTGTCCAAGCTGACCGGGCTGGAGCGCGACAAGCTGCTGGCAGAGATCAAGGAAACCGCCGAGCTGATTGCGCGCCTGGAAGCCATCCTGGCCAGCGATACCGTGCTGGTCGGGGTCGTGGTGTCGGAGCTGGAAGAAGTGAAGACGCTCTTTGGCGACGACCGGCGTACCGAGATCCTGGACATCGATGTCGACATCGACATCGAGGACATGATCGCGCACGAGGATATGGTGGTGACGGTCACCCACGGCGGCTATGTCAAGCGCAATCCCCAGGGCCAGTACCGGGCGCAGCGACGCGGCGGGCGCGGCATCACCGGCGCCAACACCCACGAGGAGGACTTCGTGTCCCAGCTCTTCGTGGCGTCGACCCATGACACCCTGTTGATGTTCACCAGCAAGGGCCGGGTCTACGCCCGCAGGATTTGGGAGATCCCGCAAGCGGGTCGAACCGCCAAGGGCAAAGCCTTCGTGAATCTGATCCCTCTGCAAGAGGGCGAACGGGTGGTGGCCTTGCAGCCGGTGCGCGAGTTCTCTGAGGGCGCTTTCGTGGTCATGTCCACCATGCGCGGCCTGATCAAGAAGACCTCGCTGCAGGCCTTTTCCAACATTCGTTCATCCGGGATCATCGCACTGACGATCCAGGATGACGACGCGCTGGTCGGACTACGCATCACCGAGGGATCGTCCGATCTGCTGCTGGGCACGCGCAACGGCTGGGCCATCCGTTTCCGCGAGGCCAACGTCCGACCCATGGGCCGGATGGCGCGTGGCGTGCGCGGCATTCGCTTGCGTGATCAAGATGACTTCGTCGTCGGTATGGCGGCCTTGCCACCGGATCGGCCGGCCACGCTGCTCACGGTATGCGAGCACGGCTTTGGCAAGCGCACCACCACATCGGACTACCCGACCAAGAATCGCGGTGGCAAGGGCGTCATCACCATCAAGACCACGGAGCGCAACGGCAAAGTCATCGGCCTGCGCCTGGTCACCGACGAGGACGATCTGATGTTGATCACCAGCGCGGGCAAGTTGATCCGCATGCCGGTGGATGGCATTCCCACCATCGGTCGCAACACCCAGGGGGTGCGCCTGATTCGCCTGGAAGAAAGTGAAACCGTGGTGGCCATGGAACGCCTGGCCGAGATGGAAGAAGGCGAGCGCGAGGTTTCGCCCGAGGTGGCCGCGGCTCGTGCCGAGGAGCAAACCCTGGCGGAAGAGGATCTGGGCGAAGAGGCGGCCGGCGACGATGATGACGACGATGTGGATGACGAAGATCCAGGGGAGAGCGCTGATGACGGCAGCGACGAACCCAAGGTCAACTGAGGTCGAAAACAATCGCGACGGCGAGGGCCGGGCTACAAACGAGATTCCGCCGAGGACACAGAGATGAGAGGAGAGCACACAGAGGCGGAGTGCCCCGAACGGCAATCCGGAGTTTCTCTGTGACCTCCCCTCTCACCCCTGTGTTCTCAGTGGGGTGCAGCCCATGAGAAAGACCGTGGTTTCCGACGCGCTTTTCGAACGTGCAAGAAGACTCTTCCCCGGCGGCGTGAACTCGCCTGTTCGCGCCTTCAAGGCGGTGGGCGGCACGCCTGTTTTTCTGGCGCGCGGCCAGGGCGCGCGGGTGTGGGACGCCGACGGGAACAGCTACCTGGATTTCTTGGGCTCATGGGGCCCGCTCATCCTGGGCCATGCCGATCCTGACGTGGTGGCGGCCATCGAGAGCACGGCTCGCCGCGGGACTTCCTTCGGCGCTTCGACCGAGCGCGAGGTCTTGCTGGGGGAAGCGATTCGCGCGGCCATGCCGTCGATGGAACGGATGCGCTTCGTGTCCTCGGGGACGGAGGCCACCATGTCGGCCCTGCGCGTGGCGCGCGGCTATACCGGCCGCCACAGGTTCATCAAGATTGACGGCGGCTACCACGGCCACGCCGACGCCCTGCTGGCCGCCGCCGGGTCAGGTGTCGCGACCCTGGGCCTGCCTGGCTCCGCAGGCGTCACTCCTGGTGCCGTTCAGGACACCATCATCGTCCCTTTCAACGATGAGGAGGCCATGGAAGCTGCCTTCGCGGCTAACCAGATCGCGGCGGTCATCATCGAACCAATCCCAGCGAACATGGGTCTGGTGCCCCCTGGGCTTGGCTACCTGCAGTCCGTGCGCCAGAAGTGTGATGCGTATAATGCGCTATTGATCTTCGACGAGGTCATTTCGGGCTTCCGGGTCGGCCGCGGCGGTGCCCAGACGCTTTTCGGGGTGCGCCCGGACCTGACCTGCCTGGGCAAGATTGTGGGCGGCGGCCTGCCTCTCGGGGTTTTCGGCGGACAGAGCGTGATCATGTCGGAGGTCGCGCCCGAAGGTCCGGTCTACCAGGCTGGCACGCTTTCCGGAAATCCGCTTGCCATGGCCGCTGGGCTGGCTGTCCTGCGCAAGTTGGACCAGGCTGCCTACGATCGGCTCGACGCTCTTGGCCGGCGCCTCGAGGCCGGCATCAAGGGCGCACTGGCCGCCTCCGGCGTGGCCGCGCAGTTCCAACGGGTGGGGTCCGCTTTCACTTTGTTCTTCTCTGCCGAACCGGTGACGGACTTTGCCTCGGCCAAACGCGCAGATACCGGGCGCTACGCCCGCTTCTTCCATGAGATGCTCGACCGTGGCATCTACCTGCCACCTGCCCAGCTTGAGGCCGGGTTCATCTCACTGGCGCACCAGGAGAACGACATCGACGCATTTGTCGCGGCCAGCCGAGAAGCCCTGGCCACGATTCATTAGGTCCCCTCTGGCGGTCAGTGCCTTTTTGCGGTAAGAGACGCCTCCCTCTGGGAGACAGATCAAGCCATGCCACAGAAAAGTCCGCTTTCGCTCGTCAACGAAACCTTTGGCGCCAAAGACAAGCTGGTCGACAAACTGGTCGCCATGCTCGATCGGGGCGAGGAACCCAAAGCCGAATTGCGCAAGCGGCTGCTGGCCGCAGCCAACCGCAGATTGCTCAACCTCCACCGCGTCGCCACGACGGTGAAAGAGAAGTTCGGCTCGCGCGACAAGCTGGTGACCCAGGCCGCGGCGCTGCTAGGTCACAGCAAGGACAAGGATTTTGTGTCCCGGCTCGACAATCAGTCGGACGCGCGCTTGCTCGACGTGGTCACCGTCGCCGAACGCAAGGCCAAGAAGGCTTCTGCCAAGCCGAAGACCAAGTCAGCGACCTAGCTACTTGGCGATCTGAATCTGGATATGCGCCGACCCGAGGTTGTCGGCGGAATCCCAGGCTCGCACTGTAATGATGTGCGGTCCCGCCGCAAGCGATGGCGGCAGCTGGATGGAGAAGGCTTCCGTCATCTCGTCCAGAATGCCGTCGTCGGGCGAAGCCGGCCGCCAGTCGTTGCCGTCGATGGAAAACTCGATCTGCGAGATCACCGACGCCGCGTCGTGGACCCGGCCGGTCACGCGCGGCAACTGGGCCTGCAGATCCACCACCACGGGCCGGGTGTTGTCCACCAGGAACGTTGGCGAATCAAAGGTAAAATCCAGTGCGCGGTCTTTGGGGGTCACTTTCTCGTCAGAAGCCCACACCCGAATCAAGTAGTGGCCGTCAGGAACCGAGTCCGTGTTCCAATCATATTCGGGTTTGCTGAGCGGATCAGGCCCGCCCAGAGGCCGCCACACCGGCTGACGTTCCTGCCGAAACCAAAGTCGATAGATGAGTTCGTCGTTGTCGGGATTCTCGACCTTCCAGCGCAGCTTGAGCACCGACGAATGTGAGCGTGTGCCAGCGGCAGGGATGGCCAGGCTGCCCGCCGCTCCGCCCGCGCCCGATGCGACGGGCGCGCTGGCAGCGTCCGCAAGATAGACCTCGGTGACACGAGCGCGCTGGTTGTGCGGCACATAGTATGCGAGCACCTCGCGCAGCGCAGACGACGGAGCGAGGAGCCCGACTCGATATTGAAGATAGCGCGCTTGCGCCCCGGCCGCCTTGCCCTGCCCTTGCTGGTCGTGGTGGCTGACCGATTCCAATCTGGTCCAGTCGCTCCAGCTCTTGTCGGGCTTGGCCGTATTGCCCGCGCGGGTCTCGAAAACCAAATCGGCCGATCCCGTCCAACGCAAAAAGCCCCATCGCGCAGGTCCGTCGGCGTCGAGCACCTTCGAAAGATACGAAGCGTCGTTGGCTGAAGCGAGACGCACGCGAAAGATAGCGCCGACATCGCCAGTGCCCACCAGGAAGCCTTCGTGCGTGGACACCAGCGCCAGGGCCTGCCGCTCGGGCAAGTCGATAGCGAGGGCCGCTGTGCGGTCAGGAGAAATGCGATAGACCTTTCCCTGAGTTCCCGAGGCTGCGTAGACTTTGTTGTCCGGTCCGGCCAACAAAGCCGTGAAATAGCCATCGGCAAGGGCGAGTACCTGCTCGATGCGGCCGTCATCGTCCAGGCGATAGACCGCAGCGTGTGCCTTGACTTGGTCGGCTCGCGGCTGAGCCCCGGAAGCCGGAGCCGGCCCCGGCGAAACTTTGGTGCCCTTGCCCGGCTGCGCGCCCGGGACGGGCGCAGCCTGAGCGTCGCCGGGGCGCTCGAAGGCGTTGACCGCGAGGTAGGTCGCGTCTGCGACCCGCGCGATGGCGCGGATCTCGTTGGCTTCGAAGTCGTGCAAGGCCTCAGCGCGGCCGTCGGGGTGGACGCGATAGAGAATGGCCCGGTCGGCGGTGCCCGCCAAAAGGACACCTTTGTCCCCCCAGGCCAGGGTCATCACATGCTTGTCGCCCGAGTCCCACAAGAGCCGTTCCTTGCCCTTGCCGTCGATGACGAAGACCTGCCCCGGAATTCCGGTGGCGGCATAGGTTTTGGTGCTCTTGGCGTCGGAGAGCAGCGCCCAGACATGTTCCGCCGGCAATTTGGCGAACGGCCGCGAAGAGCCGGTCTTGCCGTCGACAGCAAAAATGCGACCGCCAGGGGTAGAGCCAGCCAGCAGGGTTGCGTCGGATCGGGCGGCCAGGGCCGTGACCCAGGGCGCGTCGATTTCTGCCAGCTTCTTCGCCTCGCCCGCGCCGGGATCGACTGGCACGGCGTAGATGCGCCCCTGGTCGCCGGTGCCAAAGTAGGCCGTGCGGCCGTCAGGGGACAGTGCCACGCACCAGGCAAAGGCGGCGTCGAGCGCCAGGCGCGTCGCCTTCATGCCCGGAATCACTTCGCCATTGGGCAACACCATGCTGGAAGTGGCCTCGCCCTCTTCAAAATCCTTGGCCGTCGCTTGACGAAAGAAGCGCGTGGTGGTGGCCCAGCCGACGGTGGCGACCAGCAACCCGGCGGCAGCGACCATGCAGGAGAAGCGCGGTTTCATCGAGTGACATAGTATTACCGCCTTGGGGACGTTCGTGGTCTGTCAAAGCGCAATTCATCTCACTTGGGAACCCTGGGAGGGTTCCCAACCCCTCCCGCGATGGTGCGCCGCCGGCGAGGGCGCGCGCGAAAGCGCGGGGGGTGGGCTGGGTGGGCTGTCCGTCCCGAAGGTCGGCGGGCTCCCCACGCGATTCTCGCCAACGGGCGATCCCTGCGGCACAATCGGGATGTGTTGCCGACTCCGTCTGCTTCGCCGCCCAAGACTGTCTGGGCTGTGCTCGATGTCCTGCGCTGGACCACGGCCCATTTCGAAAAGCACGGCGTCGCTTCGGCGCGGCTGGACGCTGAGTTGCTGGCAGCCCACGCGTTCGGGATGTCGCGCATCGAACTCTACGCACACTTCGACCGACCCTTGGCCGCGGCCGAGCTGGCCAGCTACCGCGAGCTGGTCTCGCGACGCCTGGCGGGCGAGTCGGTGGCGTACCTGCTAGGTCACAAGGAGTTTTGGAGTCTGGACCTGCTGGTCGACCCGCGCGTGCTGGTTCCCCGGCCCGATAGCGAGACTCTGATTGAGGAGGCGCTCGACCGCCTCGCGGGTCCGACCGCGGGTCTGCGCATCGCGGACGTGGGTACCGGATCTGGCGCGCTGGCGCTGGCGCTGGCCAAGGAGCGGCCAGAGGCGCAGGTCTTTGCGACTGACATTTCGCCCGACGCGCTGGCTGTGGCGCGCACCAATGCCGAGCGCTTGAGTCTGACCGTCACCTTTCTGGAGGGCGATCTCGATCAGCCCCTTGTGCCTCTAGGTCACTTCGATCTGATCGTGGCCAACCTCCCCTACGTCCCGAGCGCCCAGATCGACGGGCTAGCCGCCGACGTGCGCAGCGAACCACGCCTGGCGCTCGACGGCGGTGCCGACGGACTTGCGCTGCTGCGCAGGCTGGTGGCAGGGACGCCCGAACTGTTGCAGCCGGGAGGCTGCTTGGCCCTGGAGGTCGGCGCGGGCCAGGCCGGCGCCGTCGAGGAACTCCTGGGCGCGACGGGGTTTTCCGGCGTTCGTTGCCGTCGCGATCTGGCCGGAATCGAACGGGTTGTCTCAGGCGTGAAAGGAACTTCATCGTGAACATCCGACTTGCTTTGCTGGGGCTGGTGTGGCTGGCCGGATGCTTCTCGGCCACACAACGACGCGAAGACGATCTCATGCGAGACGCCCGCATGTTCAACGACGATCTGCGCTGGGCGCGCTGGGATTCGATGGGGGCATCCATGCCGGCCGAGGACAAGCGGCTATTCCTGGAACGCGTGGATCTAGTGGGCAACGATCTGGTGATGTGCGACTACGAAGTGAAGAGCGTCCACTTCGACACTGGCTCGTCGGGGGCGACCGTGACCGTCACCATCGAGTGGTATGCCAAGAACGACCCCAGCCTACGCAAGGCCACCCTCGAGCAGCACTGGGAGAGCCGCAACGGACGCTGGATGATGACCAAACAGCGGCGCTCTCATGGTGATCGCTTTCCGCTGGTGACCGAGCCGGTCGCCAAGCAAGCGGCAAACGCCACGGTCCCGGTCGACCCTTGACCAACGAGCAGCCTTGGTACGCGGCGATCCAGTCGTTCCTCCCGCCCATACCCTGATCGCCCGATGCGTCACGCACGACCTCGCGACAGCGGCGGCGAGGCGGACCAGTCTCGTGAACGCGAGGGCTACACTCCTTCACAAAGCAAGGTCATACTGGGGACATGACAGGCCGACACATCGGCACGGTGGCCGGAATACTTCTCGGGGGGATCGGCTGCATGAAGGCGGACCGGCTGGTGGCCGTCCAGAACGATGTGTTCGAGATGGATGGGGGCGAGGACGCCGCTTGGGGACGGGGTCCGTTTTCTACGCCGACGGTGGTCACGCTCTTGCCCAACAACACAACCGACATCCACGGTACCTCACTCACCCAAGATGAGTTGGAGATCTATTTTTCGTGCGCAGCGCAGGGTGAGGCGAGCTTCCACATCTGGAGCAGCACGCGGACCGCGAAGGATGCGCTGTGGACCACGGCCACGATGGTCAACGATATCACGGGTATTGGCAACGACCACGATCCAGACGTGTCCCCAGACGGCTTAACCCTCTACTTCGCGAGTGACCGAGCGGGCGCGGGATACCAGCTCTATGTCTCGCGGCGAATCGCCAAGGGACAGCACTGGGATCCCGCTGCGCTCGTGGATGGGCAGGGACTCAGCTCTTCCGCCCTGGACGTCAGGGGCCCCAGCGTGGATCCCAGCGAACTTTTCATGACCTTTTGCTCGGCTCCGCGGGGCACAGAAAACTTCAACCTCTACTCCGCGTCTCGCCACGACCCGACAGAATCCTGGGGAAATGTCCAGGCTCTCTCGGGCATTAACTCGAGCAAGGCGGACGCGGATCCTGCGCTCTTCCATGATTCGCTCTCGATTATCTGGAGTACTCGAGCCCCTAGCAACAAGTCGTGGGATCTCGTCGAAGTCAGCCGTTCCGACCCGTCCACGCTATTTTCCGATGCGCCAGTTCGCCTGGACTCTCTCAATACGAGTCTCTCGGAGCGCTATCCCTGGGTGTCGCAAGACGGAACCCATATCTTGTTCAGCCGGGAGGCAGAGGGCGGCCCCGGCGTCATTTATGAAGCATGGCGGTGAAGTTGAACTGACCAGCGATAGGTTGACAACCTCGGACTATTCGGCGCTACAATTGGGCTATGGCCCCCGTGGAAAGTCAGGCGCGTCTTGCTGCCGCCGCGGAGGAGCGCTCGTCCGATCGGAACGAATCGGACCTGACAGAGCTGGCGTTGATGGCGCGGACACGCGACGCCGCGGCCATGCGCACATTCTTGGAAGCCATCGCACCGTCGGTACGCAGCGTCTGCCGCGGGGTGCTCGGGGCTGGCCATGTCGACTTGGAAGATACCGTCCAGGAATGCTTGATCGATATTCTGCGCGCCCTACCCAAGTATCGTGTCGAGGGCGCGATCGTGCACTACACGAATCGCATCGCGCTGCGGGCGTCCATCGCCGCGCGCAAGCGAGCCCGAAGTCGAGAGCAGCGGCAGAACACGCTCGCTGAGCAGTCCCCTGTTCCGAACTTCGCAGGAAGCGACGACGTCCTTCCCAACCTGTGGTTGGTGCGCGCGCTCATCGACGAGCTGTCGGCCGTGCAGGCCGAGACGGTTCTCATGCGCATGGTCTTGGGTTGCTCGGTGGAAGAAATCGCCGTGGCCACACAGGTGCCGGTCAACACCACCAAGAGCCGTCTGCGCTTGGCCAAGGACTACCTACGCCGTCGGCTCGACGGAGAGATGGTCGGCTGCAAAGGGTCAGCATGAATCTCGAAGGGCACCCAGAAGCAGCCCTGGACCGAGCCCTGGCAGGCACGCTGTCTGAAATGGAACAGCGCGCTTTGCAGCAGCACCTCGCCGCTTGCCGCGCATGCGAGGCTCACCTGGCCCTGGCTCGCTCGCAGCAAGAGGCCTGTGCGCCTCAGCCCTGGGGGCGCCGCCTGGACGGCCTCGCCGTGGACTACGCGCTGGCCCACTTCGGACGCACGCGCTGGTCGACGCTATTTTTCTTTCCTGGCCGAAGACGTTGGCTATTCGCAACCGCGGGAATGTTGCTGGCGGTGGGCAGCGTGGCAAGCGCGGCCTGGTGGCACAGGCAAAGTCCCGCCAGCGAGCCGATCCCAGCTCAGGCAACCATGGTACGGCCTGTCGCGCGGACATCAGCACATCCCCGGCCAGCGGTGGCTCTGTCGGAGGCGCCGTCGTCTTTGCAGGCTGAACTAGTGGACGAGACAGCCAGCCCGGCTCGGACGCTGCGCATGCGGCCCAGCGCAGCCTCGCTTTTCGAGCAGGCCTCCGCTTTGCGCGACCGCAACAGGATCGACGAAGCCATCGCTGTTTTCCGCAAGCTGCAGCAGCTCTTCCCCTCGACCCGCGAAAGCCGGATCTCGTTTGCCGTGGCTGGCCGCATGCTGCTCGACCGCGGGCGCCCTGCGCAGGCCCTCGCGCAATTCGACCAACACCTAGCGCATCGGGGCGAGGCACCAGAAGTTGCGCTGGCTGGCCGAGCGACGGCGCTGGGACAGATGGGCCGCGTTTCTGCTGAACGCGAAACCTGGCAGAAGGTGCTCGATTCATACCCCGGAACGGTCTACGCCAGCCAAGCCAAAGAGCGGTTGTCCCAGATGCAGCGCCCGCAAGAAGCGGCAGCAGGCATCGAGCATTCTCGCTGAGAACGGTTTGGGCGTGAGCGGTCGGAAGAACGGCGTTGCAACTGCGCCATGGCCCGAACGCCTTGGGCGGTTCGCTTTGTTTCTCTTGTTGGTCGCCGCGCTCGCGCTGCCGCGAGTGGGAACGGCAGCAGAAAGGGAGCGCGTCAACGCCGTGCTGGCCAGCGACCCGGCGGCAATCGAAAGGATTCTCGCCGCGCTTCGCGCTTCACTCGACAGCCAAGGAGTGGACCTCGTCGCGGTCAGCGCGGCCCGGATCGATCCACTCGACGTCGCCCGCCATCCCCTTGACCGCTCTGCCGCCGGACCGCTCGCGTACCTGTGGCTAGACCTGACGGCAGACCAACCCACGATGTACCTCCTGGACGCGCGAAGTGGGCTCGTCTATGTGCGCCCGCTGGCGGTCCGCGCGGATCCGGACGCGGTCGAGCTGGAGCTGATCCGCCTTGTGGTGGACAGCTCGGTGGAGGCCATCTTGAAAGGACGAGCCCTGGGGGTGAGTCGCGACGAGTTTGAACGATCTTTGGCGCCTGCGCCCGCACCGGAAGCGGCACCGACACCGACACCGAAACCGGCACTGGAACCGAAGCCGGAACCGGCACCGAAGCCAGAACCGGCACCGGAATCGGAACCGGCATTGGAATCGGAATCCACATGGACGATCACGGCCGGCTACTCAGGGACCATGCTCTCGACTGATGCCCTCGCGCAAGGTCCGGAACTGAGCGCCGAACGGCGGTGGCTGCGTCTCCGCCTGGGCGTGACCCTGTTGCAGCAATTGCCCCTGGCCGTAACCCGCGGCGATGTGGACATGCGCCTACTGTCGTCCGGAATCCGCTTCATCGCGGGATTTCCAACGGCCATCACTTCGCACCTCTCTGCGTCTTTTGGATTGGGAGCGGGAGTGGATGCGACCCGTGTGACTCCAAGGGGCAACGGCGCACAGCCCGCCTTCTGGGCGACGGATCCCCTGCTCGTCGCCATGGCCACGCTTGAGCATGCTTTTGGGGCTGCAGTCGTGTCCGTGCGCATTGGCGTTGACATGGATCTTCTGGCCACGCGGTACTTGGTCGCCCGTTCTGATGCGACAAGTGTGTTGTGGACACCCTGGCGTTGGCGGCCTTCTGCCGCCTTGCGTTTCGGGTTCGCGTTCTAGAAGTCTCCGTTTGGGGGAACAGCGATGACCCATCCTTGTGAGTGGCTGCCCCTAACTAAACGGCGGACAGACCACCACCATTGGCGGTGTTGCCCGATAAGTCCCGCCTAAGCCGAGGAGTGGATCGCATCCCCACTCCTCGGCTTTTCTTATTTTCCGACGCCCGACACGGCTGCCAGGCCGCGCTTCTCTCTACAGGACGTAGCCGGCCTTGACCGCATCGTCGCGAAACATCTGCACCGTCTCCAGCGAGTACTGGTCCAGATCTTTGCCCACCAGGGGCAGCTTCTTGAGAATGTCAGCGGTGACCGTGATGATGTGGCAGCCAACGGCGTCAGCCTGAAAGATGTTGAGCAACTCGCGCGGACTGGCCCACAGCAACTCCACGTGGGCCAGGGGACGTAGCGTTTGCGCAGCCGCAGCCATCATGGGAACCGGATCCCTTCCTGTGTCTGCGATGCGCCCCCCGAAAACCGAGACGATGGAAAAGGCACGGCCCTGCGCCAAGGCCTCCCCAGCGGCCGTCACCTGATCGAGCGTGGTCACCCCGGTGACGTTCACCTTGATTCCATCGCGCGCCAGGCGCCCAACGAGCGGCATCGAAGAAACCCTCCGGGTGTTGGTGATGGGGATCTTCACGTTCGCGTTCTCGCCCCATGAAGCGATCTTGCGCGCTTGCCGTTCCATATCGTCCATGTCGTCGGAGAGCACCTCGAACGAGATCGGCCGATCGCGGATCACGTCGAGGACTTCGCGAGCGAATCGCTCGTAGTCGCCTACCCCGTCCTTGCGCATGAGCGTGGGATTGGTGGTGAAGCCCTTGATGCGTGGATTGCGATAGAGGTCCACCATCGCCTTACGGTCGGCCCCGTCGCCGAAGATTTTGATCTTGAGGGAATCCAGATTCGGTTCCATGTCGGTCACCTTTGTGCGCTCGCGCCCATCCACTCCACGGCCTCGGCCAGGCTGTGACACCGGTGGTCCGGCGGCGTGGATGGGCTCTTTTCATCGTAGCCGCAGTCAATCCAGACAGTACGACACCCGGCCCGCGCGCCGGCCTCCACGTCCCGCCACCTGTCTCCGACCATGAAACTCTTGGCCAGATCCACCCCGTGCCGCTCGGCCCCTTCCAGCAACAAGCCGGGCTTCGGCTTGCGGCACGCACATCCGTCGGCGTCGTCATGCCAGCACACCAGCACATCATCGATCTCCAACTCGGAGCGCAGCCGGTCGTGCATGGCTTCGACCACTTCGCGCGCCAGCGTTCCGCGGGCAACGTCGGGTTGGTTGGTGACGATGATGCGAACCAGCTTCTGCGCCCCAGCCTTCTGCAGCGCCTCTTTGACCCCCGGCAGGATGTCGAGTTCCTGCAGGGATCGTGGGGGGAACGGCTTGTTACCTCGAACCAGCGCCCGACATACCACTCCATCCCGATCCAGGAAGAGAGCGGCACGCTCGGTCATGGCAACCCTTCCCACTTGGTGCTGGCTGCCTTCAGCTTGGGATGCGAAACCAAAAGATGCCAAACCACCGCTTGAAACGCCTCGGTGTGTGGCGTGACATGGGCGGCATTCACCGTCGGAACGACCACGCACGCGTCGGCCACCTTGGCGGTGTAGCCGCCATTGCGTCCCACGATGCCACCCACGGTCGCGCCCACCTGCTTGGCGTATTGCAGGGCCGACACCAAGTTCGAACTCACGTTCTTCTCCAGATCTCCTCCGCCGACCGAGAGCACCAAAATCATGTCAGCCGCCTGCAACCGGCTGGTGCGTAGCCAGGCCGCAAAAACGCTCTCCCATCCCTCGTCGTTGGTTCGCGCCGTCAGCTCGCTCACGTTGTCAGTGGGCGCGTAGGCTTCCATCCCGGTCAGTTTGCGGAAATCGTTGACCGCATGCGATGCATTGGCTGCGCTCCCGCCCACGCCCAGGATGAACAACCTTCCGCCCCGCTCCCGCATCGAGGCAAGAGCGTCCACCAGCGCCTCGATCCCAGGTCGGTCGAGACCGCGAACAACGGCAGAAGCTTCGTCAAGAAACTGATCGGTGAATGTCATGGCTTTGTGGCCCGTTTGGTTTCCATCAGCAGGCGGAACTCCTCCAGCCCGACGACGGAACCGATTTCGTAGAACCGCTCTGCTACCTCATAGCCTGCCAGTTGCCCCTTGGCTAGCAAGGTTTGGTAGAGCTTGGCCAGGTCCAGACGAGCTCCATCCGGCAGGTCTGCGAACGCCTCACGCCGAAACACGCCCAGACCGTAGTCGATGTGATGCATCGCCGGAGAACGCTCGGACTTGTCATACCGCCGGATGGTCCCGGCGTCGTACTGCACGTTGCTCGTGTCGTACTGGCCTTCGTTGCGAAAGACCGTCATCAAGGCAAGCTTGCCCGAGGCGCGAAAGCTGCTGAGAACAGCCCGATAGTCGCAGGGCAGGTACGAATCGCCGTACAGCACGAAGAACTCGTCGCCCAGCATGGCGAGCGCCCGACGCACGGCCCCGCCGGTCCCCAGAAGCTGTTCCCCGTCAAAGGCGTAGCGCACGCGCAGGCCAAAGGCGGCGCCAGGCCCGACTACCTGCGCGATCTGCTCGCCCCGGTACCCCACACACAGCACCACATCATCGATTCCGTTGGATCGCAGCAACTTGAGCTGGTGGGCGATGAAGGGCTCACCGCACACGTCCACCAGGGACTTGGGAATTGTCTCAGTGATGGGACGGAGCCGGGTGGCTAGACCTCCCGCCAGAATTGCAACCGGTGCGATCATTTCGTGAGACTTGGCGCGAATCGAGTCAGGCGGTGAAGATAGCACGGCACGAACAGCCGCGAGGAGCCAGTCGCGGCGACGGCAAGACCTTGACCTGCCGGGTGGCAGGGCGGTACATGACGTGAGACACTGGATTCGTGGCCACCGCGATTGGCCACAGCAACGGCCTTGGGATGCTGACCTACGCCATCGACTACAAAGACGAATTGCAGCGTCTCGGCCCTGCAGGTTTTCAGCGTGCCTATTTCCAGCCTGTCCTGGTGACCCTGGGCATGGCGGGCGAGATCAACCCCACCGCATCGAGCGAAGGCACGAGCGTGGTCAACCTCAACGAAGGGACCTTTGCCTGTACGCGACTGACCGGACGGGTCTTCCCGGTGGTCAAGCCGCACAACTCGATGCCGGGACCGATCAGCGTGGGGCGAACGTCAGAGAACGATATCGCCATCCCCGAGTATTCGGTTTCGAAGAGACACTGCATCATCGCACGGGTGAACGGCGAATTTCGGCTCACCGACATGGGCTCGACCAACGGAACCATCGTGGATGGCGTGTCACTCGTGCCGCAGAAGCCACGCCGGCTCATGGGCGGCGAGACCATCTCGCTGGGCCGGCTGATGCTGGTGTTCTACTTTGCCGAGGGTTTTGTTCGGCATCTGCAAGCCCTGTGATCCGCTTTCGCCGTCTATTTTCGCTTGGCAAGATCCCCTGCCCTCACCATCACCAGCCCGTCGGGCTTGATGAACTTCTGCGCCGCCGCATTGATCTCGGCCGGGGTCAGTTTCTGAATCTTGTCGTTGAGGTCGCGCCAGTACGTGAACGTGCGTTCCAGAAACAGGCCCTGCGCCAGCTCGGACGAGACGAATTCGTCGTCGGCCATGCGGCTGTCCCAGTTCTTGGCGTAGCTCTTCTTGGCTTCGTCCAGCTCTTTCGCGCCGATACCGTCCCTGACCAGCTTGCGAATCTCCTCCTGCATGGCCGCCAGGCTCTTGTCCATGTTCTGGGGCGCACAAATGGCCCAGGCCAGGAAATGCCCGCTCACGTCGATGGGATGGGCGAAGATGCGCGAGCCGGCGCCATAGGATAGGCCTTCTTTCTGGCGCAGACGATCGAAAAGGCGTGATGTCGGGCTGCCGCCCAGCATGTAGTTGAGCATGGTCAGCGCGGGATACGCAGCATCGTCATCGCGCACCGGCAAGGTGCTGCCCATGATGACGAAGGCCATTTCCTTGTCCGGGGTATCGATGATTTCGTCGGCGGGCGCGTTGGCGCGGAATGTGAGCGCGATCCGCCGGTAAGGGCTAGGCGATTTCCAGGCGCCCAGATCCTTCTCGATCTGCGCCTTGACCGTGGCTGGGTCGAAGTCGCCCACCACGGCAAGCTGCGCGGCACTCATGCCCCAAAGCGCCTTGTGCATGCGGGCCAGTTCCGGCGCCTGCACCTTGCGCACGCGCTCGATGCTTTCCTTCACGCTGGGCACGTAGCGAACGTCGTCCTTGGCAAAGGGGAACAGCTTCTGCATCAAGACCACCTGGCCGTTGGCGCGCGGATCCTGCAGTTGCTCCTCGAGACCCGCCAGCATCTCCTTGCGCAGGGATTCCAGCTCGCTCTTGGCAAACGCCGGCTCGCGCAGGATCTCAATCACCAGATCCAGCACCGCGGGCAGATTCTCGCGAGTGGTCTTCACCCGCATCTGGCTGACATTCACCATGCCGGGAGACGAATGACCCCCACTGAAATCCGCTTCGGCGCGGAGCTGATCGAGCTGATCTTTGATCTGTTGGAAGCTGTGCTTCTTGGTTCCGCGCATCAACATGCTGGGCAGCACAGCCGCGGCGGTGGTCTTGCCCTTGACGTCTTGCTCGCTGCCGAAGCGTACGGTAAGCACCAGACGAACCGATCCACCCTTGGTCTTCTTGGGCAGAAGAGCCAGTTTGAGCCCGTCGGCTAGGTCTGTCCGAGTGGTCCGTTTCTCGACGTTCTCGACGGTGGCGAGAAATGCCTCGCCCTCGGCCACCGTGGCGCTGCCCTTGTAGTCTTTGATCAGGGCCTCCACGTCGGGTGTCTGTGCCAGCGGCGCGCGGTCGGGCGTCTTGTCAGGCAAGAAGAGGCCCAGGGTACGGTTGGACTGTTTGAGATAGGCGCGTGCCACCCGTTCCACGTCGAGCGAAGTCACCGCCTTGACCCGGTCGCGCGCCAGGAAGAGCAAACGCCAGTCGCCCATGGCCGCGTACTCCGAGAGCAGCACGCCGGTGCGCGCCGTCTCGGTCAGGTTCAGGTCGAAGTCTTTCATCCAGCCCGCGCGCCAGCGTTCCACTTCCTCCTTGGTCACCTTGCTTCCGGCCAGGCCCTCGACGATGCGGATCATGATGTCGCGCACCTTCTCGGGCGCCACGTCCGCGCTCACCTTGGCCGACAGCAGGATGACGCCTGGCTCGGCCATGGGGTAGACGTTGCCGCTCACCTCGCTGGCCAGGCCCTTGCTCACCAGCGCCTTGTACAGACGGCCGCTGGGCTTGTTGGTTAGAATGTCGGCAATGGCATCTTCGGTCATGCGGTCAGGGTCCGCGCCCGCCACTCCGTGATACACGAGGGACACCAGCGCCACGTCACCGGTGCGGCGCAAGGTCACTTGGCGCTCGCCGTCCTGCACCGGCTCGACCGTCCAGGTGGGCTGCAGCATGCGCGATGGGCGCGGGATGGGACCAAAGTACTTGCCCACCAGTTGGAGGGTCTGGGCGTGGTCGAACTTGCCGGCCACAATCAGGATGGCGTTGTCGGGCTGGTAGTACTTGCGATAGAAAGCGCGCAGGCTGCCGACGGGAACACGCTCGATGTCGCTGCGCGAGCCGATGGTCGACTTGCCGTAGTTGTGCCATTGGAAGGCCGTCGCCATCATCTTGTCTTCCAGCACGTTCGCCGGGTTGTTCTCACCCATCTCGAACTCGTTGCGCACCACCGAGAATTCCTTGGCCAGATCCTCGGCAGCGATCTTGCTGTGGACCATCCGGTCGGCCTCCAGGGCCAGCGCGAATTCCAGGCTTTCCGACGAGGCGGGCAGCTCTTCGAAGTAGTTGGTGCGATCCCACCAGGTGCTGCCGTTGAAGTTGGCGCCCTTGGATTGCAGCAGCTTCCAGATGTCGGGCCGGCTGGGCGTGCCCTTGAACAGCATGTGCTCAAGCAGGTGGGCCATGCCGGTCTCGCCGTAGCCCTCGACCCGCGAGCCCACCAGGTAGGTCACGTTGACCAGGACGGTCGGTTTGGTGGGATCGGGGAAAAGCAACACGCGCAGCCCATTGGGCAGGCGAAACTCGGTGATTCCTTCCACCGTGGTCACCTTGCTCGGGATGGGCGGGGCCGCGCCCTCGGCGGCCACAGATGGGGCCGGCGGGGTGGGCGCGCTCCCGTTGGGGGCAGCCTGGGCGGATAGGACGGTTGTGGTGAGCAACACAGTCATCAGCGTGAACCTACAACGAATCATGGATCCTCCCGAGCCTGGATTCTTCCCTGTCCCGGGCCGCGGGGCAAATCCAAGTCACGATCTAATCTCCCAGATTGCGCCGCAGTGATACGCTTGGCTCACCATGAGGCTGTCCTACAGAGTTCTTGCCATCGGGCTGGTCGTGGCGATTCCAGTGGCCGCTTGGGCGACTGACCTCTACACGAAACGATCCAACAATCAGCTTCGCGAAGGACCAGGCACTTTCTTTCCCGTGGTGGCCAACCTTCCGGTCAACACCAAGGTGAGAAAGCTGGAAGAGAAGGACCGCTGGCTGCGCGTGCAGGCCGAGAGCAAGATTGGCTGGCTGGCCGAGGCCAGCCTGGATGAAAAGCAGCAGACGGGAACGCTGGAAGCCATGAGCAAGGAATGGTCCGACGCGCGCGCCTCGCGCGGGACCGTGGGTGCAGCGGTCAAGGGCTTCGCCGGACAAATCAAGAACGTGCAGCGTGGGGCCTTGGACAGCTTCTACGCCCAGCAAGGGCCGTTCTTCAGTGCGACGGAGTTCTGGGCTTTTCGCGCGCTGCTTCTGCCCTATCGTTCCGGCGCGGTGGCGCTCGGGGCAGCCGAGGACAAGACCATCAGCAAGCAGGGCTACGACATCGGGCCGCGCGAAACCGCCGTGGGACTGGCGGTGGCCGCACGTGTGGCCGCCACCGGTCTGGTGCGCGACCCTCTCCTGCAAAGGTACGCCAACCTCATCGCCACGAATTTGCTCAGCGAGACAGCCTTCTACGACACCTATTTCTCGGTCTATATCCTCGACAGCGATGGCGTGGGCAGCTTTGCCGTTCCGGGTGGCTACATCTTCCTGTCGCGCGGGTTGCTGTCCCTGTGCCGCGATGAAGCCGAGCTAGCCGGGTTGATCGCCCACGAGATCATCCACGTGGTGCGCCGGCACGGTCTGCGCGAGATGAAGGTGCAAGCCACCCGTCTGCGTGCCGACAATGCCATGGACGAGCTTGATTCGGAAACCAGCCGCGACGCTGTCGAAGACGATCTCGACGAGTTTGCGGAACAAGCCTATGCCGTGGTGAACAAGCCGCGCCTCGAGAAGTATGAGATTGAAGCGGACCTGATGGGCACGGTCCTGCTTCATCGTGCCGGCTACGACCCGCGAGGTATGTCACGTCTGATTGGCCGCATGGCCAGCGCCCATCCTGAGATGCCCATGAGCGCGCGCCTTTCGCGCATGGATAAGTTCATGGCCACGCAATTCAGCGGGGTGGGCAGAGGCGCCACCATGCCCGATCGATTCGCCGTCAGCGTCCGTCGCGGCAGGTAGCTACTGCCTGCCAGCGCTGCGCTCGGGACGGGCATCACGCCCGCGGATCTCGCCCAGATACTGCCTGATGGTACCCTCGACGGACTCATTGAAACGCACCTGCCCTTGCGCAATCTCGCGCAAGGCCGCCACGCCCGGCTTGTTGTCGCACCTCACCAACGGTCTGGCGCCTCCTGAGATCTGACGCGCTCTCTCTGCGGCCAGGATGACCAGGGCGAACCGATTGGAAACCTTGTCCAGGCAATCTTCGACGGTGACTCGTGCCACGGGAACTCCGATAAAAGTCGAAGAGGTAGTTTTATAGACCAACTCCCGCGTGTCAAGGGGAGGCCAGGGCAGGCTTCGGCCCAGCCAAAGACATTGCAAACTGAAGACCATGATTCTAGGCTAGAATCGTTTTTCTATCTTTCTGCGCACTCCGTTGGGAGGGGGGCGCCAGAGGAGTACCTAGCCATGCCGCCAGTTACCATCAATTGGAGCGATCTGGAGATCGCCTTCGAGCGCAATTCTCCAGAGCAGGAGAGTTTTCTTGACCTGGAGAACGGCGACCTGCTTTCGATTGTGGAAGGCGAGCCTGACGCCGCGGCCCGGCGGGCCAAGGTGGCCAACAATCCGGACCGGTTCGTTCGGGTCGATCCCGCGTCGTCACGCGAGCAGTACCGCTGGATGGAACGGTTCGTCGGCGTGGTACAGGATCAGGCCCTGCGCGAGCGATTGCTGGTTGCCATCGACGGCAAGGGGGCATTTCGTCGGTTCAAGGACGTCTTGCTGGCCTTCCCCGCTGAACGCGAGCGCTGGTTCGCCCATCGCTCGGAGCTTCTCCACCTGCACATCCAAACCTGGATCGAGCACATGCAGATCCAGGTGGCGAATCCTCCACCCTGGGGTCAGGTGACTGCACACGAAGAGACGGCCGATGTGCCGCGGCTCACTCACACCGGAGAGGCTCCGGGCGAGATCCTGCGGCGTCAAGCGCGTGACCTGCTCGACGAGATACCAGCCGCCGAGTTGCCCACGGCACTGGTGTTTCTCCAGTTCCTCCGCGAACGCGGCACGGCTCTGCTGCTGGGCTCGGGCGCAGGACAGTCACCTTCCGGACTTTCCTCTGCAAACCACGACAGCCACGATCCTGCCGACTTGGACCACGACACACCCGAAGAAGGCAGCACGGCCGAATAGAGATCTCTTTAGTCGGCGGCGGCGCGGGATGTTGCCGCCGTCTCCGTCTCTCCGGGTGGAACCCAGATCCAACCTGCGGTCGGCAAGAGGGACGCGACTTCAGGCGACACCGTCCAGCCATCACGGCCGCGCAGGTAGCCTGTGTACGCGCCAATGACGGCGTCGAAGATGTGATCGCTTTGGCGACACTCTTCACGCCAGACGCCGGGCGCGAAGCTCAAGTCACGCAGCCGGGCCAGGATCTCGATGCGCCTGTCGACTCGCTTCTTGTACGGATCACGAAAACCAAGCAACTCAAGTGTGGCGCGCGGGAAGACCTCGATCAGGCTGTCGTTGAGAGTGAACCGATCGGCCAGTGCGCGCACCAAAAAGCTAGCGCGCGCCGTCAGCGGACCCATTCCCTGGCCCAAAGCTTCGCGCGGCAGGATTCCCCGTCTTCGCACAAGGTACGCCTCGGTGGCCCGCTGGGTGTAGGGCGTGAATGCAGGCTTGCCTCGGCGGCCCACGCCGAGCCCGAACAGGCGGCGCAAAGTGACCACTTCGGCGTCGGTGCAGCTCTGCTGGCCGGGACAGCAGGCCACATCGCACCGTACGCAGGGTGGCAGAGTCAGGGGCGCGTCTACACAGACCACAGCACCCTCGCCGCTCTCACGCACGGCCGCGAGCAGCGCGGAATCATAGAGCGGCGGCTCGTCGGGACGGGGATGCAGGGCTGTGACAGTCACGCCGCCCTTGCTTCGGTCAAGCACGGCCAGGGCAGTCTTCTTGCCCCTGCCGCCTCCGAGGTCGATCCCGATAAAACGCTTGAATGGCTTGTGCGTCACTGGTTCTCACTTCTTCTATCGGAGACCGCGTGCTTCGACATTGAGACAAGGCCTTGCGACGGTCAACGCGAAAGCGATTTGACTCCGCGTTACTTTGGTCCAGGATTGATGAAACTGCCTGGACCGGGGAACCGGCCGGGACGGAGTGCTTGATGAAGCGAACGATGTTCAAATCCAAGCTGCACCGGGTGACTGTCACCCATGCCGACTTGGCGTACGAGGGTTCGGTCACGATCGACGAGACCCTGATGCGTGCCGCGAATATCCTGCCCTACGAGCAGGTTCGCATCTGGAACGTGACCAACGGCAGCCGCATCGAGACCTACGCCCTGCCCGGCAAGGCTGGTTCCGGTATTGTCTGCGTCAACGGAGCTGCTGCCCGCCACGCCCAACCTGGCGACACGGCAATCATCGCCACCTTTGCCGAGGCCGCGGACGAAACTGAGGCGCGGAACTGGAGGCCGACTGTGGTTCGGGTGGACAACCACAACCGCATCGTCGGCTGTGACCTAGACGGCGAGGTTCCGGGGCCAGCGCGACCATCGGTCTCCTGACGGGCGTGATGCCGTCGCGCCTGGAAACGCTGCGGGTGCTTGTGGCGCAGGGGACAGTTAATCCCTTTGTGCACTATGGCCTAGCCATGGAATTGCGGACGCAGGGCCAGTTGCAGGAGGCGTGGCCGGTTTTCGAGGCGCTGCTGCATGGCCACCCCGACTACATCGCAGCTTACGCTCCGGCGGCCGACACCCTGGTCAGTTTGGGCCGGAACCAGGAAGCCCAGGATCTCTTGCGCAGGGGAATTGATCAATGTGAGCGCAAGGGGCAATCGCACGCCCGCGACCAGCTACAAGCCGCCCTAGCCGCGGTCGGGTAGCATTGCCAGTCAGGGGCGGCCATCGCGACAGGGCTGAGCATCGAGTAGTGCCGCTCTGGATCTCGACGCCGGTTTCGGCGCGCCCCGGTTTGGACTAGGATGCGTCCATGCCTTTGCTCCAGGTTTTCACATCGGCCCATCCATCGGACGAACACAAGCGCGCGCAACTATTGAAGGGTCTGTCTGCGTTGGTGGCGCGTGTTCTCGGCAAACCCGAGAGCTACGTCATGATCAGCCTGGCCGCCCGCGCAGAGATGAGTTTCGGCGGCAGCAGCGCACCCGCCTGCTACGCGGAGCTGAAGAACGTGGGCACCTTGTCGCCCGACCAGGCGGAGAATCTTTCCAAGATTCTGTGCCAGGAGCTTTCAACTGGGTTTGGCGTGCCCGAAAAACGCATCTACATCGAGTTCACCAACGCCGACGGCGCTATGTGGGGGTGGAATGGCGGTACCTTTGGCTAGACGAGCGGGTTAGAACCCCCGCCAACCAATGTTTGCCGTCCTCCGACGCTACTGGCCCGCGCTGGCCGCCACGGCGGTGCTTCTGCCGCATGTGCAGTTCTTCGACTTCATAACCGACGACGCCTACATCTCCTTTCGCTACGCCGCCAACCTGGCCGAGCATGGTCAACTGGTGTTCAACCTGGGCGAGCGCGTGGAAGGCTTCACCAACTTTCTGTGGACCGTGTTGCTGGCCGCGGGAATCAAGCTGGGCCTCGGCCCGGTTGCGACGTCGCGCTTTCTCGGCGTGGCGTTTGGGGTCGGCACCTTGGCCCTGGTGGTGCGCATGTCGCTGCGCCTGTCGGGCCAGCGTCCCTCGGCCTGGCACCTAGTAGCGCCTGCTCTGCTCGCCTCGATGGGCGCCTTTGCCTGCTGGTGCACGGGCGGGCTGGAGACGCAGCTCTTCACCTTCCTGTCTTTCCTAGGATTCGACTTGTTGCTGGCCGAGATGTCCTCAAAGCGCGGCTTTGCCAGCGCAGCGGCATTTGCCTTGGCCGCCATGACTCGGCCTGAGGGACTGCTTTTCTTTGGGTTGGGCGGTTTCTTCCGTCTGCTCACGGCGATCGGTCGCGAACGCCGTTTCCGTCCACGCCGTGGCGAATGGGCGTGGCTCATACTCTTTGCCGCGCTCTTCGTACCCTACTTCGCCTGGCGCTGGCGCTACTACGGCTGGCCCTTCCCCAACACGTTCTACGTGAAGTCGTCAGGGGGCGCCGGCACCTTGATTCGGGGCGGATACTACCTACGCCGCTTTGCCGAGGACTACGGCGTGCCCTTCTTCTTGCTACTGGCCTTGCTCGGCAGGCCAGCCGCAACCGACCAGCCCCGCCGTGATCTCTGGCGATTGACGGGTTTGGTGTGGCTGGCGTTTGCTGCCTACGTGGTCAAGGTGGGGGGAGACTTCATGGGCCTGTACCGCTTTATCTTGCCGGTGGTGCCTCTGGGTGCCGTGGTCGTGCAGGAGTCGATCCGTCGGCTAGCCCAACGTCTGCGGCCGGCCGTGGGCAGGCCCGTGCTGGCGGCGGCCGGCGCGGCTCTGGCGGTCGCTTTCGTAGCAGGCAGCCTGCGCGTGAGTCGGGTGGCCGTCACTTTCATCGGCGCTGACAACGGAATCGACACTCCGGGCTACCTGAAGAAATACGCCGAGGATCGCATTCCCATCGGACAATGGTTCGCCAAGAACGCGCGCCCCGACGACCTGATGACCGTGGGAGGGGCGGGCGTGATCCCGTACTACTCCGGCATCCCCGCCTACGATGTCTTCGGCTTGGTCGATGCGCACATCGCCCATGACCCGCACATGAGCGCGTCCGATCGACCCGGTCACCAGAAATGGGGCAGTGACCAGTACATGCTATCGCGCAACCCCACCCTCATCACACACAGGTACTGTCTGCCGAGTCCCTGCGTCGAGGAACAAGCTTGGATTCCGCCGGGCTACCAGTGGGTGAAGGCCGTGATCCCGGGGCCACGGCCCACGACCTACGGTTTTCTCAAGCGGCGCGATCGCCCCTAAGCTACTGGGGTGCTACCGCAAGCACACCGCGCCGCCGCGCAAGACGATACGACTGCGCGCCGGTATGGCATCGTCCAGCGGCAGCTCTGGCAGACGTCGGACTGGTCGAAATCGCCGTGTCTCCATACCTGGGACCACCGACACGCGACGAGCCAAAACGGCAACCGCGACCGGAAAGGGCACAGAGCTGCTTCCCGAGGACGAGGCGTGCGCGACTGCCACTGCCATGTTCCCATCCTGGAGATCCTACTTGCGCCGTCAAATTTTTTTTCACCTGCATGCGTCTGCGCAACTTGGCAGCCCTTGAAGGCCCGATATACTGGCAGCATGGCTGGTCAGCTCTTTGACGTGTTCGTGGTGGGTTCGGCCGATCCCAGCCCTGCTGGAGAGACACGCCTGGCTTCCGCGCTTTCGGCGAAGCATGGTGTCCCGCTGGCCACCGTGGCCAAGGCGATCTCCGCCAAGAACCTGCGCGCGGGTCAAAGCCTGGAGCAAGCTCAAGCGCAGACTCTGGTGCGTCAGCTTCAGGTCATGGGCGCGGTCACCGTCATACGGCCTGCTGCCGGCCCGCCGCGGGCTTCGTCGCAAATGTCTTCCCCGGCGGGGCGAGGCCTTGGCGCGCCCATGTCGCCGGCCATGACCATGTCCCGAGCCGACCGCCCGGCTGCGACCCCTGCCCCGGTTTCTGTTCCGTCGGGAATGGCCGCGGCTTCTCCAGGCTTTGGGCCGCCTCTGGTTGCGCCACCCGATCCCTCTGTGACCGGTGGTGCGCCGCTGCAGCCTGGTAAGGCTGCAGGCTCCCAGCCTGGCGCCAGCCAGGGTCTTGTAGGGACCGACCCCTTCGCAGGACGCCCTGCCTCGAATCCGGCACTGTCGGGGCCAGGCAGTGGGACATGGCTGGCGCCGCCGCCCGCTGGGTCGCCCATCGGACGTTCGCGCGCCGCGCGTACACCGCCGCCGGCCAGCCAGTACAACAGCCCCGCGCCCGGCACTGATGCCTTCCACGCCGATGTCTCGTCGGGGCCCAGGCTCGAACTGGCGCGCGGCGATGCCACGCGTCCCTCCGATGACATCGTGCCAGTTCGAGGCACGCCGTCCGCGGGGAGCCTGCGCGACATCGGCGCCACGGAAGCTTCGGGTGTCGCCATGGACGAGGATCCCGGGAATCGGAACCTGGTCCGGTGCGCACAGCACGGCCTGTACTACGACAAGACCAAGGCTTCGGGCTGTCGCAAGTGCATGTCGACGGCCCGCGAGGTGGCCATGGGGTTCGAGAGCCGCAACGCTCCCGCGAGCCTCAAGGTGGCTAATCTGCGCAATCAGCCGGCCAAGCGGGCCTTCATCGGCCTGGCCGTGGCATTCCTGCTGGGCTTGCTTCCGGCGGCCTACTACGCTTTCGGCCCCGGCTCTGCCGACGCCCGCGAACTCCGTGTGCGACAGGAGGTGCTTTCGCGCCAGCCAGGCACCGAGGAGATCTTGCACCAGTTTGACGAGTTGGATGAGCAGGTGAGCCGGTCACGGGACCGCTCGCTGCGAAACATCGCCCTAGTGTGGGCCACCACGTCCATCGCGGCGATGGCGGGCTGGTACAAAGTAACGTAGCAATCCTACCCGCTGGGAAGCGGCTCGCCTCGATCCAAAGCCTCGTCGCGCCGACGACGCGCCCGCTCGATCAGCCAGACCACCAGAATTGAAATGTTGTACAGCAAGAAAATCGGGGCCGCGAGCAGGCACTGAGTGAAGGGATCGGTGCTGGGCGTGAGCACGCCGCCCAGAACCACAGCCAAGACAATGGCGTAACGATTGAATTTGAGCATGCCTCGGCTGGAAATCAGCCCAATCCAACCGAGAATCGACAGTACAACCGGCAGTTCGAAGGCAAGGCCACAACCCGCCAAGGTCATCATCTGAAAGTTGGCCACCTCGTCCATCATGATCATGGGGGAGAGATGGAAGTGCGCATCGCCCTGAAAATTGGTGAGTAGCTTGGTCAGAAAATAGGCAGCCGGCTCGCACAAGACGAGGTAGGCGAACACGGAGCCCGCGGCGAAACAGCCCACGGTGGAACCGATGATGAGCATGGTGAGCCGCCTCTCCTTCCGGTAGAGGCCTGGCGCCACAAACCTCCAGAGCTCCCAGACGACAAAGGGACCTGCGAGGATGAGACCGCCGATGATCGCCAGCTTCATGTAGACCCAGAAGGGCTCGGTCAGGCTCTTGGCGTAGAAGTTGAGATTGTCGCCGGCTTCCTTGGGTAGAGCGGCTCTCATGCCGGTGCGCACGGGCCGTGTCAGCCAGTCGAAGTATCTCTCGACGAGCACGAACGAGCCGATCATAGCCACCACAAAAGCGATGCCGGCGTTGCGCAGGCGCGAGCGCAACTCGCCCAGGTGCTCGAGCAGGCTCATGCGCTTGCCGTCCAGTCCCTCCTTTGCCGGTGGGTCCGTCCGCGTCTCCGACGACGACGCGGGCGCCGCCGCGGGGCTTTGGTCCGTGCGCATCTCTGACGACAACGCCGACCACTCAGCCGTCGCAGGCGTCACCGCGGCCGTCTCAACTGTCGCGGGAGCCGCCGTGGCCGACGCGTCCGTCACGGACGCCACCGTCGGTGCAACGGCTGGTTGGGCGGCCATCATGTCGGTGGGCGTTTCCGTGACGATGGTCTTGTCGGACTGTCCGGCGTCTTCTTGTGCTGACATGCTCCGCTAGCCTTTCTTCCGGGGCAACGGCGGCAAGGACGGCCGAGCTGACTTGGCATCGGCATGGCCCGGCAGCGGGGGCGGCAAATGACTGGCCATGGATCGCGAGGATGTCGCCGGCACAGGGGGCGGACGCGCTCCCGCAGGAGCAGGCGGGGGCACGACCGAGACGGGCTCGGGTGTCAAACTAAGAAGCTCTGGCGTGGGCGTCAGCGGGGGCCGATTGGCGTCGGGCGGCGGGTTCATGACCATGGTCACGCCCGAAACCACAGCCCCCCCGGCGGCGGGGCGGGCCTCTGCTGCTTTGGCCGCTCGTGCAGACGCCTCACTGGCCGCGTGCTGCTGCTCAGCCTGCTCGCGGGCTTTGCTCTCCTGCTCCTCGCGTTCAGCGCGTTTCTTGGCCGCCTGCTCCTCATCGCGACGCTTCTGCTCTTCACGTTCGGCCCGCCGCCGCTCTGTCTCCTCGCGCGCCTTGCGCTCCTGTTCCTCGCGTTCAGCGCGTTTCTTGACCGCCTGCTCCTCATCGCGACGCTTCTGCTCTTCACGTTCGGCCCGCCGCCGCTCTGTCTCCTCGCGCGCCTTGCGCTCCTGTTCCTCGCGTTCAGCGCGCTTCTTGACCGCCTGCTCCTCATCGCGACGATTCTGCTCCTCGCCTTCTATACGCCGTCGTTCAGCCTCTTCGCGTGCTTTGCGCTCCTGTTCCTCTTTCTCGGCGTGTTTCTTGGCGGCTTTCTCTTCGTCACGACGCTTTCGTTCCTCGCCTTCGACGCGCCGCCGCTCAGCCTCCTCGCGTGCCTTGTGCTCAGCCTCTTCGCGCGCCTTGCGCTCCTGCTCTTCTCGCTCGGCGCGCGCCTTGGCCGCTTGCTCCTCGTCGCGACGCTTTTGCTCCTCGCCAGCGATGCGCCGTCGCTCAGCCTCCTCACGTGCCTTGCGTTCACGCTCCTCGCGATCGACCCGCCGCTTGGCGTCCTGGGCCTCATCACGACGCTTCAGCTCCTCGGGAGGCAGCATGGTCGCATCGCGCAGCTCTGCCAGCGGCCCGCGGATGGCATCATCCAACCCGATCTCGTTCTTGATGTCCGAGGCTGCTTTGCGCACCTCACGAATGGCCTTGCCAAGGCCAGAGGCGATCTCCGGGAGCATGTTGGGCCCGAGGAAGATCAACGCTACGAAAAGAATGACGAGGATCTCCTGGAAGCCGAGGTTCAACACGGTGGTCTTTCTAGATCGGAATCATCTGCGGTTCCAGACCGGATAGAGGGAGATTAGCCACGAAATAGCTCCATCTGGCGCGGAGGGTCGATGGCGTAGGCGTCGTAACCGCGCGGACGCAGGATCGCGGCGAAGGTTTCCGCGAAACCCCTGTGCAAGGCGACCTCGTGCGCCCCGGTCGCTTCGAGATACGCGACGAGATCAGCGAATCCTGCTTGGTTGGATAGCGCGATGCCCTGGTCAGCGCGCATGCAATCGACGGCGGTGCGTTCGACACTGAAGCCGGAAACAAAGGCAAAAGCTGGAGAATCGAGCGCGCCAAGGACCGGGGCCTCGCGCGCCTCCGGTGGCCAGAGCAATGCCTCGTTTGCACCCAGTTTTCCCGCAAAACGACGCAGCGTCGGCACGGCAGCCCCAGCCTGAGCAAAGCGCGCCAGCGCCCCCACGATGGTGCTGTGAGCGCGCGCGGCGATGCCGGCAGCCTGCAGCGCTTCGACCGTCGCTGGCGCCGGGCCAAAGGGCGACACGAGCAGGACCGGCGCGCGTCGCGCGGCCAGCGCTCCCTCCACAAACCGCCGCAGCGTTGCTTCCGCTTCTTCGCGCGGTGGCAGCACAAAGCGCGGATCCCCGAAGGTGGCGTCCAAGCACACGGCGTCTGCGCTGCGCACCTCCGCAGCACCAAGGCTGGCAAAAGCGCGCTCGCGGCAGATGGTTCCGGCGTAGAGCAGTCGACGGCCGCCGGCCTCGCAAAGCAACGAGGCCGCGCCCGGCAAGTATCCCGCAGGCACGAGCGCAAGGCGCAGCCCACCCAGGTTGAAGGCCCGCCCGAACCCAGCCGGCAAAGTGCGCGCACGTAGGCGCTCGCCGGCTGCGCCCAGCAGCACGAGCGTGCCCTCAGTGGCCAGCAGTTGACGTCGCCCCGCCCGGCGCGACGACAGGCTGAACGATGACCCAGGCGCCAACGCCTTGGCGTGCGAAAGGAACACGAGATCGGTGGCAAACCCCGCCGCATCGCAGGTGAGCTGAGTGCCATCCAGGGTGACGCCTGCGTGATAGCTGAACGCGCGCTTGCGCCGCCGGGGCATGAGAGGATTCTTATAGCGTAACCGTCAGCGGCCGGGCGGGGTAAGATCGCGAACCTCCAGGGCTCGCAGGATGCGCTCGCTCTCTTCGAGCAGGCCCGGATCGCGATCGCGCAAGAAACGCGTGGCTGTGACCAGAAAGCCCTTGGCGCGCAAGACCGCCACCCACACACGGGGAAAGGCGCCGGGATCTCCGGGCCGCGCTCCAGGGTCGTCGGCGACAAAGGCACGGCCTTCCAGGCCGCGGCCGGTGAAGGAACGCACTTCGCCCAGGGTGGGCGAACCTGGCAAATTGCGCCGCGCCTCGACGATGAGGCGGTCAAGATCGGACACCGGCTGGCTCTCAGTAACGGTCAGCAACCACAGTACGGGCTGTGGCCCACCGGCCTCCAGCCGGATCCGGGCCGAGGCCGGCTGACCCTTCTTGCTCACCTCCAGGCTATCGCGCCAGCGCGACGGCAGGGCGAGCGCGAGAACGTGCCAGCCCGCGATGGGGTAGTAGCGCTCCGAGGTTTCGTCAATCGCCAGATCGAGAGCTCGACTCTGGCTGGGATTGCGCCGAAAAAAGCGGTCGGGCAGAGGTTGTCCAGGCTCAGGCTGGGGCGGCAGCCTGGCAACGGGTTCGCCGCTGGCGACCGACTCTGTCAGCGCCTTCATCGGTTCCAGGATCTCGACCATCTCCAGCGGCGGCCGGTCCTGCAGCACGCGATCCACCACGCTGCCAAGCTTGCTTGCTTCCGCCTTTGCTTTGGCCACCTCGCCCGAAGCCGCAAACAACAACGTCCGGTCGTACAGCACCAGGGGATGGCCGGGGGCGAGTTCGTCGGCACGCGCGTAGGCGCGCATGGCAAGATCGTCCATGCCCCAGCACCAGGCGTGATAGCCCAGGTTGAGAAAGTTTTGCGCTGCCAGAAACCCGTCGTTGGTCTGCTGGCTGACCTCCTCGAAGGCGGCCATGGCGCCGTTGGGCGCACCGCCCTGTATGAACACGTTCCCGAGCAACGTCCAAGATTCTACCGACGAAGCCAGCTCAACCGTGCGCCAGGCCGCGCGCGCGGCCTCCTGAAGACGGTTGGCCCGTCTCAGCGCCAAGGCCAGGCGGCTCCATGTTTCTGCGTCGTCGGGATGCTCGGTCGCCGCGCGCTCGGCGGTGGAGATTTCCGCGAGTAGCGGGTTGGCCTGTGGGACCGGCGCGAATGGCTTGGCAGGGACCGGAGCCGCAGCCGGGGGCGGGACCGGGACCGGGGCCGGCATCGGACGCACGCACGCGCCCGAAAGTGCCAGCACCATCAGCAAGCGCATCTGGGTCATTGGATTGACTCTAGTCGATTGGATGGGTTGGCAGCAGTCATGTTGGACGGGACCTCGAATGGGGTGGTTGAGAAACGTTCGCAGCGGGCTCGGGATCCCAGATGACCTTCGAGAATCGCGATCTTGCGCTGCCTGAACATTTGCATAGTATCAGGTGAATGGCCTCAACTCGCAGCGAAACTCCCCTCAATGAAGCGCAGGCTGCGGCCTGTGCCCATGGCGATGGGCCGTTGCTGGTCGTTGCTGGGGCCGGGTCGGGCAAGACCCAGACCCTGGCGCATCGGGTGGCGGCGCTCATGGGACGCGGGGTGGATCCTCGGCGCATCCTCTTGCTCACCTTCACCCGCCGAGCTGCGGTCGAGATGACCCGTCGGGCGGCGCGACTGGCGGCGCGGCAGCGCGATTTCGAAGGAACCTTGCCCTGGGCCGGGACCTTCCACGCCGTGGCCAACCGCCTGTTGCGCCAGCACGCCCAGGTGGTGGGGCTGGATCCGGGTTTCACCTTGCTCGACCGCGAGGACTCGGCCGACTTGATCGATGCCGTGCGCGCCGAAGCCGGCCTGGGCCAGCAACAGCGGCGCTTTCCGCGCAAGGGCACCGCCCTGGCCATCTATTCGCGCGTGGTGAACACCCAGTCGTCGCTGCGCGCCTGTCTGGAGCGGGCCTTTCCCTGGTGTCTCGAATGGGAGCACGCTTTGCGTGGACTCTTTGCCGGCTACGTGGAGGCCAAGCTCAGCCGGCAGGTTCTGGACTACGACGATCTCCTGCTCTACTGGTATCACTTGCTGGGCGATGAGGGCGTGGCCAAGGCCATCTCGAGCCTCTACGACCACATCTTGGTCGACGAGTACCAGGACACCAATGTGTTGCAGGCCGAGATCCTGCGTCGCCTGCGGCCCGACGGACGAGGCGTGTGCGTGGTGGGCGACGATGCCCAGTCGATCTACGCCTTTCGCGCAGCCACCGTGCGCAATATCCTGGATTTTCCCAAACAGTTTACGCCGCCGGCCACTGTGCTCACCCTGGCGCAGAACTACCGCTCCACCCAGCCGATTCTTGCCGCGGCCAATGCGGTCATCAGTCTGGCGGCTGAACGATTCACCAAGGATCTCTTCAGCACGCGCAAAGGGGGAGCGCGACCGTGTCTGGTCACCGTGAATGACGAGGATGCCCAGGCCAGCTTCGTCGCGGATCGCATTCTGGAACAACGCGAGGCTGGCGTCTTGCTCAAACAGCAAGCCGTGCTATTCCGCACCGCCCATCACAGCGACACCCTGGAAGTCGAGCTGGGCCGTCGCAACATCCCCTTCGTGAAATTCGGCGGCCTGCGATTCCTCGAGGCGGCGCATGTAAAAGACGCGCTGGCCTGTCTGCGCTGGGCCGAGAATCCGCGCGACGCCCTGGCTTCGGCCCGGGTGCTGCAGCTTCTGCCCGGGATGGGGCCAGTGCTGGCCGGGCGGGTTCAGCAGATGCTGCTGGCTGACCGGGAGAACCCGGCCAAGGTCATCGCCCACGCTGTGCCGCCGGCTGCGGCCGCCGCCGACTGGCCGGCCCTGGTCGAGCTGGTGCAGACGCTCACGGATCCCAACACGCCTTGGCCCGGGCAATTGGCCCGGGTGCGCCGGTTCTACGAACCACATCTGGAACGTCTGTATGACAACGCGCGCACGCGCCTGGCGGATCTCGATCAGATCGAACGCCTGGCCGACGCGGCCCCTTCGCGTGAACGTTTTCTTTCTGATTTGACCCTGGATCCACCCGAGAGCGCCGGGGCCCTGGCCGGCCCGCCTCACCTCGACGAGGACTTCTTGATCCTGTCGACCATCCATTCCGCCAAGGGACAGGAATGGGACACCGTCTATGTGCTCAGCGTAGCCGACGGTTGCATCCCGTCCGACCTGGCCACCGGTCGCGCCGAGGAGATCGAGGAAGAGCGGCGTCTGCTCTACGTGGCCATGACCCGCGCCAAGAACACCCTGTGCCTGGTCCACCCCGTGCGTTTCTTCATCCGTCAGCAAAGCCGCCACGGCGATCGTCATGTCTATACTCCGCGCAGCCGGTTCCTTCCTGAAAGCGTACTTGGCCACTTCGATCAATTCGCGCCCCCGCAGCGTCGCGAGGCAATCCCCGAGGCCCCCGTCACCAGCCGAGTGGACATGGCAGGGCACCTGCGTACCTTGTGGCAATAGGTCGAAAGAAGCGACTACACCATTGCGAAAAGCGCGCGCTCGGCTTGCGCGACATACGGCCCGCCGAAGAGATTGACGTGAACCATGAGGAAGTAGAGCTGATAGAGCGGCACGCGTTCTTCGTGGCCAGGGGAAAGCGGCCAAGCTTCCTCATAGGCGGAAAACACGTGGTGTCCGAAGCCGCCAAAGAGACGCATCATGGCCAGATCGACCTCGCGGTGGCCGCCGTACACGGCGGGATCGATCAGGCAAGCCACACCGGTTTCGTCGCCAATCACATTGCCGCCCCAAAGATCGCCGTGTAGGCGCGCCACAGGCTCAGCCGGGCCCACGCGTTCATCCAGCATGGCGAAGAGTCGGTTGAATCCGCGGGTCATGGCCGAACTGCACAGGCCGGCGTCGCGCGCCAGACGAAGCTGGGGTTCCAACCTGCGGCTGCGATAGAAGTCGGGCCAACTCGGCGCAGGCGCGTTGGACTGGGGCAGGCGCCCGATGAAGTTGTCGTGATCCAGGCCGAAGCCCGGTGCCCCGAAGCGGTGCAGGGCTGCCAGAGCGCGGCCCAGCCGTTCGTCGAAATCCGGCCGACGTCGCGCCGCCGAGATGCGTTCGAGCACGAGGAATGTCTCGCCCACCGCCAGCACCTGGGGAATGCGTAGCGCGCGGGCCTGCGCCAGCCAGGCCAAGCCACGCGCCTCGGCCGCGAACATGGTTGGGTCAGCGACGGAGTTGCTCTTGACGAATGCCACCCGCCCATCGGCCAGCGTCATCTCGTCGGCGCTGTTGATATCGCCGCCGGACACCGCACACGACGACCGAACCGCGCTGCCCAGCGCGCGCGCCACCTCCTCCTCCAGCTTGTGCCCGGCCATCACCCAAGCCTGTGCGTGCGCCGCAAATGATCGAGCAGGCCGCGGCATGCCGCCTCGCAGATATCGAATACGTGCTCGAATCCGTCGATGCCGCCATAGTAGGGATCGGGCACGTCGGAATTGGGCGGCGAGGCCCGGTCGAACTCGCGCAGCAAGTGCACCTTGGCGCGCGCCTGGGCGTCCGGGGCCAGCCGGACCAGGTCGGCAAGGTTCTCGCGGTCGAGCGCCAGGACATAGTCGAAGCGCGCGAAGTCCGATCGTCGAAACTGGCGCGCCTCGCCCGAAAGGGGCATGCCCCGCCGCTGCCCCACCGAGTGGCTGCGCTCGTCGCGCGCCTCGCCCACGTGCCAGGCGCCAGTGCCCGCGCTGTCGATTTCGATCGCGCCGTCGAGACCGGCCTGCTGCACGAGATGGCGCATGACCGCCTCGGCCGTGGGGGAACGGCAAATGTTGCCCATGCAGACAAAGCTGACCGCGATGCGCGTCTGGCTCATGGGCTCGGGCTCCCGAAGAGCGTGGCGGGGTTGGCGCGCTCGATTCTCACGTCGACGAAAGCGCCCAACTTGGCTCGTGCTCCTGCGGGCACGATCACCGAACGGAAGCTGTCGGTGCGGCCCAGCAGCTCATCCGGGGAACGGCGCGAGGGCATCTCCAGTAGAACCCGCTCGCAGCGCCCCACCTGGGCCGCGTGAATCTCGCCTGTGATTTGCCTCTGCAGATCGATCACCTGGGCCAAACGTCGCTGCTTCACCTCGGCGGGAACGTTGTCGGGCATGGTGCGCGCGGCGAGGGTATGAGGCCGTTCCGAATAGGCGAAGGTGAAGGCATTGTCGAAGCGCAGCTCCGGCAAGGCGCGCAGGATGTCGGCGAACTCTTCCTCGCTCTCGCCGCAGAAGCCGACCAGCAGGTCCGTGGTGATGGCGACGTCAGGCAGAGCCGTGCGCAAGGCGCGTACCAGGTCGCGGTACTGGCCAAAGCTGTAGCCCCGTTTCATGCGCGCCAACACCGTGTCCGACGCTGACTGCAAGGGCAGGTGTACGTGTTTGCAGATCTTGGATGACCCGGCCATGGCCGCAATCACTTCTTCGGAAAACCCCAGCGGATAGGGCGACATGAAGCGAATCCGCTCCAGCCCGTCTATGCCGGTCAGCGCCTGCAGTAGACTCGCGAAATCCACGTCGCCGTGGCGATAGGAAGTCACAGCCTGGCCCAGCAGCCGAACTTCTCTGCCACCCGCTGCAACCAGGGCGCGCGCCTGGCGCAACACCTCGTCGGGTGCAGTGCCGCGCTCGCGCCCACGGGTATAGGGCACCACACAGAACGAACAGAACCGATCACAACCACGCTGAACGGCAATTTGGCCGACCACGGTCCCAGTTGCGTCGCGCGCGGGGTCCAAACCTTGGTAGGTTTCGTGCGGGTCGAGGACGGTGTCGTCGATCTTCACGCCGGCGCGCGCCTCTTCGATGTGAGCAAGAAGGCGGCGGTAGCCGTCCGGCCCGACCACCAGGTCAACAAAGGGCGCCCGGGCACGCACCTGATCACGCAGGTGCTCCGCCATGCAACCGGTGATGCCCAGAACCACATTGGGGCGCCGGGCCTTGTAGGTCGCCAGCGTGCTGGCGCGGCCCCACACTCGCTCCACCGCCTTTTCACGCACGGCGCAGGTGTTGATTAGAATCACGTCGGCCGCCGCCGGATCATGGGTGCGCTGATAGCCCGCCCCCTGAAGCAAACCGAGCACGATCTCGGTATCGGCCACATTCATCTGGCAGCCGTAGGTCTCGACATAGGCCAAGAGGCTCATACAGGGGATCTCTTATCGCATCGAATCCCCGCTCGCTACCTGCCAGCTTGCCGTGTGAGGCCAAGGGCGTCCGTGGGGCTGAGGCATTTGATTTCCTTCAGCACGGCGAAGTCGCCGTCGACGGAGACCAGGAGATGGAGCGAGCCGTTCTTCATGACCGCGGCGTGCAGGGCATCGCGTGCTCCCAGACCGTGATGTCGTTCGAGAAGCTTGCACGCCTCCAGGACATCGTCTCGTCTGACCGGGAGAACCTCGCGCACCAGATCGCTGGCAGCGCGAACCGCGACGACTGCGTCTTTGATGCCCAGGCGTCGAGCGCGTACGTGGAGGATCTCCTGCAATACCTCGGTATTGGTCACCGCCTCGAGTCCGCCGTCGCCAACGGCTTGCAGGAGATCCCGGCACGGTTGTCGGTGCGGACCTTCCCCGCCCACCGCGTAGAGAAAGACGTTGGCGTCAAGGAAGACGCGGGCCACGACGATCCTCTATCTCCTTCTTGAGTGCCCGCCATGCGGGCAACCGCGTGTCGGGTAGCTGCAGGAACTGCTGCGCGGCCATGGCCCGACGTTCGCGATCGGCCGTACACGCGTACCGGACGCTCACAGCTTCGCGCATCAGACTGGCGACCGAGGTACCGTGGGATCGAGCGACGCGGCCTAGGGCATCGAACTCATTCGGATCCATGAGCACCTGCACGCGCTTCGTCTTGGCCATGGCTCTAGTATGCACATGCACATAGGTATGTGCAAGTCAGGTTCCCTACTACTTGCTTGAAAGACGCGTCACCTGCCGCATGGCCTCGGGCCGCGAAGGAGCATCCGGGGGCGCTAGCTCCACGTATCTCTTGAACGCGGCGAGCGCGCCGGACTTGGAGCCGGTCAAGAGCTCAGCTTGGCCAAGTTGAAAATACAGCTCGCTTTCCCATGAGGCATTGGCCGGGATCTTGGCAATGGCCTTGCGGAAGTGATCGATGGCGGCCGTGGGATGACCGTGGTCCATCTCCTGCCGGCCCAGACGGTAGTGTGGCTCCGAGGCATCGGGGGCCACGCGAACCGCGTCGCGCCACGCGGCCTCGGCCTTGGGTTGCTGTCCCATCTTGTCATAGCAGAGCCCCTGGAAAATCAGCGGCTCGGCCGATGCCGGAAGCATCGTGGCGGCCTCCTTGAAGTCCACCAAGGCCTTGTCCAGTTCGCCGTGCCGGTAGTACTCGCGCCCGCGTTCCATTCGGGCCTCGGGCAGGCTGCTGGCAGCGTCCAGCGCGACGTAGGCCTCTTGCTCCTTGCCCACCTTCAAGAGAACCCGGCCGTAGCCGTAGTTGTAGGCGGGAAGCTTTTCCCACATCAGGGCCCGCCGATATTCGGCCAGCGCCACCCCCAACTCGCCGCGGGTCTCGTGAACGCGGGCGAGCAGGTACGCCGCCTCGGCATTGCGGGGGTTCTCGTCCTGGACCTTCTTGGCCTCACTCTGGGCAAGCTCCAACTTACCCAGGTCAAGCGCCAACCGCGCCAGCGCCAAGCGCAAGGTCGGCGTCACCCGACCGGCCTTAAGCTCCTCTTGATAGCGGACTAGCGCCTCATCCTTCTGGCCAAGAGCGAGACAGACTGTAGCCAGCCGCTCGCGCAGCCCGAGGATGTCCGGCATCTCCTTGAGCGTGTCCTCAAGATAGGTCTTGGCTTCGTTGAGCTTGTCCTGCGCCTGCAAGGCGGCTGCCACGCCCAGGCGCGCCTGAGCAGACTTGGGATTCGCATCCAGCGCTTTGCGGAAGACCTCCTCGGCCTTGACCGGCTCTTTCGCCACAATCAAGGCATCGCCCCAGGCCAGCTGCAGGATGGCCGCAGGCGCTCCCGCCTCTTCGGCTGCACGCAGAACGGTCAGGGACTCCTGCGCCTTGTTCTGCTGCTGCAGGAGCGCGGCCAACATGAGCGAGGCGGGCAAAAACTTGGGATCGCGCTTGAGCGCCTCGCGATAGCCCTGCTCCGCGCCGGCCAAATCAGGGCTCTGCTTTGTGGCAGCGGCGAACCCGTCCCAATAAAATCCCCTTGGGTCATTGGGCGCGGCCGCGGCGGCCAGAACGACGAGCTTCGTGCCTTGTTCGATCTTCTTTGTGGCCAGGTACGCGCCACCCAGGGCGAATTGGCCTGCGGGGCTCCCCTCCAGCGCCGGTCCTGCCGCCTGAAGCGTGGTCAGCGCCTCGTCATAGCGCCCCTCGTAGAGCAACGACTCGCCCAGCGCCAGGTGCGCCGGTGTCAGGTGCGCATCCAGCGAGGTGGCCTTGCGCAACATCACCTCAGCATCGTGGCTGCGTCCCATCTCCAATGCGGCCTGGCCCCACAGAAGGTCGGCTTGAGCCTGCTCGTGAGGCGAGGCGGCCGGCTGTTTTCTGTCGAGCAGGGCCTGGGCAGCCGCCAGGCGCTGTTCCGGTGTCTCCGCCATCCGCGCCAGGCCCAGCGCCGCGCCGTAGTGCTCTGGGTTTCGGCTCAGAACCTTTTCGTACTCCGAACGCGCTTCGGGCTTGCCAGCTTCGACCAACGCCCGAGCCAGCGTGTACTGCGCCAGCAGTTCGTTGGGATGGGCGGCCAGGTACCGCCGCAGCGGCTCCACCGCAGCGGCGGCCTTCCCGTCTGCCATACGCGCCAGCGCCACGACCAGTTGATTTTCGAGGAGCCCGCCTTCGTTCCCGAGGGCGGGTTCGGCTTCCTTGGGCTTGCCCTTGGCCACGGACAACAACGCCTTGGCGCGGTGGAAACCGGTGACCGGCTTGGGCGACGGCTTGACGGCTTGCAGGAGCTGCTCGGCATGAGCCGTTTTGGACGAATCCGCGCCATGCACAATGACGTCGAGAAACGTTATCTCCGCGGCCTTGCACCGCAGGGCATCGCCTTCGTCCTGCAAGGGCGCGATGACCTGCGCGAGCTGATTCTCGGCCGCTTGGTAGGCCGCTGGCGTGTCATTGAGCAAGCCCGCCGCCATGGGTTGAAGGACATCCTCGACCTTGGGTGCCTTGCGCGACGGCAGCAAGAAGAAGGCGGCGGCAGCACCTGCCACCACCACCGCGCCGCCGACCGCGATGGCCCACTTGGGAATCCCAGACTTCTTGGCCACGGGCCGCAACGCGCCGCCGCGCATGCGCCCACGCCCCGCAACCGGCTGCAAGGCCGGCAAGTGGTCTGCGGCCGCCGCCTCGGCCAGTCCTTCGCTGGCGACCCGAGCGCCTGGGAATGGCAGAGTCGCAGCCCCCGCCTGTGAGCCCGAATCACCCTCCAACTCCAGACTGAACCCCAGGTCCACTCCGCCTGACAAACGCTTGCTGCCCGAAGGCGACGGCTCGGGTGCAGGCGTGCCGGTCGATGCAGGCGGGGCCAGAGTGGGCGCTGGTGCTCCGGTCGGCGTGAGCGGGGCCAGAGTGGGGACAGGAGCCCCTCCCGGCGCCACGCGCGCTGAGGCGGGAATGGGCGGCGGAGTGACTCCGCTGCGGCTGGCGACAGACCCGGCGGTCCCCTTGGCCGCCAGCGCTGTGGAAGGCGGCTTCGGCGGTCGGGCCGGAGCCTGACTGGGAGCTGACGGCGCGCCAGCCGACCCGCCCAAGTCCAGCGACAGCCCAGAAGGAGGCGGGCCCGAAGTGGACACAGGCGAAGGTGAGGAATCCAAGTCCAAGGTCAGCGGCGCCCCGCGGCCGGTCGCCTGCAAAGATGCCAACGACAGATCGAGCGCCAACCCCAGGGGCGGTGTCTTGCTGGAAGCCCTGTCCGAACTGGGCATCCACCCGGGCCGTGCCCAACTCTTTGATTGGGGAAGATCGTCTGGACGGGGGACCGAGTCGCGCGACACAGGCAAGTCCCCGGAACGCGGGACTACGTCGCGTGACACAGGCAAGTCCCCAGGCCGCGGGACTGAGTCGCGTGACACAGGCAAGTCCCCAGGCCGCGGGACTGAGTCGCGCGACACAGGCAAGTCCCCGGGCCGCGGGACTGAGTCGCGCGACACAGGCAAGTCCCCGGGCCGCGGGACCGAGTCGCGCGACACAGGCAAGTCCCCGGGCCGCGGGACCGAGTCGCGCGACACAGGCAAGTCCTCAGCCAACCGGCTAGCGGGCGGTCTGACCCTGAAGACCGTGCCGCAGTGGACACAGACGTGGTCCGTGCCGCCGGCCGGAATCTCGCCGCCGACTTCCTGAGCCTTCGCACATTTTGGACAAATGACTTTGAGAGCGGACAAGCTGAATCCCCCGGCCCGCTATTGTAGCATTTGCGCCCTTCTGTCGCGCAGAGTACAGCGACCGCGCCATGGGCACCGGGGAGTTTTCGCCAACGTGGCGCGAGGCCAGCGCGGGTGCTACTGTCCGCGCCCAAATGGCCCCTGAGGCACTCCGATCTCCGAGCCCGGTCGATCTGGAGCCGCTTCGCGCGCTGCTGGATGGCTGGACCGGACTTCAGCACCGCAACCTGATCGCCGTCCTGCAGCGTACCCAGGAGATGTACGGCTACCTACCCGTCGCTGCGCTCGACGCCGTCGCGGACCACATGCGCATCTCCGAAGCCCGCGTGTACGGCGTGGCGACTTTCTACTCGCAGTTCCGCCTCAAGCCGCGCGGCCAGCACGTGGTGCAGGTTTGCAACGGCACCGCCTGCAACGTGAAGGGCTCCGAGAGCCTGCTTGAAGAATTGGTTGCGGTGCTGGGTATCCGGCCGGGAGAAACCACGCCCGACGCCAAGGTCAGCCTGGAGCAGGTGGCGTGCGTGGGCGCGTGTGGCGTGGCGCCTGCCATCGTGGTCGACGGCGAAGTGCACGGCCGCATGACCCCGCGCCAGACCCGCCGGATCGCGGAGAAACTGCTGGCCAGTCCCAAGCGAGAACGCGCGCCGGTCGCCCGGCCCAAGCCCGCCGCTCCGGTGCGCGGCAAGACCTTCCTCGATCGCTGCTGCGACGAGTGCAAGAACCGCGAAGGCACGCCCTGCCCCAACTTCCTCTTGTGCCGGCTGGAAGACGTGAGCTGCCACGAAGATGCGGCCTGCAGCAAATACCGCAGCGAGCTTCGCGATCTGGCACTACACACCAGCCCGAACACGGTCGCCCAGATCTTCCTGTGCAAAGGGCTGACCTGCGACGCGGGCAACGAGTCGGGCATTTACACCGCCTTCCGCACCGAGCTCAAACGGCGCGACCTGCTGGAACGCGTGGAGTTCGTGGAAACCGGGTGCCAGGGCCTGTGCGAAGTGGGCCCCATCGTCCAACTGAAGCCCCTGCCCGCCTTTTACTGTCGCGTGAAGCCTGCCGACGTGGCCGAGATCGTGCAGAAGCACATCGTGGGCAAGCAAATCGTCGAGCGGCTGCTCTACGCCCCTGGACAGGTCACCGAAGCCGACATTCCTTTCTACCAGCATCAGGAGCGCCGGGTTCTGTCGAACACCGGGCGCATCGACCCGGAGAACATCGACGAGTACATCGCCCGCGGCGGCTACCGGCCGCTGTACCGGGCGCTCAAGGAGCACACCCCCGAAAAGATCGTCGAGTTGGTCACCGCGGCCGGCTTGCGCGGGCGCGGCGGCGGCGGGTTCCCCACCGGGCGCAAGTGGTCCATCGTGCGCACGCAGTCTCCAGTCGAGCGTACGTTGGTGTGCAACGCTGACGAGGGCGATCCGGGCGCCTTCATGGATCGCAGCCTGCTCGAAGGCGATCCGCATCGCGTGCTGGAGGGCATGCTCATCGGCGCCTACGCCATCGGCGCGCACCACGCTGTCATCTACTGTCGCGCCGAGTATCCCCTGGCCGTGCGTCGCCTGGAAATCGCCATCGAGCAAGCGCGATCCTATGGACTGGTGGGACCCAACATTCTCGGCACCGGCTACTCGGTGCACGTCGAGATCGTGCAGGGCGCGGGCGCCTTCGTGTGCGGGGAAGAGACCGCGCTCATCTCCAGTATGGAAGGCAAGCGGGGCATGGCGCGCAACAAGCCGCCCTATCCGGCCGAGGTCGGCTTCTACGGCCACCCGACCTGCGTGAACAACGTCGAGACTTTTGCCAACGTGCCGCTCATCATCGATCGCGGGGTGGACTGGTATCGCTCGGTGGGCACGGTCAAAAGCCCGGGCACCAAGTGCTTCTCGCTGTCGGGCAAGGTGAAGAACACTGGACTAGTCGAGGTGCCCATCGGCACGTCACTGCAGCAGCTCATCGAGGTCATCGGCGGCGGCGCCGAAATCGGCAGCACCATCAAGGCGGCGCAGACCGGCGGACCGTCCGGCGGCTGCATTCCCGCCGATCGTCTGGACACGCCGGTCGACTACGAGAACTTGCGCACGCTGGGCGCCATGATGGGCTCGGGCGGCATGGTGGTGACTGACTCGGGAACCTGCATGGTGGCCTTCGCCAAGTTCTTCCTCGGGTTCACCCAGCACGAATCCTGCGGCAAGTGCATCCCGTGCCGCGAGGGCACCAAGCGCATGCTGGAGATTCTCGAGCGCATCACCGACGGCAAGGGCCAGATGAGCGACCTGGGCGAGCTGCAGCACCTGGCCCGCGCCATCTCGCGCACCTCCGCCTGCGGGCTGGGCCAGTCCGCGCCCAATCCCGTGGTCTCGACCCTGCGCTACTTCGAGGCCGAGTATCTTTCGCACATTCGCAACCTGCGCTGCCTGGCCGGCGTGTGCAAGTCGCTGGTCACCTTCCGCATCCTCGACAACTGCCGCGGTTGCACCTTGTGTGAACGCAACTGCCCCACCAACTGCATCAGCGGCGAGCGGGGCAAGGTCTATGTCATCGATCAGGCCCGCTGCACCAAGTGCGCGGCCTGCCAGCGCGTGTGCCCGTTCGGGGCGGTGGCACGAACATGAGCGAGGCAGGTCCAGCGATGTCCGACGTCACACTGACCATCAACGGGATTGAAGTCCGGGTGCCGGCCGGCAGCTCGCTGCTGCAAGCCGCGCGCGCCGTGGGCGCCCATGTCCCCACCCTGTGCTACGACTCGCAGCTCACCGCCTCGGGCGCGTGCCGCATGTGCGTGGTCGAGGTGAAGAACCCCGACGGCTCGACCCGACTCGAACCCGCGTGTTCGTACCGCGCCCAGCCCGGCATGGTGGTGCGCACCAACACTCGCGAACTGCGCGAAGCCCGCCGCGTGATCATCGAGCTGATTCTCGCCAACCATCCGCGCGCTTGCCAGACTTGCATCCGCAACGGCCGCTGCCAGTTGCAGTCGGCGTGCCGCGAATACCAGATCGACGGCATCCGCTACGAAGGCGAAAAACGCCACAATGAGCCCGACACCTCGTCGGTGGCCATCACGCGCCACCCTGACTTCTGCATCCTGTGCGGCAAGTGCGTGCGCGTGTGCCGCGAGGTCCAGGGCGTGTACGCGCTCGACTTCGTCAACCGCGGCTTTCACACCACGGTGCTGCCCGCCTTCGACCGCGATCTCGTCGAAACCGTGTGCGTGCTGTGCGGGCAGTGTTTGCTCAAATGCCCGGTGGCCGCCATCCGCGACAAGAGCTATCTCAGCGAGGTCGAGGCCGCGTTGGAAGATCCCAATCGCGTGGTGGTGGTGCAGATCGCGCCCAGCGTGCGCGCCACCATCGGCGAGGTCTTCGGCCTGGCGCCCGGGATCTCGCTCACGCGCAAGCTGCCCACAGCCTTGCGGCGCATCGGCTTCGACTACGTGTTCGACACCGACTTCGGCGCCGATATGGCCGTGATGGAGGAAGGCCACGAACTGGTGGAACGACTCAAGAGCGGCGGCCCCTTCCCGCTCATCACCAGTTGCTCGCCGGGCTGGGTGAAGTTCATGGAGCACTTCTACCCAGAGTTCATCCCCAACATGTCGAGCACCAAGTCGCCCCAGCAGATCGTCGGCGTGCTGACCAAGACATTCTTCGCTGAGCGCAACGGGATCGATCCCGCGCGCATCTTCAACGTTTCGGTCATGCCTTGCTCGGCCAAGAAGTTCGAGATCCGCCGCCCCGAACACCATCTGCCCAGCGGTTTGCCCGAGATGGATGCCGTGCTCACCACGCGCGAATTCGGCGATCTGCTCCAGCTCTACGAGATCGACCTGCCTTCGCTGCCCGACGCGGCCTTTGACCCGATTCTCGGCGAAGCCACGGGCGCTGGCCTGATGTTCGGTGTGACCGGCGGCATGATGGAGGCGGCGCTGCGCACGGTGGCCACGGTGCTCGACCCGCAGCACGAGCCGCGCATGGAATACACCCTTCTGCGCGGCACGGCTGGCATCAAGCGCGGCTCGGTGCTCGTCGGTGACCGCGAACTGAAGGTCTGCGCCGTGCACGGCCTGGGCAATGCGCGGCGGGTGCTGGACGACATCAAGGCCGGGCGGGACGAGGTGCATTTTCTCGAAGTGATGGCGTGCCCAGGCGGCTGCATCGGCGGCGGCGGGCAGCCACTGCCCACCGACGAGGAGACGCGACAACGCCGCATCGAGTGCATGTATGCCGAGGATCGCGGGATGCCGCTGCGCCAGGCCCACCAAAACCCGGCGATTCGCGCTGTGTACGACCAGTTCCTGGGCAAGCCACTGGGCGAGAAAGCCCACCACCTGCTGCACGCCCACTACGCCGCCCGCGCCCCGCGCGGTTGGTGAGGGGCGGGACCTGATACACTTTGTCGGCCGTGCGCTTCGTCGCTGACCTGCATATCCACTCGTATCTGTCGCGGGCGACTAGCAAGGAGCTGAACCTGGAGCAACTGCATCGCTGGGCTCAGCGCAAAGGCATTGCCGTGGTCGCCACCGGCGACTTCACCCATCCGCGCTGGTTCGCCGAGTTGCGCGACAAGCTGGTTCCCGCGGGTGACGGTCTCTTTGCCTTGCGCGAGGACTTGGCCCGGGCCGCGGACGTCGATGTTCCTGCGGCCTGTCGCGCGCCGGTGCGTTTCATGTTGTCGGTCGAGGTCAGCAGCATCTACAGCCGTGGCGATCGGGTGCGCAAGGTGCACAATCTCATCTACGCACCCGACTTCGAATCCGCGGCGCGCGTGTCGTCACGCCTAGCCCGCATCGGCAACATCGAATCCGACGGGCGCCCCATCCTGGGCGTCGATTCGCGCGATCTCCTGGAGATCACGCTCGCCTCCTCGCCGGACGCGTTCTTGATACCCGCGCACATCTGGACGCCCTGGTTTTCAGCCTTGGGCTCGCAGTCGGGCTTCGATTCGATTTCCGAGTGCTTCGCCGATCTCGCAGACCACATCTTTGCAGTCGAGACGGGTCTCTCGTCCGACCCAGCCATGAACTGGCGCCTCTCCGCCCTGGATCGCTACACGCTCGTCTCCAGCTCCGATGCCCATTCGCCCGAGAAGCTGGGTCGTGAAGCCAATCTGTTCGACTGCGATCTCTCCTACTTTGCCATGCGCGACGCGCTCCGCGAGCGCGGGGCCGGCTTTCTCGGCACGCTCGAGTTCTTTCCCGAGGAGGGCAAGTACCACGCCGATGGCCACCGCAAGTGCGACGTGGTGATGACACCCGACGAGGCCGCAGCTTGCGGCAAGATCTGCCCGCGTTGCGGAAAGCCTCTCACCGGTGGCGTGCTGGGCCGGGTGACAGCGCTCGCGGATCGGCCCGAGGGTTTTCGGCCCGAAGGTGCCAAGCCTTTCGCTAGCCTGGTGCCGCTGGTGGAAGTTCTGGGCGAGGTGCTGGGCGTGGGAGCGAGCAGCAAGCGCGTGTCGAGCGCCTGGCAGCAACTGGTGTCGCGGGTCGGACCCGAGCTGACGGTGCTGCAAGATGCGCCCTTGGAAGATGTGGGCCGCGAGGGGCCGCCGCTGTTGGCCGAGGCATTGCGCCGCATGCGCGCCGGCGAGGTAGGGCTGCAAGCCGGCTATGACGGCGAGTACGGCGTCGTGCGCATGTTCGACGAGGACGAGCGCCTGCGCTTGCTCGCGCAGACAGCCTTCTCCTTTGGTGGAATGGCGGTTGCTCCTGCCGAGAAACCAAAGGCCGAGCCCGCGCTGCGTCCGCCAAGTGAAGAAATTCCGACGGACTCTGCCACCGGTCCCAATCTCGAACAGGACGCAGCCATCGCCCACGGCGAGGGGCCGCTGCTCATCGTGGCCGGCCCAGGCACCGGCAAGACGCGCACCTTGGTGGAACGAATTGCGCGCCTGGTACACAGCCGCGCCGCCGCGCCGGATGAGATCACGGCCATCACTTTCACGCGCAAGGCAGCGACCGAGTTGCGCGAGCGCCTCGCCAAGCTGCTGGGCGCGCGCGCTGGCGGCGTTTCGGTGCAGACCTTCCACGCGCTCGGGCTCGATCTGCTGCGCGCGCATGCCGCTGCCGCGGGGTTGCCGCCGCACTTCGCGATTCTCGACGAGGCGGCTCGGCAAGCATTGCTCGCTCAGGTGCACACGGAGGCGGGCGAGTGCGCGCTATCGGTCGCGCGGACCGCGAACGCCATCTCGGCGGCCAAGGCCGCGCTGGTCGCGCCAGCAGATGCAGCACCCGAACTGGCGGCAATCTACTGTGCGTATGAGAAGGCGCTCGCCGGCGCGGGCGCGGTTGACTTCGACGATCTGGTGGCTCGTGCCGTCCGCCTGCTGGAAACGGACCAAGCTGCGCTCGCCTCCGCGCACCGTCGCTGTCGCCACCTGCTGGTGGACGAGTATCAGGATATCAATGCGGCCCAATACCGTTTGGTGCGTTTGCTGGCCCCCGAGGGTCCTTCAACGAATCTGTGCGCGGTTGGCGATCCCGATCAGGCGATCTACGGTTTTCGCGGGGCCGATCCTTGCTATTTCGGCCGTTTCGCCAGCGACTATCCTGGAGCCCGCACGCTGACGCTCGGCCGCAACTACCGTTCCGTCGCGTCGGTCGTGCGTCTGGCAACCGCCGTCATCGAACGCACTCCGGAGCGTGCCCCACGTCCGCTCCAGCCAGTTTCGGCGCACGGAAGCATAGTCCTTCGCCAGGTGCTTGCCGACGAGCGGGCCGAGGCGGACTTCATCGCTGCCGAGATCGAAGCGCAGGTGGCGGGCACCAGTTTTCTCTCCATGGACGCCGGCCGTGCTGCCGACGGGCACGGTCTGGCCTTCCATCAGATCGCGGTGTTGGTGCGGCTCTCTGCCCAGGCCGATGCCATCGAGGAGGCGCTCGACCAAAGCGGAATTCCCTGTCACCGCCGGGGCGACGATGCTTTCTCTTCGCGCCCGCATGTGGCCGACATCCTGGCCAAGCTACGCCGTCATAGTGATCGCCAGCCCGCAGACGCGAATTCCACGCCAGTCGCTGACCTGCTCGGCACGCTGGTTCCCGACGCCAATCTCGACCCACGCTGCCTGCGTGCGCTGGAACTCTTGCAGGCCCTTGCCGTGCCCTTTGGCGCCGATGCAGCCAGCTTCCTCTCCGAAATGGCACTGGCGCGCGAAACCGACCTGCACTATCTCCCGCAAAAGGTGGCGCTGCTGACCCTGCACGCGAGCAAGGGCCTGGAATTTCCGCTGGTCTTCATTGCCGGGTGCGAAGACGGCATCCTGCCCCTACGTCTGCCTTGGCTGCCTCCCGCGGACCGGGAGGAAGAACGTCGTCTGCTCTACGTGGGCATGACCCGCGCGCAGCAACGCCTGATCCTGACCGCCGCCCATCGGCGCAGATTGGCCGGCCGCACCGTCGAGAATCGCCCCTGCCCGTTTCTCGACGACGTGCCCGCCGATCTGCTCACCACATCGCGCTCGGCCCCGCGCCGCCACAAGGCCCGCCAGCTATCCCTATTGAAATCCTAACTTTTTCGCACTTTGCGGATGCGATTCGGTGAAGGCAAAATGGCGCTTGTTCCGCACCTCGGCCTGTACTTGCTTTCACTCTTCGCCCCAGCTTGCATTCAGGCGCTTCAGGAACTCTCTGCTCGCCCTGAAAAAGGGGGGCACGCGCCATGGTGCTCCAGATCGCGGTGCTGGCGGCGGGGCGCAGGGCTCCCGTTTCTTGACGGGGCTGATTAGGCGGGGAGATACTGCCTGGCATAGACGGACGGCCGCGGACGTTGCGAAAGCCCGGGTTTGGCCGGGGCATATCTTAATGCTGGGGGTTCAGAAAGTAGTTCAATCAAGGTCTCAATCAAGGTCGAGGATGCGACGTTGCCGTGGAGGGGTGTTTGGCATGCCGATCAAGAGCAATACTGACAAATTGTCGCCGGAAGACGTCGTCCTAGGGATTTTGGCATCCCTTCGTGCGGCTGCTCGCGCACACTATACCGCTGCCAACGTGGGCTGGACGCTCCAGCAAGTGGCCATCGGAGTCGCCAAGGGCAACGAACTTCCGCCCAATGCCGTGAGGCGCGGGCTAATGAAGGAAGTGTACGACGAAGTCATAGACATTCTGCCCGACGAGAGCCCCCTCAGAGAACCGCTGACGAAGTATCGCGAGGCTGAAATACAGAGCATCCGTGACCTTCCGGAGGCCGAATAGAGAGCCCCTCTGCGGTTCAGAACAAGCGTTCCGGGATGCGCTGGTATCATGACGGTGGATGCTCACCGCCTCCCCGAACAGGGCCAGTCTCAGAGGGCGTCTGAAAAGTTCTGCCAAGGGCGACGGATAAGGACAGGAAGAGCGAGTCGCGGCCGACGGCAACCACACCTCACCCCCAGCCCCCATAGGCGTTAAGCGGATCAACGGCGGAGTCGGGAGAGGGGTCTGGGGGTGAGGGCGAAACTTCCTGTGAGCCGGACGCTGAAGTCACCAAATTGTGGTGATTGCGCCCGCGGCACGCTTCGACGTGCAAATGCAGTGCCCTCACCCCAGCCCTCTCCCAAAGGGAGAGGGTGGTCTACCCCAGTTCTTCCGGCGCAATTCTGCCGCTTAGCGCCTATGCCCCCAGCCCCTCTCCGGGACGGAGAGGGGAGCCGGAAGATGCGCAGCGAGGAGACGATGGATCTGGTCAAGGACGCGGTCGGGATGGTGCAGGATGAGGTGGTTGGGTAGACGAAGGACGACAAAACCCGCGGCGGCAAACCAAGCATCGCGGCGGCGATCACGCAGGGGCTTGGGGAAGTGAGGGGCGCCATCTGCTTCGACGACGAGGCGTGCTTGCTTGCAGAA
>Ga0265329_10000067_pt1 | contig 46423 bp, 42 predicted proteins | sample 41627metaG_FD_202091 | JGI IMG/M metagenome (GOLD analysis project Ga0265329, IMG submission 202091) | Rhizosphere microbial communities from Carex aquatilis grown in University of Washington, Seatle, WA, United States - 4-16-27 metaG | ecosystem: Host-associated > Plants > Roots > Rhizosphere...
TGATGCCTCGGCGTCGTCGCAGCCGGCGGCCCGGGGTTTCGATCTGCGCTGGAGTCGCGTGGCGACGCCCAAGCCGGGCTCGCCGCGCGCTATCGGTCAGCCAGGATCCGGGTGCGTGCAGGGCGCGGTGGCTCTGCCTTTGCGAGGCCCGGGCTGGACGGTGGTACACCCTGAACGCCATCGCGAATTCGGACATCCGGACTTGCTGACGTACGTGCGCGAGTTGGCGTCCCGGGCACGCCGCGAGAAACTGGGCCTGCTGTGTGTGGGCGATCTGGGCCAGCCGCGCGGTGGGCCCATGCCCACCGGTCATCGCAGTCACCAGATCGGGCTGGACATCGATCTATGGTACGGACCTTCGGCCAAGCCGCTCACTTCAGGCTCAACAGCGACGCCGCCCACAATGGTCGATCTGCGCACAGGCAAGCTGCGGTCCGCCTGGAACGACCGCGTGGCACGCCTGATTGAAGCGGCAGCGGCGAGCCCGGCCGTGGATCGCATCTTCGTTCATCCCGCGATCAAGCGCGCCCTTTGCCAGGACAAGGGCCGGGCTGGCCCCTGGTTGCAGCGCGTGCGTCCCTGGTGGGGGCACCACGATCATTTTCACGTGCGCCTGCGCTGTCCCACGGGCGACACCGATTGCAAAGAGCCGCAGCCCTTGCCCGCCGGTCCAGGCTGCGACGCCTCACTCGACTGGTGGTTCTCCGAAGACGCGCGCGCCACCGCGGCCAAGCGTGGTCCGCCCGGCGAGGGCGCGCCCGCCATGCCGGAGCAGTGCGAGTCGGTCCTGGAAGAAGAAGGCCAGCCGAAGACGAAAGCGCCGTAGCCGGATCATCGGCCGCCGACCTCACCCGTAGCACACGAGAGACCTGACGCACAGGCAAAACGCTGAGTCCCAAGTTGCGTCTGGACACAGTCGGCGAACTCGGCCGGGTAGACAACAAAGCTTGTTGGACAATCGCCGTCAAACCAGACCGACAGCGCCGCTGTTAGCGATGTTGCCGTCCCTAGTTGCTCGGCGCTGTCGAGACAGGACGCCACGACTCCTTCCATGGCCTGGTCCAGGGCATCTTGCGCGGTGACGTCGGCTCCGATGGAACAAGCCTGCACCGCGAAGTTATTGCCACAGGTTGTGAGTTCGACAGGTGGACTGTACGGGCCGAGAAGACTGTCGGGGCCACAATCGTTGCCGGAACGCTTGCAAACATGAGAATCGGGGCCCTCCCAATAGCCTCCGCCAACACAGGTGAAGATATCCTCGGCGTCGCCACTGACTGGGGATGGATACGCACAACGAACGCCAATCAAGGAGGCTGCGCAAGACTGGGCGCTACCGACAAGCGAAGACTCCGCAGCGGGACAGGGCGAACCTACCTCAGATGGGTAGTACACGGGCGAGCTCGGAAAGAGCAGTGGACAGGTGCCGCCACCCTCGCTAATCCCAGAATCCGCAGTGACGTTGTTTTCCGCCGAATCGCCGCTGGCCTTCGGCGCATTCTTGTCCAACCCGCTGCCGTCTTGTCCTGCCGCCCCCAAGGAATCGGTCTTGATACAGCCGAGCGACGTCAGGACGAAGCAGGCGATTGGAACAATAGAGAAGAAGAGATTGGCTCGTTTCATTGCAGTCCTCGCTTGGTTGCGACTATTTTCTAGTGACGGCACCTGGCCAAACGTTTCAGGGACAGTGGTGAATGGCGCGCAAAGCTCGCTCGGCCAGCGGATCGGCGACGCCCTTTTCGAGCACGTCGCCAAGATCCCGCTTGCCCTCGGGGCAACGACCTGCCTTGATGCGCAGTTCGCCGCGCACGACTTGCAGCTCGCGGCCGCGGGGCAGGCCCGCCAGAGCAAGCGAATCCAGTACGGCCAAAGCCTCGCTCTCGCGGCCTTGCGCCAGATAGATTTCGGCGCGCAGCACGCGCGTTTCCACGTGCATGTGTCCATTGGGATAGCGCTGTTCGTGGGCATCGAGCAGGGCGAGCGCGGCGCTGGGATTGTGCGTGCGATGCCAGGGCTCAATCACTGACGCGAAAGAATGGCTTTCGGCCACAATGGGGTTCTCTTCCCTGGCAACAATGGGAGTTGGGGTGGGCGTCTCTTCCAGGCGGGCGCTTTCGCGCGGAACGAGAGCGGCGCGCGCCGGACGCGTGGTTGTAACAATCTGGTGGGCGGGCGCGAGTGGTTGCAAGGCCTCGGCCGACACGGGCTCGACAACAGGAGCGGGATGGGAGACAGCCTCGGGAATCGGCGCAAGAGACGGAGCCGGCCCCGACGAATTCGTCGCAAACTGATTCTTCGCAGATACCCTTGTCATGGCAGGCCGGCGACGTGGCTCAGGCCTGGTCGTCGTGGTCGACGAAATCGACGGCGGCGCAAACAGCGCCCCTATCAGGGGCAGCGCGCGCAGTCCGCCCTGGGCCACGGCGAGAGTCGCGCTGGTAGCCAGCACGAGAGCAAGCGCGGCCAGGGCTGGCCAAAGAGCCATGCGCCGCGAGCGCACGCCTCTCTCGAACAGGCGTCGCTCGATGAGCTCGACCTGCCATGGATGAAGACCACGCGTGTCGCGCGCCTGATGCAGGAAGTTCAAACCCTCTTGCACAAGCGCTTCGTCGGTTTCCGCGCTGGGCGGCTTCTTATCGGCTGACATTTTCGCACCTCAGTCCAGTGACGTTCGCGGCCGAAGCCGGAAATTCCCGGCGATAGATGTCCAGAAAACGCGCCCGCGCTCTGTGCCGTCGGACGCGCGCATTGGCTGCCTTGATACCCAGCAAGGCAGCGACTTCGTACGCCGCAAGCTCCTCCAGTTCGAACAGAATCAGGATGCGTCGGTCGCCCTCGGGCAAACAATCGAGCACGCGGTAGACATCCCTTGCGGTCTGGTCTTGTTCGACGATGCGCAGAGGATCGGGGGAAGTCGCTGCAAGATGGCCAGCCGTCTGGTGGGCAGAGCCGGACAGCCAGCGCCACCAGCGCTCTTTGCGCCGGCGGTGACGCACGACCTTGTCGGTGATTCCGAACAGCCAAGTGGATACGCTCGATTCGCCACGAAAGGCGGACAGGCGCTTGCAGGCAATCGCGAACACCTTGTGCACAATGTCTTCCACATCAAGGGACGGCCCACCCAGGCGCGCAGTCCAACGTGCCACCTGATGCACGTGCATCCGGTACATGCTTCCCGCGTCGAGGTCGGGCTTGATCACGTCGTCCTATCTAGTGACGGCTAGACGCCAAACGTTTCACTTTTCGCCGAAAAGAAACGCCAGCCCGGCGCCAGCGCTGGCGTTCCAGCGCGAGAGGGTGATGCTCTGCGAGCGATCGTCGAGAGTAAGGCGCTCCCCGCGCAAAGCGTAGCTGGTGCCTGCGAACAAGAAGGGCGCAAAGCGGCCCCAAGTGAAACCAAGGCGCGCACGCAGATCGGCCGCGGCGCCCCAGGCGGTTGCGTTGTGTCCCGTCTGAAGTTGTTTGCCACTGAGGGTGAGCAGAGTCAGCTCCGGGAAGATCCCGACATCGCCGAACACCCGCCCCCACCCTCGCAACATGCCGGCCCCCACACCCAGGCGGAAAGTTCGGTAGGCCGCCAGTCCTGGACCCAGGGTCCGCTCGCGCTCACCCGTGCCCTCGAAAAGAGCGGCCAGGGCCAGCGCGCCGGCCGGCCGATGCCCAAGCAAGATGCCTGCGCCGAATGTGCCCGCGTCTCCATCGTACGTGCCGAATCCCAGCCCGGCTACCTCGCTGCGCGCCGCTGGCTTCAGTTTCTCGGCGGCGGGAACAACCGCCGTGGTTTCGGGCGCTGCCGCCTTTGTACTGGGCGGGGTTGGCTTCGCCTCCACAGGCTTGGCGTCTTCTGCTTTCGCCAAGGCAACTTGCTCGCGCGAAGGAAGGTTGACCGGGCTGGTCGAGTCCAAAGCCCTTGGGCCCGGTCGTAAAACGCCCGACGACACAGGTGCTGCGCTGGGGTTGGGGGCTTCAAACTTGGAGTTCTGTTTCTCGCCCAGGGGCGCGGTGGTCCACTCACCCACCCAGGCTGCAATGAAGACCGCGGCTACAGTCGCGCGCTCATTGCAAGCCTCGGGCGCGGCAATCTCGCGAGCGCCCAGCTTGGAACCGTCCGGGCCGCGCAGAACCACATGCATCTTCGTGTCTTCGACTGTGACCTCGGGCGAGCCCAAGGCGGCCAGCGCTGCAGCAGCGCCCAGCCGGTCTAGCTCAGCAGCGATGGCGTCTGCCCTCGGACAAGTCGTGCCCGTGGGCAACACGGTGATCGCAGCAGCCCAAAACAAGGATGCGATTGGTGCCCACATGCCCGAGCACTATCGTCGATCTGTTACCCGAAGACAAAAGCGCCATAGCCCACGACTTCGTCGCGCGGCCCGGCGGTGTCGCCGGAGTTGCGCAAGTCGATGGTCGCGGCGGACAATCCCTTGTCCGCGGCGATCTGCAAGAGCGCATTGACTGGCGTGGCGCCGCAGGCTTGGTCGAAATCCACGCCACCCGCTTGGCGCGCCTCGATGGTCGCGGCGGTCTCATGGTCGAGGCGACGGGCGGTTTCATAGTCGTGGTAGTGGGAAAGGTCCGAGCTGACCACGATGACGGTCTCAGGCCCGCCCCACAGGCGCGCGAAGATTGCGGCCATGCTGCTGTGGTCCTGATCCCCGGCCAACAGCGGCACCACGCGCGCGCCGGGGAAAACCCGCTGCACAAAGGGCAGGTGCACCTCTAGGCTGTGCTCGCGGGCGTGGGCAACATCGTTTTCTTGAATCAGCCCTTCTTTGAGCAAGGCTTCGACGGCATCGCGATCCACGAGCACTGCACCCAGGGGCGTGTCGAAAGCAGTGGCGCGGCTGGCTGCCACGCCGGCGAAAGGCACGCGATGCGACGGGCCCACCAGAATCACGCGCTCGATGCTCTTGGCGTTGGGAATCAAGCTGCCATAGGCACTGCCGGCAATCGGCCCGGAATACTGGTAACCCGCGTGCGGCGCAATGACGGCCTTCGGCACATGCGCTTGAGGAGCAGACCGCGCGTCAGCCAAATAGGCCTCGACCGCCGCAGTCAACCGCTTCGCTTCCCCGGGATAGAACATACCGGCAACTGCAGCAGGACGCGTCCCCATGACCTATACTTTACTGCGTATTTGTCGCGAGGACACCAAAGCTTGAGCCCGTTGCACAAGGCGTCGCGCCAGTCGAGCCATCCCGCATCGGTGGCCACCAGATACTTCCGTCGCGACGGCGAAGAGCATGTGGTGTGCGAGCTGTGTCCGCGCTTCTGCCGCTTGCGTGAGGGCCAGCGCGGCCTGTGTTTTGTGCGCGCCTGCCAGGACGGGGAAGTCGTACTCACCAGCTACGGCCGCTCCACCGGATTCTGCGTGGATCCCATCGAGAAGAAGCCGCTCTATCACTTCCTGCCTGGCACACCGGTGCTGTCCTTTGGCACCGCCGGCTGCAATCTGGCGTGCAAGTTCTGCCAGAACTGGGAGAGCACCCGCTCGCGCGAAGTGGAGAGCATGTGCGCGGCCGCTTCACCCGGCGAAATCGCCGAGGCGGCGCAGCGGCACAGCTGCCCCAGCGTGGCCATGACCTACAACGATCCAGTGGTGTTTCACGAATACGCCATCGACGTGGCTGACGCCTGCCACGAACGCGGTATCAAGACCGTCGCGGTGACGGCAGGCTACGTCTGCCCGGCCCCGCGCGCCGAGTTCTATCGCCGCATGGACGCCGCCAATGTGGACCTGAAAGCGTTCACCGACCGTTTCTATCGCGAACTGTGTGCTGGGGATCTGGCCACTGTGCTCGATACGCTGGTATTCCTGCGCGCACAGACCAAGGTTTGGCTTGAAGTCACCACGCTGCTGATTCCTGGCGAGAACGACAGCGACGGCGAGCTGGACCAGATGACCCGCTGGATGCATGCCAACCTTGGGCCAGACGTGCCGCTACACTTTTCGGCCTTTCACGCCGACTTTCGCATGCGCGACAAGCCGCCCACCTCGCTCGAAACCCTGACCCGTGCGCGCTCCATCGCTCTCGGCAATGGACTGCGCTATGTGTACACCGGCAACGTGCGCGACGAGACCGGCGGCAACACCAACTGTGTGGGCTGCGGCGCCCGGCTGATCGGCCGCGACTTCTACGAAATCACTGACTGGAAACTCACCGACGACGGTCATTGCATCGCCTGTGGCGCCGCGTGCCCCGGTGTCTTTGCCGGCGCCCCTGGCCGCTGGGGCAATCGCCGACTTCCGCTGGACGACGAAATTACACGTTGAACCGGAAATTAATCACATCGCCGTCGGCGACCACGTACTCTTTGCCTTCCAGCCGCAGCTTGGCGGCTTCGCGGCACTTGGCTTCGCTGCCCAGCTTGCAGAGGTCGTCCCAGCGCATGACCTCGGCGCGGATGAAGCCGCGCTCGATGTCCGAGTGGATCTTGCCAGCGGCTTTCTGCGCGGTGGTGCCGGCGCGAATGGGCCAGGCGCGGCACTCGTCTTCGCCCGCGGTGAGCAGCGAAATCAGATCGATGAGCGCATAGGCCGCGCGGATGAAACGCCCGGCCGCGGGCTCGGCCAGGCCCAGCGAAGTCACGAACTCCTTCTGTTCTTCAGGCGACATCTGCGCGATGTCCATCTCCACGGCGCCGGCCAGCACCACCAGGCCCAAGCCGGACTCGCGCGCGTAGGACTCCAGGTCTGCCGGCGCCGGCTTGGCCACCTCGGCCTCGGACACGTTCAGCACCAGGAGCAGCGGCTTCAGGGTCAGAAACCGGAATCCGGAGATGGCGACCAGGTCAGCAGCGCTCAATCCCTCGAACCGCCGCAAAGGCAGCCCGCTGTCGAGCTGCGCCTTGAGCTTCTCCAGCAGCTCCTGCTCGCCGGCCTTACCTTTCTCCTTCTTCAGGCGCTCGATCCGCTTCTCGATGAGAATGAGGTCCGAGAGGTTCATCTCGACCTCGAAATCCCTGGCTTCGGCCAGCGGTCGCGGCGCCTCGCCCGTGGGGCCGGCAAAGCCGCGCACCACATGGCAGAGGGCGTCCATCTCGCGCATGGCAGCCAGGGTCTTCTCGTCCAACCCCTGGCCCTCGCTGCTGGCCGGTGCCCCGGCCACGTCGGAAAAAGCAATCTCGGCGTAAGTGGTCTTCTTGGGCTTGTACAGGTTCGCCAGCGCGTCGACGCGCGCGTCGGGAACCTTGACCACGCCCAGGTTGGTCTTGCCGCGGGCGGCACCGTAGCCGGTTTCCGCGGACAACCCCGTCAGGGCATTGAATACGGTTGTCTTTCCACTTCCGGGAAATCCGACCAGGCCAATTTTCATGTCGGCGTCCTAGCGCGCCTTCTCTGAGTCGGTCAATGGCAAAGCTCCGATCCAGGAGCGAAGGCGCCGAATTATGCTTTTGGGACGGTAATGGGAATCTGACGCGGCTGTGTTTCCGATCTCTGCTATGAGACAGCGTTGTGACTCAGGCGCTAATCTTTGACTGCGACGGAACCTTGGCCGACACCATGCCGGCCCACTACCAGGCTTGGCTGGAGGTCTTGCGGCCATACGGCATCGCGTTTCCCGAGGATCGCTTTTACGCCATGGGCGGCATGCCCACGGACAAGATCGTGATCGAGCTGTGCGGCGAGGCGGGGAGGTGGCTCGACGTGAACGCGTTGGTGCGCGACAAGGCGCTGGCGTTCGAGCGCAAGATCAACGAGGTCAGGCCTATCGCCAAGGTGGTGGAGGTGGCGCGTGCTAGTCGGGGCCGGTTGCCCATGGCCGTGGCCTCGGGCGGCCAGCGCCGCATGGTCGAGAAGACCCTCTCGCAGATCGGCGTGCTCGACTGGTTTCCCGTGGTGGTGACAGCCGAGGATACCCGCCGGCACAAACCCGAGCCTGACGTGTTCCTTGAGGCCGCGCGCCGACTGGGCGTGGAGCCCGCCGCGTGCACGGTTTACGAGGACACCGACTTGGGCCTGGAAGCCGCCCGCCGCGCCGGCATGCGTTCAGTGGATGTGCGGCGGTTGTAGAAGAAAAAGGGGCGACCGGCGGTCGCCCCGCAAATCTACTTGCCTCCCTGAGCGATATCCCGCGCCGCACTGGCCACGCCCGTGCGTGCAGCCATGTAGTCGTTCACGGTCAGGAGGAAGCTCTCCATATCTTCCTTCTTCTTACCCTTGCGCGACCGCTTGCCACAGCTCTCCCAAGCCTGGAGCTGGCGTGCGTCCTCCTCGAAGAACAGCTTGCGGGTAGTCTTCCACGTGGGGACCGACTTGGGATTGACCTTGGCTTCCTTGTCCATAACGTTGAGTAGACCGCCGCAGTCGGCGCGCACCTTGTCCATGAAAGCCACAGGATCCTTCTTGAAGCACTGGTCGGCCAGGAACTCGAGCAGGGCCTGGGCGTCCTTCATCTTGGCCAGACCGGGAACCGCGCAGTAAAGGAACTTTTCGAAGGCCACCGCTTCGGGTGTGGGGTCTGGGGTCGAGTGCCAGGCATTGCCGGTCTCCTGGATGAGCTGGTCCACGTCTTTGACCGTGCCGCGGTTCTTGAGTTTCTCCGCGTAGTCCTCCAATCCCGACTGCAGCTTGGGCAGGGTGTCGCGGTACTTCTCGATGGGGCCGGCCAGCTCGGGCGGGGCATCGCGCAGCCCGCCGAAGGCCTGGCGCGCGCGTTCGATCTTGGGCACGCATTCGGTGGTCAGGTAGTCGGAAAAGGTCTTTTGCTGGGTGAAGTAGGCTGACTCGATACGCTGCTGGAACTGCTCGGCCTTGGTGAACATTCCGACATCGACTTCGCTGGCCATCACGCAATTCCAGAACGAGCCGGTTTCGCGCTTCTCCATCTCGGCCCAGGTTTCAAAGGTGCGCAGCTTCTCCTGCGCGACCGCCTTGCGGTGACGCTCCTTCATTTGCAGGTAACCCACACCGACCACCACCACGGCAACGACGGCAAGCAGCACCATCTTGTTGCGCTTGCGGATCGCCTCTCGCGCCGCCATCTGGCGCGCATACTCGTCCACGCTGTCGATGCGCGGCGGCCCGGCCGGAGCCACGGCGGGCAGAAGAGCACCGCATTTGGAGCAAGTGGTGGAACTGGGAAGATTCTGGTGCCCGCATTTCTCACAGGAAACCATCGTGCTCTCCTTTTGGTTAATGCGGCGCGTTCGGCGTCGCAGAATTAGCCCTTTTTAGCAGATTGCTTCGAAAAAACGGCCCACGATTTTAGGTAGTCGAGCGCGACCTGCAATTGGTGGTCGGTCAGGCGTTTCCGCTCTTCAGGTTTCTCGCCCTGCTCGTTGCGCAGGTGACGTTCCATGTTGCGCTCGCGGACCATCTCGGCGTCAGCCCCGTCGGGGGCCGGGGCCGTGGCCTCCACTACGACGTTGGGTGTGATTCCCTGGCTTTGGATGGAACGGCCGCTGGGCGTGTAGTAGCGCGAGACGGTGAGCTTGAGCCCGCAGGGTTTGGCCCCGCAGCCGTCGATGGTCATCACCGTCTGCACCGAGCCTTTGCCAAAGGTCTGCGTGCCCATGACCACTGCGCGCTGGTGATCTTGCAGGGCACCGGCCACGATCTCGGCCGCCGACGCAGAGGCGCCGTCGACCAGGACCACCATGGGGAAGCCCAGCCAGGTGCCGCGCGTGTGCGCCATCTGGCGGTCCATCTCTTTGCCGCCTTTGCCCACGGTACGCACGATGAGACCCTCGGATATGAACCGGTCCGCCACTTTGACGCCCTGATCCAGAAGCCCGCCTGGGTTGTGGCGTAGATCCAGGATCAGCCCCTTGATGCCGCCCACAGAAGCGCTGCGGGTCTGGATGTCCTGCAGTCCCTCCAAGACCTTGGCATCGGTGATGGCCGAGAACAGGCGCAACTTGATGTAGCCGTAGCCGTCGTCGAGCATGCGCCACTCCACCGCCTTGACCTCGAACTTCTCGCGCTTGATCTTGAAGATGAGGGTGCGCCCGCCACGACTGATGGTGAGCACCACCTCGCTGCCCGCCGGGCCCTGGATGCGCGCCACCGCGTCGTTCCAGTCGAGCGGGCCGGCCTCGACGCCGTCGATTCGGTCGATGACGTCGCCGGACTCGATGCCGGCGCGGAAGGCGGGCGAGCCCTCGATGGGCGACACGACCACGAAGCCACGCTTGCGCTTTTCCAGGTCGATGCCGATGCCCGTGATCTCCGCGTCGCCTTCGGTCTCTTTCTTCAGGCGGTCATACTCCTCGGGATCCATGAAGCGCGAGTGGGGATCCAGGGCTTCGGTCAGGCCGCGCGCGGCTCCGTACATCAACTCGGTCTCGGGGACGTCCTCGACGTAGTTGTTTTCGATATAGGAGAGCACCTTGGTGAAGACGCCCAACTTGTGATACGGGTCGAAGCGCCCCGCGCGAGTGGGTCGACTGGCCACCATGCCGCCGGCAAAGGCACACAGCCCGGCCAAGGCGAAGAGCAGGATTCGGGAGCGGGGAAGCAGATGGTGCCGCATGGGCGGGCATTATGACAGGGAATGGGTCAGCGATAGACTTCTTTGCGGTTGCCAACCCTCACGATCGTCACGGATTTCGTCCCATCGTCGATCTCGTAGAGAATGCGGTAGTTGCCTTGCCGAATTCGGTACTTTTCTGCGCCGCTGAGCTTCTCGCAGCCATGCGGTCGCGGTTCGCGCGCGAGCAACTGGATCTTGGCGACAATGCGTTGACACTCGGCCTTGGGAAGATCGGCGATCTCCTTGGCCGCCGAACGCTTGACTTCAAGCCTATAGCTTTCCACGTCGCTTGAGGTCGCTCACGAGGTTCTCGAAGGGAGAGCTTGGCTCCTTCGCTCTGGTCCGGAACACCGCAAGATCCTCGGCGTCCTCAGCCATTCGAAAACGAACAGCGTCGTTGACAAGTTCAGACACCGACACATCAGTCTCCGCGGCCTTCACGCGAAGGGCGCGATGCAGTGTCGGATCCAAGTACACCGTTGCTCTCTTGGCCTGTGCCATGATGGTCAGTATGACGCTATAACGTTATAACGTCAAGACGTGTCGCCGCCACCGCCCCTGCCTCCGTCACCGTACCCCACACCAATACCGCTCCGCGCTTCTGCGAATCCCGGCTGCGGTTTTACTGGTAGCGCAGTACCACGGTCTCGGCCGAGGGTCGCGAGCGAAGCCCGGTGATGGCCAGTCGGGTACCGGTTTCGTGCCGCACATTGGATCGGCCGGCTAGAAAACCGTCGACAGTGGCCAGTTCCTTGATGGTCAGCGGGTCGGTGCGATAGTGCATGGGAATCGTCACCAGACGCGGGCGAATCTGGTCCACGACTTCGGTGGCCTTGCGCGCGTCCACGGTCCACACGCCGCCTACCGGAACCAGCACCACATCGACCGAGCCGATAGCAGAGATCTGCTCGTCGGTCAGGATGTGGCCCAAATCGCCCAGGTGCGCGATGCGCACGCCGCCCACTTCGAACACGAACACCGTATTGAGGCCGATCTCGGCGCCCTTCTTGTCGTCGTGATACACGCCGACCGAGCGGATGGAGATATCCTTGATCTTCTCGTCGATCTTCATCCAGCCCTTCTTGTCGGGCGTCAGCCCGCGCAGGATTTTGGGCTTGCCGCGCACCAGGGCCACGTTGTTGTGGTCTTGGTGCTCGTGGCTGACCGTGACCGCGTCGGCGTGCAGATCAGCAGGAGGCAGGTAGCCGATGTTGCTGGGAATCGGATCCATCACCACGCGCGTTCCGCTCGCGCTTTCCAGCAGAAAGCACGATTGCCCGTACCAGGTCAGGTAGGCCGCCGGGCGCGGTGCCGCGTGAGCCGCGAAATACGCCCCCGCAACCAGCAAAGCCGCGCCGGCCAGCAAGGCCAGCACAAGACGTCGCGGGGATTTCTTCATGAGCCCACGTTAGCTACGGGCAGGGAAGACTGCAAGGCAATGCCTGCAAGGCAATGCCCTCAATCCATGCTGCGGCCGCGGGTGGGGCGGTACACGCACAGGTTGTGGTACATCCAGCTCAGCGGCAGGGTCTCGCGGCGGCTGAGAAAGGCGCTTTCCAGCGCACCGGTCTCGCGACGGGAATAGCTCCACCCGATCGCGGCGAGGCGGGCGATCCAGTATCGGCGCGGCTGCTCGTTCACGTGGTGATGACCGCCCTGGCCTGGCGGGGCGCAGGAAAGCACGAGCAACTGGGCGCCGCGGGTGATGGTCTCGATCGCGCGTGCGGCGTCTGCTTCGGGCAGGTGCTCGAGCACGTCGAGGCAGAGCGAGAGATCATAGGAGGGCGGGACGAGCCCATCGCGAATCGGATCGCGAAGATCGGCGCGCCGGATTTCAACATGAGGCGCGCGCAGGTCCGGGGGCCAGTCAACCCCGTCTATGCCGATAACAGCGACGCCAAGTTGCTGCAGAACCGCCACGTGAAGACCCGCACCACATCCCCAGTCGACCGCGCTTCTGGGTTGGAAGCGTCGGGCGATCTCTTCCGCGATCGATGCGCAGCAACGGGCGTACACCGGGTTGGCGCTCCCGTACTCGGTAAGAAAGCGACGGTCGTAGATTTCCGCAAGGTCGTTGCGCGTGACGGGCTTGGCCTGAGGCAAGATGACCGCATCCTACGCCGGATGGAAACCGGCGCCGCGCCTACTCGACGTAGCTTCATTGGCTCGGCCTGGCCACTTCATGCCGTGCTTGGCGGCCAGGGTCTTCTATACTCCGCTGCCAATGCCCAGCCCGCACAAAGCAGAATCAGGCCCGCCGCGGGCGGTGTTGGTTGCCGTGCAACTGCACGGAGTCGATGACGCTTCGTTCGGCTCGTCGGTCGCTGAACTGAATCGGCTGGCGCGCACGCTGGGACTGACCGTGGTTGCCACCATCACGCAGCGGCGACATTCGTTTCACACCGGCACCGTGGTCGGCAAAGGCAAGCTCAAGGAACTCGCGGCGCTGACCGGCGGTGGTGACGCATCTCTGGGCGACGACCACGAGGAGCGCGAGACGGCCGAAGCACCGGCCTTGCGCGGGACCGATGACGCGCAGGCCGGCGTGCCCGGGACGGCCGGGGACCTTGCGACCCCGGCAGCGCCGGTCAAAATCGTGCTGGTCGATCACGACATCAGTCCTTCGCAGGCGCGCAATCTGGAAAAGGCAACGGGCGCCGAGGTCATGGATCGGACGGCCGTGATCCTGGAGATCTTTCGCCGGCACGCCCGTTCGCGCGTGGCCAAGGCCCAGGTCGAGATCGTGCGCCTGCAGTATATGGCGCCGCGTCTGCGCGAGATGGGCGCGGGTAAGGATCGACAGCGCGGCGGAATCGGCGGCAAGGGAGCCGGCGAATCCAGCATAGAGCTGGACCGGCGGAAGATTCGCGATCGCATCGCCGAGTTGACCAGCGAGTTGACGTCGCTGGCAGCCGAGCAAGACACGCAGCGGGCGCGGCGCCGCGACATGAGTCGAGTCGCCCTGGTGGGCTACACCAACGCGGGCAAGTCGACGCTGATGCGCGGGCTGACCGGCAGCGAGGTGTACGTCGCCGACAAATTGTTTGCCACGCTCGACACCACGGTGCGCGCGCTCACGCCCGAAGCGCATCCACGCATCTTGGTGTCCGACACGGTCGGTTTCATCGACAAGCTGCCACACGGCTTGGTCACATCGTTCAAGAGCACGCTCGACGAGGCCCTGGAGGCCGGCCTGCTGGCGCACGTCGTGGACGCCTCGGATCCAGGGTTTGCGCGCCAGCTCGACGTCACCACCGAGGTCTTGGCGGACATCGGTGCCGCCGACATTCCCCGCCTCATCATCTTCAACAAGATCGATCGCGTTGGTGATGCGGCGGCCGAAGCGGCGGCGGCGCGCGCGCTTACCGAGCGTTGGCCCGAGGCGTTCGTCATGTCGGCGCGCCGGCCCGAGGACGTGGCCCGGTTGCGCATGCGCCTGTGCGCCTTCTTTTCTCGCGATCTGGTGCAGGGCGAGGTTCGTGTGCCCTACCATCGCCAGCAGCTTCGCAGCGAGATATTCGCCTCGTGCGAGGTGTTGGGCGAACGCTATCAGGAGGACGTCATCATCTTCGACGTGCGCGCTCACCCCGCGGTGCTCGAACGCCTGCGCGCCGCCTGAGAGAGCCGGAATGTAGCCACCGCATCTTTCCGGCGTCAAGCCGCACACGGCGGAACAGAGGTATGCTTGCCCTGATGTCCGAGGGTGACGAGAACCCCAACCAGCCCAGCCAGCTCCGCGAGGCGGAGATCGCGCCTGCGCGCAAGCCCCTGGCCGAGGTCCTGGATCGCCTGCCCAGCGATCCCGGCGTGTATCTAATGAAGGATCGTCGCGGCAAGACGCTGTACATCGGCAAGGCCGCCAATCTGCGCAACCGCGTGCGCCAGTATTTCCAGCCAGCCTCGGGCGACACCCGGGATTTCGTGCCGCTCCTGGAAAGCGTGGTGACCGACATCGAAACCGTAGTGACCAGCAACGAGAAGGAAGCGCTCTTGCTGGAGAACACGCTCATCAAGCGCCAGCAACCGCGCTTCAACGTCAAGCTGACCGACGACAAGAACTTCTTGTCGCTGCGCCTGGACCCGCGGGTCGAGTGGCCGCGCCTGGAGGTCGTGCGACGCATGGCTGACGACGGCGCCTGGTACTTCGGCCCTTACCACTCGGCCGGCGCGTGCCGGGAAGCCCTGCGCGTGGTCAACCGCCACTTTCGACTGCGCACGTGTACCAACCATGTCCTGCACCACCGCAGCCGCCCCTGCCTGCAGTGCCAGATCAACCGTTGTCTTGGCCCTTGCTGCGTGCCGGTTTCGCCTGCCGACTACGCCGAGCAGGTGCGCGACGTGCGCCTGTTCTTGCAAGGCAAGAACGACGAGCTTTTGGCCGGGCTGCGCGCACGCATGCTGGAAGCCGCACGGCAGACTCAATTCGAACGCGCCAGCATTGTGCGCGACCAGATCCAGGCGCTGGACACGGTCCTGCAGTCGCAGCGGATGGTGTCGGCGGATCTGCTGGACCAGGACGTCATCGGCTTTCACCGCGAAGGCATGGCGCTCGAGGTGGTGGTGATGTCCGTACGGCAAGGCAAGATGATCGGGAGTCGCGCCTTTTCTTTCGCGCGCCAGGAATTCCCCGACGCCGAGATCTTGTCGAGCTTTCTCGGGCTGCACTACGATCTTGTGCCGGTGCCACCCGACGAGTTGCTTTTGCCCTTCGCCATCGCCGACGCTGATGTCAAGGCCGAGTGGCTGAGCGACCGGCGCGGGAAGAAGGTCGAGATCCTGGTGCCGGCACGCGGGCCCCGGCACGATCTGGTCGAGCTGGCGCGCAAGAACGCAGCCGCCAGCTTCGCCAGCCGGCGCAACACGCGCGACGATGCGCAGGCCACCTTGGGTCGGCTGCAGCGACGGTTGGGCCTGCCCAGACTTCCGCGCGTGATCGAGTGCTACGACATCTCGCACATTCAGGGCGCTGAGACGGTCGCGTCGCTAGTGGTGTTTGTCGATGGCCAGCCGGAGAAATCGCGTTACCGCACCTACAAGATCCGGCAGGCCGAGAGCCCGGACGATTTTGCCTGCATGTACGAGGTGCTGTCGCGCCGGTTCCGGCGCGCGCGCGCGAGCATGCAGCAGGAAGAAAGATTGGATTCCTGGCGTCTGCCCGATCTGTTGGTCGTGGACGGAGGCAAGGGACAACTGGGTGTGGCATTGGCAGCGGCGCGCGACACCGGCATCGACGTACGGCCCGGCGCAGGCCTGCCCATCATTGCTTTAGCCAAGGAACGCGACACGACCGCGCCGGTTCCGCCGCGCGTGGATGCGGCCGACGAAAAGCCAGCCGCATCTGGGCCAGCCGGACAACAACCTGACCGCGTGTTCTTGCCGCAGGCCAAGGACGCGATTCCCATTCGGGCCAACAGCGCGGAGATGTTCGTGCTGCAGCGCCTGCGCGACGAGGCCCATCGCTTTGCCGTGACCTTTCATCGCAGTCAGCGCAAGAAGCGCACCATCCATTCGGAGCTGTCCCGGGTTCCGGGCATCGGGCCTACGCGCCAGCGCGAGTTGCTGCGCCACTTCGGCAGCGTGAAGAAGGTCCGGGAAGCCTCGCTAGAGGATCTGCTGGCCGTGCCAGGCATCACGCGCAAGACGGCCAGCGCGCTCCGCGACTACTTCGCCGCTCATGAGTAGGGGCGAGGGCGCGCGCGAAGCGCGCGGGGGAAGGTGGGGTGTGCTGTCCGTCCCGAAGTCCCCGAAGACGACCTGCGGTCGCCCATCCTACGGTCGCCCGCTACTGCTGCAGGGTCGTGCTACACCACAGGCGATCGTCGCAATAGGGGTAGAGAGGCGAACCGCAAGGCGAATTGCCCGGATCAGGGCCTTGATACAGGATGGCCTGGGCATCGCGTGGGCCGGCGTCACCGGTGACACTGATCCCATCGGCCGAGTTGAGTTCCATGTCGAACTTGATTTGAGATCCGGCGGTGGGCGGGGTCCCGGGCCATGGCAGCTTGAGCTCGACCTTGTAGCCGGTGCTTTCCGTGCCCGCCCAGAACAGACTGGGATCAAGCGGATTCTGGCTGCCGTTGACGCCTGAGGCCTGGGATTTCACGCCCAGCGGCGGGCTGACGATCACGTGCATGGCGACGCCGGAATCCTGGGCGGTCCCGCCTGAAAGGCCCGAGGTGGTCGAGGTGAAGAGCAGCTCGATGCCGTCGGCGTTGTAGATGGAAGCCGAATCGGCAGCCGCCACGAACTTCGGATCGATCACGTGGATGAAGGCATGGATGCCAAACGAGTCCCAGGCCACGCGGGCCTGCGCGCGCTCGGGGTAGTTGCTGGTGCCGGAGTTGTACACCACCACGCGTCCCCCATTGCTGGCAGCGTTGTTGAAGTTGAGTTCAAACGAAGGCACGTTGCAGAACTCGGCGTCGTTCCCGTCCAGAACCTGGGCGCCAGAGAATGGCGGCAAGGCCGTGCAGGGCTTGGCGGTTGCAGTCGTGCAGCCTGCTTGCGCGGTGTCAGGGGCACTTCCAGCATCGGCCGGGAGCGTGGTGCAGGAGTCACCCGACGCGTTGGCCACGCACAGGCCAGCCGAGCAGCAGCCGGCGGTACAGGAGTCGCCAGCGCAACACGATTCGCCTACCCCGCCACATTGAACGCAGACCCCGTTCGAGCATTGGCTGCTCGAATCGGTGCAAGCCGGATCGCTTCCGCAGCAAGGAAGGCCCAAAGAGCCGCAAGCAACACAGTTGCCAGCGCTGCACACACCGCCGCCCAGGCACTGGTCGTTCGGACAGCAAGGCTGACCGGGATTGCCACAATTCTGGGAAGAACTGGTGCCGGTGTTCCCACCGGCCGCGGTGTCTCCGCCGGTCGTGGTGTCTCCGCCGGTCGCCGTGTCCCCGCCGGTTGCGGTGTTCCCTCCAGCGGCGTCCCCGCCGCTCATCGTCCCGCCCGTGTTTGGGGGTGCAGGCGTTCGGACCGGACGACAACTCGCAACGACCAACATCAGGAAAAGCGAAACTAGGAAATCGGCGCGGCGGTCATACATGCGAGACATGGAAACCCTCCGTGGTGGCTCAGGCTTCGGCCACTGGGCTCAGTCTACACTGTCAGGGGATCGGTTGGCAGGACCGACGACGCTAGCTAAATTGTTCGAGGTAGGTCGTGGTGGAGGCGGGCGTCAAGGTGATCTGCGAGGCGACTGGCTCCAGGTCGGCGGGAACCTGCTGGATGCGCGGAGCCACAATCTCCAGCCGCCGAAAAGCCGATGAAGTCAGCCAATCTTGGATGATTTCGTTGACCTCGGCATCGCCCATGCTGCAGCCGATGGCCACCAGCAGGTCCGCCTGGCCCAGGTTGGAGCGGAAGTACTCCAGGAACCGTCTCTGCATCAGCCGCGGATAGGGATCGGTCAGACGCGCGGCGCTGGCCAGCAGCGTGCGGCGCAGAACCTGTCGCTCGCTATTCTGATCGATGAAAGGAATCTGGTTGGTCACCGACAGGGGATCAGGAGCCAGTCCGGCATCCAGCAGTCCTTCGTTGGCGATCTGCAGGGCGTCGATGATGGCGTCGAAGCTCTGCGCTTCGGGCTTTAGCTTGAGTAGGTTCTGACTGTCGCCCAGGGCGAAGACATCAAGGGCACCGCGGAGCTTGAGCAGGTTGATGCCCGGCGTACCCGGCGCAAAGAAAGGCAGAGCCGCGTCGGCCAGTTCGTCCTCGCAGAGCACATCCGCGCGCAGGGTGGAGACGATGGTGCCCGGGCCTCTGCGACAGGGCAGGCTGATGGTGCGCGCCGGGAATCCGCAATTCACGGGAATGCCGAAGTGGGCCGCCAGGCATTCGACCAGCACGTCGTGATTCACCGAAAAGACCCAAAGCGGTGCATTGTCCCTGACCAGGGGCACCAGGCCTGCGAAGTAGGGAAGACCATCTTGAAACACGCTCCGGTGTGATACCTGGCGGCGGTACAGGGCGAGGGACACGACCTGGGCAAGCCAGGCATACAGGCTGTGGTAGCTCGGGCCACGCGCATCGCCCGCGCCCTCGATGTATTGCGCCTCCCACTCGCCCAGCAACGCTTCGTAGTCGAAGTCAGAGGATTGCAAGCGCCGCGACAGATCATCGATGACTTCGTCGGGATGACCGAAGCCTCGGCTGCGCCATGCGGAATTGATCTTGCGCAGCGATGTCGGCGTCAGCCAGGCGACGATCTCGGCGTTCAGCTCCTCGCGCAGGGGCATCCCCAGTTCGCGTGATGCGCCCGCGCCAAGAAGAAGTGCCGTCAACACTGGTCAGCGTCCTCTGCTAACTAGAATTCTAAGGGGCGGGTCGAGTCAAGCGGTCACTGCGAGTCAGCAGGAAGCCGACCAAGCCGCCCCCAAAGTGCGCGTACAGATCGATTCCGGGCACGAACGACAGCGCCACGTTGATGACCAGCACCAGCAGCAGGCGCTGGCGCAACCCGCGTGCGATGAGTCGGGGTAGCACCCGCCGTCGGCCGAGCACCAGCGCTAGCGTGGCGCCCATCAGACCCCAGATGGCGCCGGAAGCGCCCACGCTGTACGAAGGCAGCCCGCCCATGGCCACGCGCAGCCCGCCCGCGACCGCGGTGGCGATGCCGCCTCCGACCGCCGACGCGCAGTACACCGCCAGGTAGCGCCGCCCGCCCAGCAAGGCTTCGAGAAAGCCGCCCAAGCTGTACAGCGCGAACATGTTGACCAGCAGGTGCGTGGTGTTGGCGTGCAAGAAGGCGTAGGTGAAAACCCGCCAAACTTCGCCTCGCCACACCTCGCGTGAGCCGTTGCTGAGCCAGGCTTTCAGCGTCTGGCCTTGCAGGCCCGAGCCCTCCAAGAAAGCGAAGACCAAAAAGCAGACAGCGATAAGGCCAAAGGTGAGGCGAGGGAAACGCTTCGACACGGCTTGGGCAAACGCAGCGGCTTCGACGCGCTCACTGCGGCCGCGCTCGATGAGATCAGGAACTTCCTCCGGAGTCAGCGCCTGGGCCTGGCCCAGCCGCGAGACGGCCGACTCCAAAGGTGCCAGGCGCCGTCCCGCCACGCGCAGCAGCCGCCCGTCGTCGCCAAGCTGGTACACGCCCAGGTGATTTTGGTTGGGCGCCTCGCGATCTGCGTCCGCCAGGGCCGCTTGCGCCTCGGCGCCGCCTCCAACCGCAAGCACGAAGAGCAAGCCAGCCTGGTGCGCGCGCAGAACCCGGTCCACGGCAGCACGAAAATCGGCGGGGTTGGAACCGGCATGGTCGAGAACGACCAAGCCCTTGCCCTCGTCGGGCCACTCGAGCACGGCCAAGCGATCCTGGACCGCCACCAAGGTGGCCCGATCGCGGGCGTGGCCGGCGTCTGGCTTGGCGAGGACGGCGAGCAGGCGGTCACGCAGGTTCGCAGATGGGACTGGTACGGTTGGATCCAAGATGGTGCAGTCTAGTCCCGCCTGCCGAGAATGCGTAGCAGGTTGAGCGAATCGCCATAGCGGCCCAGTACCGGTCGAATATCTTCTAGCAAGCCATGTCTTTGCAGCGCTACGATCAATCCCTCATGCGCGCGAGCGTGTCTCCCGATATTCCGTGGCCACGTTCCGGCTTGAGCCTGTCGGCCAGCCTCGGCGTGATCGTCCTGTGCCTGCTCGGCTGGACGAACTGCAAGAGCAATACGGGAAGCAGCCCATCGGGCGGCGCTGGTGCCGGAGGCAGCGCTACCGGCGCTCTTGCTTCTGGCGGAAGCGTGGCAGGCACTGGCGGCGTTCTGGCTGGCGCGCCAGGCGGGTCTGCGGCAGGTGGCAGCCAGGTGGGCGGAAATTCCGGCCTGGATTCTGGAACCGGAGGGGCCGCCGCAGCTGGCAGCGGGGCGGGTGGCGATGGAAGTGCTGCCTCTTCCGCGCCTGATGGTGGCGTCGACAGCGCGGCACAAGGCGGAACGGCCGGTGGGACGACGGGCGCCGGCGGAAGTGGCAGCGGAACCGCTGGCGTTGGCGGGACCGCGGGAAGCGGCGACGGCGGAAGCGCGGCTGGTGGTGGCGGCGCAGGTGGAAGCGGCGTGGGTGGCAGCGCTGCTGGGAGCGGAACTATCGGCGTTGGCGGGACCAGTGGTGGCAAGACTGGAAGTGGCGGGACCGTGGGGAATGGCGGCGGCGGAAGCGCGACCGGTGGTGGCGGCGCTGGCGGAAACCTGGTGGGTGGCAGCGGGACCGCCGGCGGCGTGGCCGGCAGTGGCGGATCTTCGCCGGGCACGCTATTCGTCGGCCTGCAATGGGCAGACACATCGGGAAATCCCATCCAGGCCCATGGCGGCGGCGTCATCAAGGTCGGCAGCTATTACTATTGGTTTGGTGAGAACCGAAATCCCGATGGCACCTTCTTCGCGGTGTCTTGTTATCGATCCACTGATCTCGTCAATTGGGAATTCCGCGACAATGTGTTGACGCAGAAGTCGGCGGCCGAACTCAATCGAGCCAACATCGAACGACCCAAGGTCATCTACAACGCGACCACGGGCCAATACGTGATGTGGATGCACTGGGAAAACGGGACCGACTACACTGCCTCGCGCGCCGCAGTCGCAAGTTCAAGTTCTGTCGACGGAAACTACACGTACCTGGGCAGCGCCCGTCCCATGATGGGCACCGGCGTGGTTGACCACGGCATCGCGGGCTATCAGTCGCGGGACGCGACCCTCTTTGTGGACAGCGACGGCCAAGCCTATTTCATTTCGGCTTCCAACGAGAACTACGACCTCAACCTCTATCGACTGAAGAGCGACTATCTCAGCATCGACACGCTGGCCGCAGTCCTCTTCCCCGGTGGCCACCGCGAGGCTCCTGCCCTGTGGAAGCGCAATGGCGTCTATTTCCTGCTGACCTCGGCTGCCACCGGCTGGTCGCCCAACCAAGCTGCGTACGCCACCTCGTCCTCGCTGGCCAGCGGCTGGAGCGCATGGAGCAACGTGGGCGATGCCACGACGTTCTATTCGCAATCCACCTTCGTCTTGCCGGTCGCGGGTGCCGCGGGCACCGCCTACCTTTACATGGGCGATCGCTGGGCCGGGGCTTGGGCCGGGCCAGTCAATGATTCGACCTACATCTTCTTGCCCATCTCCTTTCCCTCGAACACGTCGATGAGCATGACCTGGAACAACACCGTGACCATCGATGCGGCGGCCGGGAGCATCACAGGCGCCACCAATCGCTTCAAGTACATCAACAACGGCAGTGGCAAGGCCATGGCTATCCAGAATGCCTCAACCGCCGACAGCGCACCCGCTGTCCAGACCGCCTACAGTGGCGGCGACGAGCAGCGCTGGATCCTCAACTACGATGCCGCGGGTTTCTTCAATCTAACCAATCTCAATAGCTCTCGCGTGCTTGACGTGCTTTCAGGCGCTACCACCGACGGCGCGTCCATTGTCCAGTTCGCCAGCAACGGGGGCGACAACCAGAAATGGCGCGTGGTCGACAAGGGCGGGGGCACCTATCAACTGGTCAACAAGAAGAGCAGCAAGCTGGCCGAGGTTCCGTCCGGCGCAACCGGCGACGGAATCGCCCTCGACCAGCGCACCGCCTCAGGGGCCACAAATCAATTGTGGCAAATGAGCGTGGCCAACTGACTCACTTCGCGGGCGCGGCAGACAAGATCGACTCGATCTGAGTCATGACCGCGTTCATCTCCTGCATGGCAGCCAGGAAGGGGGCCGAGGTGGTCAGGTCCACACCCGCCCGAGCCAGCAAGTTGCCCGGGAAGTCGGAGCCTCCGGCTGACAGCAGGGCCAGAGTGCGGTCGCGGGCCGCGCTGTCCCCGCGCGCTTCCTCATCGAGAATGGACTTGCTGAGCGCAGTCGAAGCGACCAGGCTGGTCGCGTACTGATACACGTAGAAGTCGTAGTAGAAGTGCGGAACGAAGCTCCATTCGTCGCCGTAGAGATCAGGCACGCTGCAGATGCCCTGGTCGTGTCCGTAGTAACGACGAACCAGCTTCAAATAGGCGGCGGTGAGCGCCTCGCCGGTCAGGGCCTCGCCCTTCTCGGCACGCTCGTGCATCTCGAGTTCGAACTCGGCGAACATGGTTTGCCTGAACAAGGTCGTGCGCAGGCTTTCCAGGCGCTGGCCCAGCAAGGCCAGCCGTTCCCGGTCGTTGCCGGCCTCAGTCAGCGCACGATGAAGTAAGAGATTTTCGTTCAGTGTCGAGGCGATCTCCGCGATGAAAATGGCGTAGCCCGAGGTGGGGAAGGGCTGACTCTCTCCGGCCAGCAAGGTGTGCATCGAATGTCCCGACTCATGCGCCAAGGTGGAGACGTCGTCCCACTGGCCGTTGAAGTTGAGCAACTGGTAGGGATGCACGCCGTATGCGCTCGTCGAGTACGCGCCCGCGCGTTTGCCTGTGCTGGGAAGAAAATCGGTCCATCCCGCGTGCAGGCCGTGGGCCAGTTTCTTGCCGTACTCCGGCCCCAGCGGCGCCACCGCGGCCAAGGTCATGCTCACCGCCTCCTCCACCGAATAGTGGCGATCGACCTGGCCGACCAGCGGCGCGTACAGATCTTCGTAGCCCAGCTCCGCCAAGCCCAGCATGCGCTTGCGCAGCTTCAGATAGCGGTGCAAGGTCGGCAGGTTCGCGTTGACGTCCTTGACCAACTGTCGATAGATGCCCACCGGGATGTTGTCGCGAAACAGCGCCGCCTCCAAGGTTGAAGCGAAGTGGTGCACATCGCGATCGAAGATGTGGGCCTTGAGCTGGGCCGCCAACATCGCGCCGGTGGTCCGTTCAAACGTCTTGAGCGCGCCAAAAAAGGCCTGGAAGACCTTCACCCGGTCGGCCCGGCCGCGCGAGGCACGCGTGCGCGAAAACCCCGCCGGATCCAGCCGAACTTCCTCTCCGGTCGAAAGCGTGACGGTCGGGTAGGGCAGGTCGGCGTCTTTGAGTACGCCATACACGGTGCTGGGCGCGATGCTCAGCTCGCCGGCCATGGCCACGATGCGTTCCTCCTCGGCGCGCAGCGTGTGCGGCTTCCATCGCAACACATCCTGCAGATAGAAGGCCCATTCGCGCAGCCGCTTGTCCTGGGCCAGCGCCGTCTGAATGGTCGACTCGGGCAGGGTCAGAAGTTCGGGGCGCAGCCAGGAAGTGACCGTATCCAGCTGGACGCCCAGCGAATCGGCCTCGGACCGCATGGAACGCGGGGCAGCTAGCCGCGTGTTCTCGTCGCTGCGCGCGTGGGCATAGACCGCGATCCGCTGCAGCTCGTTCTGCAGCGTCCCCAAGTCAGCCAGCGCATCGGCCAAAGCCTTGGGCCCTTCGCCCAAATGCCCCTTGTGCCGCTCGAACGCGGCCACCTTCTTGCCGAGGGCGGCCTTGGCTTTGGCCCAGGCCTGGTCCGAGGCATAGAGATCGCCCAGTTTCCACTTGTACCTGTCATCGATGTGGCTGCGATCGATCTCCTTGGTCGAGCCCAAGGGCGCAGACGGGGCGGCGGCAAGCGAAAGGGCGGCGAGAGGAAGCGCGAATGACTGCATGGTGAGCGTCGGAGTATAGCTCTGCCGACGCAGGTGCAAGGAAGCTCATGCACCACTAAAGCCAATCGCGTCAGCGGACGATGATCAGGTCGGGTCCTGCCATGACCGACGTCCCACTCCAAGCCGCGCGATCGCGCATCGTCACCGTGGGTGGCGGCAAGGGCGGTGTGGGCAAGAGCATCGTCGCGCTCAACCTGGCGGCCGCACTGGCCCAGCAGGGCAAGCGCGTGGTCATCGCCGACATGGACTTGGGCGCCGCCAACCAGCACCTGCTGCTCGGCCTGAGCGACCCGGGCCCGGGACTGCAGGCCCTGCTCGACAAGTCGGTGGAAGAAGCGAAGGACTGCCTGACCGAGACCGCGGTACCCAACCTGCGCCTGTTGGCCGGGACCAGCGCCGTGCTGGGCGCCGCCAACATCACGCACGCTGAAAAGGTGCGCCTGTTGCAGAAGCTGCGCGCCCTGGAGGCTGACATCGTCATCATCGACGTGGGCGCCGGCGTGGGCTACAACATGCTCGACTTCTTTGGCCTGGGCTCACGCAAGCTGCTGGTCACCACACCCCAGGTCACCGCCATCCACGACGCCTACTCGTTTCTCAAAGGCGCCGTGCTGCGTGTCCTGCACCACAACGCGGACAAGGCCATCGAGGCGGCCCTGCTGGAACCGGCCGAGGCGAGTTCGCGGGGCGAGAAGGTGGTGGAGATCCTGGCCCGCCTACGCGACGTCCGGCCGGAGCTGGCCGATAAAGTGTTCGCGGAACTCGGCCGCTTCGGTGCTTGCCTGGTGGGCAATCAGGTGATGAACCGCGCGCACGCCGGGGTTTTTCGTGCGGTGGCGCAGACCATCCGTGGCTACCTGGGTCTGGAAGTTCCCGTGCTCGGCACCCTGCGTTCCTCGACCGCGATCCACGAGTCCGTCAACCGTCGACGTCCGCTGGCCCTCGACCCGGACAGCGAAGATGCGGCCGCCTTTCGCGAGCTGGCCCGGGCTTTGCTGGCGATCCTGCCGGTCGCCGAGGACGATTTCGAGATCACCGAGGACGAAACTGCCGCGGTCGAGTCATCGGCCGCTTCGCCTGCGCCTGTCGCTGCGAAACCAGAAGCCGCAACGCCGCCCCTTCCCATTGCTGCCAAGCCGGCGGCGCGGGCGGTGCGTGGCAAGCCGCCGCGCGGTCCCAAAGAATCAAGCCGCAGTGGCGAGCGGCCCGCGCTTCCCGGCCTCACCCCGCGACCGGTGCGTCCGCACTGACAACCCGATCGTCGAGACGCCTCTACTTGAATACTGACAGGGCTTCCCGCCGCACGGTGCGAAGGTCGTCCCACAGTTCCATCAAGGTTGTCTCATTCAAGCCCGCCCGGGTTCCATCCGGGGATTGCGCCAACTTCTTCACGTGCTCCGAATCCGCGTCGTGGCGTTGCTGCAACAGCCAGTCAACCTCGTCAGCGACGCGTAGCAGATCGACCGACATGGCGAAGAGCGCAGACCGTGTCTGGGCAACCTTCGGCTGATGGTGGCAGGCGACGATCTGCGGAATGGGCTGCGGCAGCTTCCACGACAACAGCACCTGGCCGCCAAGAATGGCGTGGTCGTAGCCCCATTGCGCCTGTTCCTTCACGTGAACGGTGTTGGGCGCCAGGTTTTCCCCGGCCAGAGCGGCATAGGCCGGGTCGCCGGTCTGGATGAGGAGTAATTTTCCAATGTCGTGCAGCAGGCCCGCCAGAAACACCTTAGGGGACGCGCGACCCAGACGAAACGCCAACTCGCGCGCCACCGCTGCAGTACCCGCCGAGTGGTCGCGAATTTTTTGTCCTACCCCGCCCAGATCCTTGAAGAAGGTGATGGCGGACATGGCCATGGCCAGATCGCACACATTGGTCGCACCGATGCGCACGATGGCCTTGCTCACTGAGCTGCAAGGCTCGTAGGTCCGGTAAGCCGCGGAGTTCGCCACCCGCATGATCCGTGCGGCCAGGGCCGGATCGGCCTCGATCAGTTCCCTGACCCGATCGAGTTTGAAGTCAGGACGGGAAACGCAGTCGACCAGTTCCTGCACGACCGCCGAGAAAGGCCGGATGCCCTCGAATAGGGCCATCTTTGCTGCCACGCTCTGGGCGGCGCGCAGATCCGTTTCGCTGGGCGCGGCTCCGTCCAGCCAAAGCTCGGCCATCCCCCGCAGTTTAGTTGACGTCAGAACAGTGCCGTCCACGTGGCATTTGTCGGCACCTCGGTGGCAAAGGTTAAGCCTCTTTCGGTCCCACAGTGCAAAAAGCCGATGAGAGCGCTGACCCCAGACACGAAGCTACAGATTCCTTCATGGCCCGCCGCGTTCCGACAAAGCAATCTAGATGAGCTGTACCTGGCAGCAGAAGCCACTGCGTTAGCCCATGTCGGGGCTAGCACTAGCGGGTGTAGCTGCCGAATGGGCGCGACGCCTGTGAGTGGCGGGCCGTTGGCCATCGCGGCACTGCTAGCGCTCGCCTTCGTCGGCCGCCGCCACAGGCGTTCCTGACCGCGGGTTTGCTGCCTTCGAAGAACGGGCCACGCCGCAGTGGCCCTGATGCCGACTACACCCGCCTCTCGTCTAGGCTTTGAAAGAAACCTGCAGCGGTCTCACCCGCGGTGGGGTGGCGACATGTTCACAGCTTCTTTCATGCAGTCCTGCACATCCTGGGGACTCGCTGCCGGCGCGAATTTGCGGGTCGTGTTCCCGTCTTCATCAATCTCACGGCCCAACAAGTAGCCCGATCCCGAGAGTTCGCCGAACGTGCCTGACACCCCGACCTCGATGACGTAGGAGTGCGCCGGCTTCATCGCGATCGCGAACTTGCGTGGTCCGGTCGTGATTACGACTCCTGCCGTGGAATCCATCGTCCCCGATTTCGAGGGCGTGACGATGATGTGGCAACCGGGCAAAAGGTCGAACGACCGTCCGTGCGCCGAGACGTCCTTGCCGTCGACCGCCAGGACGTACCCGGTCAAGAAGGCCACCCGCTGCGGCTCAATCAGCGGCGGATTGGGATAGAGAGGATATCCGCGCCTTGTTCCTGTTATGCAGGCACTGGCACAGATCATCGCCAGCACGACCAGCAAACCGCGCGACTTTGGGCGACCAGCTGCACGCTCGACACTCTGTTTCGTCATGGCGGAAGCCAGTATCGGCAAGAACGGGCCGCCTGTCCACACGGCGCACGGACGCGCTGACACCCCAACTTGTTCTTTTCGAGGCCCGGGTCGTGCCTTCACAACCGTGGCACTGCGACGCTAGCCGAGTTCCGCGTGTCGTAAGATTCCGCGGATGGACTCGGCGTGCGCTTCTTCCTGCCTGCGAACTTGCTCGAAGAACGCGGACGCGTCGCCGGTGCAGGAGTCGGCCAGGGCGTCGTAGTACAGGATGGCGCTGTTCTCCGCCTCGATGGCGAACTCGAGCGCGCGCTGCATGTCCATCCCGACAGCCCTGGCCCCTGCGGGAGAGCTTTCGATGTTCTCCACCAGCGCATCCGCCCGTTCGGGCAGGTCGCCTTGAATGAGCGCGGCGGCCATGGCCTCCAGACGTGTGGCATGCTCCCGTTCTTGCGCCGCAATCCCCACCAGGGCGCGTCGCACGCTCTCGTCCCCTGCGGACCCCGCCATAGTCAGGTAGAACTTCTCAGCCGCCTGCTCGGCGGCGATGGCGTTGCGGATTGCCTGGCCCAACGTGATGGCCATGAGCGTCCTCTCCCAGGGGATCCTGCCCCTGCCACAGATTTCGCCTCGATTCGCGTGATACTTGCATGCCCATGTCACCTACGCCACCCGCGGTGAAGTTGCAGTCCGAATCCGTGGCTTCTTCCTCTCCTTTTCCGCAACCGCTGCCTTTACCAGTTTCTTGACCAGCGCGGCTGACAAAGGCTTGTCCATCGGGAACTGGATGGTCCCCTTTGACGTGCGGAAACCCTTGAGATCGTTCCTGCACGCCGCAATCACGGCCGCACCGGGAAATAGGCTGCAGTGGTGAGAAAACGCGGCGAACCACAACAGTGTCCCTTTGTATCGGAACACAGGCATGCGATAGCTAATGCCCTCGGTGGTTCCAGGCGGCACGGCGGCCCGTATTGCTGCGCAGACCTCGACAAGAGTGCCGCGAGCGGGCTCCGGCACGCCGGCCAGGTATTCGTCCACAGTCTGGGCAGCGGCGGCCTTCTTCATGTGGCGACTCCCTGGCCCGTAAATCTCGCGGCCGCTCGAGCCTTGGCCTTGGCAGCCTCTTCTTCGCGATTCTTAAGTGGCGCGGTGGTTTCCAGGGATTGCAGAAGCCGACTGGCAGAGACAGTGATTTCCTCAACGGCTTGCAGAAACCTGGCTTGGTTGACTTTGGACGGCTTGGTGAATCCGCAAATCTTTCGCACGAACTGCAGCGAAGCCGCCTGCACTTCCTCGGGCGTGACCGGCGGATCGAAGTTGAAAAGCGTTTTGATGTTCCTGCACATGTGACGTCACCGTGCCAGCGCGAACGCGACCGATGCACCGTTGGATGACATGGGCTCTTGCTTGTTCCGACTTAGCCAACTACGCCGTCAGCTTTTCCAACCGGTCGACAATCTCCGCCGCCGCCATTGGCCGGGCTAGGCTGCGCATGGCTGTGGCCATCGCCTGAAGGCGGCCGGAATCGGCGATCAAGTCGCCCAGCAACTGGGCCAACTGCACGCCGGTGACCGTTTGCTGATTGAGCACAATGGCGGCGCCCGCCTGGGCAAAGCGAGCAGCGTTCTTGCTCTGGTGGTCGTCGGCTGCAGTGGGCAGGGGAATCAGAATGGCGGGGCGCCCAGCGATGGCCAGCTCGGCCAGGGTCAAGGCGCCCGCGCGCGCCACCACCAGGCTGGCGCGACGGTATTCGGTCGCCATGTCGTCAATGAAGGGCCGCGCCTCAACTCGGTCGAGCACGCATAGGGCGCGATAACGTTCTTTGCACCGGTCGAGATCGCTGGGCCCGGTTTGGTGAACAATAACCGGCATGGAACCGTTCTTGCTCAGCACCTCGACAGCGGCCATTACCAGATCATTGACTGCGCGTGCGCCCTGGCTGCCGCCCACCACCAGAATGCCAGGCGTTTGCTCGTCACTTTGCGCGTCGGCCGCCAAAGTCGCCACTAACTTGGCGCGCACGGGATTGCCGACCATATCGATCTTGGCGGCTGGAAAGAATTTTCGTGCCTCGTCAAAGGCCACCAGCACCAGGCGAACCAGGCGCGAAAGAATTCGATTGGTAATTCCGGGAACGCTGTTCTGTTCTTGAATTGCCGTGGGATAACGCCAAAGCGTCGCCGCCAGCACCATCGGTCCCGAGGCGTAGCCACCCACGCCCAGTACCACGTCAGGGCGAAAACGCCGTAAGATCGCCAGCGAGCGAAAGAAGGCCTTGGGAAGACGAAACAGGCCGCGCAGGATCGCCATCAGCCCCATGCGCTTGAGGCCGCTCACTTCCAGTAATTCCAGCTGGTAGCCGGCGGCAGGCACCGCGCGCGCTTCCAATCCGCGCGCGGTTCCAACAAACAACACCTGGCCGCCGCGCCGGACGACTTCTTCCGCAACCGCCATGCCGGGATAGAGGTGTCCGCCGGTCCCGCCTCCAGCAATCAGCAGGCGCATGTCACGACTTCGCCTCGACCACCACCTGCACGTCCGAGGCGTCGCTGCGGCGGTTCTTCGACACGCGCGCGCGGTTCGTGCGCAGTGATTGCCAGAACGACAGGGGCGCGGCCTCAGGATTGCGCGCTGAAATGTTGGCCAACACGCCAGCCATGAACAAGCTCATGACCATAGACGTGCCGCCATAGCTGACAAAAGGAAGCGGCAATCCTTTGGTGGGCAACAGGCCCAGGACCACGCCCATGTTGACCAAAGCCTGCAATCCAAACAACAGCGTCACGCCAAAGGCCAGGTAGCAACCAAAGGCGTCTCGCGCCCGCGTGGCCGCACGCAAGCCGCGCCACACCAGTACCGTGAACGCCAACAAGACAGCCAGCACGCCGCACAGGCCCAGCTCCTCGCCGATGATGGCCAGGATGAAGTCAGTGTGAGCTTCGGGAAGGAAGAAGAGCTTTTGGTGTCCTTGGCCAAGCCCTTGGCCAAACAAACCGCCCGAGCCCACGCTGATGAGCGATTCGTAGAGCTGGTAGCCCGTGCCGCGCCGGAACTTCCAGGGAGAGAGGAAAGCAAGAATGCGCTCCCTGCGCCAGGGCTCGCCCGCGATGAAGACCTGCCAGCCGATGGGCGCCGCCACCAGCACCGACAACAAGATATAGCTGGTACGCGTGCCGGCTACGAACAGCAGACCCAGCGCCGTGACCCCGATGATGACCGCGGTGCCCAGATCAGGCTGCTTGAGCAGCAGCACCAGGAAGATTCCCGTCATCAGCAGAGGAGGCAGGAACCCCATGCGGAAGTCCTTGACCTTCTCAGCCTTGCGCGCGAGCAGCACCGCCAAGTACAGCGCCAGGGCGAACTTGGCCAGCTCCGACGGCTGGAACGACAGCGCGCCCCAGCGGAACCAGCGCACAGCCCCGTTGATGGCCGGCCCCACCTTCAAGACCGCGGCCAGCATGGCCATGGACAGGAACAGCAGGGGATAGGCCAGGCGACGGTAGAACGAGTAGTCGAGCCGTATGCCGACCAGGAAGGCCAGCAACCCGGCGCCGCTGTACACCGCCTCGCGCTTGAGGAAATAGGTCCAGTCGCCGTAGGTCTTGGCCGCGAAGGCCGCGCCCGCCGAGAACACCATCACCACCCCAAACCCGGTCAAGCCCAGTATGGTCGCGACCAGCAAACGATCCGGCCCCTGCGGCGGAGGCCCGCTCCCGCCGGTCCGCCTGGGGTTGGCCCATTCCGACAGGCGCTCACGCAGGCTCACCGGGATTCCTCCGGCAAGGCTCCGTGCCCGCCGCGCTTCTGGGCGATGAGATTCTTGACGGCGGCCCGAAATACCTCGGCGCGATGTTGGTAGCTGCGAAACATGTCGAAGCTGGAGCAGGCGGGAGACAGCAGCACGGCATCTCCGCTGCGGGCCATGGTCGCGGCCTGTACCACCGCCGCCTCCATGGTGGCCGCCGTCTCCACCGGCACGACCGGCGCCAGGGCCTCGCGCAACTTGGGCGCTGCTTCTCCGATCAGCACGGCGCCGCGACCGGCTTGCTTCATCACCTGGGCCAGCGGCTCATACGAGCCGCCCTTGTCGCGGCCGCCGGCAATCAGAACCACAGGCCGAGGGAAGCGATCGAGCGCCGCCACCACCGCGCCCACGTTGGTGCCTTTGGAATCGTCGTAGAAGAAGACGCCGTCCAGCTCGCCCACCAGTTCCATCCGGTGCGCCAGCGGCCGAAAGGCCAACAGGGCATGACGGGCTTCGGCTGGCAGGGCGCCGGCCAAGCGCCCCGCCACCAGCGCGGCCAAGGCGTTTTCCAGGTTGTGCCGGCCGACCAGTCCTGGCAGGTGAGCGGGATAGTATTCGACCGGGCCACCCGCCAGGCGCACGCACAGGGCATCGCTCTCGATCCAGCCGCCCACGTCCAGCGCGCGCCGGGTCGAGATCAGCACGCGGTGGCTGCGAATCCCCTTGGCCGCCGTTTCGACCAGCGGATCGTCAATGTTGAGGACCGCGAAGTCCGCCGGAGTCTGCGCGGCGAAGAGACGCGCCTTGGCCGCCACGTAGGCTTCCAGGGTAGGGTGGCGATCCAGGTGGTCGGGCGTGATGTTGAGCAGGACGGCCACCTGCGGGCGGAAGGACACGGCGGTTTCGAGCTGGAAACTCGACACCTCGAGCACACACAGGCCGCCCGGCTGGCCGGCTGGGGTTTCCACCGTCTCGGCGAAAGGCACACCCAAATTGCCGCCCACGAAGGTGGGGCGGCCATTGGCAGCAAGAATGGCCCCGCACAAGGTGGTGGTGGTCGACTTGCCATTGGTGCCGGTGATGGCGACCACAGGTGCGTTCACGAACCATGACGCCAGCTCCAGCTCGCCCGTGATAGTGGCGCCTCGCTGGCGCGCGGCCTCCACCTCGGGCAAGCCCGGCACGCCCGGCGACAACACGATGAGGTCAGCCGCGAGGAAGGTCTCGGCCTGATGTCCGCCCAACTCCTGCTTGATGGTGGGCGGCAGTTGCGCCAGCGCCGCGCTCAGCGCCTCGGCCGGCTGCTTGTCGGTGACCGTGACCTGGGCCCCGCGGGCCGCACACAGGCGGGCTGCGGCCACTCCCGAACGTCCCACTCCCACGACGAGAACTTTCTTGCCAAGCAGGGCGGGGTGACGGAACTGCATCAACGAACCTTCAAGGTGAGCAGCAGGCCCAGAACAGCGCAGGAGAAGGAAACGATCCAGAAGCGCACCACGATGCGCGACTCGGGCCAGCCCATTTTCTCAAAATGGTGGTGGATGGGCGCCATCAAGAAGATGCGCCTCTTGGTGATCTTGTAGTAGCCAACCTGGATCACGTCGGAGAACAGCTCCACCACGAAGACACCGGCGATCACAGGAAGCGACAGCTCGGTCTTGGTCGCCAGCGCCACAAAGCCGATGGCCCCGCCCAGGGCGAGCGCGCCCACGTCGCCCATGAAGACCTGCGCTGGGTGCGTGTTGTACCAAAGGAATCCGATACTGGCCCCGACAATGGCCCCGCAGAAGACTGTCAGCTCGCCTGCACCGCGTACATGGGCCATGCCCAGGTAGTGGGCAATGTTGAAGCCCGCCAGGGTCTGACCGGCGGCGTAACTGAGCAACATGTAGGTGAAGGTGCAAGCGATTACCGGGCCAATGGCCAGTCCGTCGAGCCCGTCGGTCAAGTTGACCGCATTGGAAGTTCCCATTACCACCAGGATCAGTCCGGACAGGGCATAGGCAACCCCCGGAATGATCGGGGAATGGCGTTCGAAGTTGAGCAGCGGGATCGCCAGCCGCAGTCGCACCGACGGATCCAGTGCGTCGCCAAAGAACAGCCATCCCACCGCCACCGCTCCCACCAAGAATTGCACCAGCAACTTGATCTTGCCGGGCACCCCGCGCTTGTTTCGTCGCGTGATCTTCAAGTAATCGTCGACGAAGCCCAGCGCACCGTAGCCCACGGTCACGAACAACGCCGGCCACACCAGCGGGCTGGTAAGATCGCACCACAGCACAGTTCCGGTGACCAGAGCCATGATGATGAGGGCACCGCCCATGGTCGGCGTGCCTTGCTTGACCGCGTGAGTGGTCGGGCCGTCGTCGCGAATGATCTCGCCCAGTTGTCGCGCGCGGGCTCGACGGATGAACCAGGGCGCGAGCGCGAAGGTGATGAGCAGCGAGGTCATGGTCGCCAACATGGTCCGCGTCGAGACGTAGCGGAATATGTTGAAGAACCCGACATTGCCGCGCAGTTGTACAAAGAGATGAAACAGCATGGGCTACAACTTCTTTCGCAAGGCCTCTACCGCGCGTTCGAGACGCATGCCACGCGAAGCTTTGACCAAGATCCAGTCGCCTGGGGCAGTCCAAGTCGACACCGTTTGCGCGGCTGCCTCCGCATCATCGAAAACCATGGCGCGTGTGGCCGGCAAGCCCGCCGTCCTGGCGCCTTCCGCGATCTTGGCGCCCAGCGATCCCACCACCGCCAGGCCGGCCACGCCGATCTTGACCGCCTCTTGGCCGACGGCCTGGTGCAATTCCGCGGCCGTTTCACCCAGTTCCAGCATGTCACCCAGGATGGCGAAGGCTCGGCCGAAGCGGCCTGCCGATCCCACCAGCGTGCGCAGGGCTGCCGCCATGGACGTCGGATTGGCATTGTAGCAATCATCGAGCACCGTGCGTCCGCCCAGGGAGAACACATGGGATCGGTGCGGGGGCAGGGTCGCGTGCTGCAAGGCCGCGGCTGCTGGCAAGAGCGGAACCCCGAGCGCACTCGACACGGCCAACGCCGCCGCAGCGTTGCGGGCGTTGTGCTCACCCGCCAGGGACAGGCGCAGCACCACGGGTTCGAACCCGACCGACAGGCGGACGCGCGAGCCCGCCGCGCCGTCCGGGATGAACTCCATGATCTTCACAAAGGCGCGCGCCGACGCATGGCCGGCGAATCCGAAGCGCCGCTTGCGCGCCTCGGGCAGTTCGGCTACCTCGGGTTCGAGGCGAGGTTCGTCGACGGGCAGCACGGCAATTCCGTCAGGAACCAGGCCGCCAAAGATTTCACCCTTGGCGCGCGCGACGGCGTCGAGCGAGCCCAGCCGACCCAGGTGCGCGGCCGCCACGTTGGTCACCACCGCGACATGAGGCTGGGCGATGCTAGCCAGGTACGCGATCTCGCCCGGCGCCCGCATCGCCATCTCCAGCACCCAGAACGCCTCCTTGCCCGTGGCTTCCAGCACGGTGAGCGGCAGTCCCACGTCGGTGTTGAGGTTGCCCTGGGTACGTAGCACCTGGCCCGCAGGCGAGAGCGCGGCTGCGATGAGCTCCTTGGTCGTGGTCTTTCCGTTGGAGCCAGTGACGCCCACCACGCGGCCCTGGTACTTCTTGCGCACGGCTGCCGCCAAATCCCCCAGCGCCTTGCGCGGATCAGCGACAGCGATGACGGGAATCCCTTGGCAGCAGGCCGGCTGTCCTCGATGCGCAGCCACCACCACCGCAGCCGCTCCGGCCTGAGCGGCTGCCCCGCAGAAGTCGAAGCCGTCGACCCGCTCGCCGGGAAGGGCGAAGAAGAGCCGACCAGGTTTCACCGCGCGGCTGTCGCTGGCGGCTCCGGCAAATCGGATCGTGGCCAGCCCTGCGGACGCACCCACAGCCTTGCCCCCCATGGCTTTGCAGGCCAAGGCCAAGCTCCGCTGCGCCGGTCCCGTCACGCAGCACCTCCGGGAGTCACGCCGCGGCTGCGGGTGGCGAAGGCAGCCGCGGCAACCTCGCGATCGTCGAAGTGGATCTTCTGCGTGCCCAGGATCTGGTAGTCCTCATGGCCCTTGCCCGCTATCAGCAGCGTGTCCCCCGGCTGCGCGAGAGCCACGGCCAGCTCGATGGCCGTTCGGCGGTCCGACTCCACGTGAAAACCGGACAAACCCTGGCGCAATTCCGAGGCAGTCCGGCGCACAATGCCGGTCTTTTCGACGCCGGCTACAATCATGTCAAGGATGGCGATCGGGTCTTCGCTGCGCGGGTTGTCCGAGGTGATGAGCACCACATCGGCGCGCTCGGCAGCGGCTTGGCCCATGCGTGGCCGCTTGCTCTTGTCGCGGTCGCCGCCACACCCGAAGACCACGAGAAGGCGACCAGTGCTGAGTGGTCGCAACACATCGAGCGCCCGCTCCAATGCGTCGGGCGTGTGCGCGTAGTCGACCAGGCACAGGACGCCCGCCGCGTTCGTCACACGTTGCAGGCGGCCCGGAACCCCGTTCACCTGGCTGATGCCAGCGGCGATGGCGTTGCGGTCAATGCCATGGGCAAGGGCCATGCCGGCGGCCAGCAGGATGTTGGCCAGGTTGAACTCGCCAACCAGCGGCGACGCGAGGGCGAGCGGCCCCGAGGGCGTGCCGAGTCGCACAGTGGTCCCGTCGGCCCCGAGCTTGCGCTCGATCACGGCAACGTCCGCGCCGTGTGGCTGTCGTGTCAGGGTCAGCACAGGGCCGCGCACCTCGCGGCGCATGCCAAGGCCGTCTCGGTCGTCGGCGAAAAGCACGGCGATCCCGCCGTTCGAAGACAACAACTCGCGGAAGAGAATCGCTTTGGCCGCCCGGTAGCGCTCCATGGTGCCGTGGTAGTCGAGGTGGTCCTGGGTGATGTTGGACAGGCCCGCCACGCGAAAGCTGCAGCCATGCAGCCGTCCCTGATCCAGGGCGATGGACGAAGCCTCCAGCACCACGTCCGAGCAGCCCGCGCCTTTCATCTGAGAGAAGAGCGAATGCAATTGCAGAGCGCCCGGTGTGGTGAGCGGCGCTTCTTGGGTCTTGCCGGCAAAACGGTAGCCCACGGTCCCGATGACGCCGGGGTGGCGGCCGGCTGCAGTCAGGATCGCCTCGATCAAGTACGTGGTCGTGGTTTTGCCGTTGGTGCCGGTCACGGCCGTGAGGGTGAGAGCTTGCGCCGCCTGGTATCGATTGGCGGCCACCACGCCGAGTGCCAGTCGGGCGTTGGGCACGATAACCAGCGCGGTTGTGCCATCCGGCGAAGCGCCCCCTTCTTCGGTGAGGATGGCCGCTGCTCCCTTGGCCTGTGCGTCGTCAATGAAGCGGCGGCCATCGAGCTTGGTTCCCGGAACCGCGACGAAGAGATCCCCTGGCTGCACCAGGCGAGAGTCGTCACGCACCTCGCGGATCAGGACTTGCCCGTCGCCGGCGGTGATGCGTGCGTCTGATACTCCCTGCAATAGATGCGAAAGCCGCAGCAAGGCTCATCCTCCGTTTCGGAACGAGACCCGACAGGGCATGCCCCGCACCCCGGGGCCGGGCGCAGGAGTCTGCGTGGCAGCGATTCCACTGCCGTCGGGCACAAGCTCGACCCCTGCGCGTCGCGCAGCTCGGACGGCCTGGCCCACAGTCATGCCGAGAAAATCCGGAATCGCGGCGTCGAGCTTGCGCTCAGCCGTGGGCTGCCCGTCCAGCGCCGGGCCGGCCTCGTCCTCGCCTGATGCGATCTCGGGCTCATCCTCTTCTTGCGTTTCGCCCACCGACGCCACGGGTTCCTCGACGCCTGGACCCTCCACCTCGTTGGCGTCTGCATCGGCGAGCCGCGCCGTCGCTATGTTTGCGTCGCCCTTCTTGGCTGGCCGCGCGGTGCTGGCGACCACTGAGGCCGATGGGGGCACGCCGAGATAGCGCAGGGTTGCCTCGGCAATCTCCTTGAACACCGGAGCGGCGACCACGCCGCCGTAGTGCACGCCGTGCGGCTCATCAATCATGACCGCGATGACCACACGTGGGTTGTCAGCCGGAACAATACCGACGAAGGCGGCCAAGTACTTGCTGGGATCGTAGCGACCGTTGCTGACCTTCTGGGCGGTGCCGGTCTTGCCTGCCACGGGATAGCCGGGGATCGCGGCCAGCTTGGCGGTTCCATCTTCGGTCACACCCTGCATGATGGTCAGCATGGTGCGCGCCGTGCTTGCGGAGAGCACGCGTGCTTCGGGCCGTGCGTCCGCGGGCAGGGGCACGGGCTCGCTGCGGCCGTCGGCGGTGACGAAGCGAACCGCCAACTTGGGCGGGTGATACACGCCGCCTGAAGCGATGGCCGCGTAGGCCGTTGCCATCTGCAGCGGTGTGACCGTCAGACCCTGGCCAAAGGCTTGCGTGGCCAGCTCGATCTCGCCCCAGCGCGAAACCGGCCGCACGGTTCCTCGTCGTTCGCCAGGCAGGCCCACCCCGGTGGACCGACCGAAGCCCAGCCGGTCGATGGCGTGGGCCAGGGTTTCCTTGCCGATGCGGCGGGCGATTTTCACGGTGCCGATGTTGCTCGAATACTTGAAGACCTCGGCCGCGGTCAGCACTCCCTTGGGGTGGTCGTCGCGGATGTGGTACTTGCCCACTTGCATTTGCCCCATCTGGCAGTCGAAGCGGTCTTCGGGCTTCAGCTTGCCCGCATCGAAGGCGGCGGAGAAGGTCACCGTCTTCATGATGGAACCGGGCTCGTAGGCGTCGGTGATGGCCCGGTTGCGCGCGCCCCGCTCCGCTGCGTCCGAGGGACTGTTGGGGTTGTAGCCAGGCACGCTGGCCATGGCCAGGATCTCGCCGGTGCGCGGATCGATCATGACCGACGTGGCCGCCTTGGCATTGTGCTTCTTGACCGCTTCTTCGAGAGCCTGTTCGGTCAAGTAAGTCAGGTACTTGTCCAGGGTCAGCACCAGATCCTTGCCCGCGCTGGCCGACGCATCGACCGTACCTTCCATGAGCAGATCCCGGCCGAATCGGTCATGGATACCGGTGACTTCCATCCCACTGCCGTGCAGAGCCTCGTCGTATGCCAGCTCCACCCCGTCCAGGCCGTGGCCTTCGAGGCCCGCATGGCCGATCACGGTCGAAGCCAGTTCGCCGTTGGGATACACGCGCCGGGGCTCCTTGCGCACGCTCACTCCCGGCAAGCCCAGGCCCAGCGCTGCTGCGCTCTCTTGCGCCGAAACCCGCCGTTTGACCCAGGCGAAGAACTGTGACTTCCGGGTCGACAGCGTCTTGTCGAGCTCACGCGAATCGAGGTGCAGCGCCTTGGCCAGGCGGGGAATTGCGTCGGACACGAAGGCGAGCTGGCGCGGGTTGCAGAACACGGAATCCAGATCCGTCGTGGAAGCCAGCTCGGCCCCGCGTCGGTCCAGGATGCGGCCGCGCCGGGGTGCGATCTCGACCTCGCGTAGGTAGTTGCTCTCAGCCCATTCCCGAAGCTGCCCAGCTTCGCGAACCTGGAGCTGGAGAGCGCGTCGGCCCACCGAGGAAGCGAGCCCGAGCAGCACCAGGCCGCACAGGACGATCCGCACGCGGGTCCAACGCGTCGGCACTAGCGCGTCCCCTTCCCAGGCGCCGCGGGCGCCGTCCCGATCCGCCGGATGTTCTCGGGAGCAGCTGGCTGCATAAGCAACTGGTCCCGCGCGATGGCGATCACGCGGCTCGGGTCCTTCAACATCCCGATCTCGATCTCCAAGTGCCGACGCTGCTCAGCCAGCTCGCGGTGGACGCGTTCTGCGTCGCCCAGCGCCAGTGCAACTTCCAGACGTTTGGCGTGGACGGCCACGTGGCCGAGGGCACCAAGAGTCAGACCCAGAACGACAAGTGCGATCACCGCAAGGCTCGCGCGTCGTCTGCGCCGACCGGGATCCAGCAAGGTGGGTGCCCTCTGGGAGGCCCCGGGAGAAAGTAGCGATATCATGAAAGCAACCTTTCAGCGGCGCGCAGTTTTGCAGAACGGGCGCGCGGGTTGCGGGCGAGTTCGCTCTCAGACGCCGTGATCACATGCTTGGTTAGGATCCGAAAGCGGGGAGCGTCCGCCACGTCCGCGTCCCCTGACGCCAGCGCCCTGAACCTGCGCTTGACCATGCGGTCTTCCAGCGAGTGGAAGGCGATCACCACCAAGCGGCCGCCTGGGCGTAGACAGCCAGGCGCGGCCTGCAGGAAGCGATCCAACTCGCCCAGCTCATCGTTGACGGCGATTCGCAGGGCTTGAAAGACGCGGGTTGCGGGATCTTTGGTTGCCTCTCGACGGGGAACCGAGCGGGCCACCAAGCTGGAAAGCGCCGACGTGGTGTCGAGGCCGCCGCTTTCGCGGGCGCGGGCTATCTCGCGGGCGATCCTGCGGGCGAAACGTTCTTCTCCCAGGTCATGCAGAAGGCGCGCCAGTTCTTCCTCGTCCACGCGTTGCAGAAGGTCGGCTGCTGTTTCCTTCTGCGACCGGTCCATGCGCATGTCCAGGGGGCCGGACCTGCGGAACGAGAAACCGCGCTCGGGCTGATCCAGCTGGACCGAGGAAACGCCGAGATCCGCTATGCATCCATCGAGTGGAAGAGCGTCGGCTTGTTCCAGCACGGAGCGAATTTGCGAAAAGGGAGCGTGGACTAGTCGGACGCGGTCACCGTAGGGTGCCAGGTTCTCGTTCGCCAGCTTGAGGACTTCAGCATCTCGGTCGATGCCGATGACTCGACCGTGGGGAGCTGAGCGCTCGATGATCGCGCGCGAGTGGCCGCCAAGGCCGACCGTGGCGTCGCAGTAACGGCCCGAGTCCCTGGGACACAGGAAGCTCATGGCCTCATCAATGAGGACTGGAAGGTGCGAAGCGTCAGGAGAACTGTGGATCATGGGCACCAATAGACACAACGCGGCACAGAACGCGGTGCGGACGGCGCAATAACTACTCGAGTCAGCGGAATACTATGGAGAGTCCGTGGGTTGGTGAATTGACTTCGCAGACGGGTCCCATGATCCCGCCCGAGTCATCCATGTCAAGTTTTGAGACCAAGATTTCCCCAATAATTGCGCAGAGATTGCTACGAGGAGAGTGGATCGGTTGAGTCATCACCTGAGATCGAGGCGATTATGTTTTTAGGTTTTAATGAGTACTCCAGCTCACAGCAAGTTGTTTGGGCAAATCCTCTAACCATGCTTGACTAAAGGACTCTTTTGCGCGATAACGCAGATCCAAGGCAGGGCACGAGCCAGGAGAAGGAGCGGTCGCCAATGGAAGCTAGGTTGTTCGAGCTGGACGCCAAGATGGATGCACTCCGCGCGAAGGTCGGAGGATTTCCAGACCGGTTGAAGAAGGACTACGAGAGCAAGCTCGACGTCTCGTGGATCTTTCACGACAACGCCTTGGAGGGTGTTGTGCTTTCCTACTCGGAGTTGAAGGCCGCCATCGACCAGCGGATCATCAGCGACGTGTCTCTCATCCCGATGTACGAAGAGGTGAAGAACCACAAAACGGCGGTCGACTTCATCCGCGAAACCGCGCGGTCAAAGAAGGCTCCGGCCGTGGACCTGGATTTCATCCGCAAGCTCTACGCGATGGTCACGCCCGACGCCGTACCCAAGGGCTGTCCCTATCGCAAGGAGAACCCGCTCCACCGCCTCTACTACCATGAGATCGTTCCGCCCGAGAAGATAGGGTACAAGATGCGCAAGCTCGCGGAATGGTTGGATTCGGATGAGTTCACTCGCATGCACGCCGTCGTGCAATGCGTGAAGATTCAGTTCCGCTTGCTGCAGGCCTACCCCTGGACTCGCAATTCAGGCAAGGTGGCGCGTCTTCTGACCAACTACATCCTTCTGCGGAATGGATATGTGCCCGCTGTGGTCCATTCCATCGATCGGCAGCGTTACTACGAGGTCCTGCGCCACGAAAACGATGGACTCATGACGCTCATCGTGGAGTCGCTGGAGAACAGTATCGACACCACGGTCAAGTTCTTCGACGAGCTTTCTGGCCTTCGCGTCCGCTGCGCGAGCTAGCTTCACACGACCAGCCTCAGAGCGGGATTCGGCCTTCCTCTTTGCTGGGCAGGGCGCTATAAGCCCGCTCATCCATGAAGAGCAGCAAGAGCAACGATGCCCTCAAGCAGTTGGCTGGCCACGCTGCCGCAAAGCTCGTTTCCGACGGGATGGTGTGCGGGATGGGTACTGGTTCGACGGCTCATTTTTTCATAGAAGAGGTCGGCCGAAGGATGAGGGAGGAGGGACTTCGCATCGCCGGGGTTCCCACATCTTTCCAGACGCGCATCCTGTGCCAACAAAACGGCATTCCCCTGCGCGATGCTCAGGATTGCCGGGCGATCGACTTGGCGGTCGACGGCGCCGACGAGGTCGACCCCGACCTCAACGTCACGAAAGGCGGCGGGGCGGCCCACACCATGGAGAAGCTGGTGGCCAGCATGGCCAGCCAGTTCGTGGTCATCGTGGACGAGAGCAAGCTGGTTCCCCGACTGGGATCCACCGTCGCCATCCCCATCGAAGTCACCGTTCCGGCCATTGGCTACGTCACCGAAGTGGTGACACGTCTGGGCGGGCAGCCGCGGCTACGGATGGGCGTCAACAAGGACGGTCCGCTGGTGACTGACAACGGCCAGCTGGTCATCGACGCCAAGTTCGGCCCAGACGTCGACCTTCGCGAAGTCGATGCCCGCCTGCACCGTACACCCGGTGTCGTCGAGACCGGGCTATTCTTCGATATGGCTACCAAGGTCCTGGTTGGTGTCTCGGACGGAATGAGCGTCCGGACGCTTGTACGCAAAGCCTGACAAGCGTGGCAGCTGCCGGCGTGGCCAATTGTTCTTGACGGGCGGCCGGCTTTCGCACACTGTTGGGGCTGGCCATGTTGTTTGCGACTACCCTGCTTCTCTCGGGACTGCTGCTTAGCAGCGCGGGAGAGGCCTGAGGTAAGGCGCAGAACGACGAACCTCGAAACCCTCTCCCGCGGAAGCCGGAGGGGGTTTTTCGTATCTGCGAAGGACCGTGGCCATCTCCGGCGGAAGCGGGGCCTGGAGCTTGACCATGACATTCGCTGCTCGCAAGTACCCTCCGGCGCCATCGGTGCGTCTGCCTGACCGCGCCTGGCCTACCCGTACTCTGGACCACGCGCCCATCTGGTGCAGCGTGGATCTGCGCGACGGGAATCAGGCCCTGGCCGAGCCCATGGGCATGGAGCGCAAGTTGCGCTTCTTTCAGGCCCTGGTGCGCGTGGGCTTCAAGGAAATCGAAGTGGGCTTTCCCGCGGCTTCGCAGACCGAATTCGACTTCGTGCGCGCGCTGATTGAAAAGAACCACATTCCTGCTGACGTCACCATCCAGGTTCTGACCCAGGCGCGCGAGCATCTGATCGCCCGCACCTTTCAAGCATTGCAGGGCGTCCGCCGCGCCATCGTGCATGTGTACAACTCCACCTCGACGGTGCAGCGCCGCGTGGTGTTTGGGATGGATCAGACGGGCGTGAAGGAAATCGCCGTGCAAGGTGTGCGACAGGCGCGGCGAGAAGCAGCCAAGTTGAAGGGAAGCGAGATCGTGCTGGAATACTCGCCCGAAAGCTTCACTGGCACCGAGCTGGAATTTGCGGTGCAAGTGTGCGACGCCGTGGCCGAAGAATGGCGACCCACGCGCAACAAGAAGTTGATCGTCAACTTGCCTGCCACGGTCGAGATGTCCTCGCCCAATGTGTACGCCGACCAGATTGAGTGGATGCACCGGCACCTGGCGCAGCGGGACTGCACGATCATCAGCGTGCACACGCACAATGACCGCGGGTGCGCCATCGCTGCGGCGGAGCTGGCCATGCTGGCAGGTGCCGAGCGCGTGGAGGGCACCTTGTTTGGCAATGGCGAGCGCACCGGCAACGCCGACGTGGTCGCGTTGGCCATGAATCTGTTCAGCCAGGGCATTGATCCGCAACTGGACTTGTCGGACCTGCCGGCCTTGGTCGAGGTCTTCCAGCAGTGTAACCAATTGCCCGTACCGCCGCGCCATCCCTACGCAGGCGAGTTGGTGTTCACGGCCTTTTCTGGCTCGCACCAGGACGCCATTCGCAAGGGATTGGCTGCAATGGAGAAGACCGGCGCGACCATATGGGAAGTGCCGTACTTGCCCATTGATCCGGCCGACGTGGGCCGACAATACGAGCCCTTGATCCGCATCAACAGTCAATCCGGCAAGGGCGGCGTGGCCTATGTCTTGGAGCAGAGCCACGGTTATCGCGTGCCCAAGGGCATGGCCGTGGAATTCAGTCAGGTGGTGCAGAGGATGGCAGATGCGACTGGCAAAGAGCTGAGCGCAAATGCCATTTTGCAGGCATTCGAGTGCGAGTACCTGTCAGTCGGCCGTTTCGACGTGGTGGACTTTGCAGTGGACCACCCGCGCGAAGGCGCGTGTGTGGTGCGCGCACACCTGACTGACGGAGAAGAACCAGTGAGTGTGGAAGGTCAGGGCACCGGCCCCATTGACGGCTTCGTGCGCGGCCTGGCCAGCGCATTGGGCGTGGACGTCCATTTGGTCGACTACAGTGAACATGCCCTGGGCGACGGCGCCGATGCCGAAGCCGTGGCCTACGTGGGCCTGCGTGGCCGAGACGGAATAATCAGGTTCGGCGTCGGCCGCGACCGGGACATCGTCAAGGCATCGCTGGCCGCCGCATGCAAAGCGCTGGACAAAGAGCTGCGCGCTGGGGCAGAGGAAATGCGCTGAGCGGCGCGATGGCACAGGCGCTGGCCGGCCTCGCGCCCCCCGCTATCCCTTCGTCTCAGACACCGTCGCGAATGAATCACCCGTGCACAGCGCGGCCGAAATCGCGCATCCAGGTCATCTCGTCTTCGCTGAGCGGGCCTTTCTCCAACGCTGCCAGGTTCTCGCGGATTTGCACTGCCGTCTTGGGGGCTGACAGAACGACATCGACGTGCGGATTGGTGAGGCAGAAGCGGTAGCAGTCGCCTGCCGTGGCTACCTTGCCGGTCCAACCCTTGGGTGCGCGCAGCAGCTTGCGCCAGGAAGTTGCGGTGTATGCAACGATCATTGGTTTGCGGCGCTCCAGGTGCGGGAAGATGTCGCTCTCGGCGCCCGGGTGCGCGGCGTTGTAGCGGATCATGAACATGGAAAGCGGGCCTTCCTCGGCGAGCCGGCCCACCAGCTTGCGGTCGTGGCTGGAGATCCCGATGGCGCGAACTTTGCCCTCGTCGCGCAGTTTCACCATCTCGGCGAGCACGGATTTCGACAGCAGCGACATGCGGTTCACCCAGAAAACCTGCAGCACGTCGATGTACTCGCCGCCGCTCGCTCGCAAAGCCTTTTCAGTGGCGCGGCGGACGGAGCCGGCGAAATAGCCGAGAATGGGGCCGGTGGCCAAGACGTAGCGTTCGCGGTTGGGGGCGACGACGTCCTTGATGATGGTCCTGAGGAATTTCTTCGCCGGGCTCCAGAAGATGTAGTTGGCCCCGCGCTCAAGCCCCTCGCGCACACCGGCCTCGTCCAGGCCATAGGAGGCAGACAGGCCATAGCGATGCACGCGTTTGCCCAGCACGGGAATGGTGCGATAGAGGAAGTCGTCGCTCATGGAGCAATCGTAGCACCGGGGCTTCGGTTTCGTTCCCCGCAGCTTCCGCGCTACAGTCCTGGCATGGCCCGCGCGACAGGAGCATGGGGACAGTTGCTCAAGGTCGATCCGCTGCCCGTTCTGGCGTCATCCAAGAACGCAGCCATTGCCTTCTTCGTCAGGCGAGACCTTCTCGGTCTTGACGCTGGTCCGGTTTCCACATTGTGGGATCTCCCGGAGGTCCGAAAGATTGTCGCCAAGCAGAACCCCGAGGGATCCTGGCGCTATCCCGGCGGCAAGCCCCACGTGCGCTCGCGCGAGAACTACGACCAACTCGAAACCTTCCGACAAGTCGGAATACTGGTCGAAGAGTTCAGCTTCACCCGGGAACACCCGGCGATGGAGCGCGCGGCCGAGTTTCTCTTCTCGTTCCAGACTGACGAGGGCGACTTTCGCGGCATCTACGGCAATCAGTACGCTACAACTTACGTTGGCGCGATCATGGAGTTGCTGGTCAAGGCTGGCTACGCCGACGACCCACGCATCGCAAAGGGCTTCCTCTGGTTGCTGGCCACGCGACAGAGCGACGGCGGTTGGGCGATCCCGCTGCGGACAGTGGGCGTTCCCTTTTCTGAATTTGTTGATCTACAGCGGCACCCGAAGCCAATCGCCCCTGACAAGGCGAAGCCGTTCTCCCATCTCGTCACCGGGATGGTGCTGCGGGCCTTCGCCGCCCACCCGGCTCATTGCCGATCCGCCGAGGCTCGACAAGCAGCGGAACTGCTGGCGGCCAGACTCTACAAGAACGATGCGTATGGGGACAGGGGCGCTGTCAACTATTGGGAACGAGTCTCGTTTCCATTCTGGTTCACCGACATTGTTTCGGCGCTCGATAGCCTCTCACGAATGGGATTTTGTCCGGATGTCCCGACCATCAGCGCTGCCCTCGACCGGCTGAAGAAGATTCAACGCACTGACGGGACCTTCGGGCTCAGACTCATGAAGAACAAGAGCGAGGATCTTCCTTGTTGGATCTGCCTGGCCTTGTGCCGCAGTCTCAAGCGGTGGCGGGACTCGACGTCACGCTCTCCATAGGTGTTTTGACAAAGTACTCCGCGTCGCAGACACTCGGACGGCCAGACCAATTGCACAGGGAGTATCCATGCGGCGGACAAGACTAGCCTTGGCTTTCGCATTCGTGCTGGGCGTGGCCGCTCTTGGCTGCGGTGGCGGTTCCGGGTCGAACAACATCGCCGACGGCGGCCTCGCCGGCGATACCGGGATCTTCGCCAGCGACGCCGGGATCTTCGCCAGTTGTGGCTATCCCGCCTGCTACCTGGATCTGCTCTTGCCTTGCATGCCTGAAGGCGCCTGCGTGGAGCAGACTACGACGATGTGCGGCGCCACAGCCTGCCCCACGTCGTCCACCACCACGCCCACCGGGATGACGACCAGCGTGTGCTTCGACAATGGCGTCAAGATGCTGGTGGATATTGACATGAGCAACCCGCTGGCCGTGACGGCAAATGGCACCTTGAAGAAAGGCTCAGCCGTCTGCTACACGACGGTGGTTGGCCCCTACTCACAGAGCACTGTCGCCCCCACCGCCACGGTGAAGAACGCCGCTGGCACCACGGTTGCGACGGTGGTGACAGACTTGACCGCGGGGACCGAGACCATCACCTGCGTGGGAGGCTCGCCCGTGGTCGTACCGATGGGCTGTGGTGGGAGGCCCGACGGCGGGACATCGAGCTGCACAAAGGGGATCTGCGCGCCCTAGCACTGGCGTCCGGCGAAAAGACTGCCGAACCTGGAACCTCGCGCCCGGGCTACGACATCTAAGCGATAGGTCGATGACTGTCATTGTCGATTTTCCGGATGTTGCTCTCGAAGTGCTGGACGGCAATACCAGCGATGGGGCCGTAGACTGCCTGGGCCCAGCGGCCGTGATGAAGCTCTATGCGATGGGTCGGCCGTTTG
>Ga0265329_10000077_pt1 | contig 44378 bp, 41 predicted proteins | sample 41627metaG_FD_202091 | JGI IMG/M metagenome (GOLD analysis project Ga0265329, IMG submission 202091) | Rhizosphere microbial communities from Carex aquatilis grown in University of Washington, Seatle, WA, United States - 4-16-27 metaG | ecosystem: Host-associated > Plants > Roots > Rhizosphere...
CCGGGCGGGCAGGGCGCGTTCCGCGACTTCGCGGACTGGCTGCTCGAGCTGCGCCGCGAGGCGCGGTCGCCGCGGGAGGGCGACACCACCTACGAGGGAGAGCTCTAGCCACGAGCGAGAGAGCGAGAGAGCGAGCAAGCGACAGCTGGCGAGCGCGGTGATCCGCACCGCGCTCTTTGACGGGAGGTTCGACATGTCTGAGCTGGGAACGACGAGGCTCGATACGGCCCGGGTTCGGATCGGGGAGCGCTGGGTGGGCGCCGCGGCGCCGGTCTTCGTGATCGCCGAGATTGGCATCAACCACAACGGCTCGCTGGAGATCGCCAAGCGGCTGATCGACGGCGCCGTGCTGGCCGGGGTGGACGCGGTCAAGTTTCAGAAACGCACCCCGGAGAAGTGTGTCCCGCGCGACCAGTGGGACATCGAGCGCGACACCCCCTGGGGCCGGATGACGTACCTCGCCTACCGCCACCGGGTCGAGTTCGGCCCGCGCGAGTACGCGGAGATCGACCGGCACTGCGCCGAGCGCCGCATCCTCTGGTTCGCCTCGTGCTGGGACGAGGAGTCGGTGGACTTCATGGAGTCCTTCCGTCCGCCGTGCTACAAGGCCGCCTCGGCGTCGCTCACCGATCTGCCGCTGCTGCGCAAGATGCGCTCCACCGGCCGTCCGTTGATCCTGTCGACGGGGATGTCCACCCGCGAGGAGATCGATGCCGCGGTGGGCGCGGTCGGGCGCGACGGCTTGCTCATCGCCCACTCCACGTCGTCGTATCCCTGTCCGCCCGAGCACCTCAACCTGCGCATGGTGCACACCCTCAAGGATGCCTACCCGGACTGCCCGATCGGCTACTCCGGACACGAGGTCGGCCTGGCGCCGACCTGGGCGGCCGTCACGCTCGGGGCGACCTTCGTCGAGCGGCACATCACCCTCGACCGAGCCATGTGGGGCAGCGACCAGGCGGCCTCGGTGGAGATAGGCGGGCTCCTGCGGCTCGTGTCCAACATCCGGGACATCGAGCGATCGCTCGGGGACGGGGTCAAGCGGGTCTACGAAGGCGAGCTGTCGGCGCGCAAGAAGCTCCGGCGCGCGGAGCTCGCGGTGGCCTCCGCCGGCGCCGGCGCCGGCTTGGGCCTGGTGCCTGGCGCGCCCCTCGCCGGTAACTGAGCTCCGGCCGCGTCTTGTCTGGCCCCGTCGCCCTCTGGACCGTCCTGTCACCGGCCCTGATCGTGCTCGGGGCGGCGGTGCTGATCGGGCTCGAGCGCCGGTTTCCCTATTGCCCCGAGCAGAAGCTGCTCCGGCCCGGGCTCTGGGTCGATCTCGTGGGCTACACGCTGGTGCAGAGCACCCTGCTCGGGTGGGTCATCACCCACCTCATCGCGCGCATCGACGCCGCGACGGGCTGGTCGCGCTGGCGCCTCGTCGGGCGCTGGTCGGTGCCGCTGCAGGTGATCTTCTTCCTCGTCACCCACGATCTGTACATCTACGCCTTTCACCGCCTCCAGCACCGCGTGCCCTGGCTGTGGCGGATCCACGAGGCCCACCACGCCACCCGGGAGGTCGACTGGCTGTCGGGGGCGCGCTCGCACGCGCTCGAGATCCTGATCAACCAGACCATCGAGCTCGCCCCGATCGTCCTGCTCGGGGCGGCCCCCGAGGTGGCCCTCATCAAGGTGACCATCGACGCCATCTGGGGGATGTACATCCACGCCAACATCGACGTGAGGAGCGGGCGGCTGCAGTGGGTGCTGAACGGTCCGGAGATGCACCGCTGGCACCATGCGATCGAGATCCGGGACGGGGTGAACTTCGCCACCAAGCTCGCCTGGTGGGATCGCCTGTTCGCGAGCGCCTACCTGCCGCACGAGAAGCCCTCTGGCTATGGCATCGTCGAGCCCTTTCCGGAGGGCTATCTGGCGCAGCAGCTGCATCTCTTTCGCGCGCGTCGAATCGCGCCGCCCGCGCCGCCGCCGTCAGTGCCCGAGGAACCGCTCGGCGTCGATGGCCGCCATGCAACCCGTGCCCGCCGCCGTCACCGCCTGGCGGTAGACGTGGTCCGCCACGTCGCCGCAGGCGAAGACCCCGGGGACCCGGGTGGCGGTCGAGCCGGGTCGGGTCACCAGGTACCCCGCCTGGTCCATGTCCAGCTGCCCAACGAAGATCTGTGAGTTCGGCTGGTGGCCGATCGCCACGAAGAGTCCGCCGATGGCCAGCTCCCGGGTGGCGCCGGTGCGGGTGTCGCGGAGCCGCGCCCCGGTGACCCCGGGCCGCGGAAGCTCCCCCAGCACCTCGTCCACCACCGCATTGGTGATGAACTCGATCTTGGGGTTCGCGCGTACCCGATCGAGCATGATGCGCGACGCGCGGAACTCGTCCCGGCGGTGCACCAGCGTGACCTTGGAGGCGAAGCGGGTGAGGAAGTTCGCCTCCTCCATGGCGGTGTCGCCCCCGCCGACCACGATCAGGTCGCGCCCCTTGAAGAGGGCACCGTCGCAGGTGGCGCAGGCCGAGACGCCGTAGTTGACGAACTTCTGCTCGGAGGGGATTCCGATCCACTTGGCGGAGGCGCCGGTGGCGATGATGACGGCGTCGGCGGTGACCACCACCCCGTCGCTGACGGTGACCCGGAAGGGCCGCGCCGACAGGTCGACGGCGGTGACGTCGGCGGTGCGGATACGGGTCCCGAACCGCTGCGCCTGGGCGCGGAACAGATCCATCAGCTCGGGGCCCTCGACGCCCTTGGGAAATCCGGGATAGTTCTCGACCTCGGTCGTGATCATGAGCTGACCGCCCGGCAGCGTGAACGGCTCGATGGTGGCCCCGCCCCCCTCGATGAGGATGGGCTCGAGGTTCGCGCGCGCGGTGTAGATGGCGGCGGTGAAGCCGGCTGGACCTGAGCCGATGATGCAGACCCGGGCGTGCTCGGAATTGGACATACCTGCTCCTGTCATGGCGTGGGGACTGGCTTTCGGGAAGCTCGGGTTCGGGATGATCGGGAGGCCGGTTTGGTTTCGCGCGGGGCGGTCGGGTCGGGGACGGCAGAGCGGGTCCACAGGCCAGTCCGCCCTCCGCGCTTCAGCTCGAGGCGGACACTGATGATCTCCACCCCGCGCTCGACGCCCTTGACCATGTCATACACCGTCAAGGCCGCCGCGGCCGCTCCGACCATGGCCTCCATCTCGACCCCGGTCCGGTCGAAGGCGCGCACCCGGACCTCGATGCGCAGGCCGGGCAGGCGGGCCAGGGGACGCAGGCTGACATCGGTGCCCACCACCCGCACCGGGTGGCACAGCGGAATCAGGTCGGCGGTTCGCTTGACCGCGGAGATCGCGGCGAGCCGGGCGGTCGCGAGCGCGTCCCCCTTGGCGAGGCCCCTGGCGACGGCAACAGGCGCCTCGGTCATCGGGTGGCGGGCCGCACGCCGCCGGCGCGGTCCCGCGAACACCAGCGCGACGGTCGGCCGCGACATGCGCACCTCCGCCACCGCCACCGCCTCGCGCGCCGTCTCGGTCTTCTCCCCCACATCGACCATGTGAACCTGCCCGTCGGGGTCGGTGTGTGTCAGGTGCGGGCTGTTTGGCGCGGGGCGCCGGGGTCGACGGGCGGTGGGCATGGCTCTCGGTTGGGGGCAGCATCATATATACCGTCTGTCGGGAAATTCGCTCGCGTGGGCAATTCCGAGTCCGAGTCCGTGGGGTGGCTGGCGACTCCCGTTCCGGGGTCCGCGGGTCGCGATCCATGCACGAGCGTTTGCGAAGGAGAGCGGCGACGAATACCATCGCTTTTTTCGTGGACTCCCCCAGCTCCGTCGAGTTGCCCGCCCAGATGGCACCGCCTGCGTCGGCATCGCCTCCGGGGGCCGCGCGCTCCGCGGCCGGCTTCTTCGATCGCTTCAGCGCGCTGCAGATCAACCTCGGGGTCATGCTCCTCGGCCTCGCGCTCTACGTGCCGTTCGCGGGCACCTATGGGCTCTTCGATCCGTGGGAGACCCACTATGGCGAGGTGGCGCGTCAGATGGCGGTCCGCGGGGACTACATCAGCCTGTGGTGGCCGGGGGCCCCGCTCGATGCGGATCACTTCTGGTCGAAGCCGGTGCTGTCGTTCTGGCTGATGAGCCTGTTCTTGCGGCTGTTCGGGCTCGGGCATGCGGCCCCGGGCACCATCGCCCTCGGCGCGCGGGCGGAGTGGGCGCTGCGCTTGCCCTTCTGCCTGGCGGGTGCCCTCGGCATGTGGGCGGTGTACCTCTGCGTGGCCCGCTTCGTCGGGCGGCGGGCCGGGGTCCTGGCGGCGGTGGTGCTGGGCACCTCGCCGCTCTACAGCCTGGTCGCCCGCCAGGCCATGACCGACATGGCCTTCGTGGGGCCGATGACCATGGCGCTCGCGCTCGGTGCGCTGGCGCTCTTCGACGACAGCGACGAGATCCTCGCCCGGCGGCAGGTCACGCGCACGTGGGGCGGCCGCGCCCGGACGCTGTCCTGGCCGCACCACCCGGTCTTCTACGTCTCCCTCGGGATCTTTGCGCTCTCGACCTTGCCGCAGCTGATCTTCAACTCGGTGGCCCTGCGCTGGCCCCTCCGGCTCGGCACCCACGTGCTCCAGATCCCGGGCCTCGTGACCATGCTGCCGTACTGGGTAGGCTTCTTCGCGTTCGCCTGGCTGTCGTCCCGCGTGCGGTACAAGGCCCCCCTCTTCCTGTTCATCGCCGCCACGCTCTGCGGGCTCGCCACCCTGGCCAAGGGCCTGGCTGGGCTCGGGCTGCCGGTGATCATCTTCCTCGCCTACCTGCTGTTCACCTGGAACTGGAAGCGCCTCGGGCGCGCGCAGCTCGGCTACGGCGTGTGGGTGGCGTTGCTCGGCTGCGCCGTGGTGGCCGTGCCCTGGCACCACGCGATGCTGGTGAGGCATGGGTTCCCGTTCTGGGACGAGCTCTACGGTGACAACCACTGGCGGCGGCTGGTGCTCGGGCGCCACGGCGATCGCGGCAGCTTCGAGTACTTCCTGCGCGAGCTCGGCTACGCGATGCTGCCGTGGATCGGGGTGGCGCCGGCCGCGCTCGTGTCGGTGACCATGCGCCGCGCCTCGGACTTCCGCCGTCAGGGTATCTTCTGGTTCGGGGCCATCTGGTTCGTGGCGGGGTACGCCCTGGTCTCGCTGTCGGTCACCAAGTTCCACCACTACATCCTTCCGGCGGTCCCGGGCCTGGCCATCGTGATCGCCTGCTTCCTCGACGGGCTGCTCGAGCGGCGCCCGGGGCGGGCGGTGGCGGTCACGGCGGTGCTGGGCCTCGGCCTGTGGGGGATCGTGACCTTCGATCTGGTGAACGGCAAGAGCGGCGCGCAGCGCTTCATCTGGCTGTTCTCGTACGACTACGTCAACACCCCCAAGGGGCGCCCCTGGCCGGAGGCCCTCGACTTTCGACCCTGGCTGGTGGCCTTCGCCGCGGCCTTCGCCGCCTCGACCCTGCTCCTCGTCGGCCCGCGCCTGCGACGGGTCGGCCTCGTCACGTCGTCGGTGCTGGCGGTGGCCTTCGGCTACGTGCTGCTCGACGACTACATGCCCCGCACGGCGCACTACTGGAGCCAGAAGCCGCTCATCGCGTCCTACTACCGGCTGCGCCAGTCACCCGACGAGAAGCTGCTGGTCTGGCAGATGTACTGGCGCGGCGAGAACTTCTACACCCAGAACGAGATCTACGAGGGCCCGATGGCGGAGCGCACGGTGTTCCTCGGCGATCGCAACGTCGAGAACCTCAAGGACTGGATCGCCCGGCATCGTGGTCGCCGCGCCTTCCTCCTGGTCGAGCGGACCCGCTTCGGCCAGGTGCCGGCCATGCTGCCCGAGGAGGCGCGCCCGTCCCTGCACATCGTCGACGAGAGCAACATGAAGTTCGTCCTCGCCGAGATGCGCATCTGACGCACCTACGGGGGGGCGCGCGGACGGCCCCCACGTATGCACCTTCATTCACCTCCCGCTGATCAGGCTTCAATCGCCGCGCGGGGACGTGCGAGCGGCGGCGAGCCACGTCCCCGATCACGACGGGCCGCACTTCAGCCGATTTTGCCCGACAGCTGGAAGGCGATCAGCAGGCCGTAGATGACCAGGGACTCGATGAGGGCGAGGCCGACGATCATCGGCACGAAGATCTTGCCCGAGGCCTGCGGGTTGCGCGCGATGCCCTCGAGGGCGGCGCCCGCGGCGCGGCCCTGCCCGAGCGCTCCGCCGAGGCCGGTGAGGCCGATCGCCAGGGCCGCCGCGATGCCGAGCCACTTGTCGCGCTCGATGAAGGCCGGATCCGCGCCGGCGGCGAAGGCTGGCGAGCTGGCCAGGAAGGTGGCGGCGGCCAGGCCGAGGGTGACGACGGAGGCGAACAACTTTGACGTGCGGCGCATTCTGGAGACTCCTGCTTTTATTGTTGGGTTCGGATGTTACTCGAAATCGCGAGCCGGTGACGGTGTGACGACCGACCTCTCGATACATGTCCTCGGCGTTTCAGTGCTCCTCGTGCGCCACGGCCGAGCCGATGTAGACGGCGGACAGCAGCGCGAACACCACCGCCTGCACCACCGACACGAAGACGCCCATGATGAGGAACGGCACCGGGACGAGCAGCGGGATCACCGCGAAGAACGACAGCACCACCGCGTGATCCGCGCTGATGTTGCCGAGCAGCCGCATCGCCAGCGAGATCGGCCGCGCGATGTGGCTGATGAGCTCGATCGGCAGCATGAGCGGAGCCAGCGGCAGCCAGGGCCCGAGGAAGTGCTTGAAGTACTTGGGCCCGTGGGCGCGCACGCCAAACACGTGGGTCAGGACGAACACCAGCGCCGACAGGGCCAGGTTGGTCTTGAGCGAATCGGTCGGCGGCAGGAACCCCGGGATCAGCGCCAGCAGGTTCGAGAACAGGATGAAGAGGAACAGTGACCCGATGAGCGGCAGGTAGCGCCGGGACTCCTTCTCCCCCATCACGCCCTCCATCAAGCCGAAGATGGCGTCCGAGAGCATCTCGAACAGGTTCCGGAGCCCGAAGCGCGGCGGCGGGACCAGCCCGCCATCCCCCGAGGCAGTCACCGCCACCCGGTAGCGCGAGGCCCCGAACGCCAGGAAGGCCACCACCAGGCAGGCCCCGAGCACGTGGTCGATGGTGAAGTGGGTGGACTGGAACATCTGCCAGGTCCAGTCCCGCGCGAAGTAGTGCTCGAAGAAGGCGCGCAGGTTGGCGTATCCAGGGAGAAAGGCGAACCAGGTGTCGTGAGGTCCCATGGGTGTCGACTCAGAGCTTCTGCGGTCCGCCAGCGGGCGGCGCGGTCACGGAGCCCCCCGGCGCCGCTGCCACCGAGGCGGCTGCGCCGGGATCGACCCCAAGGAACAAACCAACGATGAGGATGGAGAACACCAGCGCCGACAGCCCGAGCGAGAAGGGCAGCACCGGCAGGGCGAGCTTTCGAATGGCAACCCACACGAGGAGCGTGAGCACGGCCATCTTGATGGTCAGCCCGGCGACCAGGATCAGGGCTTGCCGCGGGGAATCTCCCCCGACCACGCGGGCGATCGCCCGGACGCCGAGCCGGCGCACGGTCCAGAAGTTCGCGATGGCGAGACAGGCTCCCAATCCGGCCGCGAGCATAGCGCGTCCATCCCACAGGAGCCCGGACACGGTCGTGGCGACGACGCCGAGGACGAGGTTCGCCCGGTGGATGGAGGTGAGGGAGTCGGTCGCCATGTTCACTGTCGATCTCGAGGAGGTTTTTTGGTTTCGTTTTCGTCAAGGCCCCGCTTGTACTGACGGGTCACGCGCACGATCGCCTTCACCGCCGCTCCCACTCCCGAAAAGAAGCCGACACAGGTCAGCCAAGGCGTCGTGCCGAACTTGTGGTCCAGCCATCTGCCCCCGAGATAACCGATGGCGATGGCCACGGCTATCTCGATACCGACGGCGCCGGTGGTGCCGGCAATCCGCCACATATTTTTGGTCTCAGGATCGATGAGCGGGCGTTGCGCTAACACGCCCTGGCCCACAAAGCAAGACCGCCCTCCCCGAGCGACCCCCGTCGAGTGACAGCGGGGCGTCCGACGGGGCGTCCAAGGGGTCCAGATCTTCAGGGCAAATCCCCAGGGGCGTCCTCAGAGCTTGGGGAAGATCTCCTTGGCGGCCACCACGAAGGACTCGACGTCCTCGGGCGTGTGGGCAAGCGAGATGAACGCGGCCTCGAGCTGCGCTGGCGGCAGGTAGAACCCGCGATCCAGCATGGCGTTGAAGAACCGGCCGTAGCGCGCGACGTCGGCCTGCTTGGCGCTGGCCAGATCCTTGACCTCGATGTCCGTGAAGAAGATGGTGAAGGCCGACCCGATGCGCTGGATGCGCGCCGGGACGCCGCTGCGGCGGATCACCCGGGCCACGCCATCCTCCAGCATGCCGCCCAGCATCTCGAGCATGCGGTAGGCGGCCTCGTCGAGCTTCTTCAGCGTGGCGATGCCGGCCGCCACCGCCACCGGGTTCCCCGACAGGGTCCCCGCCTGATAGACGCCGCCCTCCGGCGCCACCGCGGCCATCACCTCGGAGCGGCCTCCGTAGACGCCGAGCGGCAGGCCCCCGCCCACCACCTTGCCGAGGCACGTGAGGTCGGGCCGAGCCCCGAAGAGCTCCTGGGCGCCGCCGCGCGCCACCCGGAAGCCGGTGATCACCTCGTCGAAGATCAAGAGCGCGCCGTGCAGGTCGCACAGCGAGCGCAGCTTCGGCAGGTACGCCGGGCGTGGCAGGACCAGGCCCATGTTGCCGGGGATGGGCTCGACGATGATGGCGGCGATCTGCCCCTTGTTCTCGGGGGCCTCGAAGGCCGCCTCCATGGCTTCGAGATCGTTGAAAGGGACCACGATGGTGTCGGCCACCGCACCGGGCGTCACCCCGGCCGATCCCGGAATTCCGAGGGTCAGGATCCCCGAGCCGGCCGAGGCCAGGAGCGCGTCGGCGTGGCCGTGATAGCCGCCGTCGATCTTGATGAACTTGGGACGACCGGTGAAGCCTCGCGCCAGCCGCAGGGCCGACATGGTGGCCTCCGTCCCCGACGACACGAAGCGCATGCGGTCGATCGACGGCACCGCCAGGCGGATGCGCTCGGCGAGATCGATCTCGCGGGCCGTGGAGGCGCCGAAGCTGGTCCCCGAGGACGCGGCGGCCACGATGGCGGCCACCACGTCCGGATCCGCGTGCCCGAAGATGAGCGGTCCCCAGGACCCCACGAAGTCGAGGTAGCGGTTCCCGTCCACGTCCTGCACGTAGGCGCCCGACCCACTATGGAGGAAGACGGGGGTCCCGCCCACGGACTTGAAGGCCCGCACGGGGGAGTTGACCCCGCCCGGGAAGAGCTGGGTCGCCCGCTCGAACAGGCTCTGCGAAACGGGTCGATGCGAGGCGATGCCGTCATTGCCCATTGCGGGATCCCTCAACCTACGCTGGCCACGCAGGTGCGGCCAGCGCCACCATGGTTGCGCCTCGTCCTCAGGCCGCGCGCGGCGGTCGAGGGTGAACGTGAACCGGGAAGGGCACGCAGACGAGGAGCAGACTGCGAGGATGGATGTGGAGCCACGGTCACCTCAGTTTACTCCGTCTCCGCCGTTTTCTTCCCCGTCGTCTCCATTTTGTCCGCCCGGTCCGCTCGGTCCGGCCTCGTCGGGCTCCTGGTCCTCGCCGTCCACGTCGCCGTCCCCATCGCCGGAGTCGTCGTCATCCTCGTCCTCGCCCTGCAGCTCCTCGGCGCCCAGATCCTCGGCCCCGAGGGGCTGCGCCTCGGCCTCGGCCCGGGCGGCAGCGACCTCCGGAGACTCGATGGTCTCGCCCTCCTCCTTCTCGGCCATGCGCTCCATGGCCACCACCCGCTCGGTCTCGTCGAGGCGAATCAGGCGCACCCCCTGGGTGTTGCGACCGATGGTGGGGATACCGGCCACCGGCATGCGGATCAGCTTTCCGCCGTCGGTGATGATCATCAGATCGTCGTCGTCGGTCACGATGCGCAGGGCCACCACGCGCCCGTTCCGGTCGCTGGTCTTGATGGTGATGACCCCCTTGCCGCCGCGGTTCTTGGTGGGGTAGTCCCCGGTGGGGGTGCGCTTGCCGTAGCCCTTCTCGCACACCGTGAGCAGCGTCGCCGAGCCCTCGCGCGGCACCACCCCCATCCCGACCACCTCGTCGCGGTCGCGCAGGCGCACCCCGCGCACCCCGCGGGCGCTGCGGCCCATCGGCCGGACGTTCTCCTCGCGAAAACGAATGGCCCAGCCGTTGCGGGTCCCGAGCAGGAGATCGGAGGCCCCCTCGGTGATCTGGACCGCCACCAGGGAGTCCTCCTCGGCGATGGACAGGGCGATGATCCCGGAGACCCGCACGTTGGCGAAGGCCGCCAGCGAGGTCTTCTTGATGATCCCGAGGCGGGTGGTCATCACCACGAAGGCCCCCTCGGAGAAGTCGCGCACCGGCAGCAGGGCCACCACCCGCTCGTCCTTCTGCAGCGGGATCAGGTTCACGAAGGCCTTGCCCTTGGCGGTGCGGCCGGCCTGGGGCACCTCCCAGATCTTCTTGGAGTAGGCCCGGCCCTGGTTGGTGAACATCAGCAGGTTGTCGTGGGTCGAGGCCACGAACAGCTGCGAGACGAAGTCCTCCTCGTGGGTCGCCGCCCCGGTGATCCCGCGGCCGCCGCGGCGCTGGGCCTTGTACAGGTTCTTGGGGTTACGCTTGACGTACCCGCCGTGGGTGACGGTGACCACCATCTCCTCGGGGGCGATCATGTCCTCGATGTCGATGTCGGCGATGTCGTCGGCGATCTCGGTGCGGCGCGGATCGCCGTAGGCGGTCTTCACCGCCTCGAGCTCGCTGATGATGACGCCCATCAGCACGCTCTCGCTGCCGAGCACCTGCTCGAGGCGGGCGATCTGGATCGCCAGCTCACCCATCTCCGCCACCAGCGCCTCGCGCTCGAGGCCGGTCAGCTTGGCGAGGCGCATGTCGAGGATGGCCTGGGCCTGCCGGGCCGACAGGGAGAAGGTCGACATCAGCCCGGCCTTGGCGGCCTCGGTGTCCTGCGAGGCCCGGATGAGCTGGATCACCGCGTCGATGTGGTCGACGGCGATCTTCAGGCCCTCGAGGATGTGCATGCGGTCGCGCGCGACCCGCAGGTCGTAGATGGTCCGGCGGGTGACCACCTCGCGGCGGTGGGCGATGAAGTGCGAGAGGGCCTTCTTGAGCGACAGGATCTGGGGGCGGCCGTCGACGATCGCCAGCATGTTGATCCCGAAGGACTCCTGCAGCGGGGTCATCTTCCACAGGTTGTTCTGCACCACCTCCGGCACCGCGTCGCGCTTGAGCTCGATCACGATGCGCATCCCCTCGCGGTCGGACTCGTCGCGCATGTCCGAGATGCCGTCGATGCGCTTGTCCCGGACCAGCTCGGCGATCTTCTCGATCAGCTTGGCCTTGTTCACCTGGTACGGGATCTCGGTGGCCACGATCGAGCGCCGCCCGGTCTTGGGGTGCTCCTCGATGGTGGTGCGGGCCCGCATGAGGACGCTGCCCCGCCCGGTCTCGATGGCGAGGCGGATGCCGCGGCGCCCGCAGATGATCCCGCCGGTCGGGAAGTCCGGCCCCGGCACCAGCTCGAAGAGCTCGCTCGGGGTGATGTCGGGGTTGCGCGCGAGGGCGATGGTGGCGTCCACGATCTCGCCGAGGTTGTGGGGCGGGATGTTGGTGGCCATGCCGACCGCGATGCCGGCCGCGCCGTTGACCAGGAGGTTCGGGAAGCGGGCCGGCAGGACCGTGGGCTCGACCTCCTTGTCGTCGTAGTTGGGCTGGAAGTCGACGGTCTCCTTGTCGATGTCCGCCAGCAGCTCGCCGCCGATCCGCTCCATGCGGCACTCGGTGTAGCGGTAGGCGGCCGGCGGATCGCCGTCGACGCTGCCGAAGTTGCCCTGCCCGTCGATGAGCGGGTAGCGCATCGCGAAGTCCTGCGCCAGGCGCACCAGGGCGTCATAGGCGGCGCTGTCGCCGTGGGGGTGGAAGCGCCCGAGCACCTCGCCGACCACGCGCGCGCACTTGACGTAGGCCCGGTTCCAGACGTTGTTGGTGAGGTGCTGGGTGTAGAGGATCCGGCGGTGCACCGGCTTGAGGCCGTCGCGCACGTCGGGGAGGGCCCGCGACACGATCACGCTCATCGCGTAATCCATGAAGGCGGACTTCATCTCCTCCTCGATGGCTATCGGGATCCTGTTACCTGCAAAAGGGGCTGCGCCGTCAGCGCTCATCGCGCGTGTTTATACCAGAAGCGCCCCTGCGGCGAGGCTCGGGTTACTGCTTGTGAAGCGGCGCGCGCACTTTTTGGGTGCAGGTCACGAGGTGCGCGTCGGCGTAGGTGTCGACCCGCGTGTAGGTCGCGACCAGGGTGGCGTTGGTCCGGTCGTTCACGCGGACCGTGAGCTCGTACTTGGTGGCGGTCCAGGTCGAGCTCGAGATACCGCCGATCGGGGAGGCCGCGGTGCACTTGTTCACTCCGGTGCCGAGGTGCGCCCCGCCGCCGTCGACGTCGAGGTGGATGCTGCAGAGCCAATCGGCGGTCAGCGCAGCCACGCCGACCGGACCGGCGGTGACGACCAGGATCTGGCGATCGGAGGGCTTGTCCGCGAGCGAGGTGGTGGTGCCCGTCCCGTCGCTGCAGCTGTTGTCGGAGGCCGCGGCCAGCCCGAAGACCCAGCTCCCGAGGTAGTCGCTGGCGGTGCCGGAGACCTGTCCGCTGGTGGGCGCGCCCCCGCTGCCGGCCGTGGTCCCACCGGCGCCGCCCGTGCCGCCTGCGCCCGTCGAGCTCCCGCCGGAGCCAGATCCGGTCGCGGCCCCGGCGAAGCACGTCCCGAGCGTGAGATCGCAGAAATATCCCTGAGGACATTGACTCGGGTTCGAGCCCGACGGACTGCTGCAGGCCAGCGTCCCGTCCGCCGGATGCGGATCGTAGGTGCAGGCCGCCAGCGCGGAGATCCAGAGCCCGAGCGCCAGCCAGGCGATGTGCCCGCCAGGCGTCGGCCGGGCGCCTGGCCGACGCGTCGCGCGGGTGCGATCCAGATCGACCCTCATCGGAAGCTCACCCGAAGCATGGCCCCTCCGACGTGGGGGCCGGCGAGCGGCAGGAGCGCGACCGGGGAGGTCGGCGGCTTTTCTGTCTCGGATCGTTCCTGGTTGGTGGCGAGCAGGTAGACCCCCACTCCGGTGGTGATCCCCCCGAGGATGTAGCCCACCCACTGCAGCGATTCGAAGGACTGCCCACGCTTCTCGACCGCGGGGTCGAAGACCTTGGCGGACTCCACGCTCTTCGACTCGGCGCGGGCCCCGAGCCCGAAGAGCGCCCCGACGAGCATGGTGCCACCGCCGACCGCGGTCAGGACCTTGCCGAGGCGCCTGCGCCCGGCCGTCCTGCCCTCGGCGCCTGGCCCGGAAGTCGAGGCCGCACCCACGTCCGCGCTCGCGCCGGGCAGGCTCGTCCCGGGCGATCCGGCCCCGGCCGGGGGAGCCGTCGCGGCGGCCGCCGCGGAAGCTTCGGCCGCCGCGGAAGCTTCGGGGGGGAGGACCGGCGGTGCGTTCGCGGGCGGCGGCGGCGGCGGCGCGCTCGGTGACACCGTTCGCGGCTCGGGCGACGCGCTCCGCGAGGCGGTCGGTGTCGGCTCCGACGCGGCGGGGACGGGGGCGGGTTCGGTCGCGCCCGCTGCCGCGGTGACCGGCGGGGGCGTCGTCGTGACCTCGGCCGGAGGGCTGCGGGTCGGCGCGGCCTTCTCGAGCTCGCGCATCTTGGCCTGGATGTCCGAAAGGTTGGGCGGCTCCGGGACGTAGCGCAGGTAGGTGCGGTAAAAGTGCAGCGCCTCGGTCGGGTGCCCCGCCAGGCGGTGGGCCTGCGCCAGGTTGAAGAGGAAGGCCGGATCGCTTTTGGCCTCGTAGGCCGCCTCGAACTCCCGGATGGCCTCGTCGTACTTTCCGAGATCGTAGTAGGCCTTGCCGCTCTTGAAGTGCGCCTTGGCGGCGACGGGGTCCTCCTCCGGCGCTGACGGCGTCGACTCGGCGCGCACCGCCGCGGCCTGGAGCAACCCGCCGCCGGCGACCACCGCGAGCACCGCGGCCACGACGAAGGGGGATCCGGAGGGTTTGAGCATGGCCGCTCGATTATCGCCGATTCGCGCGGGAAAATGAAAGTCGTCCGCGCGGTCCAGTTCGCGCGGCTCCGGGCGGCCCTCGCGCGGCTCCGCGCGGCCTCTCCGCCCGTCAGCGGGGAATGGCCCGCCCGGCGACGGCTTCCAGGCGCCGAAACTCCTCGATCTGCGCCAGGAACACCGGGATGATCTCCGGATCGAACTGCGATCCCGCGCAGCGCTCGATCTCGCCGCAGGCGATCTCGTGCGGCAGCGCCTTGCGATAGGCGCGGTCGGAGGTCATGGCGTCGTAGGCGTCGGCGATCGCCACGATGCGGCCGATGAGGGGGATATGGTCGCACATCAGCCCCTGCGGGTACCCGGAGCCATCCCACGCCTCGTGGTGGCAATAGCACCCGGGCACGATGTCGCGCATGAAGGGGATCGGCTCCAGGATCCGCTTGCCCTTGGCGGGGTGCGAGCGGAACATGGCCAGCTCCTCGGGCGTGAGCTTGCCGGGCTTGTTGAGCTTGTCGTTGCGGATGCCGATCTTGCCGACGTCGTGCATGAGGCCGACCTTGACGACCGTGGCGATGTCGGGCTCGCTGAGGCGCAGCCCGATGGCGATCAGGCGGGCGTAGGTCGACACCCGCTCGGAGTGGCCGCGGGTGTAACGATCCGACTCCTCGAGCGCGTGCGCGAAGCCGATGATGGTCTGCTTGAAGTTCTCCTCCAGCGACACGTTGGCGACGGTCAGCTCCTGGTTGGCGTCCACCAGGTTCTCGTACAGCCGCGCGTTCTCGATCGAGACGGCGGCCCGGCTGGCCAGCACGTACAGCATCTTGCGCTGGCCCTCGCTGAACTTGGCCCCGCGGGTGTAGCTGTAGACGTTGAGCATGCCGATGATTCGCCCCTTGAGCTTCATCGGGATCGAGCAGAAGCTGACCAGCTGCCGCGAGATCGGCGCCAGGGTCGGCTCGAGGAACTGGTTGGCGCGGCTGCCGTGGGCCAGGAGCGGCCGGTCCTCGCGGAAGACCGGCAGCACCTCGTCGAGGTTGAGCATCGGGGCTTGCATCTCGGCGTCGTGGCGGTGCGAGACCTTGCGCATGCGCTCCGCGAAGCGTCCGGCGCGGATCGGATCCTCGAGCAGCAGGCTCACCACGTCCGCGTCCACCGCATCGAGGGTGGCCTCGAGCACCAGATCGAGCACGGTGTCCACCGACAGCGAGGTGGCGATGGCCTCGCTGATCCGGTAGATCGACAGGGCGTCCTTGAGGCGGATGTTCTCGTGCTGGAGCCGCTGCCGATCGAGCCCGCGCTGCACGATGTGCACGACCTCCTCCACCTTGAAGGGCTTGAGGATGTAGTCGTAGGCTCCGCGCTTCATGGCCTCGATGGCCGTCTCGACCGTGCCGAAGCCGGTCATGATGATGGTGAGGACCGGCAGGCTCTCCTCGGTGATCCGCTGCACCAGCTCGAGCCCGCCCATCTTGGGCATCTTGAGGTCGGATATCACCAGGTTGTAGCTAGCGCGGTGCAGCTCTTCGATGGCGGCCGACCCATCCTCGACGGTGTTGACGACGTAGCCCTCCTCCTTGAGGAAGTCCGAGAGGATCTCGCGGATCACCTTCTCGTCGTCCACCACCAGGATGCGCGGATTGTCGGGCTGCAGGTACACGGCCACGGGCTCCGCCGCCTCGGCGGCCAGCTTCCCGGCCACAGCCTCGCGGAGGCTGTCTCGGTTGCCTGGAGGATTCACGTCACCCGATCCTCGCGGCCGTCCCACGTCGACGGATGCCATGCGTGGTGGACCCAGCCCGCCGGGGCCCCCCCGGCCAGCGCCATCTCCGAAGCAGCCGAGGCCGAAGCCGAGGAAGGATCACGTTCGGTCATTCGGTGGCTTTGCCCCAAGACTTGAACCTACCAGAATCCCCCGGGCACGAAAAAGATCCCCGCGCGGCAGGCGGTTCGAGCCCCGGCCGGGGCCCGGAGCGCAGCCCGGTCCTCACCCGCCCCTCAGGTCCTGCTGCTGGCGCGTCAGCTCCTTCCAGCGCTGCTCCCGGGCCTGGACCGTCCTGGCGCCGCCCTCGACGTCACTCTTCTCCGACCGCCAGGCGGCATTCCTTCCTCTCCACTGGGACTCGTAGTCGGACGGGTCGATCTCCGAGGCGAGCTTGACCCCCTTTTGCTTGGCCACCCGGGCCTTCTCGAGCTCGACCCGGGCCGAGGCGGCCTCCACGTGCGCCTCGGCGGCCGCGATCCGCTGCCTGGTCCAGGCCCTCCGCGCGTCCAGCCAGTCGAGCTTGGCCCGGGCGGCGTCGACCCCGACGTCGGCCAGGGCCTTGCTGTGGGCCGCCGCGTTCGCGTCGGTCTCGTTGCGTGACGCCCGCGCCCCCTCCTGCTGGGCGACGGCCTTCTCGACCTCGAGCTGGGCTTGCTGCACCTCGCTGTCGGCCGCGGTCCGATCGCGCCCGAGCGCATCGAGGTCGGCGAGCGCCGCCCGCTTCTCCGCCTCCGCGAGCGCGAGGTCCTTGCGGGCATCGGCCACCGCCAGGCGTTCCTCCGAGGGAATGGGATCCATCACGGCGTCGTCGACCGTGTACTTGAGGCCGCCGCCGCAACCACCCGCGCCCGACAGAATGACCCCGACGGCCCCGACGGCCCCGACGACCGCCCCCAGCGCCGCCCGCCCGCCGCGGGTGAGCGCGCGCCCGATCCTCGATTGTCGAGTCGCGGTCTTCGAGGTCCTTCGCTCGGGCCTCGGCCGGGACGGGCCTTCCGTCATCGTCATGCCTCCTCGCACGTCGCCAAGCCGGGATGATAACCTGCCCCCTCGACACCCACCCCGGAAGAAATGCCATGCTCCTCGCCATCGACGTCGGCAACACCAATATCGTCCTCGGGCTGTATGCCCTCTCCGCGGGTGCCGCCCTCCCCGCGGGGGCCGGCCCGGGCCGCGCCGGCGGTGCGGGGCTGCGCGCGCACTGGCGGCTCGACACCCGGGCCTCGCGAACCAGCGACGAGTACGCCGCGCTCCTGGCCCAGCTCTTCGCCCTGCGCGGCTTCCGGCTCGACGACGTCAGCGCGGTGATCGTGTCGTCGGTCGTGCCGCCCGCCGTCTTCCCGATCGAGAAGCTGTGTCGCGATCACCTGCACCGGGAACCGATGGTGGTCGGGCCCGGGATCAAGACCGGGATCGCGGTGCTGTACGAGAATCCGCGCGAGGTGGGCGCGGACCGCATCGTCAACGCCGTGGCGGCTCACGCCCGCTGGCCCGAGGGGGCCATCGTGGTGGACTTTGGAACCGCCACCACCTTCGACGTGGTCACGCCGCGCGGCGAGTACGCCGGCGGCATCATCGCGCCCGGTTTGATGGTATCGGCCGACGCCCTCTACGCGCGGACCTCCAAGCTCCCGCGGGTCGAGATCGCCCGTCCCCGCACGGCGATCGGCAAGAACACCGTGGCCAGCATCCAGGCGGGTCTGGTGTTCGGCTACGCCGGGCTGGTGGACGCGCTCGTCGGCCGCATCCGCGCCGAGGTGGACTTCTCTCCGCGCATCGTGGCCACCGGAGGGCTGGCCACGCTCATCGCCGCCGAGTCGTCCACCATCGACGAGTGCGACGACATGCTGACGCTGGACGGGTTGCGGCTGCTCCACGAGCGGAACCGGGCCGCGTGATCGACTGGCAGGCGTGGCTGGCCGAACCGGCGACCTCGGACGAGCGGGTCGTGGCCCGGGCCTCCGCCGCCGACGCCGAGCTGGCGCTGCTCGCCGTCCTGGCTGACGACGGGGAGAGGATGCGCCGCTGTCCGGTCCTGGCGACGGCGATCTTCGGCAACCCGCGGGCCTCCATGACCATCGCCAACCGCGCGCTCGTGACCTGCGCCAGGATCGGTGTGACCCCACCGGACTTGCCTGGGTTCGAGGAGCTCGTGGCCGATATCGAGGCCGACGCCGCGCGGGTCGATCCGGCCACGCGGGATCGCGCGTTCGCCGAGCTCCTGGTGGTGGCGACCTCCGATGACGCGGCGGAGACCGAGCGCGAGTCGACGTCGGCGCCTGCGCCGGCGCCGGCGCCCGCGGCACCCCCACCCGCGCCCGGCCTGCGCCGCCGGGCGGTCATCGACTTCACCAAGCTCAAGCTCTACGAGAAGGTGCGCCTCGCGACGCTCGGGAATGCCAACTGCCGGCAGACGCTGCTCCGTGACCCCAATCGCATGGTGGCCCTCGCCGCCATTCGCTCGCCGCAGATCACCGACGGCGAGGTGGCGAAGGCGGCAGGCAACCGCGCGCTCGGTGAGGAGGTGATCCGCTACATCGCCAACCGCAAGGAGCTGGTCAAGCTCTACGCCGTCAAGCTGGCCCTGGTGGGTAACCCAAAGTGCGCGCTGGCGGTGACGTTGCGTCTGCTCCCCACGTTGCACCTCGAGGACATCAAGCAGCTCGCGCGCTCGAAGAACATCCCCGGCGCGCTGGCGATCGCCGCGAAGAAGCTGGCGGCGGCGCGCGGCCCGCAGTAGATCACGCCGGTGGCCGACAGCGAGCTTTGGGCCGAGGTTCGTGGCTTTCCCGCCCGTCTCGGTGCCCTCATCACCGATCCCGAGCGGGCCCTGGCCGCGATCGAGACGAGCGGGCGTGGTGGGTTCAGCCTGCTCCTCATGTGGTGCCTGGCGACCGCGCTGACCTTGCGGTTCGCCGATCTGGCGGATGCGCTCGTCGGGTACGACGCGGGCGGGGGGATGCGCGTCGTCTCGGTGCTCGCGGGCGAGCTGTCCCAGGCGATCCCGCTGGCGCTCGGCGCCTCCCTGGCCATCGTCCTGCTGGCGGGATCCCGGCGCGAGCCGTCGACCGACCTCGAGCTCGGGTGCGCGGCCGCCATTCCCTTCCTCGTGTTGCGGGCGCTGGCGCGAACCTTCGTCTTCGTGCGCGGACACGAGCTGTCGGGGCGGGCGCTGCGTGGGTCGTACCTGCTGGCCGGGATCGGCTCCGCGGTGGTGCTGGCGCTGGCGCTGCGCATGGCGCGACGGCGGCCGCAGCGCCCCCGCGTCGCGGGCGCTCACGCCGACGATGCGGTGGCGGCTGCGCGGAGGCACCGCTCGGCGCTCGGGGCTGGGCTGGCGGCGCTCGGGATGCTGGCGGTCGGTCTCGCCGTCGAGGTCCGGTCCACCGTGAGCCAGGGCGATCGACTGGGACCGCTCTCGCGCGGCTCGCCGGCCCCGGAGCTCACCTTGCCGCGCATCGACGGGCCGGGTGGAATCGTCTCGCTGGCGGATCTGCGCGGGCGGGTGGTGGTGCTCGATTTCTGGGCCACCTGGTGTCCGCCCTGCAAGGCCATGCTCCCCACCTTGCATGCCCTGTCCGATGCGTGGTCCGGAAAGGGCGTGACCTTCGTGGGGATCGAGTCGGATGGGGAGCAGTCCTCGCCCGAGGACGTGAAGGCCTTCCTGGTCGAGCACGCGATCCCTTACCCGGTCGTCCACGACGACGGGCGGGTCAACCAGCTCTATCGGGTGCGGGTGCTGCCGACCCTGGTGGTGGTGGGCAAGTCGGGAGAGGTCCGGGCCGTGTTCATGGGCCTCACCTCCGAGTCCACCTTGCGCGGCGCCATCGAGCGCGCGCTGGCCAGCCCCGCCCAGCCCGGGCACTGAGCCCCTGCATCGACCGGGTCAGGCGAGCGATTCGCGGCGCGCGACTTCCTCGACGAAGTAGGCGCTGCGGTGCCGGGCCGTCGGCAGATGGCTGTCCCAGCAGCCGGCCGAGCAGAAGACCAGCTTGACCCGTCCGCTGTTGCAGGTGCTGACCGAGCAGCGAATCAGCTTGGCGCCGATGGCAATGGGTTTGCGGCACATCGAACACACGAGACCTGTGCTGGGTGGCGTCGTCATGGGCAGCCTCGGCAATTAAGGTAGCCTGACCGTCGCCGGGCGGCGAGCGGGAAAAGCGCACCGCGGGCAGCCGCACGCCCCACGCCCCCGGGTGCCCCGTCACGGCCGGGTCGGCCGCGCCCGCTCCCGGCGGCCGCGCGGGGGCGGGGGGCCACGGGGGCGCGGTGGATGGCAGGCCAGGTCCGCCCCTCCCGCGATTTCGGGGAAATCCAGGTGGTCGCGTTAGAATTTCGGCGATGCGTCTCGCTGGCTACGTCGTGCTCGAGATCTCCCTCGCGAGCGGGCTGGTCCTCGGGGCCGGATACCTCGGCGCCCGCGGGCTCGGGCAATGGCGGGCGTCCCAGCTTCGAACGAGGCGGGCGTCGACGTCGACTTCTGCGTCGGCTCCGGCTCCAGCTCCCGCCGTGAGCGCCGAGGGCCGCCCGATCGGCGCGGAGCCGCGCCATCCCACGGCGCCCGCCGGGGCCGCGGCCCACGCGACCGCCTTGCCGCGGCGTCAGGATCTCTCGATGGACGCGCCGAGCTGGGAGGCGACCTCCCGGGGCGCGGCCGGCGCCTCGGCGGCGGGGGCCATGGACGCGCCCGGGACGTTCCTCGGGATGTCGGACGACATCCTGATCGCCCGCATGCGCACGCAGCCGGTCAAGGGCCTGAAGCTGAACCGGGGTGGCTCGTCGCTGTCGTTCCGGGTGGACTTCGCGGACGGCTCGCGCGCGGCCTGGAAGCCGGCCCAGACCAACACCCAGACCATCCCCCGCAAGGAGGTGGCGGCCTACCGCCTCAACCGCCTGCTCGGCCTCAACGTGGTGCCGCCGGCCACCCCGCGCGCGCTGACCAAGGAGGAGCTGTTCGGGCTCCTGCATCCCGATTCGCTGCCCGCGCTCGGGCGCATTCGCGCCGAGACCATCGTGGGCCCGAATGGGATGATCTCGGGGGCCGCGTCCTACTGGATTCCGGTCATCAAGGACTCCAAGTTCGACACGCCGGCCGGGCACCAGCAGGTCGCCGCCTGGCTGACCCAGGGTGAGCCGATGCCCTTCAGCGAACGCCCGATGCTCGCGCAGCTCTCGACCATGGCGCTCTTCGACTTCCTCACCGCCAACCCCGATCGCCACTCGGGCGGGAACATGAAGACCTCCGAGGATGGGAGCCTGCTCTACTTCATGGACAACACCATGTCGTTCTTCCTCGAGCCCGAGGGCACCGAGAAGAACCGCGCCATCCTGCTCCACGTGCAGCGGTTCTCGCGCCGTCTGGTCGAGGCGCTGCCGCGGCTCACGTTCTCCACCCTGCAGGCGCTGATGCGCGATGACGACGGCGCCGAGTTGCTCACCTTGCCCGAGGTGCGCACCCTGGTGCAGCGGCGGGAGCTCGTGGCGGGGTATGTGCGTGGGCTGATTCGCCAGTACGGGGAGGCGGAGATCCTCTGCTTCCCCTGACGACCGGCGCCGTCATCCGGCGAGCTCGGGGCTTGGCTTCGCCCCGGGCCTCACACCCGGCTCGCCCTCGGCAGGGTCGTCGCGCTCGTACATGCGGAGGAGCGCGAGGAAGAGGGACACCACCAGCGGGCCGATCAGCAAGCCCACCCCTCCGAACGCGCCGAGGCCGCCGATGAGCGCGAAGAACACCACCGCCCCCTGCATCTCCATCCCGGCCTTGATGAGGAAAGGCTTGATCAGGTTGTCCACGAGGCCCACCACCAGCACCCCCCACAGGGCCAGAAACAGGGCCGAATACGGATGGCCGGTCATCAGCAACAGCGCGGCCGCCGCGACGCAGACCGCCCCCGCCCCGATGGCCGGTATGAACGCCACGAAGAACGTGACGCCGGCGAAGAAGACCGGATGCGGGACCCGGAAGACGAGGTACCCGGCGAGCGCCGCCATGGCCTGGACCGCCGAGGTGATCACGGTCGAGACCACCACGGCGAACGACACGCGCTTGAACTCCGACAGCAACTCCTGGGTCTGGCCGGGTCGCAGCGGCGACACGCGGTCGAGCCACCGCACGAGGTCGTCCCCCTCGACCAGGAAGAAGTAGAGGGCCACGAGCATCATGGCCGCCTGGAACACCAGGGAGCCCATGGCCGAGAGCGTGCTTCCCACCAGCGAGGCGGCCTTCCCGCCCCGCGCCGTGACCTGCTCCTGGAGCCGCGCCGCCAGGGCCTGGCGCTGGTTTCCCGGTGAGGTGCCTGTCCCCTCGAGAGGCTCGGCCGGTCCCTTGGCTGGCGCGCTGGCCGGCCCGCCCGTCGCGGGCGAGCCTTGGACCCGCGCCGGGCCCGGCTGTCCGCCCGACTCTCGTCCGCTCGGGGCCATGCCGGGAGCAGGGCCGGGAGCCTGCCCGAGCGCTTCGTGCGCCAGTTTCTGAAGGGGCCTCGGCAGGTGACGAACCAGGCCGCCCGTCCCCTCGCTGTGCAAGGTGTCCGTCAGCAGGCGGACGCCCGCGGCGCCCTCCTCGAGGGCGAAGGCCGAGAAGGCCACGAGGGGACCCACCACCACCGCGACCACCCCCACCACGAACAGGATCGCCGAGAGACTTCGCCGCCTCCAGAGGCGCGCCGCCAGCCACAGGTGCGCGGGCCACACGATCCCGGCCAGCACCGCGGCCAGGAACAGCGCGGTGGCGATGGGCCGCGCCACCAACGCCAGCAGGACGGTGGCCAGGAGCAGCAGGACCAAGAGAAAGCGTCTGGCGGTCCGACCAGTTCGATTGGGCGAGGTCACAGGCGGAGGCTACCTGACGATCGTGGTCGCGGCGGCGCGCCGATCGCTTCCAAATTGGATCTCCCAAAAAATGGGGGCGTAGTACCGTAACGGCCGGAGGTGACTGGCGTATCCAGTCACGAGCCCCCGGACGGGCCGGACGCGGTTCGGCTCTCCGGGATACTGACCGAAAAATCCGTCTCACGAAGGAGAAGAGCATGACGATCAAAGGTGCCAAGGGTGCGATCATTGCGGCGTCGGTTGCGGGTCTGTTTTCTGCGGGGGTCGCGGGGATTCCCGTGGCCAAGGCCGGCGGCGAGCAGGTGAGCTGCGACGGCGTGAACGCCTGTAAAGGCAAGGGCGGCTGCAAGAGCGCCAGCAACGCGTGCGCCGGCAAGAACGGCTGCAAGGGGCAGGGCCACGTCATGATGTCGAAGGAGGACTGCAAGGCCAAGGGCGGCAAGGTCCTCGAGCCGAAGAAGTAGGTCTCCGAGGACCTGGACTCAGGACCTCGACTCGGGGACCTGGCCGCGGGTCCCCGAGCTTCCCGACCCGAGAGGAGCGCCATGCGGACACCACCACCTCCCACCTCGCCGAACCTCTTCCCGAATCTCGGGCACGGGCTCGGGCTGCGTCGCGAGCACTACCGCCAGGTGGTCGCGGAGCGCCCCCGTGGGGTCGACTGGTTCGAGGTCATCTCAGAGAACTTCATGGTCCCCGGGGGCAACCCGCGGCGCGTGCTCGAGGCGGTGCGCCGAGACTACCCGGTGGTCCTGCATGGCGTGTCCCTGTCCGTCGGATCGCCCGATCCGCTGGATGCGGACTACCTCGGGCAACTGGACGCGCTGGCCCGCGCGGTCGAGCCCGCGTGGATCTCGGATCACCTGTGCTTCGGCAGCGCGCACGGGATCTTCGCCCACGACCTGCTGCCGCTGCCCTACACCGAGGCCATGCTCGCGCGGGTGGTCGCGCGCGTGGAGGCGGTGCAGCAGCGACTCGGGCGCCGGATCCTGCTCGAGAACCCTTCGAGCTACCTGCAGTGGAAGGACGCCGAGCTCACGGAGTGGGAGTTCCTGGCCGAGGTGGCCCGCCGGGCCGACTGCGGGATCTTGCTCGACGTGAACAACGTGTTCGTGAGCGCGCACAACCACGGATTCGACGCGCGCGGGTACATCGACGCGATGCCGGCCGAGCGGGTGGGGCAGATCCACCTCGCTGGTCACAGCGTCGAAGGTGCCCTGCGCATCGACACCCACGACGACCACGTCTGCGCCGAGGTGTGGGAGCTCTACGGCTACACCGTCTCGAAGCTGGGGTTGCGCGCGGCCATGATCGAGTGGGACGACGCCGTCCCGGCCTTCGAGGTCCTCGGCGAGGAGCTCGGTCGGGTGCAGGCGGTCGAGGCCGAGGCCGAGGCCGATGCCGATGCCGATGCCGCTTCGCGCGCCGGCGCGACCAGGCGGGCCGCGCATCCCGTCCCCGCCGGTGGCCCCGGGAAGGTCGAGCGCCGTGCCGTCTGAAGATTCCACCGGGCCGCGTGGGCCGGCCGAGCAGGCAGGCCTGGATGCCGGCATGGCGGCCCTCATGGCCCTCGTCACCGGCCTCGACTTCGGCGCGCCTCCCGGCGCTCCGGCCGACTGGGTGGTGAGCGACGCGCGCGCCAGCGCCGAGGAGCGCGTCGGGGTCTACCGCTACATGTACGGCGCGCGGCTGGTGGATGCGCTCGAATCCCAGTTCCCGTGCGTGGCCGCCGCGCTCGGCGCCGGTGCCTTCGCCTCCGCCGCCCGGAGCTACCTCGGGCGACATCCGTCGCGCAATCCGTCGATGCGCGCGCTCGGTCGGCGGCTGGCGGAACACCTCCGCTCGGAGCACTCCCCGGTCGAGCCGGAGGTGCGCGCGGCGCTCGGCGATCTCGCCGAGCTCGAATGGGCGCGCGCCGACGTCTTCGACGCCCCGGACGAGGAGCTGGTCACTGTCGATTTCCTGCGGGCGCAGCCGCCGGAGGCGTTCACCGCCTGGTGGTTGACGCGCATCCAGGCGAGCCGCCTCGTGACCGTGGACCACCCGATCGCGTCGTGGTGGGACGTGCTGTCGGCGCGGTCACGCGCCGCCACCACGAGCGGGGAGGGCGGTCCGGCCGCCCACGCGGATTCCGACCGGGGCTCGTGCGGCGCCGACCACGCCGACGCGGGTGGGGGCCCCGATGTCGGGCGCGTCGGGGCGCGACCAGGCCCGGGCCGCCAGACGATCCTTGTTTGGCGCGAGGGGGTCTCGGTCTTCCATCGCCCGGTCGATCCCCGGGAGGAACGGGCGCTGCGCGCGCTCGGCGACGGCACCACGCTCGCCGCGCTCTGCGATCCGCTGGCCGCCGAAACCGAGGACGAGGACGTGGACGTGGTCGTGCAGACCGTCTTTGGGTGGCTTTGGACCTGGGCAAAGGACGGCCTGCTGCGCTGACGGCGCCGCCTCCCCGCGCGGCCGCCGGCCCCCATGCGCCGTGTCATGCCCGCGCGGCTCGCAGCCGAGCCAGCTCGCACAGCCGAGGGGCCTCGCACAGCCGAGGGGGCCTCGCACAGCCGGAGGCCTCGCGCAGGAAAGGTGGGCCGCCGCGGCCGAGTGCGGACACTGAACGCCAGGATATGATGACCCCGGCCATGCCCATGCAACCCCTCCCGCGCGATCCTCGGCAGTTGATCTTCCCCGGCACGGCCGCGCGGATGGGGCGGTCGACCTCGCTGTCCCCCGCCAACAGCCGGCTGGCGCACCTGTGCTACGGGCGCATCCGGCTCGACGCACGGCAGAGTCAGGTCAGCTTCGAGACGGGTGCGCGCGAGACCGCCCTGCTCTGCATGAAGCTCGGCCGCCAGTACGTCCCGGCGGCGGGTGAGCTCCCCACCGCCACCTGCACGGTCCGGGTCGACGGCCAGGCCCACGAGCTTCGGTTGCACGACGGCATCTACATCCCGCGCGACAGCCGGGTCGAGATCACGGTCCAGGTCGCCGAGGACGGAGGCGAGCTGGATCTGGTCGAGTGCGCCGCCGAGGTCGAGGGGCATTACCCGCTGCAGCTCGTGCGGTATGCCGAGACCGCCCAGGATCCCTCGCTGAAGTTCCGCGCCGGCGGCGCCGCCACCACCCGCGATCTCAACATCGTGATCGGCAAGAACGTCGAAGCCGGGCGGATCCTCGCGGGATTCACCCGCTCGCAGCCGGGGAACTGGACCAGCTGGCCCCCGCACGAGCACACGACCCTGCTCGAGGAGGTGTACGTCTACTACGACATGCCGCCGCCCGGCTTCGGCATCCAGATGGTGTACACCGAGCCGGGGAACCCCGAGTTCGTCGGGGTGGTCCGCGACGGGGATGCGGTCATCATGCCCTCTGGCTACCATCCGAACGTGGCGGCGCCTGGGCACTCCATCAACTTCGTCTGGATGATGGCGGCGCACCAGGAGCGAACCGATCGGCAGTTCGGCGTGGTCAACGTCCAGCCGGAGTTTGCCCAGGCCGGCAGCGGCCTCGAGGCCAGCCGCGCCGGGGCGTCGACGTCCCCCGTCCCTGCCACCGCCGCCTCGACGCCCGGGGGAGCCGGCCAGCCCCCCGGCCACACCCGATGAGCGCGGGGCTCTTTCGCCTCGACGGGAAGGTGGCGCTCGTGACCGGGGCCTCGGGTGGCATCGGCGGCGCGATCGCCGTGGCGCTGGCCGAGGCGGGCGCCGACGTGGCCTGCACGGGGAACACCCGTGCGCCCCGCGAGATCTGCGCCGCGGTCGGCGCGGCCGGCCGCCGGGCCCTCGCGCTGCAGGGCGATCTGGCCGATCCGGAGATCCCGCGGCGCTGGGTGGAGGCCACGGTGGGCGAGCTCGGGCGCATCGATGTGCTCGTGAACAACGCGGGCCTCATCCGTCGGGCACCCGCCATCGAGCACGCCGCGGAGGACTGGGCGCGCGTCATCGACGTGAACCTCGGCAGCGTGTTCCGGCTATGCCAGCAGGCCGGGCGACACATGCTGGCCCAGCGCGCCGGCAAGATCGTCAACATCGCCTCGTTGCTGTCGTTCCAGGGCGGCATCAACGTCCCCGGGTACGCGGCCGCCAAGGGCGGGGTGGTGCAGCTGACCAAGGCCCTCGCCAACGAGTGGGCCGGCCAGGGCGTCAACGTGAACGCCATCGCCCCCGGGTACATCCGCACCGACAACACCCGGGCCTTGCAGGGCGATCCGGTCCGCGGCCGGCAGATCCTGGAGAGGATCCCGGCGGGACGCTGGGGAGACCCCGCCGATCTGGTGGGGGCGGCGGTGTTCTTGTGCGCGCAGGCGAGCGACTATGTCCACGGCCACGCGCTGGTCGTCGACGGAGGCTGGATGGGACGATGAGCGAGCTGACGATCAAGGGTCCGGGGGAATGTCGCTTCGACGAGGTGAGCCTCGGCGAGGTCATGCTGCGGCTCGATCCCGGCGAGGGACGCATCCACACCACCCGGACGTTCGCCGCATGGGAGGGCGGCGGTGAATACAACGTCGCGCGCGGCCTGCGGCGGTGCTTCGGCCTGCGCACCGCCATCGTGACGGCCCTGGCCGACAACCCCATCGGGCGGCTGGTCGAGGACCTGATGCTGCAGGGAGGGGTGGATCTCTCCTACCTCAAGTGGATCAAGTACGACGGCGTCGGTCGCGACGTCCGCAACGGGCTCAACTTCACCGAGCGCGGCTTCGGCCCACGCGGGGGCGTGGGCTGCTCGGACCGTGGCCACACCGCCATCGCGGACATGAAGCCCGGCGACATCCCGTGGGCGGAGCTCTTCGGCCCGGGGCAGGGCGCGCGCTGGCTGCACACCGGCGGCGTCTTCTGCGCGCTGTCGGCGGGAACACCGGCGGTGGCGCGCGCGGCGATGGAGGAGGCACGACGCAACGGGACCCGGATTTCCTACGATCTCAACTACCGGGATTCGCTGTGGCGTTCGATCGGCGGTCCGGATCGCGCGCGCGAGGTGAACCGCGCGCTCATGCCCCACGTGGATGTGCTGTTCGGGAACGAGGAGGACTTCTCGGCGGCGCTCGGCTTCCACGTCGAGGGGGTGGACGAGAAGTTCGGCGATCTCCCCACCGCCAGCTTCCGCAAGATGATCGGGGCGGTGGTCGAGGCGTTCCCGAACATCTCGACGGTCGCGACCACCCTGCGCACCGCCCACTCCGCCACCCAGAATGGATGGGGTGCGATCTGTTACCACCAGGGGAAGTTCCACGAGGTCCCGCAGCGCAACGTCGAGATCCTCGATCGGGTGGGCGGCGGCGATTCGTTTGCCTCGGGCCTGATCTACGGGCTCCTCGCCGGCAAGGATCCCCAGTGGGCGCTCGAGTGCGGCGTCGCGCACGGCGCGCTCGCCATGTCGACCCCGGGCGACACCACCATGGCCTCGCTCGCCGAGGTGCAGAAGGCCATGAAGGGCCCCGGCGCCCGGATAGATCGTTGAGCGTGCGCCGAGCTCACGGCGAGCTCGCGCAGAGCGCACGGCGAGTCGACCGCTCGACCACCACCGAACCCATCACCGAAGGGAAGACGACATGAAGGTCTCGAACAGAAAAGATCGCGCAGAGATCCGGGCGGCCGTCGAGGCGGTGGGGCTGGTGCCGGTCGTTCGGGCGCCCTCGGCGGCGCTGGCGGTCAAGGCGGTGGATGCGCTCCTCGCCGGTGGGGTCTGCGTCTTCGAGATCACCATGACGGTCCCCGGGGCGGTGTCGGTCATCGAGCAGCTGGTGGCGCGCTTCGGCGATCGGGCCATCGTCGGGGCCGGGACCGTGCTCTCGCCGGCCGACGCGCGGGCCTGCATCCTGGCCGGCGCGTCGTTCATCGTCAGCCCGGGGCTGGATCTCGCGACAGTGGCCGAGGTCAAGTCGCACGGGGTGTGCGTGATGCCCGGCGCCCTCACGCCGACCGAGGTCATCACCGCGTGGCAGGCGGGCGTCGACATGGTCAAGATCTTCCCGGCCTCGGCCCTCGGGGGCCCCAAGTACCTGAAGGCCCTGCGCGGGCCCTTCCCGGACGTGAAGTTCCTGCCCACCGGCGGCGTGAGCGCCGCCACCGCCGGCGAGTACATAGCGGCGGGGGCGTCCGCGCTCGGCGTGGGCAGCGACCTCGTCGACATCGCGGCGCTCGAGGCCGGTCAGACGGCGCTCGTCACCGCCCGCACCAAGGAGCTGGTGGCCGCCGTCGAGATCGCGCGCGCGGCCCTCCGCTCGGTGCGCCCGAAAGACTGACCGGGCGCACCGACGGCGGTCCAGCCCGGTCGCAGGACACGGTCACATCCCCGGCGGGCGGCTGCGCTTGATGGGCTGGGGTTGCTGGGCGGGCCGGTTGTTGTTGCTGGGCGGGCTCGACGGGCCCGGGCCCATCCGATTCGGCGCGTTGCCGTGGGCTTGCGGAACGCTCGAGCCGCCGCCCGGGCCCATCCCGGACGGCACGTTCATGGGGCGGGACGGCGGCATGGGCCGGATCGGGCCCTCCAGCACCCTGGTCGTGCCCGCCGGGCCACCGCGCTGGGGCAGGCCCGCGCCGCCGAAACGGGGCTCCGAGGGGGCGGCGTTTGGACCGGGCATCGAGCGCCCGGGCGGCGGGGTGAAGGTCGGGGAAGGCGCGCCCGGGGCCGGTCCGGGCGCGCCGGGGCGCTGCGGATTTCCCCCCGACCATGGGCCTGGGCTCGGTCCACGCTGGGGAGGCGGCGTGTAGGCAGGAGCCGGTCCGCTTCCCGGGCGACTCCAGTTGCCGTTGTTGTTCCCGGGGCCGGGCCCCGGGGAGGACGGGTAGCTGCCCTGGGCCGGACCACGGGTGGGTGCGGTCCAGACCGCGGGCGGGCGGCCCTGAGGCTCGCCGCGCACGGGGGCCACGCCCACACCGCCCGGGCCCGGGCCCGGGCGGCCCGGACGTCCGCTCGGGCGACCCCAGTCGTAGTCGCGGCGCCCGTCCGGCGCTCCCCAGTAGGAGCGCTGATAGACCCACCGGTCGCCCTGATAGACATAGCGCGGGCGAACGTAGATGTAGCCGGGGCGCTCCGAGACCCAGTTGCCGGTGGTCCACGCCCAGTCGTACCCGGTCCAGTCCCAGTAACCGTCCACCCAGGTGTAGCCGTAGGCGGGCGGCGGCGGTCGATACTCCACGATGGGAGCGGGAGGGGGAACCGTGGGGTAAGCGTAGGCCGTCCCGTAGTCCGGGCTGGTGCTCACCGTCGTGCCGACCACCGCCGGCTCGGGGCGCACGTAACAGCTGCTCGCGAGGCAGAGCACGCCAGCGAGCCCGACGGCCGAGACCAGCTTCAGCCAGGTGGTGCGCCCGTGCGCGGAGGTGTGGGGCAATGCCACCCGGAAAAGCCGGTTCATGGGGAAGCTCCTCATTTGGGGAATTGGACGGCTGACCCTGCAAACGTATTCGATGCCGGTGGGCTCGGACAGAAATTCTTCTCCGCCTCGCCAGGAGCCCGGGGCTGCCTCCTCCCGCGCCCGAACCTGCCGGCTCGCCCGGCTCGACGGCCCGACGGGGCTCGGCCGGCTTGACCACAACCTCTCGGCTGATAAGAACCGCGCATGGAGACCGTCTTTTCCGGGATTCAGCCCACCGGCGACCTGCATCTCGGAAATTACCTCGGTGCCGTGCGGAGCTGGGTGACCTTGCAAGACGCCGAGAGCTCCGGCGGGCCCGTCGGTGAAGGTGGCCGGGCGCCCGCGTACGAATGCTTCTACTGCATCGTGGACTACCACGCGATCACGCAACCGTACGAGGTGGCCGAGCTGCCCCGGCGTGCCCGCAGCATGGCGATCGATCTTCTGGCCTGCGGGATCGATCCGCGGCGCTCGACGCTGTTCCTGCAGTCGGCGGTGCCCGAGCACACCGAGCTCGCGTGGATCCTGGCCTCGGTCACCCCGTACGGCGAGCTGACCCGGATGACCCAGTTCAAGGACAAGGCCGAGCACCACCCCGACAACATCAACGCCGGGATCTTCACCTACCCGATCCTGCAGGCAGCCGACATCCTGCTCTACGGGGCGACCCGGGTGCCGGTGGGCGAGGACCAGCGGCAGCACCTCGAGCTCGCGCGCGAGATCGTCCGGCGGTTCAACGCGCGCTTCGGCGAGACGTTCGTCGAGCCGCAGCCGTTGCTGTCGACCACCCCCAAGATCCTGGGCCTCGACGGCCAGGCCAAGATGTCGAAGAGCCTCGGCAACACCATCTCGCTGCGCGAGGCGGGCCCGCGGATCTGGGAGAAGCTGCGCACCGCCGCCACCGATCCGGCGCGGGCGCGGCGCACCGATCCCGGCAACCCGCTCGTGTGCAACGTGTACACGCTGCACCGGTTCTTCTCCACCGAGGAGCGGCAGGCGGAGGTGCGGACCGGCTGCACGACCGCGGGCATCGGGTGCATCGACTGCAAGAAGTGGCTCTTCGCCGGCCTCGAGCAGGATCTGGCGGCGATCCGCGGGCGGGCCGAGGCGCTCGAGCGAGATCCGGCCGAGATCGATCGCATCCTGGCCGAGGGCGCGGCGCGGGCGCGGGCGAGGGCGCGCGCCACCATCGCGACGGTGCGGGCCCGCCTCGGCCTGCCCGCCTCGGCCCCCTCGTCGTGAGCCTGCGGCGGCTCTTGCCGTCGCTGGTCGCCGCGGTCGTCGCCAGCGCCGCGAGCCACGGCTGCGGGGGCGGGGAGCCGGGGGCGTCGCCCGAGGCGGCGGTCCGGCAGCTGATCGCGGCGGCGCGCGCGGGCGACCGGGTGGCGGTGTACAACCGGCTCGGGCCGCGAACGCGCGGGCGCATCGACGAGATCCTGGCCTCCTCGCGCAAGTCGGGTGGCACGCGGCTGCTTCAACCAGAGGATCTGGTCACGGTCGGGTGGGTGCCGCCCGCCTGGGAGGCCTCGAGCATCCGCGAGCTCCGTCGCCAGAACGACAGCCTCGATGCGGCCGAGGTCGAGGTGGCCTCGGCGGCCGGCGATCGTCAGACGGTGGTCACGGTGCGCGAGGGGCGCCGCTGGATGGTGGAGCTCCCCCTGCGCTGAGGGCCCGCTCAGGGGATGACGGGGGCGGCCGGCCACCAGGTCTTCCCGGTGCACGGGTCGCTCTCTGGTGGCGCCCCGATGTTCATGGTGCCGGTCAGGGTCGCGGTCGACGCCACCGCGAGCACCGGGCCTCCCTTCTTTCCGGTCGACGGCTCGACGTAGACGTTCGCGAAGGTCACCGTGGCCTTGTGCGCCGAGTCTCCCTCGACCGAGACGGTGGTCGCGATGGGGTGCTGGGGTCCGTTGACGTTCACCTGGTGGAAGTTCTTCACGGTGATGTCCTCGAAGGCTGGCAAGACGCCCTCGGGATGCACCAGGGGGTTGGCGTCGTAGCTGGCCGTGATGTAGATGGGATACGCCTCGTCGCGGGTGCAGATGTCCTCGAAGAGCACGTGCTTGACGAAGCCACCGTTGCCTTCGTACGACTTGACGCGCAGGCCATTCAGATCGCTCGAGCCGGTGTTCGGGTCGACCGGAACGTCCCCGTCGATGGTCATGTCGTAGACGTGGACGTTGGTGATGCCCTTGATGGTGGCGCTGCCGAGCGACATCCCGTGTCCCGTTCCCAGGTGATTGTGGGCGATCACGATGTTGTTGGCGCCGCCCTCCGCGTTGCCCTTGATGGCCACCATGTCGTCTCCGGTCGAGATCCGGTTGCCCACGATGTACCCGTTCTGGGTGATTCCCTGCGCGGCGCCAGGATCGATTCCATCGGTGTTTCGCGCGATGTAGTTGGTCAGGGGCTGCCCGCCGCTGCTGGTCGCGTTGCTGGGCGTGAGGAGGTTGATCCCCCAGACCACGAACTTGTCGCTGTTGAGCTGGATGTGGAAGAACGGCGAGTTGTAGAGGTTGAGGCCGAAGAGGACGAAGTTCGAGGCGTTGGAGACGGCGATGAGCGCCGGGTTCGGGGCCGAGCCCGGGCCCGAGCCGGTCGCGCGCTTGTCGTGGCGCTGGAAATCCGAGACGTTCCACCAGGAGAAGGTGCCATCGGGGACCGTGGGATTGTCCACCGTGTCGATGTCCACGGTCGGGGGGGAGACGCCGATCAACGGCTCCCCGCCCTGACCATCGATGGTGCCCTTGCCCATGACGGCGACGTGGTCACCCGTCGCCATGATCACTCCGCCACAGTCGTACTGGGCGTCGCTCGGAACGCTGGTGTCGGTCACCGCGCCGGTCGGATCGATGACCACGCAGCTCGCCCCGAAGGACTTTGGGTTGCGCGAGGCGAAGACGGTGACACCCTGGTCGATGACCAGGGTCTGACCAGAGGTCAGCTCGAGGCGGCCGATGAGGAAGGCGTTCGCCCCGCCGGCACCGACGGTGAGCTCGACGCACGACTTGCTCGCGAAGCCGGCGGTGATCCGGGCGTTGTCGAGCGTCTCGGTGGCGGCCTCGGGGACCAGGGTGTTCTTCGAGCCCGCCGACTTGTCGTTGGGAGCCGTGGCGACCGTGCGGGGCGCCGGGACCTTGGTACAGCCGGTCGGGATCACGGGCTCGGGTGGCAAGCAGGTCCTGTCGGCGAGGTTGGAGGGATCGCAATTGCCGATCACGCTCGGGCCGGTGCCGATGGCCCCGCCCGTCCCCTTCGAGCCTCCGACGCCAGTCCCCGTGCCCGTGGTCGACGCGCCAGTCATTGATCCTGGAGCGGATCCTGGAGTGGCTCCCGGACCGCCTCCCGGACCTCCGCGGCTGCTCGCCCCTCCCGTGCTCGCCACGCTGCCGGTCGTGCTCCCCGAGCTCGGCGCGCCCGAGCCGCCGGTGCTGGCGGCTGCAGCGCTGGTCGATGAGCCTGCCGTCCCTGGAGCCCCGACCGAGCCTGCCGAGGCGGGGCCGCTGGAGATGGAGCCCACACACGCGGTGATGGAAAGAAGCGCGAGGCCTCCGAGAATTCCGAGGCGCGAAGGACCCTTCGATGACCCGACGACCACGGATGAAGCTGGCTTGGAGATCACGCGACTGAGGTGTCCGCCGCCCCCGACGAAGGTTCAACGTCGACGCTGAACCTCGCTCGAACCTCGAAGGCGGCGAGTCATCTACATGTCATCCATGTCTCATCCATGATTGGCCCGATGATCGCGTCATGGGTCGTCTCGAACGAGAAGGCGGCGAGTCCTCGGTGGTGGAAAGCCGCGAAGTCTCGACGTAGCGTGCCGGACATGTACCTCCCAACCGCGTTTGCCCTCGAGGATCCCGTCGAGATCGAGGCCTTCATGCGTCGCCACGACTTCGCGACCATGGTGGGCCCGGCCGGCGCCCGGGCTTCCGGGAGCATCGGGGGCGATCCCGAGCCCGATGGTGGGCGACGGCCTGCCATGGCGGCCTCCCACCTGCCGCTCCATCTGCGGAGCACGTCGGACGGCTGGGTTCTCGAGGGGCACCTCGCCCGCGCCAACCCGCACTGGCAGGCCATGGACGGCACCGAGGAGTTCCTGGTGGTGTTCTCGGGGCCGCACGGCTACGTGTCGCCGACCTGGTATGGCACCCGGCCTGCGGTCCCGACCTGGAACTATGCGGTGATCCACGCCCACGGAAAGCCGCGCGTCCGCCCGGACGACGCGGACTTCTGCCGGCGCGTGCTCGGGGAGCTGGTCCGACGCTACGAGGCGGGCCCGGGCGGCTGGCGGCTCGAGGACCAGCCGGACGGTTTCATCGACAAGCTGCTGCCCGCCATCGTCGGCTTCGAGATGTCGGTGGAGCGGGTCGAGGCCAAGTTCAAGCTCGGGCAGAATCGCAGCGCCGAGGATCGCGCCGCCACCGTCGCTGGCCTCGAGCGGGTGGCCTCCCCCGAGGCGGCCGCCCTCGCCGACCTCATGCGTCGCCTCGCCGGTTGATTCGACCGCCTTGCGGTCAGGTCCCGTCACGGTGCGGAAGGGGTGTCACTCGATGGTCGCGCACCGACGGTCGCCGGGGCGGCGATGCCCGAGGATCCCGGCGGCGTCCGGTGCAGGCGCACCACCTCGGCGGTCGCGACCGCCTGGCGGACGGCGGCCGCGAGATCCACCGACGCCTCCGCGCGCTCGGCATCGACCACCCGGGCCGCCGTCGCCGGGTGGCTCGGCACGAAGAGCGAGCAGCAGTCGTCGAAGGGGAGCTCGGAGGTCTCGAGCGTGCCGATCCGGCGGGCGAGTGCGGTGGTCTCGACCTTGTCGTAGGTGGCGAGCGGACGCAGCACCAGGCGGCGGGCGGCGTCCTCGATCACGGTCATGTTCTGGATGGTCTGGCTCGCCACCTGGCCGAGGTTTTCACCGGTGACGAGGGCGTCCGACCGTTGCGCGTCGGCGACGGCGTCGGCGATGCGCATCATCATGCGGCGGTAGAGCACCACCGCCAGCTCGGCGGCGCCCGTGGCCCGCAGGCGCTGCTGGATGTCGGTGAAGTGGACGACGGTGACGGTCTCGAGCGCCTGCCAGCGCGCCAGGATCTGCGCCAGGGTCAGCACCTTGTCGCGCGACTTCTCTCCGATGTAGGGCGGCGAGTGGAAGTAGACGGCGTCGAGCGCCAGGCCGCGCTTGGCCGCCAGCCACCCCGCCACCGGCGAATCGATCCCGCCCGACAGCAAGAGCAGCGCGCGCCCCGACACGCCGACCGGCAACCCTCCAGGCGCCTCCAGGGTCTCGGCGTAGACGAAGGCACGGGTGGCGGCGACCTCGACCCCGACCGCGATCTCGGGGCGGCGCACGTCCACCGTCAGCCCGGCCTCCGACATCACCCGGGCCCCGACCAGGCGCGCGATCTCGGGGGACGGGTGGGGGAAGGTCTTGGCGGTGCGGCGGGCCTCGATCTTGAAACGGGTCGCCCCGGTGCGGGCCGCCTCCGCGCGGGCCAGCGCGACGGCGGTGTCGCCCATGGCGTCGAGCGCCGCGGCGGTGACGGTCGCGACCGACACCGACACCAGCCCGAACACCCGCGCCAATCGAGCCGCCGCGTCGTCGGCGGTGGCCGCGTCGGGCACGTGCACCAGCACGCGCCCGTGCACCGCCTCGAGGCGCGCCCCCGTCACCCCCACGAGCGCGAGGGACATGTTGCGGTGCAGGACCTCCTCGAAGCGCCGGCGGTTACCGCTCTTCAGGAACAACTCGCCGAAGCGACACAGGATGACACGGCTCATGCGGGCGCGGCAGTTTAGTGCTCCTCCCGCGAAATAGCGACAACGCCGCGCCTCCGCGTCTACCGCCGCGCGCGCCTCGGCCGCGCGCGCTCGAGCTCGGCGATGGCCGCCTCGAGGGCGACCACGGCGGCGTCGAGCTCGGCCTCGGTGGTCTCGCGGGACAGCGAGAAGCGCAGCACGGCCACGCGCGGGTCGAGGCCGATCGCCTCGAGGACGTGGCTCGGTCCGCGCAGGCGCGAGGCGCATGCGGCGCCCGCCGACGCCATCACCCCCCGCGCCTCGAGCGCGTGCAACAGCGGCTCGGCTGGCAGCCCCGGCACGAAGACCGAGCTGATGTGCGGCGCCCGCGGCGGCGCCCCCTCCGGATCGCCGATGGGGACGGTCGGTCGCAGCGCGGGGATGGCCGCCAGCGCCGTCCGCTCGAAGCGATCGCGCAGCGCCGCGAGGCGTGCCTGCTCCCCCCGCGCCAGCGCCGTGATCGCCAGGCTCGCGGCGCAGGCCAGGCCCACCGCCGCCGGCACGTTTTCCGTCCCCGAGCGCAGTCCCCCCTCCTGCCCACCACCGTCCCACAGCGGCGCGAGGCCAGCGCGCGCCCGGGTCCGGACCGGGACCGACATCCACAGGGCTCCCACGCCCCTCGGCCCGTGGATCTTGTGGCCCGACACGGCGAGCGAATCCGCGCCGAGCCCGCCCACCCGGAACCCGAGGTTCCCGAACGACTGAACCGCGTCGACGTGCAGGTGGGGCCTGCGCGCCCCGGTCCGCGCCGCGTGCGCCTGCAGGGCATCGGCGATCTCGGCGATCGGTTGCACCGTCCCGAGCTCGTTGTTGACGTGCATCACCGCCACCAGCATCGTGTCGGGACGCAGGGCCTCGACGACGTGCCGAGGCTCGACCACCCCGCTCGGTCCCACCCGTACCACCGTGACCTCGCAGGCCGCATCTCCCCCGATGCTCGCCAGCCGCTCAACGTTGCGCAGCACCGACGGGTGCTCGATGGCCGACACCACCACGTGCCGAGCCCGTTGCCGCGCCGGGGCCGCCCCTCCTCCGCCTCCCCACCGTCCGCCCCCCGCCGCCCCCTGCCCCCCGGCGCTGCCAAGCAGGATCCCGAGCGCGTTGGATTCGGTCCCGCCGCTCGTGAACACGATCTCCCGCGCGCGTCCCTCTGCCCCCGTCAGCGCCCGCGCCAGCTCCTCGCGCGCCGCCTCCAGCCGCCGCGTCGCCGCCGCGCCCGCTCCGTGGACCGACGACGGGTTCCCGTACAGCGTCGCCGCCACCTCGTTGGCCGCGCTCAGCACCGCCTCGACGGGACGCGTCGAGGCGGCATTATCCAGATAGATGGTCACCATGGCTGACAGCGATGAAACAATCTACCCTACCGGGTCCGTCCGGGGTTTGTTTGGGAGGCTTCCGACTGTCGTTTCATGAGTCATATCAAGCATATCGAGATCAGGTCGCCGCCGCGCTCCGGAGCCGTTCGGCTGGCCGCGACCCGGGTTTTGGGTTAAATCCAAGGGGTGAACGAGATCGGCGCCCGCGCCAAGAAGATTCTCCACGCGGTCGTGTCCGAGTATCTGGCCACGGGGGAGGCCGTGGGATCACACACGCTGACCCGCCGCTACGGTCTCGACGTGTCGGCGGCGACGGTGCGAAATGTCATGGGTGACCTCGAACATATGGGCCTGCTCCGACACACGCACACCTCGGCCGGGCGCATCCCCACCGACCGCGGCCTGCGCTACTACGTCGACACCCTGCTGCGGGTCCGCAGCCTGTCGCTCGGCGAGCAGGACGAGATACGCGAGCGCCTGTCGGGCGGCGGCGAGGGCCCCGAGTTGATGCAGCGAACCACCCGGGTGCTGCGCGAGCTCAGCCACCTGGCGGTGGTCGTCCAGACCCCGCGCCCCAAGTCGGAGATCATCGAGCACATCGAGTTCTTGCGCCTGCGCGAGGGGCAGGTGCTGGCGGTGATCGCCACGACCACCGGTCACATCCAGAACAAGCTGGTGGCCATGGACTTCACGGTGCCGCCCGACGAGTGGGAGCGCATCCACAACATCCTCAATGCCATCGTGGGGGGCGTCACGCTCGAGAAGTTGCAGGCGCGACTGGCCCAGGAGATCGCCAGCGATCGGGCCAAGCACGATCAGCTGGTGGCCAAGGCCCTGCAACTGGCCGCCGCCGCGCTGCCCGCCGAGGGCTCGCGCGACAGCGCCTCGGACGTGCTCATCGACGGGCAGTCGAACCTGCTGTCCGACACCACCGACATGGAGCAGGCCCGGACCCTGCTGCGCACGCTGGAAGAGAAGGATCTGGTCGTCCGCCTGCTCGATCGGACGTTGAATGCGCCCGGGATCTGCGTTTTCATCGGGGCGGAGGCCAACCTGGCGGATCTCACGGACATATCGGTGGTGGCGCGACCTTACGGGGGCGAGGACCGCCCCCTCGGGACCATCGGGGTGATCGGTCCCTCGCGCATGAACTATTCCCGGGTGATCTCGCTGGTGGACTTCACGGCCGAGATGATCGGCGAGTCCCTGGCGAAGTCGTAGACACGTGCATACACAGAGACGCGATCAGGAAAGGAACTGCGGCAGTGAGCAACGACGAAACTGGACGTGAGGGAGCGGAGGACAAGACCCGCTCGGACAATGGCGGTAAAATCGGGGCGTCGGGTGGTGCCTCCGAGGAGGGCGGCTTGGAATCGAAACTGTTGACGTTGACGGCGGAGCGCGACGAGCTCAAGGACCGCATGTTGCGGATCGCCGCGGACTTCGAGAACTGGAAGAAGCGCGCCCGCAAGGAGCAGGACGACGCGGAGAACAAGGTGCGGGAGTCGGTCTTGAAGGATGTCCTCGACGTGATGGACAACCTCGAGCGGGCGGTCAGCGCCTACGGCGACGGCAGCACCACACCCCCGGCCGGTGGGGTCGACGGACCGGCCATCCTCAAGGGCGTGACCCTGGTCTTGCGGTTGTTTCAGACCAAGCTCGACCGCTACGGCATCAAGCCCATCGTCGCCGCCGGACAGCCGTTCGATCCGCGGCTGCACGAGGCCATCTCGCGGGTCGAGCGCAGCGACGTCCCGCCGGGGACGGTCGCGGTGGAGCTGCAGCGGGGCTACCGGATCGGGGATCGGTTGTTGCGTCCATCGATGGTCAGCGTGGCGACCTTGCCGGCCGAGCGGCCGGTCGCGGAGGGCGGCAACGCTTGAATCTCCGCCTCGGGATTGACTTCGGGACCAGCCACGCGTGTGCGGCCGTGGAGGTCGACGGGCAGGTGCGGCTGGTGGTGCACGCGGGTGGGGCGACCACCATCCCCTCGGTCGTGGCGTTCCCGCCGCCGACCGTGGGTGGCGGGTTGCCGCTGGTGGGAGACGCGGCCCTGGCGTTCGCGTCCCGATCGCCCGAACGGGTCGTGACGGCGGTCAAGCGCCTGCTCGGCCGCAAGTTCGACACGCCGGAGGTCAAGCACCAGCGTCAGGAGGTCCCGTACGAGCTGGTGGCGGCCCGCAACGGTGACGTGCGCGTGCGGGTGGGGCGCCGCCACCACCCGCCGCCCGACGTCGCGGCGTACGTGCTCGGCGCGCTCAAGCGGGCCGCCGAGGTCGCGGTGGGTGACACCGTCACCGAGACGGTGATCGCCGTGCCCTCGGACTTCGACGACCTGCAGCGGCAGGCCATGTGCGACGCGGCCCGCATCGCGGGGCTCGACGTGCGGGGTCTCCTCACCGAGCCGTCGGCGGCGGTGTTCGCCTCCGGGCTGTTCCCGGCCGCGCGCGGCGAGGAGCGCAAGGTGATCGTCTACGATCTCGGGGGCGGATCCTTCGACGTGGCCGCCCTGGTGGTCCGCGACGACGAGATCGAGGTCGTGGCCAACGGCGGCGACGGCTTCCTCGGGGGCGAGGACTTCGACCAGAACCTGCTCATCTACGTGTGCGACGAGCTGGTGCGGCTCGGGGTGGCGGATCCCCGCAACGATCGCGCCCTGATGGCCCGCCTGCGGATCGAGTGCGAGGCCGTCAAGCGCCGCCTGTCCACGGAGGATCGGGTCGAGCTCCGGCTGCCCGAGCGACCGGGGGGTGTGCGGCTGCCGGTCATTCCCATCGAGCGCGAGCGGCTCGAGAGCGTGACGCAGGTGCTGGTCGACCAGACCTTGTGGCCCTGTGAAGGGGTGCTGCGCGACGCGGGTTGGTCGAGCGACGATCTGGACGCCGTGCTGCTGGTGGGCGGTCAGACGCGCGCGCCGCGGGTGCGGGCGCAGGTGGCGGACTTCTTCGGGCGGCCACCGCTCGTCACCGACGCGCCGGAAGTCCTGGTGGCGATGGGCGCGGCCCGGCAGGCGCTGGCGCTGTCCACGGTCGCGGCGGCGGTGGGGCGCGGACGGGGGCGGGTCCGCAACCCGGTCATCGAGACCACCTGCCAGTCCATCGGGGTCGAGACGGCGGGGGGGGTGTACACCCGCCTCATTCCGCGGGGCACCCGGCTGCCCGCGCAGAAGACCCAGGTGGTGTCGACCTCGATGGATGGCCAGACCCAGATTGTCCTGCACCTGTTGCAGGGCGAGCGGGAGATGGCGATTGACAACGTCAGCATCGCGAACGTGCAGATCGGGCCGCTGCCGGCGCGGGCGCGGGGGGTGGTGCAGATCGAGGTGGAGATCGTCACCAGCGGCAAGGGCTTGCCGGAGATCACCGCCAAGGATGCCACCACCGAGGAGGTCAAGCCGGCCAGGCTGCGACCGAGCGGGGGGCTCTCGGAGTCGGAGCTGACGGCCCTGACCGTGCTGCACGCCGGGGGGGCGAGCCCGACGGCGGCGGCGGTGCTCGGCGCCGAGAACGCCCTCGCCAGCGTCAGCGCCGGCGGCGTCGACGACGGCGTCGGCACCGGCGAAGGCGGCCTCGGCCTCCACCCCGCCCCCGGCCAGCAGAGCTCGGCCGACGGAGTCGAGGGCCACGGGGAGGCGGCGGCGGCCGGCCTGGTCGACGGAGAGGGCTACCGGACCCCGCAGACCGACGGCAGGGTCCTGGGGAGATAGGTCGTCCTGGCGCGCGATCACTACGAAACGCTGGGCGTCTCGCGCTCGGCCACCGAGCTCGAGATCAAGGCGGCCTATCGCGCCCTGGCGTTGCGGTATCACCCCGATCGCAACGCGGGGGACAGCGCCGCCGAGGAGCGCTTCAAGGATCTGTCGATGGCCTACGCGGTGCTGTCGGATCCCGACCAGCGGGCCCACTACGACCGCTTCGGTTTCCTCGGGGACGCCAGCCCCTTCGCGGCCGCCAACGTCGCCAACGCCACGGACTTCTTCGACGCGATGTTCGGGGATCTGCTGGGGCTCGGGCGCAAGAAGAGCGCGGCGGGGAGGGACCTGCGCTACACGCTGGAGATCGACTTCGAGGATGCGATGCTCGGGTGTCGGAAGACCATCGCGTTCGAGCGGGCGGAGGACTGTCCCGACTGTCGCGGCAGCGGCGCCAAGGGCGGGGCGGCCGGGCTCATGAAGTGTACCCAGTGCGGCGGACAGGGCTTCCTGCGGCAAAAAACCGGGCTGCTCGGCGGCAAGCGCGAGTGCGCAGGGTGCGGCGGCTTCGGGGAGCTGCCGCGCATCGCGTGCGCGACCTGTGGCGGCGCGGGGCTGGTGGACCGGCGCCGCGAGTTCGACGTCAAGATCCCGCCAGCCACCGCCAGCGGGTCGGCGCAGCGCCTGGCCGGGCAGGGCTCGCCCGGACGGCGGGGCGGCGTCGCGGGGGACCTGCACGTGGTGGTCCGGGTCAAGGGCCACCCGTTTTACGCCCGCGAAGGAGACGTGCTGCAGGTGGAGCTGCCGGTGTCGGTCAGCGAAGCCGCTCTCGGCGCCGAGGTGGACGTGCCGGTGCTCGACGGGACCGTGCGCATGAAGGTGCCGAGGGGCACCCAGTCGGGCTCGGTGTTCCGCATCCGCGGCAAGGGCATCCCGCACGCCAACGGCACGCGCGGGGACTGCCACGTGCGCGTGACGGTCGAGATCCCGACCGAGGTCGGCGCCGAGACCCGGGCCCTGTTCGAGGCCCTCGAGGAGGCGCCAGACCATGGCCCGGCCCTGCCGCGGCGGACCATCTTCCGGGGTGGGGTGGTGCCGGCGGCCATGGCCAGAGGCGGCGAGTCCGGCGCGCCCGACGCGGCAGCTCCGGCCGCCGCGGCCGCTGACGGGAGTGACGGAGACGGCGGCGAGGTCAGGACCGTCGCCGCGGGCCCCGATCCGCGCGGCGGCGGTCCCGGGGAGGGGCACGCCCGGCGCGGCGGCCGCGAGCATGGCTGACCCGCGCCACCTGCGCCGTCCGCCGCCACCGCCCGAGGCGTGGACCCCGCGGCGGGCGGGCCTGCCGGGCGACGAGGGCGGTCGGTCCCCCGAGTCGGCGTCGTTCGCGCGACGGGCGATCCGTCCGGCGGCGCTGCTGCTCTTGACCTTCATCACGACCACCGCGTCGGGGGCGATCCGTCAGCATCCCGGGGTGGACTTTCCGCTGTGGCAGATCGCCTTCCCGGTGGACGCGATTCGGCCCATCTCCGACGGCCTGTCGTACTCGGTCCCGCTGCTGCTCATCCTCCTCTGCCACGAGCTCGGGCACTACTTCATGGCGCGTCGGCACGGCGTGCACGCCTCGTTGCCCCACTTCATTCCGCTGCCGCCGGTGCTGGGGCTCGGGACCATGGGCGCGGTGATCGGAATGCGGAAGGTGACCGCCGACCGGCGCAAGCTCATCGACATCGGCGCGGCCGGGCCGCTGGCGGGGCTGCTGGTCGCCATCCCGGTGTTGATCTACGGACTGTCGCTGTCGCCGGTGATCGAGCTGCACCCGGGCGGCATGCAAGAGGGCAATTCCCTGCTGTACGCGGGGCTGAAGCTGCTCACCAAGGGGCTGTGGCTGCCGAGCGCCACCCAGGACGTGAACCTGCACCCGACCGCCTTCGCGGGCTGGACCGGGCTCCTCATCACGATGATCAACCTGCTGCCCATCGGTCAGCTGGACGGTGGCCACGTCGCCACGGCCTACTTCGGCAACGGGTACAACCGCTTCGCGCGCTGGGTCCACCGGCTCTTGCCGGTAGTGGCCCTCGGGGTCTTCGCGTGGACGATCGAGGTGGTGTGGCGCGAGACCCTCGGCACTGGCCGCTGGGACCTCGGGGCGGCGGTCGAGATCGCGGTGGGGTCGGCGTTCCCCTGGGTGCTATGGTGGGCGATGGTGGCGGCGGTCCGGCGAGCGAGCGGCTCGGCCGACCACCCCCCGGTCGACCGGCAGCCGTTGCCTCCGAGCCGGCGCGTCCTGTTCTGGCTGGTGGCCGTGGTGTTCGCCCTCCTCTTGATGCCGGCGCCGATGCGCACCAGCCTGGCCGGGGTGGAGCGCGCGGCCCCGGCGGCCAGCGTCGCGCCCGAGCCCACGGTCGGACCGGCCCCTCCGGCGGCGGTGAGCGGCACCCCACCGGCGGAGCCGGGAGCAGATTGAAGGTCCCGGCGTTCGATCTCCCGCTCGCCGACATTCGTGCCAGTCTGGGCGCGGTCCGGCGGCCACTGCGCGTGGCGATCATGCGGGCGCGCAATCCCTTCAACGTCGGGGCGATCATCCGCGTCGCCCATTCCTTCCTGGTCGAGGAGATCCTGCTCGTCGGCAGCGAGACCTACTACGAGCGGGCGGCGATGGGCATGGCCAAGTACGAGAACATCGTGAACCTCCCCGACGAGGCGGCCTTCCTCGACCGGGTGCGTGCCCTCGGCTGGAAGATGGTGGTGTTCGAGCGCGAGGTTGCGACGGCCGATCTGTGGAAGGCCGACCTACCCGATTCGTGCGTGATGGTCTTCGGCAGCGAGGCCGACGGAGTCCCGGCGTCGATCATCGCGGCCGCCGATCAGGTGGTGGCCATCCCGATGTACGGCATCAACCACTCCTTCCCCGTCACGGTCGCCGCCGGCATCGCGATGGCCGAGTGGACCCGCCGATTCTACGCCTGACGTCTCCTCAGCTCGCGAGCGTTCCGTAGGCTGCGCCGACAACGAGCTGAACGAATCGCCGACGCGTCACCCCCAACACTGCCGTCGCATCCCGCCGGCCCCCGGACGGCCTTCGTGCACGGGACACCGAACGGGACGCTGATATGGAGACGGCCTGATTTTCGCGTTTGGCGACGATGGCGTGCTGACCGTCTTCTGAGTGGCGAGACCAGCCACCGCCTCGATGCGTGACTACCGGCGGCGCAGCGGGTGAAGCGTCTCGTGCCGCCCGCACATCGCGACGAAGCGCGCGATCCGCTCGGCGCGCGTCTCGGGCTTCTTCGCGGTCTGAACCCGGTACAGGATGGCATAGCGGTTCGCGCCATCGAGCGCCTCGAAGAAGGCGCGAGCGCGATCATCACGCGCCAGCGCGGTCGCGAGATCCGCCGGCACTGCCGACGTCCGGGCCCCATCGTAGGCGCGCTCCCAGCGGCCGTCGCGACGGGCGCGCTCGACCTCCG
>Ga0265329_10000079_pt1 | contig 44308 bp, 35 predicted proteins | sample 41627metaG_FD_202091 | JGI IMG/M metagenome (GOLD analysis project Ga0265329, IMG submission 202091) | Rhizosphere microbial communities from Carex aquatilis grown in University of Washington, Seatle, WA, United States - 4-16-27 metaG | ecosystem: Host-associated > Plants > Roots > Rhizosphere...
CGAAGTGCTGGCCTTCTGCCGCGTTCAGGGGTGCTCACAGACATCTACGGTGGCTTCGATATCGGCGCCCGGATCCAGCAGCATTTCGGCGATTTGCACGAGGTTCGCGGGCGTGCGCCGCCGATACCTCTCGACGCCGCTCGCGGAGGTGTAGATCAACAGCGTGGCGCCGTGCTCGCGGTCTGACTTCGCACAGGCGAGGCCCGCGTTGACGGCGAGAAACCGACGCAGCGCCGCCTCATCACCCGCCACCACGGCGTCGGCTGCCGATTCGAACGCGTCGCTGCCACGCATGAGCCGATCGAGCTGTTCCACGAAGCGCTCCCAGGTGACGAACCCGTGCGATTGCGCAATCACGAATTGCGCCTCGGTGAGCCCGCATCCCCGCGCCAGCTGCCGCCCGGCAAAGTCCTCGGACTTGCGGGCAAGCGGATCTGGGTCAGTGCCCATGGCAGGCCAGAGGGATCCGATCCAGCGGTCACGAACGCGGTGAGTGCCGGAGTCGGCCAAAGGCCAGGCCTTCACCAGGTTCGTGGCCGGCTTCCGGTACTGCTCGACGCTCGGCCACGGGCGGCAGAGGGGGGGCGTCCTGCGGATTAGGAAACCTCCTTTCATGCGCGCCTGGATGTCCGCCTGGTCGAGGCGACTGCCCTTCGACCGCTTTTTGTTAAAGCGAACTCTCCGGTACCCGGATAATAACCCGCCGCGGCGCCGGGTTTTACCGGCATCAGGATCAGCCAGAGGCTTGCAAGTACCTGGAATCGCTTAAGGCCTCGGTACGTTCCGCGAAAAATTGGGCGACAAAAGGCCCAAATATCTACCTAACTAGTTGAAATCATTGTGGAGGCGCCGGGAGTCGAACCCTTGGAATCCAGATCGGAAATCCTGTGGCATCACAAGGACTTGCGTCCGAACGCTGGGAATTTCAAAGGGTTACGCTTCGGCGCCTCACGCCGTTTAAGTCCGCTTGAATCCGACCAAAACCACTCCGTCTGACAACAGGCTGACAACAGCTTGGATCCCAACCAGGTCGTTGCGGACGCGGATCTCGAACGATCGGGGGGACCTCGATACCTGACATGGTGTCCGACGTGTGCTCGAGGGCCAAATGGCCTCCTGGAAGGCAGTACGCACATCGAGTATGATTGCATACTAACTATCGGAGGAAGATCCGTGTCAAAGCACACCAGCGTCACCCTCGGCGATCATTTCCAGCAGTTCGTCGATACCCGCGTGGAAAACGGACGGTACGGCTCCGCCAGTGAGGTGATCCGTACCGCACTGCGCATCATGGAGCGCGAAGAACGGGAGGAGGAAGCCAAGATGGAGGCCCTCCGTGCCTCCATCGAGAAGGGGATCAAGAGTGGCAGGGCGGACTACAGCCTCGACAAGCTCAACGCGCAGCTCGACGGCGAGCGGCGCTGACGCGTGGCCGCGTTCCACCTCCAGCGGGAAGCCGAAGCCGACCTGGTCGAGATTGGCCGGTATACCGAGGAGCGGTGGGGGCGTGAACAACGGGTGAGATACCTCACCGCGCTCGACCAACGCTTTTTTGCCGTGGCAGACAACCCGGCCCTCGGCAAGGCATGCGACGAGCTCTATCCTGGCCTCCGGCGCATCCCAGAAGGCAGCCATGTCGTGTACTTCCGAGAGGTCGGAGGAGAAGTCGAGATCGTGCGCGTACTTCACGAGCGAATGCTCCCCGAACGCCATTTGAGGTTCTAGCGGAGCAACGGCGTGCGGGCGACGCGTCCCGAGCCCGCGTACCGCGAACGACAGGTTCCACCCTGGACGCGATGCACGGGGCCGCCCTTACGTTCCACCTGCCCGTCGGCGAGGCGAGCACCAATCGGAGCTGGCTCCGGGGTGCCTCCATGCTCAAGCAGCGTCGATGTCACCGTCGTCGTCATCGCCAGTTCCGCAAGTGGCTTCTTCCTGCCGTGGGAGGCTTTCGGCAGGCTCTGGGACTCCGCAAACTTCTCTGATGTTGCTAAGAATAGACTTCTCGCGCGCGGCGCGGAATGCGGAGTACCTTACGGCCGCGTTTTCAATGTCACCCTCCTTAGCTGCGGCCATCTGATCAAGAGCGATCCTGCCAATGTAGTGCGGGTCAAGCAACACTTCGGAGGTGCCCTTCGGAAAGATGCCATCGTCGGCGAGATAGTCAGCAGGCGCCTTGTCCTTGATCTTTCCGTTGGTCTCGTTCGAAATCAGCGTTCGGTTCACGATGCTGTTTACCTCGACCCGGGTCTCGATCTTGTGTCGATTGAGGTATGCCTTGGGGAAAATGTGGTGGTCTTGAAGTTGCTGGAGCTGAATGTGTTCGCCGCGTCTCCAATCGCGCGCACCCCGAATCGCCAAAAGGCAGAAGACTCCACAGTAGATCGTGCTGGCATGACTGGCCGCATGTCTAACGCTGAACCCGGGTGAACCAATTCGCGCCCGCGCTTCCACAAAGACTCCTGGTTCAATTTGATCTCCCGCCCAGCGCCTCAGCATTTCGACATAGTCCTTCCGGGACTTGCTCTCTACGGCACTGGAGTAACGTTCCAAGAAAACGTTGCACCAGTACCACCGTCTCAGATCGGCACGGGCGTCGTCGCCAAGCTTTCGGAGTTCGATTTCGTCGCGTAGCGCTGCCAAAATGGGAAGGATGCCAAAGCCGGGCGTCCACTTCCGATCGAATACGCCAAATCCATCGACGCCGACGAACTCCATAAGGCGAAGGGCTCGGTCGATGGCAGCGGCGGCGCGATGCCAGTCCTTTTCGAACCCCATCGGCTTCAGCTCGATCAGGACGCGAGGTCTCACCTCTTGATCGCGGAGCAGAGCGATCGTCCTGAGGACCAACACCCCAAATTTGTCCTTCTCTGCTTTCCCTCCAGACCAAGCGCGTAACCGCTCGTGCTTGGCACAGGCTTCGTTCCAAAGCGCATGGAGGTTGATGCCCGACCGATAAAGGCGCGCAGTGAGCAGATCGTAGACGGACAGGTCCACGCCCGTCGAGTTGAGCTTTTCAAATATCGCACAGACCTGGCCGAGCATCGCCTTGTCCGTGCCGTCGACACGGGGCAGTTCGACCACTGGAACCTCGAACGCGTGAAAACCGTGAATACTGTCCTTCCACGCGGATCGCCACATGTTTCGGTATGTCTCAACGTGGTCCTTCTGGTTATCGCGTACCCAGTCCTCGAAACCGTCAAGCCATTTGTCGAACCTTTCCCAAGTCAGCAGTTCGGTACAGGGAACGACCCGTCGCTGGTACTGGACCTCGCGACGGTCAAGGCCATCAAGTTCACTCGCTGTCCGGTCGAAAACGATCTCGTCGTCATCGGGCGACTCGCGGAGTTTCTCGAGGTCCACGAAGAAGAGGCGGGGACGAGAACTGTCTTTCAGTCCCAACAGAGGCGCAGTCAGCGCATAAACCAACGAGGTGAGGCGCTGCTGCCCGTCAAGCACCAGCAACTCTGGAACGAGAGTCGTTACCTTCGGGACCGCTCCCTTAACTGCGACAGGGGAAAACGGCGGATTGGTCGGATCGCACCGAAGGAGGAGCAGGGATCCGACGTAGTAGCGCCGCAGAATCGACCGAAGAAGATCCGCCACTTGGTCTCGGGGCCATACGAAGTCTCTTTGAAAGTTCGGGAGACAAAGCCGGCCCTCGTAGGCTTGCTCGACGAGCCTGACTATGGCCCGTTTGTCTGGAATCAGCTCCATGTAGATCTCCTTTGTCCGGTCAGGCCACGATCTCGAGAACTACAACCATCTCGAGAAATCCCGGGATCACCCGATCAGGGTGGTCGGTTCCTGGCGCGAGTCGCATCAAGGTCGTGATCGGTACGTCATCGCGCGGGACCGCCAGCCACTCATCGTCTTGAACAAGGCGCGAAGCCTCAGGCGTCGACGATGACGTCGTCGGGCAGGGTGGTCCAGGGAACATCGACAGCCAGGCAGATCCGCCGCCAGGTCGTGGCGCCGACAAAACACGCGGCGATTTGCCGACGCTCTTCCTCGGTCCTGTGGGGTAGGCTGGCGCGGAGAACCGCGTCGGACGTCGTCGCCGCGCAAGCGTCGCGCCAAATTGGAGGCACTTCATACACGTCCGCACCAGAGCCACCTTCGACGATGAAAAAACCGCAAACACGCTTTGAACCGCGCCGTTCCCAGGCGGCGTCGAGGTGGCGCAACATTTGATGTCGAACCGGCATCCACGTGGTGCTGGTCGTGATTCCTGCTTCGGTTCGTTTTCCCTCGCCCACGACGACCAAGTCGTTGGTTTCGAGATAGAGGTCGGGGTAGGTCTCACCCTCCAAGATGTGCCAACCGCGCGACATCTGTGGATGGCGTTCCAGAAGGGCGACAGCCTCTCGCCTCATGGCACCGTCGCCATTGATTAGCGCTTCGCGACGGCGACTCACCTCGGGAGTGCAGCCCCTCAACGCCTCTCGCCGAAGAAGCTCCGGATGCTCGACCAGCATCCGTAGGAGTGACGTGGGTGGCCGCAGACCGATCTCGTCCCTGCCCCAGCCAAAACGGACAAGATCGCAGCCACTCGGAATGGCGGCGATCGTCGGGAATAAGTCGAGTAGCTTCCGAATCCAGCTATTTCCCGAACTGTCGCGGGCGCGGAGCTCGTCGAACAATGGTGCAGCCCGGGTCAACGTCGAGTTTCGAGTACCCATGTGTTGTCTCCCTTCGACCAAGTACCGCGTCAGTTGGCAATCCACCACGCCGTGAAAGGACGAACCTTCCCGGTCAGCAGTATGCACCTGTTAGAGACGACCGCCGTGGGAGATCAACTACCCGACGTGTAGGTCCGGCGCGAAATGGCGCGGGCCCGCGGTCGAAGAAGCGACTGCGGGTTCGCGTGGTCGACACGCCTACACGTCGCTGCGGACCTCGGCCGTTTCGAAATTCGCTGACTGTCCGTGCCTAGCTACCTCTTCACCTCCGACGCCGTCGCCATGATCCACGAGGCCGCCACCGGCGGCATGCGCGACATCGACCGTCTCGCGAGATCGCCGGGCGCGGCTAGATCGCGGTGACCAAGAACAGCGAGATCCGTCGCAATCCGGTCGAGGTCGAAGCGTTGCACCGGGCGAAGGCCCGCCATGTGTTCCTTGCCGCGAGGAAGCTGACGGGTGAGAAACAGGCGGAATACAGGCGGAATGCTTGCTCGAGCACTGGCGGACCATCGACAGCGTGGTGGCTCACAAGTCGCCGCCGCTCCTGAGCCTGGTCACGCGACAGAACGTCCAATGGCTCGACGGCATGCGCTGGAGAGTCGCTGATCAGCGACAATTACTTCTGCCGGAAAAAGTAGTTGACGCTGATCAACCGGTCCTCATGTCGACCAACATCGAGACCAGCATTCTCGCCGAGCGCTTCTTCGCCGGTGAGTCGACGGCCTCCCTGGCCAAGGACTTCGGCATCCCCAAGACCGACGTCGAGGAGGCCATTCGGTTCGAGTCCCTGCCGCACGCTGCCTGAGCGCCCGTGACTGGCGGACGTTCGATGCCCTTGCCAGATCGGTCCAGCCTCCTGGCCGGATTCAGCCAAAACGAGGGACAGAGTTTACGTAAGAAATAGGTTCTCGTAAGTCGGATCGAGGAAGGCGGGAGCGCGAGCGAGCCGCCGCGTGAGGCCGCATTCACGCAACCTCGTTGGACGAAGAGCTTCGCGGCAGGCTCGACGGCTATGCAAACGTCGCTGAGCTGGGCCCTCCGGCCGGGCTCACGAGGGCCGGTGGTGACAATTGCGGCGGACTACACTAGATGGTGATGGGGCCAACCACGCCCATTTTCTTGAGCCGGTCCAGCAGCCGGCCGCTCAAGGTCCAACGACTCTGATCGGCGTCGCTGATTTGACCATTCGGACGGCTTCGCTGCGTGTTCAGCCGGCTGGCAAGACGCTCGCGGTCTTCGCGGTTCAGGCGATCGAGCATCCGTTCGGCCACCCGCAGGCTCGTATACTGCTCGAAGGCGGAGAGCGAGAGCTCGATTGAGCTCTCGACTATCCCGTAGCGGACCGGGTCGGGGTCGGCAAGCAGCAATCCGAGCGCCACGATTCTCTGGCCCTCCCGGCCCCCCACGAACCAGACGGCCGCCTCGCCGGCCGCGTTCTCGAGCCCGAAGCGCTGTTCCACCTCATCCACTAGCGCTGTCATCTGGCTCGTTCGTTTCGGTCCCGCAGCCAGCGTCCGGCGCATGGTCGCGTACGAACTTGCCCGGCTGGCGAGCTTCGCGGCGCGAGTGGTCCATTCGTTCGTCGGCACGGATCGCGCGAGCAGGTCCCGGCAGGCCCCGCTCGGATCGATGCGATCGTTGTCAGACAGCTCGGTCTCGATCGAGGAGATGGCGGCGGCCAGCTCACACTGCACGCTGGGAATGCTCTTCCAGTCGCGGGGAAGAGCATTGAGTGCAAACCAAAGTGTTCGTGTTTCCCACAGCGTCTGGACCGCCCGGCGCTCCGCCACCAGCGCGCGCACCAGCGCTTCGAGGCCGGGCGAGTTGCCAACCGCGCAGTGGCCCACCAGTCGGTGTGACTGGCGGGGGTCGGAAAGGAGTTGCTCGGCGATGGCGGGCGGGACCATCTTCGGGGCCAGGTCCTCGATCGGGTGGAGCTTCTCGTTGTAATGGTCGAGGTCACGCTGGTCGAGCGCCACGGCCGCCTGGTGGAGCAACTCCTCGGGCACCTGCAATACCGGGTCCGCGTCGACTGTCAGACGAGAGCGCAGGGCGCGCATGACTTCGGTCACGAAACGATCGGTGGTCGCGCCGGTCCAGGCATCCGGAGGGGGCACTGTCAACCACGAATCCTCATTGGGCGTGAGGACCGACGCATATGGAATCCCCGATCGGATGGCGTCCGCAGCAAGCTCCGCTTCCAGCTTCGATCCTCCGATCATTAGCGCCGCGGTGGCTCTGGCCAGCGCCCCGGCGACGGGAGAGCCGTTTCCCGGGGGCAAGACGCGCCCGTATCCCCTCAGGTCGGCCTGATCTCCGTCAGGCACGATGTGAAGCAGACGATAGATGCACGAAGAAAATCCGCGGGCCTCGAGCCCCGTCACGAAGGCCCGGGCAACGACATGAGAGACGCCCGTACGCCCGAAGGTGACCAGGGAGAAGCCGCTCACGGCCAGGGCGCCGCCCAGCGCTCGCGAGAACTCCGCGTGGTGTGGTGGAATTTCGAAGCCTTCGGTGCCGTGCACGAGGATCCAGCGTCCGTTCTCCATCCCCGCAAGGTCGGGCTCGGAGAAGACAATCGCAGCGGTTTCGACCCGCCAGCGCTCGCCCAGCAGGTTGCCAAGGACGATCTCTTTTGCCTGGCCCGCCGCGACTCGCCGTACTTGGCCATCGGCCACGGACACGGCGGTGGGCCGTGCGTCCAGTTCGACCGTGATGACGCGTGGCGAGGTGGCCGGCACTGGCACCGTCGCCCCTTCGATCGCCCCGATCAGGAGATCGTCTCCGGCGCGCGCGACCCCGAGCGCGACCTTCGGAAAATCGGGCCCCACGACCACGGCGCCGGGCGGAGGATCGCCGTCCAAGGCGATCGCGTATCCGGACTGCCTCTCGGCTTCGAACGCCAGCGACCAGGCGGCCGCGGTCCCGCGAACTACGTGCGGCAGGCGCGGCAAGGCGGTCAGGGCCCAGCCAGCAATGTCCTGCGCGCGATCGGCGTGCTGGCGGAGCGCGGTGACCGCCGAACCCAGCTTGCGCTCGATCTCCGCGGCGGTCTCACCAGTCAGCGCAAGCCACAACAGCTCCTCCTCCAGGACGAGGAGCGGAGAGCCACCGTCGTGAGCGGCCTGGACCAACGCGCGCGCGCGGGAGCGCTTGGTCGAATTCGCCAGCTCCGCGCGCAACTGGGGCAAGAGATCCGTCCGCAGCACGATCTCGTTCGCGGATCGACGCGCGACCAGATCGGAGAACCACAGGTCCGCTTCGGCCGTGGCGTCGGCCTCCAGCAGCTCGACCCGCAATGCTCGTAGCACCATCCGGTCCACGCGGGCCGCCACCGAAGCCAGCACCGCCAGGTCAGCGGCGCCCGGAGACTGGACCCGCAGACGCCCGAGCGCCGTAGCGGGGATGGCCGTGGTCACGTTTCTGATCACCTGCGACCCTTCCGGAATTGCGCGACCTCGGCCACCCGCGCAGCGCGGTCCCACCCCAGCAAGAGAGTCTGCCTCAAGGTCTGGTCAGTCTCGACGTAGCTGCCCCGCCGGCCGGGGACAATCACGATCGGATCGAAACCGGCGCTGCGGACCTGCTGGATGAACGCGTGCCAGCCAAGCCGGTGGCGGTGGTGGTGTCGCAGGTAGGCGGTGCGCCCGAGGTCGGAGACGACGACGACCGCCACGCCGGTCCGGGGTGGCGTCCAGGGGCGGGGCGTCGCGTCGCCGCCGGTCGCGATCACCTCGGGCGGGGCCTCTGTCACCGAGAGCTCTTCCAGGGCGTCGCCGACGACGGCGCGGAAGCGGTCGACGAGGCGGGTCGTGTCTTCGTGGAACGGGGCCATCCAGTTCGATCGGTCGATGAGCAGCTGGACGCCGCCCCGGATGGAGGGGATTCGTCGGCGCGGCAATTGACTCGGCAGATCCAGCCGCGCCAGCTTCTGCACCAGGCCCGGGACGTCGAACTCGCCCTCGGCGCGCAGTCGTCGCGCCACCGCGGCCAGCAAGGCCCGCTCGCGCTCTCGCTTGAAGAGAGGCGGAAGGGGCGGTTGGACTCCGCTCTTCGTGCCTCGGGCGAGCGCCGTCGACGCCAGCCAGATTGGCTGTGCCGGCACGACGGCGTCGATGGGGTGCAGGGCCACCGTCGCGTACGTCCCCGGCGGTGGTCGTGGTTCGCCCGGGTCCGGCCTGGGTGTCGCGATCGGCGACACGGGCGACCGTGGCAGCCGCCAGTCTGCTGGAGCCTGCCCCGCCGACTGGCTGTCGGTCTGGCGCGGCTCGAGGGCGAGAGCTCGCGCGAAGAGGCGTACCAGAGCAGGATCGCGCCCGGCCGCATCCCAGGCGCGCAGCAGATCGCCGACGCCGATCTCCGGTCTCACTCCGCGTCCTCGAGGGAGGCGGCGGCGTCGGGATTGCCGCTCTCCTTGTAAAGCAGGACTCGAGTCAGCCTGAGCCAGTCGTCGGAGTCCGGACCGATTCCCAGTGCGACCGCCGCCTTGAGGGCATCCAGGATCTCGGCCGTTCCGGGCCTACGGCCCATCGGACCCAGGCCGTCCGCCAGCATTTTCACCCGCGCCACGATCCCGGCCAGGACCTTCTTGTCCAGCTCCGGCTCGGCCTGGTTTCCGTCGCGGGCCGCCGCCGCCAGGTGGCGTCGAGCGATGGCCTCCAGTCGCTTGCCATCCTTGCTGGGATCGTCCAGCGTGACTGACACGCACCGCCGCAAGAAGGCCGGGGGAAGCTCCCGCTCGCCGTTGGTGGTGATGATGACCAGAACGCTGCGTCTCCGGGTGACTTCCACCGGCGACTCGGCGTCGGTGACGGTAAAGCGTCCCTCGCCCAAGGTCACCAGGAGATCGTTGGGTACGTCGGGATCGGCTTTGTCGATCTCGTCGATCAGGACGACCATGTCGCGCCCGGTGGCGTGGCCGGCGTCGGGGGAAAACGCACGCCACAAGATGCCGGGCTTGACGTAGTTACCGGGGTCGCGCGCTTTGTCCGGCAGGGCAGTGGTGTCACTCAGCCGGTGAACGGCATCGAAGGTCCACAACAGATCGGTGGCGGTGGTTCGTGAGGTGATCACCTTGTCGTCGAAGTCGCGATCCAGCGCGATCGCCACGTCGCGGGCCATCGACGACTTGCCGCAGCCCGGCTCGCCGCGCAACAGCAGCGGCCGATCGGTGGACAGCGCCGCGTTGACAGCCACGACGATGTCGTCGGTGTAGTCGTAAGGGACGTGATTGCGCTCGCCGCGTCCGGCGACGCGGGTGCGCCGCGCGAGCTGTTCGCCGCGGTCGGGGTGAAAAGGCAGCGTCGCTTCGTTCATGTTCTGCTCCTCGCTACGGCAGACGCGCGCGGGCGTCGCTATTCTGAATCTCAGCGTTCTGTTCATCCTGCTCGGTCGCGGTGGGCGCGACGGATTCCAGCGCCCACCGCGCAGGGGCGCTGGATTGGACCCGCGACATGAACACAATCAACAGGCCCGGGAAGTCCTTTTTTAGCCTCTCCACCACATCGGCGCGCGGGGGGCTGGCCACGAACGCGGTGACATTCCGACCGGCGTAGACCCGCCGCTTGACGCTGATCCTATCGGGGGCTTTGAGTGCCTTCGCGAGCTCTTGGTAGGTCGCCTCGGATACGGCGTCGGCGAACGGCTCGGCTCTCGCGTCAGCGGAGACCACCACGTGGTCCCACGCGCGCGGGCCGCGTTCTCGACTGGCGAATGCCCGCCGCAGATGATGCCGGGCCGACCAGTCGAGCTCGGTTTCGAGATGGCCTGTCGCCTTCTTCTCCATGACGTTGGCCAGTGATTCGGCAGCGCTTCCGCTGACCCAGAGGGTCTCTGCGGCCGAGATCAACGACTCGACGTAGTCCAGTTGAGGATGAAGTTCGCTGAGCTGGCGCAACACCTCGGCGACCACCAGGACACCCTGGTTGATCATGCGGCGAGCAATCTGTTGCGGCAACCGCGGCCCTTCGATGGGATTGGGAAGATTTGCAGCAAAAGCCGCAATCTGGCGCTCAGCGGCCGTGGCCCGCTGGAGTGGGGCGGTGAAGACCTCCTCCCACGGAAGCCGCGGACCGCCCGCTGCGCCAAGCGCGGCCCGGGTCGGTTTGATCCGATCAAGGGCGATGGCGCGGGCCTCGCCGGTCACGATCTGGTTGTTCTTGTACGTGACCTCGACGATCAGGCCAACCGCTTCTCCGTCGACGATGCACGGTGCTCCGGACAGTCCGCGCGCGTCGTCGTATGACCTTTCGACCAGCTCCTGGCAGAAGAGTTCGAGGTATCCCGCCGGATCGACGCGGCGGACGACGCCGTGAAAGCCGCCTCGTTGGCCCGAACGAATGTTGGCGTGACCCGCGGTGTACCAGAGGACATCCGTGGCGACGTCGTTGACCAGGCCGCGCGGCATGGGGTCGACCCCCGCAAGTCGGGCGGTGACACGGAACAGCGCCCAGTCGCCCGGGTCGGCTTCGACCAGGGTGGCGGCCACCGGCGCGGCAGCTCCGAAGCGGACGTTGATTCGATCTCGGACACCAACGACGTGCCGTGCCGTCAAGACGAGTCCGTCCTGGCTGACCAGAAAACCGGTGCCCAGCGAGGTCGTATCGGCGAGGACCTCAACGATTGCACGATCCAAAAGGGCGGGGATCATGGGATGGAGGCCGGTGCTCCCAGTCTTGCACGAAGGCCCACGACGCCCACGAAAGCGTCGCCGGTCCCCTGTACCCCTGCGCCCCACAGGAACGCCACCAACCAGGCGCTTCCCCCACCCCACGAGAGGTCGTCCAGCCAAAGCACCTTCAGGCCGGTCAAGACCGCGATTAGCAGCACGCCGGTGTTCACCAGCCAGTGGGTCCACGAGATCTCTCGATCCAGCTTGACGACCCCGGCAGGTTGGCCCACGACCGGGATTTCGCCGGACGCCAGTCGGAGCGGCGCCCATGTGCGCGCTGTCGCAGCGGTCTCATCTACGCCCCCGTCCTCGCGGCCCACGGGTCCTCGCCGCAGAACGTTCGGGTCTGGAGCCGTGATCTCCCCGAGATACCGCGCATAGAGATCCGCTGCCGAGAAGAGGTCCTTCGCCAGGGCGGTGGTCAGGTCGGTGGCGAGCTGCTTCAGTCGAGCGGCGCGGCTGTCCCCCGCGGCGGCGCGTTCATTAGCATTGGCGGCCAGTCCGACAATCACCGCGGTCAGGAATGTCTTCTGCGCCGACTGGAAGGCCTGGTACTTTTGCGTCCATTCACCGTCTGGCTGCGCCCGGTCGAGATCGATCCGGATGCGCCCTATATCGAAAGCCCACGTGGCTTCGGTGCCCGGCGGTGCGTCGCCGTTGATCCGGCTGGCCAGATCGACGATGCAGGCGTCAAGGAGGGCGCGCCGGGCGCTCTTGATCAGATTGTCGAGATCATCAAGGGCGTCGGTGCGCAACGCTTCGTCTGCGCCTGCCAGGGTGCGGGTGGTCGCGCCCAGCGCCGCGATCAGCTCCGGCGTCGGCGAGCCCCGGCCCTGTGCGGCGATCTGGTCCCGCAGGTCCGCCAGCCGCGCGCGCAACTGCTCGCGACGGAGAGCGACCAGAGAGAGGTTGGCCACCGCTTCACGGGCGTCGCTGATCCTCTTGATGTCCCCCGGGTCGTTGCGCACGGTCACGAGCGCCGCGTCGAGGGCCCGCCGCGCCGCCGCTTGCTGATCAGCGTCGATGTGAACCACCTCGTCCAGTGCCAAGGCAACGTCTTCGAGCAGGGCAAGCCTGACCTCTGCCCGGCCGATGGCGGACTCGATCTCGTGCAAGTTCCCGCCCCAGCGGACGTCACGCTGGCGGTCTTCGATGTCCAGCTCGAGAGCGCGCGCGGCGGTGGCCAGGGTCTCTGTGCGCGCCCCCCTGCGGAAGGCGCGAACCTGCGCGGCCAGGATGGCGGTGCGACGCTTGATCGACAGGCGGCGGGTGCCGTCGGCCATCTGATATCGAATGAACCAGGCCAGCAAACACCCGATCAAGATGGCGATTCCGGCGTGCCAGCACGACTCGCGTCGGTAGACGGTCATCTTGGAGACGCGCGGCTGGTGCTTCATGCGATCGCCCTCCAGCATCACCTCGACCGAGTAGATCCCCGCGTCGTCAATCCCCGACAGAGCGAGATCGAACTGTTCGATGGTCTGCGGGGCGATGGGATGGGAGACGGATGTGGCGCCGGCGGCCGAGACCGCGAGTTGGTACTTCGGACTGTCGCTCTTGTCGACCCGGGACGCGCCGGCGAGGCTGGCGACGACCAGGACGCTCTCGAGGCCGTTGTTCTTCAGACGCAGAGGCAAACGCGAGTCCACGCCGCCCTTGAAGTCTTCGGTTAAAGCGATGGCCGTTCCGCCGTGCTCCTCGACCGGCAGCGGCGCCTGCGCCGGCGCGCTGACGGTGACGTGGATGGGGACGACGCGCTGGCGCGTCCCCTGGATCAGTGCCAACTCGCCCCGATAGGCGCCGACAACCGGAAACGAACCCTTCAGCTCGACGGGAAGAGGCTCCCCGGGAGCGAGCTTCTCCGCCGAAAAAGCGGCCGAGTGGATTAGCGCCGTATCACCCGAGTCACTCTCGAGCACGATGGGATCGACGATGCGCAGCTTCCGCGTGCTCTGGGCGGCGTCGCCCTCGACCAGGACGCGCAGGAATCGCGACCATGAGGTCGGCCCCGCCACTCGCCCAGCCACCGTGAACGTCAGACCACCAGCGTCGCGCCCGTTCTGGACGCTGAACGGCAACGGATTGGCCATCCCCGCCCTGGGAATCCCCAGCACCAACGACAACACCGTGACCAGCCGCGAGCCCCTCATGGTCGTGCGCATCTTAACTCGCCGATTTGGCCACCGTCATCTGGTGGCCATGGTCGATTGCGGCCGGTCGCCCATTCTCAGCCATCGCGGACATAGAAATGTTACCCCAGGCCTCCCGTAGTGTCCCAAAAACCCATCGCCGCCGTTCACGCTGCCTCGCGGTGGTAGTAGTTCAAGAGAATGCCGAGTCTCGAGCCGCAAACGATCGGGCCGGCTGTTCCATTGTCGTTCGCGACCCCGGCCCGGGTCCTCACGAGTTGACCATCGATGTCTTGGTGGAAGCGTTCCCCCAGCTGCTCCACGAACTCCGAAATCACATGGCGCAAATCACGTTCCCTGAAGTAGACGAAGTGATTCAAGCACTCGTACCTGATCGTCTTCACACGAACCGCTCTGCGTGCGGATTGCAATTGGGACTCTTCGCCCGCGTCTTCATGCTGGCAACGCCGGACCGCCGGGGGCACCACCCGCCCCCGTTGCTCGCTCGCAGGCTCTCCTCGAATGCCTCAGTGAACAATGGATCCCGGTCGTGGATGAGGAACTTTGCGCCGCGGAGAAACCCATGGCTGGGATCGGTGAGTTTTCGCGCAACCTGCTCGGGATTTTCCGAACGGTTCGTCAGATGGTCTTCTTCGTCATGGAGGTCAAGACGCATGCTTTTAAACTCACCGGGATTGAAGTTGGTCCGCGCGTGTGGATGAAGCCCAAGAGGGTTGCGGGCGTGACCAACTGGCAGTAGTTCCGGCGCTCTTGAGGGCTCAGCGCAAGCGCCAGTCGAGCCGTTGACCGATGGTAAGCGAGATCCGCGCGCTGCCCGTGGTTCCGAGCACGACCAAATACCCAAACCCCCTCCTGCACGTGGTCTAGCTTCCGCTACATCCGCTCGTTGGTCGCGGAAGCGATGATCGCGATGATGAACCGACGCGTCGCGGGAATCCTCGGTGCCTACTGGCATTTGGCTTTCGTTTCAAGTGCTCAACGTCGCGCTTTTGTGCGAGAACCTCAGCGATGAGTTTCCGAAGAGCACACGGCGCCGCGACCGCTGGCCGTCGTCGACACCCACACCGATTCCGTCGGCATCTGGGTCGAATACCTGGGCCGGCTGGTGAACATCACCAATATGCGGGACGCGCTCCGTCCCACCGTCGAGCTTTACCTCCAGCGCATCGAGCGCGACGAGACGGTGCTGGACAGCCGCCTCTACCCCCTCGCGCGCGATGTCCGGACTCCGCCAAGGCACGCCTCGGTCGCCCGCGCCACGTGCCGTCCGTGAAGCGCCTACTTCGCGCTCCGCTTGTCTCGCCTCGGCGAGAGCCTTGTCCTAAGCCAGCAGGTAGCCGGATTCCAGACAGACCCCTCACGATTCTGAACGTGGAGAAGCAAGAGCAGGACACGACGGGAGTGCGCGCGCGCCGCGCTAGGGTGTCAGAACGGGAAGAGCGTGACATCGATGGCGAGGAATGCGCCCACGCGCAACGTCGAAGCATCTGTCGTCGTGCCGCCCGCGAAGCTCACGCGTCGCAACTCGGGAGTAAGCGCGCCACCGACGCCGAAGACGAGCGGCGTCGTCGGGATCCCATAGACGGCGTAGAGCCCCGGCGAGAAGATCTGCGAGAAGCCTACCTGTGGCGCGTTGTCGACGGTCGAGGTGGACGCGCCGCTGCCCTCGGAAGTCGTGCTGCTCGAGTCGCGGAAGCTCACGACGGCGCCGAGGTCGATTACCGAGAAGAAGAGGCCGACCGAACTCGACTTGCCAAAGCCCCAGCTGCTCTCGATCCCTACGGGCGCGAAGACGCCGCCCTGAAGCGAGCGCGCGCGCGGCACGTTCGTCCCGCCGAGCCACTCCCAGCCGCCTTGGGCGCCGAGGTAGCCATTGATCGTAAGCTTGCGGTTGCCCGTGCCGCGCTTGCTGCGGTAACTACCCACGGGCGCAGCGAGGTTCTCGAGCACGCCCGTCACGGCGTCGGATGTCTTGGCATCGGCGAGATCGATGAGCGTCGGCAGGTAGCGGTTTACGCACGCGGGCACGTCGTCGAAGACGACGTCGAACATGTTTAAGAGGTGGAGACCGGCCGAGAAGTAGTCCTCTTTGCTTGTGTCGACCACGAAGCCATTCCAGTCGGCGAGCACGGCCTGGACCTTCGAGAGACCATCACTTGCCGGCACGAGCGTGCCCGTCGAGGTCAAGAGCGCGCTCGTGAACGTCGAGAGCGTCTTCGTGAGCGTCTCGATCTTCAGATCGGACTGCGACGGAGCTTGCGCGATCGCCGCGTCTAGCGCCTTCACTTGCATCTCGAGCGGCGCGACACTCGCTTGGACGCTCTGCAAAACGGCGTCGGTCGTACTGACGCTCGGGATCAGCCCGAGCGCAATGGCGCGGTCGACGACGACGCGAGCCGCGATCTTCTCGAACGTTTCGCGCAACGGCGCGACCGTGTCATCATTGAAGCCTGCGATGACGACCTCGGCAACGATGCCGGCCGCCATTAGCCCGCACGCCGTCGGATTGTCGCTACACTTCCCTACGCTGTATGCATAGGCCGTCTGCATGTCAACGAACAGCGGCACGACCGCGACGTGGTCGAGCATGGCTTGCTGCGTTACATCGACTGCCGTATAGAGAAGGAGAGGTGCGTCTTTGACGGCCTTGGTCCGGAGCGGTAGGTCGAGGCTGAGGAAGCGGAGCGGCAGGTTGTGGAGGTCGCGCTCGATTGTAGCTTTGACCCGGCCCCACGCGACAGGAACTGAGTACGGATCGGAGTCGCCGAGCAGCAGGCAGGTCTGCGCGAAGATGCTTTTGCCAGTCTTGTCGCCGCAGACGGCATCCTGAAAGCGTTCGGCAGCGGAGGCGAGTGCCTCGGCCTTAGCGCGGTCGACGAGAATGGCGCCGATCGCATTGATGGCGGCGTCCTGCCACCCCACTGAAAGGATGCCGGCGGTCGAGGGCAGGGACACCGACTTCGGTGTGACGGAGGCCGCCGCCGTAGTAGACGCGGGACACTTGTTGTTGTCGATCGCCGTCAGTACAGCCGTGGTAGGCCGCGGCACCCTCATGTCAAGCGGCGTAGTGCAGAAGGCGAGCGCCGGCGTCCAGTCGGGACACGCGCCGAGGCTTTGGGATAGCGCTTTCTGGTTATTCACGATGTCAGCGCAGAGCGGTGCGATGACGATAGCTTCGACGTCCGGGTCTGGTTGCCGCGGCTTGAGCCGCTGGTATGTCGTTGGCGGCGTGGGCGGCGACGAGGCCGCGGCCAGGGCGGGCGCGGACACGACCACAATGGCGAGAACGGTGAGAGAGACGGCGGCGATTCGACGAAACTGCGTCTTCGTGTTCATTCAAGGAGCCTCCGGGGGCGGTGGTTGGACGAGCCACGCGTCGACGGCAGCGGCGGCGGCGCTCGGGGCGAGGAGTTTGGGCGTGTTGGGGCCGGTGGCGCCAGTGGGCGAGATTCCGGTCGAGGCAAGGATGCCAAGCATGTGCCGCGCGAGCGCGCGCCGACGCGCCTGGGGCGCTATGCCGAGAAGCAGCGCGCAGACGCCCGCGCACGCCGCCGTCGCGGGCGAGGTGCCGGTGACCGTCGTCTCGCCAACGAGGGCGAGCGTCGGAAGCACGACGCCAGGCGCTGCGACGTCGAGCCAGGCGGGCAGCAGTTCGAACAAGCACGCGCCTTCGCGGTTCGACGCCGTCACGGACACCACGGGCGTGAGCGCGGCGGGGTAGAGCGGCGTCGTACCGTTGGCGTCATCGCCCGCGGCAACGACGAGCACGCCTCGGCTCACGGCGCGCTGGATGATCTGGCTCAGCGCTGTATCGACGTCGGGCGAGCCAACGCTAAGGGACAGCACGTCGATGCCCTGGTCGAGCGCGATTTCGATGCCGGTTACCAGCGCGTCGAGGTCGGCCGCCGCACCCGCGACCAGCGCCTTGACGCTCACGATCGAGGCGTCGGGCGCGACGCCGGTCGCGCGCCCAGCGAGCAGGCCGATCATCGCTGTGCCGTGGCCGTTGAGATCGACGCCGTCGAAAGCCGTTCCGCGCACGTCGAGCGTGCGCACGCGAGCGCCCGCGAGATCTGGGTGCGCCGCCACGACGCCCGTGTCGACGACGCCGATCGTGACGCCGCGGCCCGTGAGCCCGCGCGCTGCGAGCGCCGGCACGTCGAGCACGTTGAGGTGCCACGCCTCGTCAGCCACCGCCATCGCCGAGCCCGTAGTTGGTGAAGCCTACTTTTTTCGATCCGAGTGGCCGAGTCTTCTCGTTGACGTAGTCGGCCTTGCGCGAACCGGCCTTGTTCGCATCGCACTCGATCGTGCCGATGGCGTTGCCGGCGACATACGCGGCCAGCCCCGCGTGCCTGAAGCCGAACCCGTGATTGATGACAGGGACGGCGTCGGGGAACAAGCACGTTATGTCCCCGCCCGCCGTGGCGGCGGGTACACGCCTGGAGGCTTGCGCGCAGACGCGGTCCCACTGCCCGAGCGTGTCCGCCGTGCGCACGCACAGGTTGGCGGTGTCAAGAGCGGCAGCCGTCTGGGCGCAGCACGAGTTGACGAATGCCTGGCCCCACGAATAGCTGCTCGCGGGGCCGAGGCCGACGCTCGGGACGTAGTTGTCGACCTGCCGGCCGACGTTGGGCTCGCCCGGCGTCCCGCGAACGCCCTCCTGCGCCGTGGCAACGTCGAGCAACCTAGCGACGAGTGGTGACGGCGCCCCGGCGCGCCTCACGATCGCACACGACGCGAGCGACGCCAACGTGAGGGTGCCAGACGACGCTGTCCACAGCGTAGCCGCGCCCCGTCTCGTACAGTCGATGGCGCGCGCCGCGTCGCGGAACACGCCGTTGATGGCGAGAGGCCCGCACCCCACCTCTTTCAGACGCGCGCCGGGCCTCGGGTAGGTGGCCTGGCCGGGCAAAGCAAATGGAGGCCAGCATTGTGAACGGCGGAGGCGCACGCATGTGCCACGACTTGGTAGGTGGGAGATGACAGGTACAAACCAGCGAACCAACGTGCGCGCGGTGGTTTTCAGCCACTCACTGTGAGGGGAGTCGCTGGCGCTTTTAGCTGAGAGGATCTGGAGAGCGGGGCTTTCGTCACTTCTGCCATTTCGTCGGAATTCGAGCGACGGGCTGTCATCACTTGCAATCGAACAACTTCGCACATTGCTCTTTCCGCTCGACGAGGGCGAGCTAGCCGCCTTCAACAACCCAAAAATCGCCAAACTAGGCTCCGCACGTCAGAGTGGGGATGGCCGCCGTGCAACGCTCGATGTCGGTCGAACAAGACCCTGACGCGCACATCTCATTGTCGCTGCAGGCCTCGCCGGGAGCCGACTGCGGAGTGCACCAACCCCCCGGCGCGGCGTCGACGCCTCCGTCAACCGCGGCCCGACAATATGCAGCCACGCACTCGAGCGTGTTGTTGCAGACGGCGCCGACCGGCAAAAGGGGTACGATCGAGTCGAGGCATGGTATGGCCGGCAGAGTGGCGGCGAGTGCGGCGCAGGACGCGCTCGCAAGTCGGTCCACGCAAGCAGCGGCCGCTTGGGGCGAGTAGCTCACGTTGCCGGCAGTGACCGATCGCAAGGCGAGCTCGGTGATCGCGGCAACCGTGTCGGCAACGGCCGCCGCGCAGCCGGCGCCTCCACGCGAAGGGCAACATTCCGTGAGGCGAGCGCAGTAAACGGGCGTCAGTGTCCCGGCCAGCGACGTGATCGGCAGGCCGGCTGATGCTTCAATGCCCGCATCCTCTTTCGGAACATCGGGCCCCTCGGCGTCGGCTCCGGCTTCCGACGGTGGCAAGCAGACGATCGAGCGGTTCACAAGGTCGAGCGCGACCGGAAGGGCCTGGGCGACAACCGCGTCGAGGATCATTTCGGCACGCGCAAGCGCGGCTTGGGGTTCGATCCCGCTTCCCGTCTCGGCCACGATGAAGTACTCATGGAACGAGCCGGTTCCGCGCGGACACAGCGGGCTGACGAAGCGATGTAGCTCGGTGCGCGTCAGATTTGTGGGACCCACGGCCGTAGGATCGGCGATGATCGCGAACACCTCGGGGTCGCCCGCCTTTGACGCGGTCTCCGCCAGGCTGAACCCCTCCTCGGCTAGCAGCTCGACCTCGGCGTCGCGCGGGCGATCGTCGACAAGCGACAGGCGAGCGAGTATGGCCAGCGTGTCGACCTCGCCCGATCCCGGATTCCCAGCGTCATTGGCCCCGACCTCGGCCAACGAGACGTCACCCGCCTCGCCGACACTGGCGTCCTGTAGCCGCTCATAGAGGCAACGCGACTCGGCAACCGCCGTGAACGAGCCTGCGTCGCCCACAGCCCAAGGCATGTCGGCCTCGCTCTGGCTCCCACTGCCAAACCCCATTAGCTGATCCGATAGCTGTCCGGTGAACTCACAGGCGTTCCACGTCGGGCCGGAGACCTGGTTCGCGCTACTTCCGCACGCCGGTAAAAGACCGAGGACCGTGAGCGCCCAAAGTACCGCCAGAGAGGCGATGGGGCGCGCTCTTTCCCACGTCACCCAGCAACCCTTCAAAACCACGCTGGTGTGAACCTGAGCGCTGTGTAGTGCCGCGCGATGCGCCCGCGGTTGCGACTATTCTTGTCCGTGAAGCCAAGAAAGGCCGCCGCGTTGTCGAAGAAGAAGCGATGGCGTAGGTCAGGCTGGGGCACGAGCGCTGCTATCCCGTCGACGGCGGCGCTCCAGTCGTCGAGGAACGTCTCGAACCCGCGAGTGACTCCGAGGATGTCCCAATCGGTGCCGAACATGAGGCGCTGGACGATCTCGGGGTTAGTCGCGTAGAAGGCAGAATACGAAGAAGCGAGCATGGATCGAAAGGCCGGCACCGAGACGTTCGCGGCGTCGGAGACGTCCGCGTAGACGCGGGGGTACGCTTTCCACATCGCGCCGATCGTCGTATGGATGCCGTCACCCGGGTTAGACGCGAACCCACCAACGTCGCCGAAGTGTCCAAGATTTAGTCTCAGAGCGGGGTAGCGCTTCATTACTGGCTGCCACAGCGCCGCATTGCCCGTGTCTCCGAACCTCCCGAGCGGCGCGTAGTTCGACTGATTGCAGTGGGTCATGATGGGGACGTCATTTTCTGAGCAATACCGGTACAGCGCATCCAAATTGGTCTCTACGGTTGCCTGTAGCGCGAAGGCCTCGATCGCGTTTCCGAAGAACTTGGGAATGTGGCTGTTGTCCGAAGGCGAGAATCCGAGCGGCGGGTACACTTTGACCCCGACGAACCCAGTCGGGGTCCAATCCGGGTCCAAATCGCCGAAGCAGAGTTCTAGGAGCTTAAGGCTCTCACTCCAATCGTTTCGTGGGTCGATGGGGACGAAGGGCAGCACGTTCGGTCGCTGGCGAATCACCTGGATCATGAGGTCGACCTGATCGCTGATCGGAACCTTGGGGGCCAGACTCTCGTCGACCGAGAGGCCGTTGTCGGCCGCGTTTAACCAGCGATGGAAATCGACCATCGCTGGGGTCGCGACGGTGACGCCTTGGCGTTCCGGACCGAAGAGCTGAAATAAGCGATCGATGTTGCGGATGCGGTAGTCGACCATCTGCTCGGCCCAGCCGAGATAGTGCTCCAAATCGAGGGCGAACGGGTCGTCGCCGAGGATATCCTCGGGGTTGAGAACCTTCACCGCTTGCGTCGGGTCTGCCTGAAGGTAACTGAGCGCGCCAGGGGCCATGCTGGAAATGAGTTGGGCGACAAACGGAGCGTGCTGTGGGTCGGCCTGCATCGCCGCCGGCGCAGCGCTGCCGGGCGGGTCGCCAGCGGTGGCGTCGGAAATGAACAGCATAACCGCTTGCCGGTAGAGATCGCGCGGCTCGGGGGCGCTTGGGCGGCCGGCCAGGAAGGCGATCTCGTCCTGATAGCCCGCCGAAAAGGTCAGCAGGAGATCGCTGATCTTGCCGATGATGAACTCCTTTACCGACGCAAGCGGCGATTCCGCAAGGATCGTCTCGAGCTCGATCTGGGAGACGAAGCCCGCCACTGGGAGATCAGACCCGTTGAATACGTGGCAATGGGCGTCAATGGCCGGATCCGGGACATGAGCCGGATAAGGCTTGGGCGCCGGGGGACAGCTTGCGCCGAGGCTCACACCCGCGACGCCAAGGAGACGAAGGAGCTCGCGTCGGTTGATCACTGGATTCATCATCGTGAGAGCCAGTCTCTTTCCTTCCAGACAAACGTCGTTCGCGCCTCATATTCCCGCGCAAAAACGGGCGATAGCAAGAATTGGACGCCAATCGGACAGCCCGCCGGTGACGCCCGGATCGCGCTGCAGCCGCGTCAGACGATATCTTAGAGATTCATGCTCGCAACTACGACCGGAGAGAATCACTCAAGACTTTGGGTGCGTTGCTACTTCGTCGTCGGCTCGCCTGCCGATGCTCCGTGTATCCCGCTCGGTAGACGCGGTCCCTGCCATGGTTGACGACGATAGCCAAGGCCACAGGCATGACTGTGCTCACAATGGGCGATAGCGTCCGGGGGATAGTCGGCGCAGCCATCGACGCGCAGCCGCTCTGTCAGCTTGGTCATGGAAATTGTCATGCCGGCGTGAGGATGTCAGCTGCCGTTCCTGACAAAACGAGAGCTGCATATGACTCTTTCTGGCCTGGGCCGATATTCAAGACCTCCCTAGTGTTCGTGAGAAGCCCGATGGTGTGAATCGCGACGCTCTGCTGGTTGGTCAGGTTAACGTCCGGCACCAGAAGTGAAAAGTACGTCGTCGCCCCGGGTAGACCGCCCTTGTGAATCGCGGCCGTTACGAGGGTCCCGACTGGAACAGTCGAAAGCTGGAGGTCCGGACCCGAAACGGTAACGTTCATCGAGCCACTCATGTACTCCAAGGCGGGGCGCTTCGCGGGTGTCCCGGCAATGATCGGCCCCCCCGCCTCTGCGTAGTAGATGACCTTCGTTGAATTCCCGCTGAGATTGAAATAGTTTGGCTTCATTGTGTCGCTCCTTATTGGCCCCAGCGCCGGAGGTGAACATCAGCTCAACGGCCCGAGAGCCAGTACAGCTCTCGCGGCAGGCCCCACCGATTACCGCGAAGGTGAATGAGAGATCCATGAGTAATTCTTCGTACAACACTCGATCATCTGGGCGTATTCTGGACGTGGTCTTGGGTGTGATCAGCGTACGGCTTCTGGCGTACGAAAGCCGTTGGGGAGTTACATCCTCCTCATGCATATGCTACCGTCGCTACGATGAGACTTGGGTGGACAAGGAAATACCCACAACGCTTGCCCGAATCATCATGCCATCCTGATCAACGCACAGCGGATGTGGGTGGTAGCTCAACGTGCGTTAGAACTGCCTGTTTCCAGTGGGAAGGCGAGGACTACGTCGTTCTCAGCTACCCACAAGCCGTTCTCATGGCCTCTGCTGACCTGACATTTGCCGAGCAGGCTGTCTTCTCAGCGCTCCTCAGCGGGCAATCCAACCAAGAAATTGCGGCCAGTAGGGGGCGCTCACTGCGTACGATTGCCAATCAAGTGGCGGCGATATTTCAGAAGCTCGGCGTGGGCTCGCGTGCCGAGCTCGTGGCGAAGGTCAGCGCTAGGTCCTGACCATTCGTCATATTTCGAGGCCACCCCTCGCGATCGCGGCGTTGAGGGTGTTCTGGCAGACGACGCGCGTGGTTGCGTAGAGCTGCGCGAGGTCCAAGCGCAGCAACGAGATCCCCAGCTAGGCGTTGGAGCGCGTCTGGCGACCTCCGAAGCCGTCGACTCTGACAGCCCGAGCCTATAGGCGATGCACTTGTCGCCCGAGAGAGATGCCTGCGGGTCCTCGTTCGTCGGAAAGGTCATTGCGCTCAAGGCAGCTGGGCCCGGGTTTGGGATTCGTCCATGGTCGCTGCATACACGCGCGCCAGGTCGGCGCGCGACGAAACGCCGAGCTTGGCGAGGGAGCGTCTGCCGACCTCCGAAACCGTCGATTCCGAGAGACCAAGCTCATACGCGATGCGCTTGTTTGAGTGACCGAGAGCGAGATATGCAGTCACTTGCTGCTCGCGGTGCGTCAGGGCGGCGAGCGCTTGAGTCCGCGGGTCGTTGCGGTGCGCGACCAGATATCGGCGGCCATCGCTGTCGAACCTATCAACGAGCGACCATCGGCCGGAGACCAATGCCCGCCACAACGAAAGTGCCCCGTCCGGATCCTTGAGACGAAGGGACGAGCGAGCACGGTCAATCGCAAGTGCGGCGTCTCGCAAATAGGTGCGGACAGCAGGAGTCTTTGCGCCCTCGCTGGCGTGCTCGACGTGCCCGTCGGGGCGCAAGATTGCCTCGCCGAGGTCGGTCTCTGCATCACGTGCCTCACGCGCTTCTTGCAACCGACGCTGCAACCGGTGACCGGCGGCGAGGTGAGCCGCGAGTCGATCCCATTGGTCGCGTTCTCGTCGCGAAAGGGTGTAGATTTCTGGTAGGGCCACCATAAGGCCCACCACGCGACCATCCGGGTCGATCGAAGTAACGCCGAGCAGGTCGTGGCAACCCCAAGCCCCGGCTATTTGAAGTAAGGAAAACGAATCTTCAGCGCCCATTGCTTCGCTAAATGTGCCGCCGGACCGCGCTCGCTGAACGGATCGCGCGCCTAAATCACGGTCGCGTTCTGTACCCGTCCGGAGTGCATCTTCGAGCTCCGGGCGCATACTTCGGGTGGCGTTTGCGTCCAGTTTCAAGCCGTATCCGGGCACGATGTCGGCGGAATACGCAATAAGCCCCAATCCGCGATCAAAGGAGCCGGCCGAGTCAGCCAGCTGATTGAGCCAAGCTCGCTGGTCGGTTTGGGCACGGTACGCGGCTTCGACCAAGCTGATGGGATCCCCCGTAGTCTCCAAGTCATCTACCTTTCACTCAGCGGACTGAATGGTACTCACCTAGTCGCTCCGATTCCACTCAACCCCGAATGATCGAGGCGGGCTCGAATGGAAGTGCTCGCTGACGATCGGTGGGGACTTATCGTGCGCTCGATTCCTCCTCCGAAATTCTGGATAATTGGAAAGTGAGGAGAGCGTCAGGACTCCCACCCCCCGCTGTTGGGCTGGAATTGTCGCGAGCTGAGAGCGCCCCTACCTCGTCCAGTGAGGCGCCAGGATGACGTCCCTCGTGACAAGGACGTTCGCGGAGAATCCCTGGCGAATGGTGATCGTGGGTTGCAGCTGCAGGTTTTTCTGGGTGAGCTGCTGGCCGACCTGGTTGATTTGGCCGGCGGCGTTGCTGGCCCAGGACTGGGAGAGCGAGGGTTGGAAGCCGGTGACGTCGCCCTGGGTGCGCTGGGCGGTGGCGGCGAGGATGCTCGAGAGGGCGGCGCCGGTGATGAGCTTCGACCAGTGGTTGTCGACTTCGTCGGAGAGACCGGCGTAGCCGGCGAGGTCGACGCCGGGCATGCAGTCGAGGGTGATCGAGGTGCCGTCGGGGCGGATGAGGCGGTTCCAGCAGAGGAGGACGCGCTCTTGTCCCCAGGCAACCATCGAGTCGTAGGCGGCGATGAGGCGGGACCCCTGGGGGACGAGGAGATAGTTTCCGGTCACGGTGTCGTAGACGTTCTCTCGGACCTGGGCGACGACCTGGCCGGGGAGATCGCTGTTGATGCCGGTGATGAGAACGGCGGGGATCAACGTACCGGCCTTGAGCTCGTAGGGGCTCGCGGGTGCAGTGACCGACCGGGCGACCGTCTCTGCTCTACCCGACCCTGCTCTGAACAGGAAGTCGTTCTTTCGCTCCTGGAGGTTCGGGTCGGGGGAATGGGTTGAATCGGCCGGGGACTGGGCCCCCGCCGGGGCGACACTGTTTGGGGGCACCGGAGCCGATCCAGTTGCTGTCGATGGTCGGCTCGCTGGGTCCACGGCGCCGGTGTCGTCCATCGCGGCGAACAGGCCGGCACCCCGGGCCTTCCAGAATTCTTCTCGGCGGGCTTCGGCCCGTGGATCGGGCGGTCGCACCGCTGACGGCGTTGCCGGCGGAGCATCCGGCGGAGGTTGGCCCCCGTCGGAGGCCGGCCGGTTGCGGCCATCGCCACCGGGCGTGCTGGTTTCATGGGGGATCCGTAGAATCTCGGGCAGAGGGACGGGAGGAGCACTCCCCTCGGGCGGGCGGGTCGTGGACCTGCTCTCGGGCGGACCCGCGGATGGTCTGAGGCCGATGGCGAGCGCGACCAGACCGAACGCGCCGATGCCGCCGAGCGCCAGCAAGGCGGGTGCTCTTCTCAAGGTGCGCGATTGCGGCCGCTCGATGTGCAGCCGCGGATCATCGGGGGCAATCTTGCTCCGATGCACATCGGTCGGCTCGCGCGGGATGGTCGTGGTCTCGGAATCGGGTCCCGGGTCTGGGCCCGATGGACGGATCCCGGGAGGTGTCGAGCCGCGGTCGGTGAGATCTGACATCGTCTGCTCCTTGGTGGGCTATCGCTGGCGAGCAATCTGGACGATCTCTTGGTCCTTCTGCCCGACCCGGAGTTCGGCCCGTTCGATGAGCCGGTCGACGACGTAGAAGTCGTTCTTGACGCGGTAGTTGACGAGCTGGACCTCGTTCGTAGACGACAGCACGAACAGAGCTGGCGCTTCCCGGTTCAACATCGAGGCTGGGAACCGGATGAAGGTCTTGCGGCCGTCGTCGAAGACTTGCTCGGGGATCCAGGACGGCTTGCCCTTCACCACCGTGACGCGGTAGCCGAAGTTGATGGAGTCGAGGTTCACGTTTGTGGCGGTCGTGGTCTTAGCGAGGGCGTCGTCCCTGGACCTGGCGGCCTCGACGTCGGCCAGCTCGTCGTGGGGGTATCGGAACTCGACGGCGGCCATGTAGGTGTCCTCGAAGCTGTGGAGCTCGAGGTAGTAGGTCCGCCGATCGGTGTTGATGGCGAGGGTGCTTTGCAGACCGGGGCGGGTGGGCTTGAGGTACAGGCACTGATGCTCGAGGGCGTCGGGGGCCCCCGAGCCCCAGCGACCGAGGGCCATGATCCAGCGGATGCTGTCGCCGACGGCCGGCTTGCCGATGACCTTCTCGCCGGGCTGGAGCTGAATCGCGGTCAGGCGCAGCGGGGCGGCGTAGATCTGGTACAGGGCACCGGGCGTGAAGTCGTAGGTCATGATGGCGTTGAAGTAGGCCTCGGAGTCGGGGCCGGACGCCGCCTTGCGGTTGGCCTGGTCGATGACCTCCGAGGGGCGACCACCCCCGCCCGTCAATGCGGCCCTCGCACTGTGGCGCGGGACCGGGATGCGCTTGAGCTGCCCCGGCAGCGGGAGTGGCCTCGGCACCTCGATGACGGCCGGGGGCTTCACGGGCTCGGCCTGCGGCATGGCCCGAACGTAGTTCGGGGGTGGCTGGTGGGAAGCGCAGCCCCCGGCCACAGCAAGAACACACAGCGCTCGCTTAAGGTCGATGACAACGGTCCACGCTGGGCTGGATTGACTGGCACCCATCACATCCCCACCTTCGACCAGTGGAATTCGTCGATGAAGAGGCCGATCGGGTTGGTGGCGATCTGTTCCTCGGACTCGGGCGGCCGGACCAGCACCTTGAAGGTGCCGCGCCAGACTTCGGAGCTGACCTGACTCCCGGCGGCGTCCCAGGCCTTCTCTTCCCAGTCGGCTTGCCAGCTGTCCTTCGAGAGTTGGACCAGGGCTGCGACGTCGACGGTCACCCGCTCGGTCCGGGAGCGCTTGAGGGGATCGTTTCGCTCCGCGAAGGCGCCGAGCTGGTTGGCGGCGCTCGGGGTGATGACCGTGTAGGCGTCGGTCCAGTTGCGCTTCACGACGGCCGGATCGGAGGAGACGCTGCGTGTCTCCTCGATGAACCGGCGCAGGTGGTACTTGACCGAGGCGTCCGAGGGCCGGTAGTCACGGGCGGCTTGGCTGACCGGGCCGAGGTAGGTCGGCGCGCCGAGCTTATCCACCTGGACGATGTGCGGCACCGCCTTCGGCTGGGCGCCGAGGTAGATCATTCCGGCGCACGACAGGACATCGAGTCCGATGGCACCGAAGGCGGCAAGCCGCCAGTTGCGGGCCTGGATGACGGCGCTTCCCATCCGGTCGTCCCATTCCTGGCGGGCTCTTCGGTAACGGGTCTCGGCCTCGCCTTGCGGCGGCCACTTCTTGTTCGCGATTGCGTCCATGGGTGGATTCCTCCTCCCAGGATCTCGCGAGCTACCGGCCGCTTGTCGCCGGGGACACCGGTGACGTCCGGAGATCGTCGCGGACCGAAGCTGCCCACGCCGGAGCGGGGACGCCATTGCCGGCGGCTGCCGGGGTCGATGAGGGAACGAATCCACCGCCTCCCCTGGCTGCTGCCTGGCCGCGGTGGGTGCCGGCTCTGCTCAAGCCAGTCATCCCCAAGCCACCGCCACCGGCGCCACCGCCGATTCCACCACTGCCGCCGCCACCCGGCGAGCCACCACCGCCGCCGCGCGACACGAGCCCGGCCGCGGAGCTGGTCGCCCCTGCCGCGGCGCGGGTGACGGCGACCATCCCACCGACGGTGCTTGCCGCCATCATCGCGCCGGCCGACAGGTTCTGGGCCACACCGGAGGCGCTCAGCGACGGGGAGCCGGCGAGGAGCCCCGCCGTGAGGCTGGGGGCGTGCCAGGTCAGGAAGGCGATGGCCCCCGTCGTCAGGAGGACGCTCCAGAGCTCGTTGAGCTTGATCTCGGGCCCGGAGAAGTGGATGGACGCGAGGACCGGGCTCGTCACGGCGATGATGAACGCGAGGGTCATGAGCTTGATGCCGGCGCTGACCACCGCCCCGATGGCCTTCTCCGCGAGGAACTTGGTCTGGGGAAGGAGCCCCCAGGGGACGAGGATCCCGGCGACGGCCGTGATGAGGTAGTACTCGAGGACTGCCAGGAATGTCTGGATGGCCATCACCAGGAAGGCCACCATGATGAGCACGTAGCTGATGCCGAATATGAGGGCATCCCCGAGATCCGTGAGGCTCACGTCATCGAGGGCCTTGGCCAGCTGCTCGGTTGCGGTCAAGCCGTAGCCCGCGATCCGGGATGGATCGAGGAGGAGGTTGTAGCTGCCGGCCTGGGCGCCCGCCGTTAGGCCAGCGTTGATCAGGGATTCGACGAACGCCTTGGCGTTGGCCTGAAAGGACGTCGTGAACCACAGCCAGAAGCCGAGGAACAGGACCTTCTTGATGACCTCGACGAGGCGCTCTCCGCCGCCGAGGGCCCACCAGAAGCCGATGAGGACGATGTCGATCCCGGCCAGGAGGCCGAGCAGGCTGTTGACGATGGGTTGCAGGCGGGCGTAGCCGCCCTGGAACACGCCGACGAAGTTGGTGAGCGTGGTGGTGAGGGTGTTGAACTCCATGTGAGCTCGTTGACTGGTGGGCTCGCGCTACGGCAGCCGGGGCAGCGTCCGGGCGGGGGCGCCGGTGCTGGTGTAGCCGTCGCGCCGCCGCAGCTTGGCCTCGCGGAGCAGGAGCTTCTCGCCCGAGGAGGACGCGGCCATGTTGGCGGTGATCCGCCCCAGGGTGGCGATGTTCTGGACGAGATCGCCGAGGCGGGCGTGTATCAGCCCGAGCTGCTGGTTGACGAGCTGGAGCTGGCGGACCTCGCCGCTGGCCGCCGCCGACTGGCCGAGGATGTCGGAGATCGCGCGGTTGTTGCCTTCGACGAGGAGCAACGACGCCTGGGCGCGCTCGGCCAGCTTGGCCGAGCCGGAGATCTCCTCGTGCCACTGGCCATAGTAGCTGTCGTAGTCGGCATACCGGGCCCCCTGCCAGCTCGTCCGACCCTTGGGAAAGAGCTTGTCGAAGTGGCTGTTCACGTCCTGGAGGGCAAACCCGAGGGCCGTCACGTCCCCGTTCAGCAGCGAATAGGTGAGCTGGCCCTGGCTGATGAGGCTCTGAAGACCCGTGAACGAGGTCGGGTTGATGGTGGCCAGCGTCTGCCGCATGAGGCTCACCTGCTGGATCATGTTCTGCAACGTCTGGGCCGTGGAGATGGCCGTCGACGTGGTCTGGATCAGGTTCGTGGCGTCGAAGACCGCGAACTGGGCGTGGGCGGTGGCGCCGCCGAGCGTGCCCAGGGCAAGGACCATGGCACAGGAGATCGGCAGGGTCTTCATCGCAAGCCCCCGGTACGCCCCGGATTCCCGACCTCCGGGCCCATCCGCCCGCTGTCCCGAGCCGCGGCGACCAGCTCGGCAGCCCAGCCGAGACCGCGGTGGCGCAGGATCTCCTCCGCGACCTGCCCCGACACCGCCGTCTCGGCCTCGATGCGGTCGAGGGCCCTCTGGTCCTCGGGCGAGGACATCCCCGCCAGCGCCAGGCCCACCGGGCCAAGATCGAGGCGTAACAGCCGTCGGCCGTTGACCGACCGGTAGTAGTAGTCGCGCTTCTTCTGTGCGCGGGCGAGGATTCCGATCTCGGTGTCCGAAAGACCGAAGTCCCGGTAGGCCCGGGTCATCTGGGGCGTGAGCGCCTCGTCGTCGGGCAGGTAGATCTTGGTGTGGCAGGCCGAGACGATGGTGGCCGTGATGGGGGACTCGGCCGCGTCCGCGACCTCCTGGGTGGCGAAGACGACGTAGACGTTCTTCTTGCGCAGGGTCTTGAGCCAGCCCTGGAGGCGCCGCATGAAGACCGGGTGCGACAGGAAGAGCCACGCCTCGTCGAGGACCATGAGGGTCGGCCGCCCGTCGAGTTGCCCCTCGACCCGGTGGAACAGGTAGTCGAGGGCGGGAACCACGGCGTCCTGACCGAGCGCCATGAGGTGCCCCATCTCGAACATCTGCCAGGAGCCGCCGCGCAGATCGTCGCGCTCGGCGTCGAAGATCTGGCCGTAGTTGCCGCCGACGGTGTACGGGCGCAGGGCCTCCTTGAGATCCAGGCGCCCGAGGTGGTTGACCAGGCTCGAGATGGTGCGCTCGGCCCGGGGGGCGGTGGCTGTCAGGGCGAGCGCCTCGTCGACGTCGCGCCTGATGTCGGGGGACTCGGCGACGTGCTGGGCAGCCAGCAGGTTCATGACGAACTGCGACGCCCAGAGCTGCTCGTCGCGCCGATCGATGCGCGCGAGCGGCTGGAAGGCCACCGGCGCCTCGGGGTGGCCCGGCTCGTACACAGCGCCCCCGACCGCCAGGGTGGGGGCGCGCGCGCTGCGATCCTTGTCGAAGACGACGACGCGGGCGCCCGGGTACCGGAGCCACTGGAGCATCAAGGTCGCGAGCAACGTGCTCTTGCCGGCCCCGGTCGGACCGACGACCAGCGTGTGGCCGACGTCGCCGATGTTCAGGTTCAGACGGAACGGGGTCGAGCCGGTGGTGCTGCAGACGACGTGCGGGTGCCCCACCCCGGTGACGCGCGCGAGGTGCTCGTTCTCGACGGCGCCGGCCCAGATTGCGGACAGCGGCATCAGGTGCGCCAGGTTCAGCGAGCTCAGGCAGGGGCGCCGGACGTTGGCGTAGACGTGGCCCGGCAGGCTGCCGAGCCAGGCTTCCCGGCTGTTCAGGGTCTCGTCGCGGACCACGAAGCCCCGGGACTGGATGACCTGCTTGACGCTCTGGAGCTTGCGGCGGGCGGCACCGAGCTCGCGATCCCAGACCGTCACCGTTGCCGTGAGATACCCGAACGACACCAGATCCTCGCCGAGCTCCTGAAGCGCGGCGTCCGCGTCGGCGGCCTGGTTGGCGGCGGCGTTGTCGACGAGGGCGCTCTCCTGCTTGGTCGCCTCTTCCTTCAGCATGGTGGCGAACCCCTTGCGCTTTGCCCACCAGCGCTTGCGGTACTTCTCGATCTCCGCGCGGGCGGCCTCGCGATCGAGGCAGATGTACCTCGTCACCCAGCGGTACTCGACGGGCAGGTGGTTCAGATCGTCGAGCACGCCCGGGACGGAGGTCGCCGGGAAGCCCACGATGGTGCACGTGGGCAGGAAGTCCTGGCCCAGCATCGGCACGTCGCCGGCGGAGAGCGCCATGTCCGGCAGGAGCGCGTCGAGATACATCGGCACCGCCGGGACGGCGACCGGGTGGCGGCTCGTCGAGATGCAGCTGTGCAGGTACGTCAGCGTCTGCGCGTCGTCGAGCTCGGCGACCTCGGCGAACACGCCGCGCATGATGTCCGTCAGCTCGCCGACGGTCCTCGTGAACTGGGCGAGATCGCGATCGTTGTCGTGGGCGGAGCCGCGTGCGTCCGGATCGTCGAAGAACAGCCCCTGGATGCGCTTCTCGCCCGTGGCTGGCAGCTGCCATGTGAAGGTCAGGTAGTAGCGCGACTCGAAGTGGCTGCCGGCGGCCTCGAAGGCCTTTAGCCGCTCGAGATCGAAGATCCAGGCGGCCGGGTGCTGCCACGTCGAGCTCGGGTAGGTCGAGGACGCGAATCGCTGCGCCTCGACGAAGAGCGCCCACCCCGAGCCGAGCCGTTTGAGGGCATTGTTGAGGCGGGCGACAGCGCCGACGAGCTCGGCGTCGCTGGCGCTCGCGAGATCGGGCCCCCGGAACGCAATCGTCTTTTGCAGGACGGCATCCTTCTGAAGGACGACGCCGGGCGCGACCAGGGCCGCCCAGGGGAGGTAGTCTGGCAATCGCGAGGTCGGCTGACGGTATTCGCGCAGTGAGAACATGGTCGACTCCTAGGGATCGAGGCGCCGCTGCGCGTGAATCGCGTGTAGGAACACGTCGAAGAAGAAAGGCTCGCGGCGGGCCACCGCGGCGAAGAGCACATGGGCCACCACACCGAGCGGCAGGACCCAGATCTGATGGAGACCCAGCACCAGGGCCGCCACCGTCGTCCAGAGCAGCAAACCAAAGGTGCGCGGCAGGCCCGCGAACATGATGGGCTGCGTGAGCGAGCGGTGGATGGGGATCTCGAAGCCGACGGGTGAGCTCACGGTGGGCGCGTCCCCTCAGACCGAAAGCCCGCCGCTGAACCCCATGAAGCTGAGGAAGAACGACGTGGCGGAGAACGCGATCGCCAGGCCGAGGACGACCCACAGGGCCTTGCGCAGGCCGCCGCCCCCCTCTGAAAAGGCGATGCCGAACCCGAGCCCGATGATGGCGAACACGCCCACTGCCTTCGCCACCGGCCCCGTCAGGGACTGGAGCAGCCGCTCGAGCGGGCCCTCCCATGGCATCCCGGCGGAGCTGGCGAGGGCGTCGCCCGCGGCGAGCGTGATGAGGGCAACGGAGATCAGGGAGATGGCGCGCTTTCGAGTCATGGCGGTGTCCTTTCGCAAAGAGAGCGTGGAGCGTTCTCGCTGCGAGCCGCGCCGCTGTTGCCAGGCGGATGCCGCCGGGGGCGGTTGGTGCCCCCGACGGTCCGGCGCCGAAGCCGAAGGCTAGGCCGCCTCCTTCTCCCGCTCCTTGGCTTCGAAGTCGCGCAGTTGGACGGTGGTGGCGTCCAGGCGGGCCGGGATGAAGTCGAACCGCAGGTTGTAGGACCCGTCGCGGTTCTCGAAGGCCACGCCGATCCGGGTCCAGAAGGTCTTCTTATCGTCGCCCTCCCCGCGCTCGATGGCCGCCACCAGCTGCTTCATCTTCTTCTTGTCGTTCGTCATGTTCGGTCTCCTTGTCGTTGTGGGTTTGGTGTTCCGGTTCGTTCGCCCCAGGGCGGGAACCCCCAAGCTCCTCGACATGGCCGGCTGCTTTGTCGCGAGGGCCTGTCCCGAGGAGTCCGAGAAAGCAGAAGCCGCCACCCCGAAGGGGGCCCTCGGTGTCGAGGCGCGTCGTCCGTGGGGTGCCCGCGCGGACGAACCGGAACACTCAAGGCCGAAACGGCGCGGCAGATCGGCTGACGTTGAAAGAGAGAAGCAGTGGTCCTGGATGCGCCCGAGGTCGGGGGTGGACGGGAAGAGATCTGGCGACCATGGGGAATGGTGGAGTTCTTCGATCCCGCCGCGTCGTGGACCACAGGCGCAAGCTGGGCTCCGCGCTCAGCAGCGCGCGTGTGGGCTTCTTCCTCGAGCGAAATCGCGAGGGCCTTTTCGTTAAGGATGCCCACCTCGAGGCCCCTCCGCGCGCAGGCCCCTCGACAGCCGCACTTCGATCGCAAGCGGTAGCCCCGGGCGGCTAGTCGCCCCGGAATCTAGTGGTGTGCGAATCAGCAACCTCCGCCGAGGTTCGATCGAGCACGCGCCCGCTCACCCATGAACAACTACCCATGCCGCCGGGCAAAAGCGCCTTCAGGTCGAGTCCTACGAGAAGGTAACCGAGCTATGCGAGGCGCCATCACCCGCTCCTTGGGCATCGCATGGCGCTCAATGTGGCACCGCCCTCGATCTCTTCGTCCTCGATCTACGCCGGTCGCCGGACATCGACTTGAACAACATCGGCTCCGCGATCGCGACACCCATGCTGGCCGAGAAGCCGCTGGTCGAGCAGGTATCAGGTCATCACGCAGGCCGCGGGGCGAATGGACCTCGCTATCCCCCTCAGCGCGTCAAAATCGAGGGATGAGCCACAAACGCTAGAGGCCAGCTACCGACGCGGTTTCTCGAAGCGCTGCGGCGCGGCGCCCTGTTTGGCACCGCGCCGCAGCGTGAAAACGAACGCTAGCTCGTGCCCTCGTCGCCCTCGGCACTGGGCTCGTGGAGGCTCTCGGCCATGGAAGCAAGTTTGTCGGCGAGGGCGTCGTCTGGGACCAACTGGTCGAGGGCGCGACGCAGACGGTCCGACCACTTGTGTCGCTCGGACTTGTAGAACGTCTCCGCCTCACCTTTCGCGTCGAGTTCCCGCTCGCCCAGGACGAAGAGCACGACCTCGAGCGCCCAGCGCGCCTCCGGCGACGCTGCTTCGTACAGCTTCGTGTAGAAGGGGTGCTCCGTGTTGACGACGACCCGCTTCTGCTCGCCAAGCCGAACCGGCCGATAGAATGGGCCCTCCGGAATGGGGGTAAACTCGACGAACCACCGGTGCTTCGTGGTCTCCTGCGTGACCTGCTCCTTAACCTGGTCCTTCGGGAGGCCGCTGGCCTTGGCGAGCGCGGCGGCTACTTCGTCCAGGTTCTTTTCGCCTTCCTTTTTCTGCTCCGCCGTCGGTTCCGAGACGGTGTCCTTAAACTTCTCCGTCTCCAGCATCGCGGCGGCGCTGGGCCGAGGGGCCTCCGACTGTCGATTCCCGCTCGAGGCATCGAACTCGGCCTTCATGTCCTTCGCCCGAGATCGAAGATCTTTGAGCAGGTTCGCGAGCGCCCCACCGTTCTTGCCGTCGTTGCGGAGTCGCTCCCACATCTCGTCATCGATCTCGATCTGTTGCTTGGACGTCGTGATGCCGAAGAACTCATCGAGTCGTGGATCGAAGTCGATCTCAATCTTGATGTTGCGGTCGTTGTTCTGGAAGGAGGCCCATTTCGCCGGGATACAGTCGATCTGTCGGCGCTCGCGACAAATCAGCAGGCCGTTGTAATCCTTCATGATGTCGAAGCGCTTATTGGTCTTCGCGCCCTTTGTCTTCGGGTGTTCCGGATCAACCCACTGGAAGTTGGGGGGCATGACCGAGGCGCGGATGGAGATCCTTCCCTTCGTGCCGTTCGCCATCTCGACCTCGAACGTCCGACCCTCCACGGCTTGCGCACGCAGCGGCGTCTCGTCGTAGAATCGGGCGTGCTCCATCAGGAAAAGCGGATCCACCGCCTGCGCCTGAGTACCGTTGATGGTTAGGCGATGGCCTGGCAGCCAGTGCCGATAGATCACGCCGAGGTGCTGTAGCAGCTTCGTTTCTAGGGAACTCACCTTGATCCAGCCGCCGAGGCGCTTGAGGCGGTCGAGATCCTCGAGAACGATGATGGTGCCCGACTTCGCCTTGGACAGGTCGAGCCTGTCGTCATCGTTTCCACGGACCGCCCACTTCGGCGGCTCTGCTCGAACGGGCGCTAATTTTGCCTCGGTGGCAGGAAGATCGCCAGCGACGGCGGAGAGTTCGGCGATGTCGATGGTGACGGCGTACCAGTGACCGCCCGCGGCCTTTGAGTAGACGGTGTAGCGGCACGCGAGGCTGACGGCGGAACTCGGGAGACCGTACCCATAGCGGCCGAAGCCGGTCCGATCTCCCTCACGGTCGGTGCCCCCCCAACGCACGGCGTAGCCGAGCATCTCCGGGATCATTCCGTTACCGTCATCACAGACAGCAACCATGTCGGGCTTCACCTCCGTCTTGTTGTCCTTGGTGAAACCGAAGCGGATAGACACCGACGCCGCGCCGGCTTGGAGCGAATTGTCCACCATCTCGGCCAGCGCCCAGGCCGGGCTCTTGTACCCGATGTCGCGCATCCCACGGAGAAAAGCGTCGGCGAACACGATGCCGAGCCCGTGCCCTTTCTCCTTCTGCTTCTGGACGTACTCCCGCTGGCGGTCGATGGTGTCGATCATCATTTCTTGCTTGTTCTCGGACATGACGCTGTCTCCTTCTCCGACCCCAATTTTGGGGGACGGTGGCGGGGTTCGGTTCAGAACCACACCGGCCCGGACCCCAAAATGGTCGGCGTGGGTTTCAAACTCTCGGGCTATTCCGTCAGGTGGCGAAGGTATGTGGACGATGTCGGCGGGCAGTTGGCGATGCGCGGCCGACTCATGCCGAGTAGTTAGCTACCTCGCGCTGGGACACATTCTCTGAACAGAAGGTGGATCAGCGGGCGGAGCCTAGTCGGCACTGTAGTGACCACGCGCGCAGCATCTCGGCCGAGGTACCGCTAGTACGCGCACTCCTCATCGTCCACCACGAACTCTTCTGCGGTTGGGGAGCACCCCGAAGCCTCGCGGCTCAGCGGTGGCGACCCTAAGAGTCGCCATGAGGCGACGTAACGTAACCCTCACAGGGGGGAGCTACGAAGCCTGATGACGCGACACAGCCGCAGCCGCACGGTCTCCGCGAGGTGCTTCCCATCGGCGTCGCCTCCTCCGAACCAACGGGCGGCTAGACGGGTAGCGCGCATGACTTCTTCGTTCGAACGCTAACAACTCGGACTCCGCGGCGGCGCGGTTGCCGGTTTCGGTTGCCAAACTGCAAACCCCTAACTGCGCGGAACAATACTTTTGAACCATCGGGAGCCTCCATTTCTGCGGGTCGCAGGAGGAGGCTCAACCTCGGCTTCGTTCGTCGCTTCCTTTGCCGATAGACCTCTTTTTTTGAGGCCCGGTGAGGGCGAGAACTCCGCCTGCATCAGGAATATATCTCGACGTGACGTGTGGTGATAAGCACCTTCGATGGGTTCCTGCGATCTTTGGACACGGAGCGTCTAGTCCGCGCCCCGGCCCGGTTTGAGTTGACCGTCGAAGACAGCCCGATGTTCAAGGCCCTCTGCGATTTCTTCGCGTGACCTTATCCGAGTATGACTCGTAACGTTATTTCCGGCTCGTCCTGAGCGCGCACCGATTGGCCAGAGTCCGCGGGCATAGGCCGCACGCCGCCGCACCGAAATGACTGCAATCGATGGGCGAGGCCCGGCGGTTGGTAACGCTCATAAAGAGGTACATCGCCTGCTGGACGAGTCGCGGGTTGAAGGACCGGAGACGTCGATCCAGGCGCCTCAAATCGACACGGGCGGCGAGCGCGCGGACGAAGTCGCGCCGGGCGTTGTAACTCCGCGGGCCCGAATAGCTGATGGCAGATAGGAACAGGTCGACGTTGCTGTCGACGACCACGAAATAGGTCCAATCGAGGCTCCTCGACCAGGGCACCGTGCACCCCGGGGACAGGTCGGGGTTCGTCACCGCCGACAGGAACATCGAGGCGATTTTCTGGTTCACTCGCCACCCGGCGCAGAGCGCCGCTTCGAGGGCGATGGCTCGATCGAGCCGCGTCCTGTGCGTCGCAATGACCTGCGTGAACAGGGCTGACAGGTCGCCGGCACCATTCTCCAACAAGGAGAGCGCCACCGAGGTCGGCATCTTGCCGAAATGGCCGTATCGTTTGAGCGCGACTGTGTGCAGTTTCAGGTGGCAAGGCTGTTTGTGGCGCTCAGAGCACGTGCCCCTCCCGGTCGCCGGGTCCTTGGTCAGATCGCATCGATCTCGCAGGCTCTCGACTGTCTTCAGGTGCGCGCAGGGGCTTGCGCTGGCGAGCGCCTGCAGCCGCTCGGCGTCCGTGATCTCTTCGACCATTGAAGACGCCATCCCGCGTAGGATTCGAAGAACCTGCTGGTCCTGCCGCCGTTGGAACATCGCCGTGGCGACGAGGACCCTGAACAGGGAAGCGCTGTCGCCCTGAGCGAGATCCTGCGGCCTCACCGCGAATCCCCCCACTCGCTCGCGGTCGCAGAACATGGCGGCGGTCCCGGGTGGCTCCCCGCCGCCGTGGTGAACGCGCAGGTACCAATCCACCGCCGCGCGGACGATCCTTATTTGGGTTGAGGAGGGCGACGGTTCCGCGAGGCGCGCATCCGTCTTCATGGGTCGGGGTGGCTAGCCCAGCGGAGGTCTTCCTGCCCCCCCTCGCTGGGGAGCGTCACCCGGGCTCCGTGCTTGTTGGGGTAAATCGGCGTGTGGCTAGCGACCTGCGCCAGGACCTCATCCGAGGCGATCCGGTTCCGGAGCCAACGCTCCTTCCACCAGCCCGAGATCGCCCTCGTCCCCTCCACTCCGAGGCGCGGCGCGAAGAGATACTTCGGCTTCGCGTCGATGCCGAGCAGGAAGTCGCGGGTGTTCCTGATGAGCGTCACGCCGTAGACGATCCGCTGACGGCCGTGACGGAGCAGCGACTCGGGCGGGAAGCCTAGGAGCTCCAACCCCTCTCGCACCTTGCGCAGCTTGGGGCTAACGCCCTCGCCGAAGATGCTGTTCACCCTCTGACCGCCGCTCCCCTGCTGGACGAGGTCAGCGAGCGCGTCGACCGTATCCTCGCCATACTGCGAGGTACCGAACGACTCCGACATCCCTAGGCGCGTGAACTCGATCGTGTCGGCGCTCGCGCCGCCCATGCGATCGCACGGGATACGGATGCGGTTGTACTGGCTCGACCCGCCACCATAGAGCGAGGTCGTGCCGAGGAATACTAGGTGCGGCGGACGAACCACGGGGCGACCGGCCATCGACGATGCGATCTCGCTCATCGCCTTCTCGTACCGCGCGTGATAAGCCTCCACGACCTCTGGCCCCGCCATGAGCATGCTCACGAGCTTGCCGCCGAGGACCGCGTTATAGGGCGGTACGGCTCCGCAAACGGAGATGTCTGCCATTGCGATTCCCACTCGCTCCGCCTTGGCCCGCCTCACCATCCGCCTGGCGATCCGAAAGCCCTCGGGATCCTCTAGGAGGGCCCCGAGGCCCTTGGCCGATGGGCTCCGGCCGAAGTGGCGACGGACGACCATCCGCGCCTCAAGGAGCCCGGCGAGCGCCAAGGCCCGTTTGCTTTGGAACAGGTGGGTCTTGGCGCGTTCCTCCCAGGCTCCTTCCTTCTCCTCGCGGGCGCGCTTGTAGTCGACTGATCGCATGTACCGATGGTGGAGCTTTCGCTGCTCGACGCCGTGCATCTGCAGCCGGTCGACGACCTCGGCGGTCGGCGACCGCAGTTCGGCCCGGCTAACAACTTTCTCCGAGAGGAGATCCTCGAGGTAGATCTCGTCTATCCCGCCATCGATCACGCGGACGAGCCACCCCGCGATCTTGTTCGAAGGGCGCTCCCGCACGGCGGCCAGGAAGGTCTCGGGCAACCAGCCGATCCACTCGTCGCGCTCCCGGATCTGGACGATGGGGCTGCTGAGCGCCGCGATCCCCACGATTGGGTGGCTCTCCGCGGCGGCGTCGCGGACCAGGAACATCATGGTCCTGCCTGGGACGCTCGTGTACTGGCTGGTCCACGTGTGCCTGAAGTAGCGCCATATGTCCTGGAGCAGCAGGCCGGTGAACGGGCATCGCTCGCCGGCACTGACGATCTGCAGATATGGGGCGACAACGCCGTCGAGGGGCGCCGTCGTGGCGTTCGTGAGCGCCGCGCGCGCGGCCTTAAGCGCCGAGGCCAACTCGCGGCCGTCCCGCATGAGAGAGAAAATCGATACGAATCGGCCGCCGTGTACCCGTCGCCGCTCCATATACCGGACGAATTCCCTCACGGCTGGTTGCCGGAGCTGTTCGTCCCGCTTCAAGAGCTCCTGCTGGCGAACCCGGGCCTTCTCCGCCATCGGGTCCGCGGCGACCTGGGCCTGCAGGCGTGCCTTGATGACCTCCCCGCGAATCTTGAACTGCCACCCCTGCTCGACCAAATCCGCTAAGACATGACCCGCGGCGACAAGCATCTGGCGATCCTGCACGGGCCAGAGTGGCGCGGCGTCCCGATAGGCCTGGACCTCGGCCTCGACGATTCGTCGACGATCTTCGTCGTCGACCACCTCGGCGTTCTTGAGCGCCTTCTTTACGAAATCGATGAGGATCGGAAACGACGACGCCGGGACGCGGAAGGGCGGCCGAAGGAACGTCCATGCATCTTCCTCGACCGAGTCCATCTAGCCGTTCAGAAAGGTGGCCAATGTGTTGCTCCAATCGAGGCGGAACTGCTCAAGCGCCTCGGCACGGCGGCTGCCGATCGCCGCTTCGCTCCTGGCAGCCGCAAGGAGCAGCAGCTCTATCGAGACTCGGAGACCCTTGTCGCGTAGCGACTCGCTCTCCGCCAGCGGCCGGTACACCCGCGTGTAGAACGGGTGGTCCGGGTTGAGCACGAGCACCAAGCGTTCCTTGTCCCGCGCGACGGAGAAGAACGCCGTCTCCTTGAGGGGCGCCTCCACGATAGCGTAGCGTTGTCCCTGCACCTCGGGATCCCCCGACGGGCGGAGCTTCGGGTTTCGCTTCTTCAGGGCGCTCATGAGGTCCTTCGCGCGCTTTCCCGGCTCACCCGTGAGCGGCGCGAGGAGACGCTCGCTGTCTGAGGCGAGCTGCTCCGCCTCCGTGAAGCGCTCCTGCGACTTTGTCGTGAGGTGCGCCTTGCGGACACGGGAGTTCAGGGCGCGAGCCGTCGCCTCGATATCCGGCGTCAACGCCTCGAGGAGGTAAGTCTTCGGCCGGACCTGCTGTTTTGTGTGGGTGATCCCGAAGGCCTCATCAAGCGCGGGATCGAACTGGATCTCGCACCGCCACCAGTCGTCGTAGTTCTCCCGGCGTTTATCGCCGAGGAAGAACCACCCGTAGTCGACCTCCCGGCCCGCACGGACGATCGAGACCCCGGCACCCTTTGAGACACCCAAGGCCCGCTTCTGATCATTCGAAAAGCCCTGCCACTCGTGGACTGGGAGTTCGGAGAAGCGCACCTCGACCCGTCCCGTGCCCTTCGTCGGATCGTCCGGATCAACGGCAATTTCATACTTCACGATGTCGCCGAACGATTCGGCACCGCTATCCTTCGCCGAGGGGTGGAGGTAGAGAGGATCGACCGCCTTGACGGACGACCCGTTCACCGTCAGCCGCACGCCGTTCCAGATGAAGTGCCGAAACCGCCGCCCGAGTTCGGCGGCGAGCTTTCGTTCCAGCGTCGAGATCCTGCGATTGTCAACGCGATCGCAGCGCTGCCAGACGACCAGCGTCCCCGAAGGACCGCAGCAAGCCGGCGGCGGCGACGGTGCGACCTTCGGGACCGGGACGTGCTGCAGCTTGCCGGCGGCTATCTCGTCGACGTCGAGGTACGACGCGTACACCGCGGAGGGCTTCACTTCGGCCCTCATCCGAGTCCGACCGAGCTCTTGCCACGTGTAGACCGTCACTCGAGCTGCTTGGCTGAGCGAGCTGTTCGGGAGCCCCATCCCGTATCTGCCGAGGCCCGACCGGTCGCCGAAGCGGCTGCTCCCCCCAAAACGGAGGGCCTGCCGAAGCGTAAAGGGATCCATTCCGCAGCCGTCGTCGAAGACAGCGATCTCGATGGGCGGATCGCCCTCGGCGGCCGTTATGGACACCTCGATCTTGGACGCCTTCGCCTGAATGCTGTTGTCGATCAGCTCCGAGATGGCGCTCGCGGTCCCCTTGTACCCGGAGTCCCGAGTTGCCTGGATGAACCTGTCTAGGGCGATGATCGGGCAGTCATCTTCCGCAACGATTTGGGTCATGAGACTTTGCTCCTTGACGTCTTCGTTCTCGAAGACCGGTTCTGTCGTCTTTCAGCTCCGCCGTTACGTTCCACCGGGCGACGATCCGCCGAAGACAATGGCCTAGCGCCCGAGTCGCCGGCGGGCTCTCGGGGCGGCCCAGCGGGGCCCGAGGGTGAATACGGCGCTGTTGCCTGCTCGTGGACGGAGAAATCGGGCGGGTAGAGCGGGAGTTGCTGGGGCCCCCCGACGTAAGTCTCGATCCGCTCGGTCATCCAACTCTTGACAGTGCGTCCTTCAAGGGCCAGCCGGGCGTGGAATCGGCGTTTCAAATCGACACCCACGTCCACGACGAGCTTAGGGCCACCACCGCGAGCCATGTTACCTATGTAACATAACCTATGTCACATAAGTCAAGGGCGATTTTCTCGTGTTGCACCAAAGGGCACGCTGCAGCCCAGGCTCGCGGTGCGCCGCCTTCAACAAATCCACCGCCTACTCTACCTCGAGGCCCACGTGCTCACCGAGGGGGTCGCGGAAGCCGGGCCTCGATGGCTACGCGAAAACAGTACTTCACCGATACTCACTGATATTGGCGACCCTGCCGCTGCTCACCGTGGACGATCTCGGTGTGCGCAAGCTGCCGCACACCGCCTCCGAGGAACCCGCTCGAGCTCGTCAATGCGGCGATACGAGTGCGCTTCACCCATCCTGACGTCGAACAGCCGTGTCGACGATTGGGGACAGGCTCGCGAGGACGAGCCTCACTCATGACCATGCCAGAATTGTCCCGCACCAAATCAGAGCGACGCCTCCGGAAACGCAAAATCGTCCGCCGTGGCTCGTTCGGCATCGGCGAGCGCCTCTTCCGTCGCCGCGCGAACCTCACCAGCTTGGCAAATCAGGATCAATCGGTGGCGAGCTCGCGTCCAAGCGACGTAGAGATCTGTCGGCGTGAATAGCCCTCCGAATCCAGCTAAGCCGAATGCGATGACAACATCAGCTTCGAGCCCCTTGAACGAGCGCGCCGTCGTGACGAGGACGCCTGCCCCTAGCCGCCAGTCGATGGGGTCATCGATGAGCGGAATGCCTTCGATCTCTGTGTGGTCAGCCAGCGACCCCTTCGCGTGCGTCGCTGGGGCGATGAGCGCGATCTGTTGTGGCTTGATGCCCTGTTGGAGTAGCTGGCGCAACTCCGCGAGCACTAGCCCAGCCTCGGTGTTTCTCGACGCCGCTCGACGGACCGCTGGCGCCTCTCCGGAGGGAGATCCGGGGAGGAGCCGGATCTCAAGCCGGGCGAGCGAGGCCGCGCTGCGCGCAATCGTCTTCGTGTTCCTACAGTTGGTCGTCAGCCGGAACCGCGCTGGGAGCGGTACGGGAGGCAGCTTCGCGTTGCCCCGTAGGCTCTGATTCAAGTCGAGGAACGCGTAGAGGCGCGCGGCCTGCCCGCCGCGGGATAGCGATTCGATGGTCACCCACCAGTCGGGAGCGAAGTCCTGCGCCTCATCCACGACGACCGCGTCGAAGGTCTCGGCCTGGCCCCGCGCGCGAAGGACCTCGAGCGCCTGCTCCATGATGAGGGGGACCTCATCGTCCCAGAACGTCTGCTCGCGGGTACTTGGCACGTCGAAGTCGACGCGCGCGCGCTTCGTGATGCTACGGGCGTACGAGTGGAAGGTCGCTACCGTCAGCAGGCCACCGGTGCGCTGGGCCCGCGGGTCATGCCTAGTTTGCTCCTGAAGCCATGCGCCGAGGTGACGGTTGTAGCAAAGGAACAAGACACGCTGATCGCGGGTGGCGAGGGTGAGAGCAAACTCAAGGGCAAGGAGGGTCTTTCCTGATCCTGCCGTTCCTTCGACGAGCACGCGCTCGTTCTCGAGGAGCCCAAGCAATGTCGCCCGTTGATCGAGCGTGATCTGGACGATGCGATGATGCTCCGCGCTGACCTCCGCGCCCGCGCACCGCATCAGGCGCAGCTTCGGCATCAGCGCGTCGAGCAGCTCCGAGAACTGGCTCGGCGACAGGTGCGTCTCGCCGCGCGCCCACGCCGTGAAGGCCTCCTCAACGCGGAGGGCGAGGGAGGAGATATGGGGCGCGTCTACGAGGATGCGGGTGTCGCCGTTAACGGGCAGAGTCCCCGCGAACTTCACGTGAGGGAACACGACGAGGTCGCCGTGGGTGATGAGGCCGCGGTGGACGCGCTTGCGCGTCCGCTCCTCGATCGCGTCCAGCAGCGCGTATCGACTGCGCCGCGCCTGATCGAACGGATCTCGAAGCTCTTTGCCGCCCCTAGACCACGTCCGGCCGGTCAACTCGGGCTTGCCGCCCTTCACTTCGAGGACCAGGAGCCCTCGCTCGGGGTGCAAGATGACGAAGTCGGCCTCGCCCTCGCGCAGCGGCTCGCCCGCCAAGTCTCGCGTGGGCCGCAGCCATGGGAAGGAGTGCAGAACTATAAAACCCGCGGGCAGGCCGCGCAGGGCCTCGTACACAACTCGCTCCGAGTCGTGGACGATATCCTCGGTGGCCACCTCGGGGATGAACCGCGCCACCAGGCTAAGTAGCCTCGTCCGTGTGGCACACGATCGTCGCGGCGAGCGTCAGCTCGGCGCGCTCAAGCCGTTCTGGACGGAATTCCCTGCCGGTAGCGCTGCCATAGGACACTTGCAGACGGGACGGTGCACCTTCATCGCCTGGTAGCTCTTTCACGTGGGCGATCGTCCAGTTCGCCCCAGTCGCACCGAACTTCCCACGCGCTCTCAGGACGACTACCCACCCATCGCGGCCGAGATCCGTCGGTGCGACGGGACGGACAACGAGCCACGCGCCGGCGCTGAACCC
>Ga0265329_10000090_pt1 | contig 42024 bp, 45 predicted proteins | sample 41627metaG_FD_202091 | JGI IMG/M metagenome (GOLD analysis project Ga0265329, IMG submission 202091) | Rhizosphere microbial communities from Carex aquatilis grown in University of Washington, Seatle, WA, United States - 4-16-27 metaG | ecosystem: Host-associated > Plants > Roots > Rhizosphere...
ACCGATCTGCGCATGCCGGCGGTCGACGGTCTCGACCTGCTCGCCCTTTCTCGCAACCTGGCCCCCGAGCGGCCGGTCCTTATCATGACCGCTTTCAGCGCCATCGACACCGCGGTCGAATCGATCCGGCAAGGCGCCTATCACTACCTGACCAAGCCATTCAAGGTCGACGAGCTCGCGCTCTTTCTTCGCCGCGCCCTTGACGAGTCGCAGATTCGCCGCGAGGCCGCCGCGCTCAAGCGAACCCTGCGCGAACGCTTCGCGATGGAACGTATCCTGGGCAGCAGCGCCGCCATGAGGAACGTACGCGACATCGTCGCACGCGTAGCCTCGGTGCCAGCGCCCGTCCTGATCTTGGGTGAAACGGGGACCGGCAAGAGCCTCGTCGCGCAAGCCATCCACGCCGAAAGTCCGCGGGCAAACCACCCCCTGGTGGTCGTCAACTGCGCCGCGCTGCCAGAGGCGCTGCTGGAAAGCGAACTCTTCGGCTACGTCAAAGGCGCCTTCACGGGCGCCGCAACCGATCGTCCGGGACTCTTTCGCGAGGCCGACGGCGGCACGCTGTTTCTGGACGAAATCGGCGAAATGGCGCCCGGCCTGCAAGCCAAACTGCTGCACGTGATCGAGCACGCCACGATTCGCCCTGTGGGCTCGACCAAGGAGAAGGAGATCGACGTGCGCATCATCACGGCGACCCACCGCAACTTGCACGAGGCCACGCGCAACGGAAGTTTCCGCGCAGACTTACTCTATAGGCTCGACGTGCTTTCCATCAGCATGCCCTCGCTGCGCGAGCGCCGCGAGGATCTTCCAGAACTGATTGCCCACTTTTTCAAGCAGTCCCGCGAGAAGTATGCCAACGCCATTCCGGAGAAGCTCTCTCGCGAAGCACTCGACTGCTTGTTTTCCTATGGTTGGCCGGGAAACGTACGCGAGCTTGGGCATGTTCTAGAAAAGGTGGTGCTGCTCGGCCGCTCGAACCTGGTGTCACTGGAGGACCTGCCGGAAAACATAAGACACCCGGATCGGCCGGCGCTACCCGAGTTTGCCGGGGACATCCTGCCGATCCGGGATCTTCAGCACCGCTATGCGGCCTGGGCGCTGGCACAACTTGGGGGTCACAAGGGCAAGGCCGCCGAGAAACTGGGCATCGACGCCAAGACCCTGTGGAAGTGGCTGAGCGATGGCGCGTCCGACTAGAAAATATAGAAGCCTGAAAACTGCACGCGGTGGTTGGTGCCCTTGACGCCGTTAAGGTAGGTCTGGCGGAACCAGGCGTATTCCAGGCCAAACCGAATCGACTGAGTCGCGTCGACAAAAAGGTTGCCATCGGCGAAATCGGACTTGTCGAAGATCTTGCTGTTGATGTTCGAGCCGGTCGTACCAACGACGATGTTCTTGATGTCGTTCGAATTCATGTGCGAGTAGTTGCCGGAAATCCACATGCGGAAGGGAGACGTCGGGAAGTAGTATTGCGCGCCGACCAGGACGGACTGCCAGCGAATGGCGCGCATCTGGCCATTGGCGTCGAAAATGACCAAGCCGTTGTCGATGTCCATCGCGAAGCCCGAAGCCTTCCCCGTCGAGTCGGCTGGCAGCGGGTTCAAGCTGACCCCGCCGGTCAGTCCGGTGAAGAGATCCGCGATGGCCTGTCCGCGCACGAACGAAGCGGTCAGCGTAAGTGCGTTGTCCCAGTTGGTAGCGGTGGCGGGAACCACCGGAATGAGGCCGTCGACGGAGACACCGTAGCCGTTGATGGTCTGGGTTTGCACGGGCGCATTGGCGTACTCGGGCAGTCGGAAGCGACGGGCGACGCCGGAAACCCCGACCGAGAGAGGATCGACCGAGGTGCCCGCGCTACCTGCGGTGCGCATGCCTTTCCAGTCGTTGAGGACCAAGCGCAGGCCAGCCTGTCCGTCAGGCAGGCCCGAATCGCGCTGGGGTGGACGCACGGCCGCGACAGCGACTTCGACGTTCACGGCATCGCTCTTGAACATGTGGCTGAGCCGCAGTTGTGGCGCACGGGAAAAGACCTGTCCCGGCAATCCCTGAATCTGAACGCTGTTGGGATGGTAGTTAGTTTGCCATCCGAAGAGCTCCCAGTATTGACCGGCCAAGATGTCCACGAAGGGAGTTTCGAATTTGAGCGCCATGTGGCGGATGCGGAAGGTTGGGCTGGCGAAATAGGCCGCCTCGGACACCGCCGGCGAGCCCGCTGGGCTGGGCGAGCCTTGCGGCTGGTTACCGAGGAAGTCCATCTCGGCGATGCCCGAGGACTTGATCATCTCGCTCTCCGGGCCCTTCAGCTTGAAGCCCAAGCGCGAGTTGCGTTGGCCAAAGGTCATACGGTCGTGTTTGGCCGCAAACGAGCCGCTGGGAGCGATCACGGCGTTTCCGGCTAGATCGTTGAAGCTCTGGGTCGAGTCCAAGATGAAATCGGCCTCGACGAATCCATAGAAGGTCGCGCTGAATTTCGATGTGACCGACGGAGGGCCGGGAGGCGCGGCCGGGATCGGGCTGGCCGGCATCATGAGCATCGGCGCGGGACTGGGTGCCGGTGTGACCATCTCAGCGACTGGCAACGGCGGCGTGCCTTCCGACGACGGTTGTCCCTCGGAGGGAGCGGTTACGGTTTGGGCACGTGCCGTGGCGACGTGCAGGAGATTGAGGGCAAAGAACAGCACATACAGGACTGGTTTGATGTGTTTTTGCATGCAAAGAACATGGGTCAAGCAAAGCGACAAAGCTGTGACAATTGCGTAAACAGTTCGCGTCGAATCCCTACTTCGATGCCCTGAATCGAATCGGCTGAAATGCCAACTGCCCATCGCCAATCGCGACCGCCCCCTGTGCTTCTAGCTCCATCTCGTGATGACAATCGAGCATGCCCTGCTGCTCGAAATCCAGCGACAGAACCTTGATTTCACCCGGCTGAAGGGCGAGCGATTCGGATTCCAGCGGCGTCATGATCGTACGCTCGCCAGCGATGGTTTCGGACAGGCGAAAGCGATCCAACGACAAGACCGCGGGCTGGCTAGCCTCGTTCCTAACCTGCAACTTCACATTCAGGTTCAATGCATCGTCGTTGACCGTTGTCGGAAACTGCTCTCCGCTTCGGTTGACATAACAACGCTCTCCGACGATGGCGACTTGGATGCCTTCCTTCGCAATAGACGGTCCAGAGCTGCGGTAGGGTGCAGTGTAGCCACAAGATGCCACCCAGCCCGACAAGGTCAAAAGAACGATTGCTTTGAAAAGACTTTTCATGATGCGCCTCCTGGGGTCGAGGTGCAGCAACTCTTGTGCCGAACAAGCGGTCTCTCGATCGAGCAAGATTTCGCCCAGGACATGGGAATATTTCCCGGTCGGCCGGGAAAATGTCCCAAGAGGTGCTCATCCAATCCCTGGAGGCTCTCGCTGGCGAGAAGTAGGCGGCTTTCGGCCCATCCCAAATCGCGAGCGTCCGCGACCAGGGCAACGGCATAAGCCCGGGAAGACCCACGCGCGTCAGGACGGTCCCCACGAGCGTATCCGCGATAAGAGCGGCCATCAGAGCCTTGCTGGGCCTGGTTGACCAGAAGGCGCGGCGTTCGCGCGCCGAGACCACCGAGAACACGGCAAAGTAGAGCAGCCTAGAAACAACATATTCCTAGCGGGCCTCGGCGGTCGCGGCTTTGCCCTCCACCTCGGCGCGAACCTCGATCATCTCCAGCGTCTTGATCTGGTCGATCAGCTTCTGCAGGGCGCTCCCTGGCATCGCCCCAGCTTGTTGGTAGAGCAAAATCCCATCGCGAAATGCCATCAGGGTCGGGATCGCTTGGATTCACGGCTCATGGAAATGCCTTCGGATTCCATACACTCGCGTTTCTGAGCGTGGTTCTCACCCTCGCCTTCAGCAGCCCGTCCTCCGCACCTTCTAAAGCTCGCTGCCGAATAGCCGATGTGCAGTCGTCGTCCACGTCGAGCGGGTGAACCCGTATTGCGCGTTGGCACGTCCGACAACGAAAGAACCCGTGGACCATGGCTCAATCATGCAATTACCGAAGCACGTGACGCAGAAGACAGTCTCCAGGGCGCGACTTGCGTCGATGATGAGTGTGTTCGCTTTCGCCGCGTACCAGGGCGAGAGTCGGGCAGCCGACAACGCGACCAGCGAGGTCGAGGCCGTGCCGGATGCCAGCCCAGAAAGAAAGACACCCGCTAGCCAACCGGCGACCCAAGAGCCCGAGACAAGACCTCAATCTTCCGGCTCAACATCGTTGGTGACATCCCCATCGGCGGCGTTGCCGTCGACTGAAGTGCCGCAAACGCCGGTCGAGCAAGCACTTCCTCCTACACCCAGCGTGCCTTCCAAACTGGTCGAGGTCGTGCCCACTCCTCCATCCACTTCTGCGCCGACTCCGTCAGTCCCACCGCCACTGACTTGGTTCGGCGTAACCCTGTATGGCGTAGTCGACGTCGGCCTTGCACACTTGTCGCATGGTGCTCCGGCTAGCAATACCTACGGGCCTGGCTTGCCCTACATCGTTCAGAATTTCAGCAATAGCTCGATCACGTCTGTCGCGGGCAATGGACTGAGTCAATCAAAGCTCGGTCTTTCCGGCGTCGAACCACTCGGCGCGTTGGATCTGAAGGCCGTCTTCAAGCTCGAAACGGGCTTTCAGCCGACCACTGGCAGATTGACCGACGGACCCAAATCCTTGCTCGACAACAATGGCCGGGCCAATGCCGACAAGGTCACGGCCGGAGATTCCGCCCGAGCCGGTCAGCCATTTCAAGGCGCGGCTTTCGCGGGTGTGTCCTCGTCCATGCTCGGGACGTTGACGTTCGGGCGACAGAATTCGTTGATGGCCGACGATCTTATGAAATACGATCCCCAGCTGCAGTCCCAGGCATTCTCGCCCATTGGGTATTCGGGAGCAGCGGGCGGGTTGGGAGATACGGAAGACAAGACTCTCGACGATTCCTTGAAGTACATTCTGGGCTACGGCCCTGTGCACGTGGCAGCGCTCTACCAATTCGGCAGCCGCGGCTTCGTCCCCGAACGCGCCGAGTCGCTTGACGTCGGGTTGGACTACGCAGGGTTGTCTGTCGATCTTCTGTGGGGACGCGTACACGACGCCATTTCGGCCGCGTCGCTGACCGCTGCGCAGAATACCGCCGCACCGGGCACGCTAGCGGCAACAGCGTCTGACAATACGGCCTACGCAGTCCTGGCTCGCTATGCGATCCGCTCTGTCAAGATTTACGCCGGCTACGAGCACATGACGTACGCCAATCCTAAGGATCCCCTACCCAACGGCACCGTCAACATTGGTGGATACGTGCTCAGTACCATCAACAACACGGCCTTCACCATCCACAAGGTGTTACAATACGCTTGGATTGGAGCCCACTATTCCATAACACCATCTCTGGACGTGAGCGGCGCTTACTATCAATTTCGCCAGAATAGCTACAATGCCAACGGCTGCTCCGACACCAGCGCTGGATCGTGCTCGGGCCTCTACCACGACGCCTCACTAGTAGCGGATTACAAGCTCTCATTGCGATTCGATGTCTACGGGGGTGTCAATTACTCGCGTGCCGTGGACGGAATGGCTTCGGGATTCCTCAACAACCACAACTGGACCTCGATGCTCGGCATGCGGTTTGTGTTCTAGCGCCATGCCGGTGCGCACCCGCGTCGCCGCAGTCGCAGCCCGTGGATGAAGGCGACGACCTTGACAATGAAGATCGGTCGCGTCTGCACGCAGGGCTCCATCGTTCGCAAGCAGATTTCTTGGCGGCGCGCCACAGGTTCCTTGTCCAATCATCTGGGCATGTCGGCGAGGCCGCCAGCGTTGATGACGTCGGCGTAGCCCGCCTGCTTCAGCGCCCGCGCGGCCGAGGAGCTACGCGCGCCCGAGGCACAATAGAGAACCACGGGCTTGTCCTTGGGGATCTCCGCCATTCGACGGCCGAGGTCGGATAGTGGAATGTTCTTTGCCTTTGGATACGCGCCGTCGCGGAATTCGTCGGGCGTGCGGACGTCGATGATGATGGCCCCGGATTCAAGCTTCTGCTTTACGATGTTTGATGCCACTTTTCCACCTCCAAGAAATCGTTTGAGAACGATGACTGCGATGATCCCGATTGCGATGTAGGTCAGTGTTTGGGTGTTCATGTGTCTTTCCAACTGAATCCGCCCTCGGCGAGCATGCTCATGTGTCCGCCAGTCACGTTGGCAACGTCGGTGAAGCCATGCTGTTTGAGAATGCGAACGGCAAGGTGGGCGCGGAAGCCCGACCGGCAGTGCATGACGATGCGCCGGTCTTTGGGTAGGCGATCGAGCTCGAAGCGCAGGTCGTCCACCGGAATGTGCATGGCCCCCACGAGATGAGACGCTTCGAACTCGCCAAGGTTGCGGACGTCGAGGACGAGAGGCGGCTTGGGCGTGGCAAGCTCGACCTTGAGCTCGGCCGCGGTCACCAGCGGACTGAATCCCGAAAGGTCGTTGACGCCGATGAACGCGACCAGATTGATGGGATCGTTGGCCGTGGAGTAAGGCGGCGCGTACGCGAGGTCGAGCTCGGCCAGATCATGGAGCGTCAGCTTGCCGGCTAGCGCTGTGGCCAGCACATCGATGCGCTTGTCGACGCCGGCCTGGCCGAAAGCCTGGGCGCCGAGCAGTCGGGCCGTCTTTTTGTCATAGACGAGCTTGAGCGACAGCTCCTCTGCGCCAGGGTAGTAGCCGGCGTGGTGGCCCTTGTAGATCACCGCGACGCCGACGGCGAATCCGGCTTCGCGCGCCGCACGTTCAGACAAGCCTGTTGAGGCGGCCGTGGCCTCGAAGACTTTCACGGCGCTCGTGCCGAGCGCACCTCGATAGGCCATGTCCAAGCCCAGCGCATTCGAAGCAGCGATGCGGCCCTGGCGATTCGCTGGACCCGCGAGCGGCACGCGCACGCGCCTGCCCGAGACCTTGTGCTGGATCTCCAGCATGTCCCCTGCCCCGTAGATGTCGGGGTCGGTTGTTCGCAGGTGGTCGTCGACCAGGAGTCCGCCGGTCGGTCCAATCTCAAGCCCCGCCTTGCGCGCCAGGGTGAGCTCGGGCCGAACGCCCACCGAGAACAGCACCAGATCCGCGGACAATCGGCGCCCGTCGCTGAGCACGACGGTCCGGTCCGCCACCGATTCGACTTTTGCGCCGGTCAGCACCTTCACGCCGTTGGCTTCGAGCACAGAGGCGACCTGGTGGCCGAACTCCGGATCCATGGTGGCCATCACGCTCGGCAAGAGTTCAACCACCGTAGTCGCGAGCCCACGTTTCTTCAGCGCCTCGGCCATTTCGAGACCGATGAAGCCGCCTCCGACCACGACCGCGGTACGGGGCTTGTCGCTTTCGATGTACGCGTGCATTCGGTCCATGTCGGGAACTGTCCACATCGTGAAAACGTAGGATGCGTCAGCCCCTGGCATGGTTGGCGTGATCGGATCGCCACCTTGGGCGAGGATGAGTTTGTCGTAGGCCAGCCACGACTCGCCGTCCTTGCTGCGCACGAGGACCCTCTTGCCAGGCCGATCGATCTCAATCGCTTCGGTTTCAAGCAAGACGCGCACGCCGTAGCGAGCATCGAAGCCCTCGGGCGTCTGCAAAAGTAGCTCGGAGCGCTTGACGATGTCGCGCGAGATGAAGTACGGCAGCCCGCAGTTGGCGTACGAGACGTAGGGACCACGCTCGACCACGGTGATCTCGGCCTCTTCGCTGATTCGGCGGGCACGTGCCGCGGCGGTCGCGCCGCCAGCAACGCCTCCAACGATGACGATCTTGGTCTTCATAGTCGCACCTCAACTCCGAAATTGGACACCCGCGCCTAGGTCTTTCACTTGCCCATGCCACCGCCGGCCAGAAATCCCATCACCGCGCCGAACAACGTGGAAATGTAGGGATTGGACGTGATGGGACAAGCACCGCTGCTGCAACCAACCAGCTTGTAGTAGCCGAAGCCGAGAACTGCGCCGCCAGCGGCGAATGCGACCGTGTGCAATATCATTGTGTGTTTCCCTTTCGGAACCTTGTCTGTTTCGGCGCCGGCGGATGTTCCACGCGGCTGCGCCTCAAGCGGAGCCGACATGATCCGCCTCGATCTCTTTACGAACATCGGTCATATCGAGTACACGCACCTCGTCGACCAGGCGCTGCAACGCGACGCCGGGCAACGCGCCGGGCTCCTGAAAAAGCAGGACGCCGTCGCGAAAGACCATCAAGGTCGGGATCGCTTGGATGCCGAAGGCCGTAGCCAACCCGGGCTGCTCCTCGGTGTTGACCTTGGCAAAGGTCACATCGGGATTGGCCGCGGAGGTTTTCTCGAAGATCGGGGCAAAAGCCCGGCATGGTCCACACCAGGGCGCCCACCAATCCACGAGAACGATGCCATCTTCAACGGTGACCCCGAAGTTTCCCGGTCTGAGCTCCTTTGTTGCCATGGCCAAAGTCCTTTGTCTTCGTTGGAGCCAGTGGCGGCCCAAAGGGTTCGCAAAGGAATTTCGCGGGCGCGCAGCAATCGCCTGAACATGCGCTAGGATTGGCGCATGAACGGACAAGAAACGGCCACCGATGCCGACGAGTTTCGGCTGCTGCAGGCCGCGCGAGACGGTGACCGCGAAGCCCTCGCCACGCTTCTTGGGAAGCACCAACAGCGCGTGTTTGGCTTTGGCTTGAAGATGTGTGGCGATCCCGAAGACGCCAAGGACGTCGCACAGGAGACCTTTCTGGCCGCGGTCCGCACCTTGGGCGACTTTCGCGGCGATGCCTCGATCACGACTTGGCTCTACACGGTGGCGCGCAGCTTCTGCATCAAGAAGCGCCGTCGCACGAAGGGCGCTCCCGCTCGGCATGAGCCGCTGAGCAAAGTCACTACGGAGTCGGCGGCTGAACCCGCGCCAAGTCCAGAGCAGATGCTACTCGGCCGCGAGGCGAGAGAAATCGTGGCTGCCGCCCTGGATGACATGGAACCCGAAGCGCGAGAAGTCGTGCTTCTGCGCGACATCGAGGGCCTGTCGGCGTCCGAGGTGGCACAGGTGACGGGCATGAGCGTGTCCGCGGTCAAGAGTCGCCTGCACCGCGCGCGGCAGTCGCTGCGTGAACGCCTGTTGGCCGTGGTCGGCGAGCCGAGCGAGGCCGCAACTCCGTCATGTCCCGATGTGCTGACTCTCCTTTCCAAGAAATTGGAAGCGGAGGTCAGTCCCGAGTTGTGCGCCGAGATGGAGCGCCACGTGGATGGTTGCCCTCATTGCAAGGGCCTCTGTGATTCGCTCAAACGTACGTTGGAGGTGTGCAGTTCCTTGCCCACGCCCGAGGTGCCCCCACATGTACAAGAATCCCTGCGCCGGGCCGTGCGCGAGGCGATACAAGAAGGCGCTGCCATTCACACGTGACGGTGTTACATGCGACTAGCGGGGCGGCATGTCCTTGAGCCCTCCGGCATTGGTGACGTCGGAAAAACCGTTCTTCTCCAGGACAGCCTTGGCCAGCCCGGCGCGATGTCCGGAGCGGCAATAGAGAACGACGGGGTGTTTGGGATCGCCGAAGTCGGCCAAGCGCTTTTCCAACTGGTCGAGGGGAATGTTGATGGCGCCCGGATAGGCCCCGGCCGCGACCTCGGCCGGCGTGCGCACGTCGACCACCAGCGCGCCGGCCTTGATCTTCTCACGCACAACCGACGAATCGACCTTACCCGCGTGGCACGCCAACGTCAGAGACAGAAGAACGACAATCGTCAGGATCGCTGAGATGGATTTCATCGACATGGCTACTCCTCGTCGCGCCCAATCGGGTCAGCCCTTGTTCGCCGGTACGCGACAAGTGGAGAAGCCCAAGAGCGAATAGAGCGGACAGCTTCCCACAAGCCCCGTGGCCAGCGGTATCAGGCCGAGATAGCCGAGGGCGGTGTGCGGCCCCACGAACGTCAGGGTGAGCAACCCGAGCCCAAGGACAACGCGCATCGCGCGCTCTACGGAATTCTCATTCTGCGCAAGTAGACGTGACATGACAGCCTTCCCTTCGTCTGGGTCAGCCCTCATCAGTGAGAGACTCGGCCCCATTCACATAGTAAGAGCCACGCCAGGGTCAAAAGGGTTCCGGCCCATCCCAAGTCCATCCGCGCAAGGGTCATAGAAGATGTAACCGCCATCTGATGATCATGACCTTCACGGCATCGTTCACGACCAAACACGAGACCCATGCGCGTCAGGACGGTCCCCACAAGCGTATCCGCGACGAGAGCGGCCATCAGGGGGCCTTGCTGGGCATGGTTGACCAGAAGGCGCGGCGTTCGCGCGCCGAGACTGAACGTCAGCCCCGGTGCCGTCAGGACGACGCTTGCCCTTTCTTGACCGTTGACTAGTTCGGATCCTGCCAACGGCAGTCTGCCCTATCTCCGCGAGCCCGGCCTGTACAAAGGCGAGGTGATGGGTTTCCGCCGAGCGGCAGATGGCGAATTTCCAGATCGATCGGGAAGTAGTCCCGAATCGACAACCGGGCTGACCGTTTTCCAGTGGGCGACGTGGTCGTGGTCGTTTGGCACACGAAATGCTTTTCATGTCCCTAGATGGACCCTTGAACTGGAAGCCACATGCGATTCAAGCTTACCCCCATTGCCTTCGTCTCGTTCACCGCTTGCGCAACGGTTCCGTCCGGCGGTGCGGGCGTAGTTCTGGGAATTCGAGGGGTCGAGCCCGAGCCGCTGGGAGAAGGCGTTCATTTCGTCGGTCCCCTCGTCGAGGTGGAAACCTACGATCTTCGCGCGCAGGAGAAGAGCGAGGATCTGGAAGCGCTGTCCGCGGACGGAATGGTGCTCGACGCGCGCGCGTCGGTCATGACCTTCCATCCGGCACAAGGCGAAGCGGTAGCCTTAGCGCGCGAGATCGGGCCGGACTACTACCGGATCCTTGTCAGGCCAGTGGTCCGGTCCGCCTTGCGACGGGTGCTGGCCGCGTATCCCGCCAACGCCCTGGACACTCCAGGAATCACCCGGGCCGAAAAGGACGTGACGGCCGAGACCGCTCGACGCTTGCGGCCCCATCATGTCGTGTTCGATTCCATCAGTCTGCGCACGCTTGGCATCGCGCACTCCTCCGAAGGCTATCAGGCAATCGTCGACACGGGTGTCAAAGAGCAAGAAGCCCTCGCCGCTCGGCTGCTGCCTGAGCAGGCTCGGCAACACGCCGATGAGCTTCGCGCCGAGGCCCAGGGGATTGCTGAGTCCCACGCGCTCATCGCTCCAACGATTTCAACAGAGCTCCTGACCGACGCTGCAAACCGCGCGTGGACCAGGCTGCTCACGGATCCCTCGACGAGTGTCGAGGTACGTCCGAAAACGCAACCCTATGTATTGGAGGTCGAACCATGAAGTCACGCCGGCTGGACTGGATGGGAAGGATTCTTTTGGCGGTCTGGATAATGGCTGCGGCTGGGGGCTGCGCGACGACCGTCGGCCCCGGTCGCGTTGCAGTCCTGTGGCGGGCGTCGAATGGAACCCAAACCAATGCTTATGGCGAGGGACTGCACTACATAGCGCCGTGGAACGACATGTACGTCTACGACCTCCGGTCGATGAGCCACGACGAGGTGCTCGACGTCATCGCGGTGAACGGGCTTGGCATCAAGCTCGACGCCTCGGTCAGGTACCACCTCAATCCGGATGAGGTAGTTGCCCTGCAGAGAGAGATCGGTCCTGACTATTACAAGACAATTCTTGAGCCGGTGTTGCGCTCGGAAGCCCGGCGTGTTTTCGGGCGCTACACCCCCGAGGAGATCTATTCCACGAAGCGCGACCTCATCGAGCGCGAGATCCGAGAGGGTCTGCGTTCGAAGATCGAGGGCAAGCATATCGCGCTGGAGGCAGTACTCATCCGCAACGTGGAACTTCCAGATGCCATCCGGCACGCCATTGACCAGAAACTAGCCGCTGAACAGGATGTCTTGAAGATGAAGTACGTCGTCGAGGTAGCCCGATCGGTGGCGGAGCAGAGACGAATCGAGGCTCAAGGCATCGCCGACTACAACCAGATCGTGGCCGCGAGCTTGACTGCACCCATGCTGGAATTCGATCGCATCCAGGAGCTCAATCGCCTGGCGGCTTCTAGCAACGCCAAGACCGTCGTCATTGGTCCCGGTGCCGGCGGCACGCCGGTGCTACTATCCACGCCAACTGCGTCTGCACATTGACGGCGTTTGGATGGTGCAGCACTGCTAGACACTGTAGTCGTCGACGAAAATGCGCGCGCTGTCCAGATCGACCAAAACCGATTCGCCCTGGAGAAGGGCCATCGAGTCGAATTCCTTGCGTGAGACGTGCACTGTCACCAGTTCGTGCGTGGTCAGCCCCAGGTCCAGCTTCATGTGCGTCCCCAGATCGACGATGCGCTTGATGCGTCCAATCGCCCGATGCGGCTCCGCGGAGTTCGCTCTCTCGTCCGGCTGGCGCGCGATGCGGATGTCGTGTGGCCGTACCACCGCACTCACTTGGGCGCCCTCGGAAACATGGCCGGGTAGGCTCAACGACGTGGCCCCGACTTGAGCGCGACCTTCCTGAACCTGGCCGCGCAGGACGTTGGCAGAGCCCACGAAGGACGCAACGAACGATGTCGCCGGGGACGTGTAGACCTCGGAGGGCGTGCCGACTTGCTGGATTCTGCCCCGATCCATGACCACCAAACAGTCGGAAAGGTCCAAAGCCTCTTCCTGGTCGTGCGTCACCATGATGGTCGTCAGATGAGTCGCGTCGTGCAGACGGCGCAACCATTCGCGCAGCTCGGCTCGCACACGCGCATCGAGGGCGCCGAAGGGTTCGTCAAGCAAAAGCAGCTTGGGCTGGGGTGCCAGGGCGCGGGCGAATCCGACGCGCTGGCGTTGCCCACCCGAAAGCTGCGTCGGGTACCTATCGCCGAAGCCTTCCAACTGCACCAAGCCCAGCAGCTCGTCCACGCGCGTTTGGATGTCCGCCTTGGTCGCCTTACGCACGCGCAGTCCGAAGGCGATGTTCTCGCGCACGTTCATGTGGTCGAAGAGCGCGAAGTTTTGAAATACAAACCCGAAACCGCGCTTGCGCGCCGGTGTATGGATGATGTCCTCGTCGCCGACGAGCACGCGACCATCGTCGGCCGTTTCAAGTCCCGCGATGATGCGCAAGATCGTGGTCTTGCCCGAACCCGAGGGACCAAGCAGCGTCGTGATGCCGTCGTCGGCACAGTCGAAGGTCGCCTCCATGACTGCGGGAAGACCTTGCGCCCCGAACTGCTTGGTGAGTCGTTCCACGCGGACCTTCATCGATTCCTTCCTTCGACCAGGCGGGCCTGTCGGTGCTCCACGACTTTCTTGATGATCAACGTGACGAGGGCAAGCAGGGTCAGCAGCGAGGCCACGGCGAAGGCGCCGACGAAATCGTATTCGTTGTAGAGGATCTCGACCTGCAAGGGCACGGTGTTGGTGACACCGCGGATGTGGCCAGAAACCACGGACACCGCGCCAAACTCGCCCATGGCGCGGGCGTTGCACAAGATGACACCATAAATGAGCGCCCACTTGATCTTGGGCAAGGTCACCCGAAATAGGATCCGCCAGCCGCCCGCGCCCAAGGTCAAGGCCGCCTCTTCCGAGGCGTTTCCCGCGGCTTGCAGCGCAGGCAGGATTTCGCGTGCCACGAAGGGAAAGGTGACGAAAATTGTGGCCAACACGATGCCGGGCGTGGCGAACACGATCTTGTAGCCATGGGCGTCCAGCCACGATCCGAAGATTCCGCGCGTGCCGAAGAGCAACACGAAGATCAGCCCGGAAATCACGGGCGAAACGGTGAAGGGCAGATCGATGAGGGTGAGCAGAATGCTGCGACCTGGGAAGCGGTACTTGGTGAGCGTCCACGCGGCGGTCACGCCAAAGACCGTGTTGAGCGGAACCGCGACGACGGCCGTGAGCAGGGTCAGCTTGATCGCGGCCCAGGTCTCGGGTTGCGACAGCGCCCCGAGATAGGCCCGGATCCCCTTTTCGAATGCCTGGGTGAACACCGCGACCAGCGGCAACACCACGACCAGCAACAAGAACAGAAAACCGAGGCCAAGCAGGGCCAAGCGAACCGGCAACGGTTCGGAGCGGGCCGGACTGGCCGTCCGGGGCATCAGGATGCCGGCAGCCTCACGAACCATGCGAGACCCACCTGCGATTCCAGGCCTGCAGAAGATTCACCGCCAGCAAGGTGACGAGCGAGCCCACCAACATGACCACGGCCAGCGCGGTGGCCTGAGGATACTGGAACTGTTCCAGCTTCGTCACGATCAGAAGCGGCACGATCTCGGTCTGCCCCGGCAGATTGCCCGAAATGAAGACCACCGAACCGTATTCGCCCACCGCGCGCGCAAACGCCAACGTGAAGCCCGTGATGACCGACGGCGTAAGCACCGGCAAAATCACACGGAAGAAGGTGCGAATGCGCGAAGCGCCCAGGACCACGGCGGCTTCTTCAATTTGCGGATCCAGATCCATCAACACGGGTTGCACCGAACGCACGGCAAACGGCAGTCCGACGAAAACCATGGCCAGAACCACGCCTGGATACGAGAAGGCGACGTGAATGCCGTGCCTATCCAGCAAGGCCCCCACGACACCGTTCGGGGCGTAGACCGCCGTCAGCGCGATGCCAGCCACCGCGGTCGGCAAGGCAAGTGGGAGATCGATGATGGCATCGACGAAGTTGCGGCCGAGGAACTGGTAGCGAACGAGAATCCACGACAGCAGCAGTCCCGCCACGGCATTGATCGCCGCGGCGAGAAAGGCGCCGCCGAAGCTGAGCTTGTAGGCGGCCAGCGCACGCGGTGAGGCGATGGTGGCCCAGAACTCGGACCAAGTCAGTCCAGAAGTCTTGAGCACCAGCGCGGCCAGGGGCAAGATGACCATGATGCCGAGGTACACCAGGGTGAATCCCAGGGTCAGCCGGAAACCGGGCAAGGTTCCCGTGCGCCGACCGCGCCAGAATGCTGGCATCTACTTCCCGGCCGCGTAGAGCTGATCGAACGTACCGCCGTCGGCAAAGTGCGCCTTCTGCGCCTTCTGCCAACCCCCGAACAGTTCGTCGACCGTGAACAGCGCGATCTTGGGAAAGTGCTTGGCGTACTTCGCGACCACGCTGGCCTTGCGCGGACGGTAGTGATTGCGTGCCGCCACTTCCTGGCCTTCGTCCGAATACAGGTAATCGAGATAGGCGCGCGCCACTTCGCTGGTCCCGTGCTTGGCGGCGTTCCCCTCGACCACCGCCACGGGCGGCTCGGCCAGAATGCTGGTGGCCGGAGAAATAATCTCGAACTTGTCCTTGCCGAGTTCATCGACCAGCAGGAACGCCTCGTTTTCCCAGGCGATGAGCACGTCGCCGATTCCGCGTTGGGCGAAGGTCGTGGTCGAACCGCGCGCCCCCGAGTCGAGCACAGGCACGTTCTTGTACAGCTTGGCGATGAAGTCCCGAATCTTGGACTCGTCGCCGGCAAACTTCTTGTGGGCGTGGCCCCACGCCGCCAGGTAGTTCCAGCGCGCGCCGCCCGAGGTCTTGGGGTTGGGCGTGATGACCTTCAGATCGGGCCTGATAAGGTCATCCCATTCCTTGATGCCCTTGGGGTTGCCCTTGCGAACCACGAACACGATGGTCGAGGTGTACGGCGAGGCGTTGCTCGGCAGCTTCGACTGCCAGTTCTTGGGAATCTTGCCGCCGTTTTCGGCGATGGCATCGATGTCGTAGGCCAAGGCCAGCGTCACCACGTCCGCGTCGAGGCCATCAATAACCGCGCGGGCCTGCTTGCCCGACCCGCCGTGCGACTGGTTGACCTTCACGTCGTCGCCGGTCTTGGCCTTCCAATACTTGGCAAAGGCCAGATTGAAATCATGGTACAGCTCCCGCGTCGGATCGTAGGAGACATTGAGCAGATTGACCTCTTTGGCCGTTGCGGGTTGGGCCGCAAGGACTGCGGCCAAGAGCGTAATCGAGGAAATGATTTTCATGGCGGTTGAATCCTTGATGACGAAGTCTTGTTTACCAGACATTTGTCTCACGCTAATGGGCAAGTCAAGGTCGAATCGAAGACAAGGCGAATTCGCGCGCCCGTTCTGCTACCATCCGCGACATGACGACCAAGAAGAGCAAGACACCTGTTCATACCGATAGAGGCCGAGCCGCATCGGCGCGCAGGGCTCCGTTGCCCCCTGGCGATGACGTGGGGGCAGCCGAGGTAACCCGCCGGGTTGGAGTCAGCGTCCACGAAAAGCGCAAAGCCCGCGGGCTATCCCTGGATCAGCTCGCGGTCGCGTCGGGCGTCAGCCGAGCCGCTCTGTCACAGATCGAAACGCGCAAGACCAATCCTTCGCTCGGGGTGCTGTGGAAGATCGCCGTCGGTCTAGGCATTCCCTTTTCCGAGCTTTTGGGCAGCGATTCGCGTGCCATGTCGGTGCTTCGTCGCGGCGAGGCGCAGGTCCTGCGCTCCGCCGATAGCCGCATGGAAAGCCGGCCCCTTTCTCCCGCGGGCGCCTGCCCCTGGGTCGAGATCTACGAGCTGCGCTTGCTTGCCCGCGCCGTTCACAAATCAGACGCCCACGCCGCGGGCACGCGCGAGGTGCTGGTGGTCCTGAACGGACAGCTGCGCGTGTGCGTGGGCACCGAGTGCTACGACCTGGAGGCAGGAGATTCCATCTCTTTTCTGGCGGACCGACCACATTCGTATGAGAACGCCGGCAGCTCCGAGTCCCGCTGTCACGACCTGATCATCTACACGCGATGATTCCATTTGCCCGCGCACGTTGCCCACTGTTCTTTACGGATGTAAACGATAGCGGAGGAAAACGCAGCGGGACTAGGAAGTGGATTGTGCGGGCGGGTAGTCGGAGGTAGGAACTTGCACGTTTTCAATGTTGTCCCATTTCCTCTAGGGAGCAGCCATGTCGAACCCAGTTGATGCCAGCACACTTTTGAACGACGCCGCCGCAAGGCAAATTGCCAATACCACCAAAACACCACCTCAATGGGTCGGCGCGACGCCGCGCTGGTTGGTGCAACTATTGCCCTGGACGCCGGTTGAGGCCGGCGTGTATCGCGTAAATCAGGTCATCGACAACAAGTTCGCCGTACAGTGTTCGCCCGAGCTCGGCAGCCAGTTGCCGACCGCCTTCATCGACTACGAGCCCAAGCCGCGCGAGTATCTGCTCAACACGGTGTCCACCACGGTTCAGGTGTCGACGCGCATCTCGGATCTCTACCGCAGCCCGATGGATCAGGTGAAGGAGCAGCTTCGCATCGCGGTCGAGCGCCTGAAAGAGAAGCAAGAGGACGAGCTGATCAACAACGGCAGCTACGGCCTGGTGAACAACGTCCACGAGTCGATGCGGATCAAGTCGCGCAATGGACGCCCGACGCCCGACGATTTGGACGAGTTGCTCGCGCGCGTTTGGAAAGAGCCATCGTTCTTTCTCGCGCACCCCAGGGCCATCGCGGCGTTTGGCCGTGAATGCACCAGGCGCGGCGTGCCGCCGTCCACGCTGAGCTTGTTCGGCTCGCCTTTCATCACCTGGCGTGGCGTACCCCTGGTTCCCTGCGACAAGCTGCACTTGGCCGGCAACAAGGCCGATATTCTGCTGCTTCGCACCGGCGAACAGCGCCGCGGCGTCGTCGGTCTGTTTCAACCCGGGATCCCGGGCGAAGTCAGCCCCAGCTTGTCGGTTCGCTTGATGGGCATCGATCAGCGCGGCGTGGCCGCCTACCTCGTTTCGCTCTACTGCTCGGCGGCAGCCCTCACCTTGGACGCCCTCGGCGCACTCGAAAGTGTCGAGGTCGATGGCTACCATGAATACAAGTGATCTTCCCGGCGGGGCGCCCGGGCCTGCGGTGTCGGTCCCGGCGTCACCGCTTCCGGGCGCGCCATCGCTGGCCGGGTGGGATCTGGCCGCGCTGGCGCAGGCCATGATCGACGTCATCCGGGAACCCAACGCGCAAGTTTTTCCCGCTGCCAAGGCGGGTGTGTCGCCAACCCTGTCACCTTCCTCGGTATCCGAGCCGGCCATCGTGACCAGCACGCCGGGTTTGGCCGCTTCCGCCGTTACGCCGCCAAGTGGCGTCCTGCCAGCCCAGCCACCAAGCGCGCCCAGCGCCACGACGCCGGCAGCTCCAGGAGCCGCGGCGTTGGCCGCACCCAGCGTCGCGGGACTCGACGCTCTTGCGTTCGCCGATCCAAGCGTGGAGTTTCTCCGTTTCCCGCTGCTTGGCTCGGTGGATCTCGCCGCGCCGTCGTATCTGGTCGGCCAACCAAGCGCCCCGGGCATCGAATCGCCCGCGGACGTTTCCTTGGTTGAAACCAAGGAGATCGCACCGGCTTCGCCCGCGCTCAATCGGCAGCTGCGCCAGGCCGTCTTCGATCCCTATGCGGTTCGCCGTGAGTTCCCCATCTTGAACGAACGGGTCCACGGCCGGCGCCTGATATGGCTGGACAACGCGGCCACCACACAGAAACCGCAAACGGTCATTGATCGCCTGTCGTACTTCTACGCGCACGAGAACTCGAACGTTCATCGCGCGGCCCACACGCTGGCAGCCCGCGCCACCGATGCCTACGAAAACGCACGCCAGACCGTGGCGCGCTTTTTGGGCGCGTCCAGTGCAAAAGACATCGTGTTCGTTCGCGGCGCCACCGAGGCCATCAATCTGGTGGCGCAAGCATGGGGCTGTCAATTCGTCGGCCCTGGGGACGAGATCGTCATCACCCATCTCGAACACCACGCCAACATCGTGCCTTGGCAGCAGCTGTGCGCCAAGACCGGCGCGAAGCTGCGCGTGGCGCCCGTCAACGACCGCGGCGAGATCATTCTAGAGGCGTACGGCAGCCTGCTCTGCCCGCGCACGAAGCTGGTTGCCCTGACCCAGGTGTCGAACGCCTTGGGCACCATCACGCCCGCGCAACAGATGGTCGCCATGGCCCACGCCGTGGGCGCGCGCACGCTGGTCGACGGCGCGCAGGCAGTGGCCCACTTCCCCGTCAACGTGACCGCGCTGGACACCGACTTCTACGTGTTTTCGGGGCACAAGATCTTCGCGCCCACGGGCATCGGCGTGCTCTACGGCAAGCCCGAAGTGCTGGATGCCACGCCGCCGTGGCAAGGCGGCGGCAACATGATCAAGGACGTCACCTTCGAGCGCACCACGTACCATCCCGCGCCCGCGCGTTTCGAGGCCGGAACCGGCAACATCGCCGACGCCGTGGGGCTGGGTGCTGCGCTGGATTGGCTAAACAACCTCGGCCATGAACGCGCGGCAGCCTACGAACACGAACTGCTGGACTACGCCACCGTGGAACTATCCAAAGTTCCAGGCCTGACCATCATCGGAACCTCGCCCGCCAAGGCCGGCGTGATCTCGTTCGTGCTGGCCGGAAAGCAGACCGAGGAACTGGGCTCGACCCTCGACCGCGAAGGCATCGCCGTGCGCTCGGGACACCACTGTGCCCAGCCCATCCTGCGCCGCTATGGCCTCGAAGCCACGGTGCGAGCCTCCCTGGCCCCCTACAACGTCCACGAGGACATCGACACGCTGGTGGCAGCACTGAAGACGCTTAGCCGCTAGGCGGGCTGGCGCGCATCGCGTAGGGCGACTTGCGTGCGAGCGAAAGAATATTCTTGCCCGAAGGAGCCGTGTCTATTATCTTAGACATATGGTCCAAACGCTAACACCTCAAGAGATGAGCGCCTTGCTGGTCAGCGGCGAGGTCGATGTCGTGGACATTCGCGACACCCAGGAATGGTCGGACGGCCACATCCCCGGAGCCCGCCTGGTACCCCTGGACGACTTGCGCGCCGATCCCGAAAAAACCCTGCCGCGCTCGAACATCGTGTTCGTCTGCGGCCAGGGCCTGCGCAGCTTGACGGCGGCCAAACTCGCCGACCGCCTTGGCATCTGCAAGGTCTACAGCCTGGACGGCGGGATCTCGAATTGGACCCGCGCCGGCCTGCAACTGGTCCCCGGCTAGTGGCTCTCTGCCAACCGACATTCTGTCCACGATAGGAAACATCCATGCCACGAACGAGCAGCCAAGAAGCGCCGCCCGAGCCGCACGCCCTGGCCATGACCGAACTTGTCGGGGCACTGGTCGAGAGCTACCAGCGCGAACAGCGCATCACCCACGTCAGCCCAGCCGTGCTGCCCAACCGAGACTCGGTGATCGCCATTCTCAAGCTACTGCGCGAGATTCTGTTTCCCGGCTACTTCGGGCGGCAGGGGCTCAAGCTGGAGACGCTCGTCTATCACGTGGGCGACAACCTGGCGACGCTGCACGCCCGGCTGCTCGAACAGGTGGAAAGCGCGTTTCGCCACCAGGCTGTTCGTGCGGGGCATGAAACCGACAAGGTCGGCGCTCTCGCGCTGGCCGCGACCGACGGCTTCCTTGGCAGTCTGCCCCAGGTGCGTGCGCTGCTGGCCACGGATGTCCAGGCCACCTTTGACGGCGATCCCGCGGCCACCAGCATGGACGAGATCATCTTCTCCTACCCGGGCCTGTGGGGCGTGATGATCTACCGCTTGGCGCACGAGCTGCACATTCGCAACGTGCCGCTCGTTCCGCGCATCATGACTGAATTCGCCCACAGCCGCACGGGCATCGACATCCATCCCGGCGCCACCATCGGCAAGGCCTTCTTCATTGACCACGGCACCGGCGTCGTGATCGGCGAAACCAGCAACATCGGCAACCAGGTCAAAATCTATCAGGGCGTGACCTTGGGCGCGCTTTCTACCCGCGGCGGCCAGGCGCTGCGTGGGGTGAAGCGGCATCCCACTATCCACGATCAGGTCACCATCTATTCGGGTGCCTCGGTGCTCGGAGGCGACACGGTGATTGGCGAAGGAGCCATTCTCAACAGCAACGTGTTCGTCACCCAGTCGGTTCCCGCGCACACGCGGGTCAGCACGAAGAACCCAGAATTGCAGTACCGAGACAAGAAGCCAACAGAGTTCAAACAAGAGATCGACTGGGATTACAGCATTTGAGCGTGAGCCCTTCGACCAACCCCGCGCGCATTGGAAGGCTTGATGGTGGCTAGCAAACAACTCGCCGAGCCCTCGACTCGCGCGAAACCGGTCTTGGTCTCCACGCAACCGCCGGCATCGGTGGCATCGATCGCCGATGATGGAAGCTGCGTGCCCGCGGTCGGCGTCAACCTTCGCCGCCTACGCACGCGCCGCGGCCTGTCCCTGGAGCGCTTGGCGCAAAAATCGGACGTCAGCCGCGCCATGCTTTCCCAGGTGGAACTCGGCCGAAGCGCCCCAACTATCAATGTTCTGTGGAAGATCGCGCGCGCACTCGGAGTGACCTTTTCCGCGCTCTTGAGTTCGAACCTGGATTCGGGCCCGGTGGTGATGCGCGAATCCGCGGCCAAGCGGCTGACAAGCCGCGACGGCGCGTTTTCGTCGCGGGCGCTGTTTCCCTTTGATCGCCCCCGCCGAGTGGAATTCTACGAACTTCGCCTCAAGCCGCACACCGTGGAAGAGGCCGACCCGCATCCGCCGGGAACGGCTGAAAACATCGTGGTCAACGCCGGGTCGGTCACCATCACGGTCGGCAGTTCCGCCCATGACCTCGGCCAAGGCGATGCCTTGCTTTTCGCCGCCGATGTCGCGCATGTCTATCGCAACACCGGCGCCAGCGATGCCCTGATGTATCTGGTGATGACCTACGCCGAGACACTGGGGTGATTTTGGGCGAGGTCGAGGCGCCCATTTTTCAAACCGCGGCGTTCGGCTATGCCAGCGCCGAGGAGATGGCCGACGTTTTCGCGGGACGTGCGCCTGGGCACGTGTACACGCGCCTGTCCAATCCCACGACGCTCGCCCTCGAGCGTCGCCTTGCCGCGGCCGAGAACGGCGTTGGCGCCTTGGCCACATCGAGCGGCATGGCGGCCATCGCGGTCACCGCTCTGGGGCTGCTCCGGCCCGGCGATGAAATCCTGACCGCCAAAGGCATCTTTGGCGGCAGCGTTTCCTTCTTCCGCAACATCCTTGGTCGACTGAACATTCGCGCCGTTTTCGTCGACGGCAGCGACACGGCCCAAGTGGCGGCGGCGGTGACGCCCAAGACCCGGGCCATCTTCGTCGAAACCATCGGCAATCCGGGCATGGATGTGCCTGATCTGCCAGCGCTGGGCGCGCTGGCGCGCGAGCGCAACCTTCCCCTCGTCGTGGACAGTACCGTCACCACGCCCGAACTGGTCAAGCCCGGCCAGCACGGCGCGGCCCTGGTCATCCATTCGACGAGCAAGTTCATCAATGGCCACGGCATAGCCATCGGCGGCGCCGTGATCGACACGGGCAAGTTCGATTGGTCGCGCGGCCCTTTTGAAGACATCGCGGCCCTCGCACGCAGAGCTGGGGCATACGCGTTTCTCGCGCACCTGCGCACCGTAATCGCGCGAGATCTGGGAGCCTGCCCCGCCCCTGGCTCCTCGTTTTTGATGTTGCACGGCCTCGACACCCTGCCCCTGCGCCTCAAGACCCACGTCGAGAACGCGCGCGCCTTGGCGCAAGCCCTGTCCACCGACCGTCGCGTGCTGGACGTGGGCTACCCTGGTCTGCCCGGATCGCCCTACTTCGAGCGCGCGCAGCGCCTGTTTGGTGGCCGAGCGGGTGCCATCCTTACTTTGCGGGTGGGCAGTCTGGCCAAGGCATTCGCGTTCATCAATGCGCTGAAGAGCGCTCGCCGCGCGGCCAATCTCGGCGAGACGCGCACGCTCGTCATTCACCCAGCGTCGACCATCTTTCGCGAATACGCCCCCGCGGATCGCCTTTCGCTGGGCGTGCCCGACGACTTGATTCGCGTCTCCGTGGGACTGGAAGACTCTTCCGCCATCTTGACCGATTTCGAGCAGGCCCTGACTGTTGCCCAAAAGGAGTGAGCATGAAGCTTGTCGTCAACGGAGCGGATGTCGAGGTCAGCGATGGAATCAACGTCACGCAGCTCTTGGTCGAGCGCAGGGTCAAGATGCCCGACATGGTGTCCGTGGAATTGAACGAGACCGTGCTCCAGCGGGCGGAATTTGAAACCACCCGCCTGCGCGAAGGCGATCGCGTCGAGTTGCTCTATTTCATGGGAGGCGGCCGTGGAACTGACACTGTCTGACGAGCAGATCGACCGCTACAGCCGGCACATCATCCTGGAAAATGTCGGCGTGAACGGGCAGCAAACGCTGCTTGCTTCCAAGGTGCTCATCATCGGCGCGGGCGGACTGGGCGCGCCGGCTTCCCTGTATCTGGCGGCGGCCGGTGTCGGCACCTTGGGTCTCGTCGACGCCGACCAAGTGGACGTCAGCAATTTGCAAAGGCAGGTCATCCACCACACCGCCGACATCGGCCGCGACAAGGTCGTCTCGGCCGCCAACAAACTGCGCGCGATCAATCCCGATGTCACCGTGCATGCGCTGCACATGCGGGTCGATGCCAGCAACATCCTGGATCTCATCAAGGACTACGACTTCGTCATCGACGGCACCGACAATTTCCCCACCAAGTTCCTCATCAACGATGCCTGCGTCCTCGGCAACAAGCCCTTTTCCCACGCCGGCATTTTGCGCTTCGACGGTCAACTGATGACGGTTCGCCCGGGCGCAAGCGCGTGCTACCGCTGCGTCTTCAACGCTCCACCACCGCCCAAGGCCGTGCCTTCTTGCTCGCAGGCGGGCGTGCTCGGCGCCGTGGCCGGCGTTATTGGATCCTTGCAGGCGACGGAAGCTTTGAAGTTCCTGCTGGGCTTGGACGGCCTGCTCACCGACACCTTGCTGGTGTGGAACGCCCAGCACATGGACTTCCGCAAAGTGAAGCTGAAGCGCAATCCGCGCTGTGCGGTGTGTGGCGAAAATCCCACCATCACCTCCTTGCACGATGAAGTGGCCGCGGTCTGCGACATCACGGGAAAGGCCCGATGAACCCGCTCATCATTCCCGAAGCGATCTTGCGCCAGCTCATCGAACAGGCCCGCAAACAGGCGCCCATCGAGGCCTGCGGGATCTTGGGCGGGCGTGGGGATCGGGCCCTTGCCTTTCACACCATGACCAACACCGATAACAGCGCGGACCATTTCCTGATGGATCCCGGCGAACAGTTCAAGGTCGTGAAGACCTTGCGGGCCGCGGGCCAGCGCATGTTGGCGGTTCATCACAGCCACCCCGCCTCGCCGGCGCGCCCATCGGTCGAGGACATTCGACTGGCGCTAACGCCCGACGTGCTTTACACGATTCTTTCCCTGCAAGACGCGGAAAAACCGATCTTGAAGGCCTTCGCCGTCGAGGATGGCGTGGTCAAAGAGCACCCTTTGGTCATCGAAGCAGACGAGCCATGAACACCGACAGTCTGTTTCAGTTGCCCGAACGCGTTCGCCAAGACGTCGCCGGATACGGCAGCGAGGTAAAGCGACACCTGCGCGGCGACATCAATCCGGTCGCCTTTCGCGCCTATCGCGTCCCCATGGGCGTCTACGAACACCGGGAGAATGGCCGCTTCATGGTGCGCGTTCGGCTGGGCGCGGGGCTGGCGCTGCCTCGCCAGCTAGAGCGCATCGCCGAGCTTTCCCGGGCGCACGGCAACGGCGTCCTGCACGCGACCACGCGCCAGGATTTGCAGATCCACGACTTGTCCGTCGAGGGCACCGTGCCCGTGCAGGAGGGACTCGTGGCCGCAGGTCTCAGCGCGCGGGGTGGTGGCGGCAATACTGTCCGCAACGTGACCGCGTGCCCGCGCGCCAGCGTTTGTCCGCACGCTCGCTTCGACGTGACTCCGCACGCCATCGCGCTGGCCGAGTATCTGCTTGCCCACCCCAAATCCTTCACCCTGCCCCGCAAGTACAAGATCGCGTTTTCCGGCTGCGCCGAAGACTGCGCGTACGCCGGGGTCAACGATCTCGGTTTCTTCGCGCACGAGCGCGAGGACCAATTGGGATTCTCGGTTTACGCGGCGGGCGGGCTTGGCGCACAGCCGTCCGTCGGCATTCTGTTAGAGCCTTTCGTGGCAGCGTCCGACATCTTCGCCGTCGCCGAGGCCATCTTGAATCTTTTCGATCGGCTCGGGGATCGCGCCAACAAGAACCAGGCCCGATTGCGCTATGTTTTACGCCGCCTGGGTCGCGAATCCTTCTTAGCGGAATACGCGAAAGAGCGGCAGCGCCTGCTCCGCGAGGGTTTGCACGGAACGCCACCCGAGCCGCGCGCACTCGCGTTCTCCTGCCTGGATACGGGGCCGGTCGTGCCTCCAGGACAAGCTCCGACCGCGCCCACTCAATTTCTAGCCGAGCGCGATCCCCACCGGTTTTCGCTGCTTCTGCGTCTATCCAACGGACGCATCCCAGCCGACGATTTAGTTCATGTGGCGCGCATCGCGCGCGAATTCGGCGCTGGCGTCGTCGTGGCGACCCAGCAACAGGATCTCCTGATACCTGGCGTGCCCACGGCGAAACTCGAACAGGCGCGCGCGGCGGCTGCTTCGCTGTCCATCGGCACCAAGCCACGCGGACCCAAAGTCGTTGCCTGCGCCGGAGCTTCGACCTGCAAGCTCGGATTGTGCCTTTCCCCGGCACTTGCGCAAGCCATTGAACACACGTTGAGCGAATTCGACGGCCCATCGGCCTTGCCCGAAATCCGATTGAGTGGCTGCCCCAACAATTGCGGCAATCACAGTTTGGCGACGCTGGGATTCGAGGGACGCGCGCGACGACAGGACGGGCGGCTCATGCCTTGCTACAACGTTCTCGTCGGCGGCCACGTGGTCGAAGGCGAGGCTCGGCTCGCCGAACGAATCGGCGTGCTGCCCGCACGCGCGGTGCCCGCCTTTGTCGCGGATGTGCTGAAGCTCGGCCTGACCCGCGCCCCAGACCTCAAACCCTTGGTGGAAAAGCACGGCCAACTCCCTTCGCCCATTCCCGAAAGCTATTTCGTGGATTGGGGACAGGACAAGCCCTTCACGTTGGCAGGCCGCGGACCTGGCGAATGCGGCGCGGGCGTGCTCGACATCGTGTGCGCGGATTTGGACGAGGCCACGGAATCCCTTGCGCGCGCCAAAGCCGCGCCGACGGCGAGCGACCGGGATCTGAGAAGCGCCGTCTTCGCCACGGCACGAGCGCTGTTGCCATTGTTCGGCGTCGAGGCGCGCAAGGACGCCGACCTTGCGGCACCCGTGGCGCAGCATCTGATTGCGCCGGGCTGGGTATCCGCCGACGTCAACGCCCTGCTTGCGGCGGCGCTGGAAGAAATCCCATCGCCGAATCTCTTGCCCCAAGCTCAGGCCTTTCATGACCGCGTTCTTGCGTTGCATGCTTCATTGGACAGCGCTCTGCAATTCCAATTGAAGCCGCTGGCCCAGCCAGGACCAACTGTCAGGAGCCCATAGGCGCGTCATGCGCATCGCCAACAGCCTGGTTGAACTGGTCGGCAACACGCCGCTGTTGCACTTGTCCCGCTTGTTTCCATCCGTCCGCGTCCTAGCCAAGCTCGAATTCTTCAATCCCGCCAGCAGCGTCAAAGATCGCACGGGCCTGGCCATGGTGCTGGCCGCCGAACGCGCCGGCAAATTGAAACCCGGCATGATCATCGTCGAGCCCACCAGCGGAAACACCGGGATTGCCTTGGCCTGGGTTGCAGCCGTTCGTGGCTACAAGCTCGTGCTCACCATGCCCGAATCCATGTCCAGCGAGCGGCGCAAATTGCTGTCATTTCTCGGCGCAACGGTAGAGCTGACACCGGCCGCGCTCGGCATGCGAGGCGCGGTCGCGAAGGCCCATGAAATATTGAGCAACACGCCCGATGCTTTCATGCCCATGCAGTTCAACAATCCCGCCAACCCTGCCGTTCACCGAGACACGACAGGCCCCGAGATCTGGCGCGACACCGACGGACAGGTCGATGTCTTCGTGGCCGGCGTCGGAACCGGCGGCACCATCTCGGGCGTCGGCGGATTCTTGAAGGAGAAGCGCGCCGAGATCCAGGTCGTCGCCATCGAACCGCGACGCTCGCCGGTCTTGTCCGGTGGAAAGGCCGGGCCGCACCTCATTCAAGGCATAGGCGCCGAGTTCGTTCCCGAGACCTTCGACCGCTCCGTGGTCGACGAAATCATGGGCATCGGCGATGACGAGGCCCTGGACGCGATGAAGGATCTGGTCATGAAGGAAGGATTGCTCGCCGGGATCTCCTCGGGCGCGGCCATCGCGGCCGTGTACAAGCTGCTCAAACAGCGCGACTACGCGGGCAAGACCATCGTGACTCTGCTGCCCGACACCGCCGAGCGCTACCTCGTGACCTACGGTCTATAGCGCTCTCAGTATTCATAGACGATGATGTCGTGGTAGCGGCCTTCCACCGAGCCTGGATTCTGGTAAGCGTGCGGAAGGTCAGCCTTGAACGAGATGGAATCTCCAGGTTTCAGCTCGTAGTCCTGGGCCCCCACCCGAATGTTGAGCGCGCCGGACAGAACCACGACGATCTCACGAGTCCCGCTCGGATGTGGCTCCGAAGTGTGTGACGATCCGGGCGCAAGCGTCAGTTCGTAAGCTTCGACCCAGCGGCTCGCGCCCGCGGTGACCAGCGGCCGGCTCTCAAGCGCCCCGTCCTCGGAACGCAGCACCCTGCCATCCGCGCGCCGCTGTAGGGACACCGTCGCGCCACCACGGCCGAGCAGGTCGGCGAACGCAACGCCAAGTGCGGATGTCATCTTCCAAAGTACCCCCAGCGAGGGTGCGACGTTGACGGCCTCGATGTGCGCCAATTCCTCCAGCGAAATCCCCGATCGTTGCGCTAGCTCCTCAATCGAAATCCCACGCGCTTCGCGCACCGACCGAAGACGCTTGCCCATGGGACAAGCCGTAGAACCTGAAGTCGCAAGCGCCGGGTCTCCTCCGAGGCCACCTTGTAGCTGGACATATGTCTCGTTTCCCATACGTTGCCGAAGCGTAGCAGAGACCGCGCCCAGATACAAAGACCGAGTTTCGTGCGCGCATTCCCTGGACATTCGCGTCCGGCGTCGCCCTGTCCCCGGTTTTCGTTTGCCGAGGAGATATCCCGTATGGTAGACATTACTCTTGTATAGAATCATTCTCACGGCTTCCCCCTCCCACCATGAAGGTATTCACGCTGCCGAACCCTAGTGCTCATTCGCTCACCGTTCGTGCCAAAGCGCTGGTATTCGAAGATACCTGTTCGCGGGAGTTGCTACGTCAGATCCGGCAGATCGCACCCAGCGACGCCACCGTCCTTGTCGTCGGCGAAACCGGAACGGGCAAGGAGATCGTCGCGCGCTACGTTCACGAACTGAGTCGCCGGGTTGCCGATCCGTTTGCCGCCATCAACTGCGGTGCGTTCGCGGACAGCCTGGTTGATGCCGAGCTGTTCGGTCACGAACGCGGGGCCTTCACAGGCGCCACGACCAGCAAGAGCGGTTGGTTCGAGGCCGCCCAAGGTGGAACGCTATTCCTGGACGAGATCGGAGATCTCCCGCTCCTGCTACAGGTCAAGCTTCTGCGCGTTCTTCAGGAACGAGAGATCGTCCGCCTCGGCTCCCGGCAAGCCATTCCCATCGATGTGCGCTTGGTGGCGGCGACCAACGTCGATCTCGAAGCCGCGGTGCGGGCCGGACGATTCCGCGAGGATCTCTATTTCCGGCTCAATGTGGCCACCCTGCGTATTCCGCCGCTGCGGGAGCGCCCCGGCGATATCTTGCCCCTTGCCGAGCATTTCCTGAGGGTCTACGGGCAACGCGCCTGCGTCGATCAGCTTTCGCTCAGTAGCGATGCCGTCCAGCAACTGCTCGACCACTCGTGGCCAGGGAACGTCCGGGAACTCGAAAACGTCATCCACCGCGCCGTGCTGACCTGCCAGAACGGACGCATCGAGGCGACGGATCTCTCGCTCGCCTCGACGGCCAGGGCGCCCGAGCCCGAACCGGCCCAGGCCCACAAGGCCTCTCTGCTGGCCCTTGAGCGCGTGTTGATGGAGATGTTCGAGCAGGGCGGGCCTGAGCTTTACGAGCGCATCAATACCGCTATCGTCACGGAGGCCTATCGCTTCTGCCACGAGAATCAGGTGCAAGCCGCGCACCTGCTGGGCATCAGCCGCAACGTCCTACGCGCACGACTCGCGCAGGGTGGCCTCATCACCGGCCGCGGGGCCAGAAGAGAGTCCCCTACGCTCTCGGGTCTCGCACCTCAGCCTTCCGACCTGTCCCAATCGTCCTCGTCCAATCCTCCGCCCAGCGGTCGTGTTTCGCGGCCCTAGCGCCGCACCAATCTTCGTCCATGCTTGTCGTCTCAGAAATGCAAACAACGGCAGCTCCCACCAGCGCACGAGGGTTCACCTATCTCTTCGGCCCGGTCTTTTCTCGGCGGCTCGGGCGCTCGCTTGGCGTCGATCTGCTGCCTTACAAGACGTGTTCGCTCGATTGCATCTACTGCGAGTGCGGCCCAACCACGGATCTCACGGCCGAGCGGTCGAACCGCGTGTCCACCGAAGATGTGATTGCCGAGCTTGACAGCTATCTCGTCACCAAGCCACCGCTCGACTTCGTCACGTTTGCCGGCTCTGGCGAGCCCACGCTTCACGCTGGACTCGGGCGCATCATCGCGCACCTCAAGCAAACCCATCCCCAATACAAAGTCGCGGTGCTGACCAACGGAACGCTCTTTTCCAGCGAAGAGAGCCGCCGAGATGTGCTCGGCGCCGACCTTCTCGTGCCGTCCCTCGATGGCGCCACGCCCGAATCCTTCCAGGCAATCAACAGGCCGGCGCCGGGCATCACCGTCGAGAAGGTCATCGACGGCTTGGCCGCGCTCCGCCGCGACTATCAAGGAACCTACGTGCTTGAAGTCTTCATCGTGCCTGGAATCAATGATACGGACGCTGAAGTCCTAGCCCTTCGCAAAGCTGCCGAGCGCATTCAGCCGGATGCGATCCAACTCAATCGCCTGGACCGGCCCGGCATCTTGCCGACCATCAAGGCGGCGTCCGACGAGCTACTTGCCAGCATTCGCACGCGTCTCGAACCCCTGACAGTCTTCGTCGTGCCCAAGCGCCAGCCGGGGGAAGTCCGTCGTGTCGACGACTCGCAGATCGAGGACGCGATTCTGGGCCGCCTTACCGATCGCAGCTTCGACACCACGACCCTATCCTTTCTCTTGGGCCTGCACGAGGGGCTGGTCGCCAAGCATGTCAACCAAATGCTCGACGATGGGAGGCTGGCGCGCGTGACTTCGGCCGGGCCCCAAGGACACGGGCAGCCCAAACGCATTTTCGTTCGCCGTGCCAGCTAAACATTCGAGCGCTCGGCTGATCCCTTGTCGCCTGGGCCGCAAGACTAGCGCCGCCGCCTACTCCAGCAACACGAATAGGTTGCTGAAGTCGTTCTCCTTGCCGAGCATGTCGAGATAGAGGGAGATCATGCCCCGGTGATGGGTCTGGTGGTTGAACAGGTGCAAGATCAGCCCGCCCAATTCTCGATCCTGATCGATGCCTTTGAAGTTCTTGTAGCGCAGGCGCTTCGGCAGATCCTCGGGCGCGACCTCCGCGGCGAATTTCGTCAAGCATTCGTCCAAGGCCTTGCGGTCAGCGTCGTAGTCGCGGAAGCTGGGAAAGAGCAGCTCGCCCCAAGCCGGATTCCTTTGGAAGATGGGATGCTGGGCGTAGGCGAACGGGCGAAGCGTGGCGAACCGCCGCAGCCAGGCGAAATCGCTGATGAACAGGTGCGAACAAAGCGAACGGATGGACGGGTAGTATCCGCCCAATGACCGGTTCCATTCCTCGTCGCCGAGCTGGGCGAGCACGCGTCCCATTTCGGTGTTGGCGTGGACGCTATATCGGGCCAGCAGCTTGATCGTGTCGGGTGTCATGGTTCCTCCTCGGCGCGCAAGCCTAGCAGAACGATGGTTTTCGTGGCCGCATTGGATGCCAAGTATGAAGTAGCGTTACATTCTATCGCCTCGCCCAGCCACCTTCTTGCGCGGCTCATGGAAGATCCTGGATCGCCGGACTGTTCGCGCTAAGAAACAAGAATGAGAAACATCTATCTCGTCATCGTCGCGCTCCTCGTTGGCTGTGTTAACGTCGACAACATCTGCCCACACAAGCCCATCACCCAGGGCGTATTCGGGGAAGTCGTGGATTCGAGCGGTGCCCTCGAACAAAACGTCCAAGTCGACATTTACGGCATCCTCAACGGCGCGCAGGACGCCAAGATCGCCAGCGCCCAAACCACACGCGGCGGCTACCAGCTCAACATGAACCCGTCGACCTACATCGTGTGCGCGAAGACCGTATGCACACAGGTCACGGTTCCGACGGGCCTCGTCGAACTCTCCGCGGTTGACGCCACCACCGGCCTGACCTGGGACGCGCCCGTTGCGGTTCCACCCGCGCAGACGATCGGCCCGTGCACGTTCGGCAATTAGCGCACGCGATCGCGACGGCTTGTTCGACAGCGATGGCACCGTCTCAATGCCCAACGCCGAAGCCCAGGCGAAGCACGGGCATGAAGTAGAACCAGCGGCGTCAGTTGAGCCATTGACCCCGGCGCGCTTCTTGCTTGTGTCCCACCACGGTTACTGACCAATAGTCCCCGCGTGCAAAACAATCGGCCGCACAAGAAATGGAGAACACATCATGTTGAAGAGCTTTCGCTTTGTTCGGTTCCTGGCTTGTCTAGCGTTCGCACCGTCGTTCTTGAGTTGTGCGGCCACGCAGAAACACGAAAGTACCGGCGAATATGTTGATGACTCTGTCCTCACGACTAAGGTAAAGGCCGCGATTCTCGACGAAGCCACGTTGAAGACGCTTCAGATTAATGTAGAGACGTTCAAAGGCATCGTTCAGTTGAGCGGCTTTGTGGACTCGGCCGAACACGTCGCAAGGGCAGGAGAAGTTGCGGCACGCGTTCAGGGCGTCAAGGAAGTGAAGAACGATTTGGTCGCAAAGTAGCCGTATGTCGAGTGGTCGCGGTAGTTTGTTCAATCAAGATGAAGGTCCGGTACCTTCATTTCGATTGCCCGGCATGCGGACTCGGCCGGCAGCAGCTGCTGGCGCCAACTTTGCGACCTTGGCATCGCCTGTGCAGCTACGAGTAGTCTCGGCGACAACGGTGCGCTGCGAGCGGCGGACAGGAGCAATTGGGAAGGAAGGAATGAAAATGCAGAACACGGCCTATTTGAAGCGGTTGCGGCACATCGTGCTTGGGGCGGCCGTGCTGGCAGGTGGCGCGTGGTTCCTCGGAGCGGCCCCCAGTTTGGTTCTGGCCAGTGAGGCGAGCTCATTGGGCGACGAGCCGCTGCCAAAGGAGCGTCGTCAGAACGAGAGCGGCGCCAATTCAAGGCGAGTGGACCGAGCGGAAGACATGATTGCCCTGCTTCACGAGGGCAATCGGATGGAGATCGAGGGTGCCAAGCTGGCACTGGAAAAGGGGCAGGCCGAGCGGGTGAAGAACTACGCTCTCCTGCTGACCAAGGAGCACCAACGCTGCGACAAGCAGCTCATGGACTACGCGGACCAGAAGCAGTTCGACCGTCGGAACTTGGAGGATGGGAAGCAAGAGGAAGCCGACGGTCCGCTGGAACGGCTGCGCGTGCGGCAACCGCAGAACTTCGACCGCGCGTTCATCCTGGCGATGGTACGAGAACACGGCAAGATGATCGACGCGCTCACGAGCACGATGCAGGAGAGCCGCGACACCGACCTCCGCCGCCTGCTGGCTGGGCAGCGACCGGTGCTCGAGAAGCTGAAGAAGGCAGGAGAGGCGATCCTCGCGCGACTACCCGCCAACAGCGAACCCTGACCACGGATTGCTGCTCTCTCTAGTACAAGCAGTAGAGATTGACTGGCACGCCCGCGCCGCCCGAGGCCGCCAGCCGCGTGCCGTCCGGCGATACCGAGACGATGTAGGTTTGGTCACCCAATTGGTAGAGAAGCGAGCCATCGCTCACCGCGTACACGTTGACCTTCGCCCCGCCCGTGATGACGGAGTTCCCGTCGCGGGAGAAGGCAAAGCTGGTGGCCAGGGGATCCACGGCGAAGGCGGCTACGCTGACGTAGGTGCGCAGACTCCAGATCTGCAGTCCGGCAGAAGACAAGGCGCCAATCCACCTACCATCGGGTGAGACCGCGACACGCACGCTGGTTCCCGGCGCCGCGATCGGTAGATTCGTGAGCTCCGCTCCAGATGCGACATCCCAGAGGCGAACGCCCGTGTTCGCGATGCCGCCAACCAGAATCGCACCATCGGGGGAAAACGCGAGCGAGGACGCGCCACCGCTGGCCAGCGTTCTCACCAGGTTACCGTTCGTGGTATCCCATAGCCGAATTGGGCTATTGGTGTCCGCCACCATCTGGCCAACAGGGGAGACCGCGAAGGTGCCGAAGAACACGGGGGCATTTACACAGCCGAAGATGGTGAATTGGCCGCCGCAGAACAACCCGGCCAGCCTACCGTCAGGCAAATAGGCCAGCGAGTCGATGCCCGCGGGGCATGTAACCACATTCCCGCTACATGCCCCGCCGTCCACTCCTCCCCCGCCGCCATCGATTCCGCCCGCGCCCCCGTCCGTCCTGCCGCCGACCTGCCACACGGCGATGCTGTGCTCAATTCCGGCGGCCAACCTCTGGCCATCCGGAGAAAAGGCGAGGCTGTTCACGGTAGACATAGAAGCGCCGAGAACTTTGTCGTCGTAGCTCAGCACCTGGTCTTCGCAAGTCGCGGCCCTGCCGTCGGTGGGCCTCGGGCGTTCGCCGCCGACGCCCGCATCGAAGCCTCCAGCATCGGAGATGAGTGGGCTGTCCACCGGCCAAGCGACCTCGGCTGGCGCCAGATCCCAGACGGCCGAGATGCTGTCTACCGGTCTGACCTCGGCACGCCCAACCTCCGCGCCGCTTGCGATGGCATCCGCGAACACGTCGAACGAGTCGCGGCTGGCATCGAGAGTCTCCACTGCAGTGCCAGTTCCGAGGTCGCCCTGCCCAACCGTGCTCGTATCTGCTTTCTGAGCCGGCACATCGAGGGATTGCGGTGCCATGCCGCCGCACGCTCCAATGACTCCCGTCAAGCTCGCCAAGATTAGTTTCTTCATCGCTCCTCCTCCCGGGATTCTACGACGAAACCGATCGCCAGTGCGCGGGCTTATCCCGGCGGCGCTGGTGAGCCTGCTCAGGCCAGCGGCACGCGGGCTGCTCGGTGGTGCACCGCAAATGGTGCGCACCTTGATCGTGGCCATTCTGCAAGTCGTCCTGATGACCTACCTGATCATGCCGCGCGTGACGAAGCTTCTGACCGGCCCCACAACAAGGAGTCGCGGCCGCAAAGCCCCACTTCACTCTGACACGGCAGTAGAAATCGTTCGGGGTAAGGAAAAATCGGTTTCTGACGAAGGAATACCTCAGAACGGATTGCCATGCGCCTCGTCAAAGTACAGGAAGTCGTCCCAGGCCAAACCGTGGCCGCCGACGTCGCCAACATCCACGGACAGGTCATCCTTCCTGCCTGGACGATCATGGGACCTCGTCACCGCACTCTGCTCAAAGCATGGGGCATTGTGGAGATTTCCGTCGCCGATGAGGCCGCAATCCCACCGAGCGCAGAGCCTTCGAGCACCCCGCAGACAGACGCCGCCCTCTTTCCCATCACGACCAAGGAAACCCTCCATCCCGCACTGGTCGAGCTCGCGGCCGTCGCGGCTCGTCTGGGACGGAAGAGCGCGTCCGCAGACGAGACCAAGCCACCTCCTGCGATAGGCGCCACATCAGAACGCAAGGGCTATCGCCCCCCCTGGCCGCCCGTCAGTGCCGAAACTGTCGCCGGCCACGCCAAGACCCTGGTCTCGCTCCCCACGATCTTTTTCCAAATCCAACGAGCCATCAATCACCCAAGCAGCTCCAGCACCGATATTGCGAAGGCATTGTGTACCGACCAGGGCCTAAGCGCGCGACTTCTTCGCATCGCCAACAGCGCTTTCTACGGCTTCCCGCAACGCGTGGAGAGCGTCGACCAAGCCATTCGCGTCATCGGCACGCGACAGTTGCACGATCTGGTGTTGGCCACGGTCGTGCTCACGCAATTCCGTGGCGTGGACGCCAAGTTAGTCACGATGAAGTCGTTCTGGCAACACAGCTTCGCGTGTGGCATCGCGGCCCGATCGTTGGCCACGCTTCGTCGCGAAAGCAACGTCGAGCACTTCTTCGTCGCAGGGCTGCTTCACGACATCGGAAGTCTCGTCCTCTACCAAGAATTTCCACAGCGCGCAGCGGTCGCTCTGGAAATGCACCGACGCGATAAAGCAGCTCTCGACGAAGTCGAGCGCTCGGTCATCGGCTGCGACCATGGACAGGTGGGCGCCGCCCTCATGACGTTGTGGAAGCTGCCAGAGTCGTATCGCGAGGTCGCGGCCAACCACCACAATCCCGCGGGCTGCCGATCTCCTTCCATGGGCACCGCGGTCGTTCACATCGCAGACCTGCTCGTCGGTGCATTGGCATTGGGTGGCAACGGAGAAGCCGGCTTGCCGCGCTTTTGCGGTGAGGCCTGGAACGCCGTCGCCCTGCCGCCGTCGGACCTGGGTCGTGTGGCCGAGGATGTGCTCAGCCTCCTTGAGGAAACGTTGCGCCTGTTCACCGAAGAGTGATTCCAAGCATGGACGACGGCAAAGACCTCGACGATATCGGGCTGCTCCAGACAAGGCACCTTCAGTCCCTGGAGGCCATTCTCTCGCTCGACCGCGCACTCGCAACCATCCCGCAGGATGCTCCGACTGAAACAATCCTGAAGACAGTCGACGTTCACCTCAAGCAGGCGTTGAACTTCCAGGCCATTGCCTTCTTCCTGATCAATCCCAACACCTTCGCCCATGCGCTCGCATTCACCGATCCTCCCGAAGAGAAGGCTGCCTTCTCACGGGAGACCGACCAAGCCATCGAGACTGGCATCTTCGGCTGGGCTCTCAAGCGCAATCAAGCATTGGTCCAGATGGCTGAGGACTCGCGAAGATTCGTACTGCATCCTCTGACCACCCCACGCTCCACCATCGGCATGCTGGCCGCCTTCGCGCACCCGGATTTCAATGCCTCGTCGTCCGCGCTGGTCTTCCTTTCCGTCATCATGTCCAAAGTCGCGTTGAGCATCGAGAATGGCCTTCTCCACGCCGAGCTTCGTGCGCACAACCAGCAACTCATGCAGGCGGTTGTCCAGTTACGTGACAGCGAAAGTCGGCTGACGACCGTTCTTGAAAAGATGCCAGTGGGTGTAGCCCTCCTCGACCCAGAGGGCCGCATTCTCGAGCTGAACGAGGCGCTCAGAACGATGATCGGCGCGGCTAGCAAGGAGGAAGTCATCTCCCGCAAGTGCGCCGACGCTATTTGCAACTCGGGCTCGGATTGCATTCGAGGCAACCAGGCCGATCGCGAACAGAAGATTGTCCGCAAAGACGGGAAGGACCTCACTGTGCTGCATTCGGCCCACGCCATTGAGGTCGGAGGCGCCACGCACTCGCTCTGCATCTTCTTCGATATTACGCGCCGAAGAGCGCTGGAAGCCGATCTCAACCGCGCACGCAAGCTGGAAGCGGTCGGCCAGCTAGCCGCCGGGATTGCCCACGAAATCAACACACCCGCCCAGTTCGTCGGCGACAACGTTCAGTTCCTATCCAGCGCATTCGCCGACATGCTCGCGCTTGCGACAGCCTACCGGGAGGCGGTAGCCAAGGTGGCGGCCGACCCGGCGTACGCGCACCTCGCAGAGAAGGTGCGGGCGATCGAGGAAGGCGCCGATCTCGCGTATATCGAGCAGAATGCTCCCGCCGCTTGCGACCGGGCTCACGAGGGCATCGCGCGTATCGCTGCCATCGTCGGTGCCATGAAGGAATTCGCACACCCTGACCAGCGCGAAAAGACGCCGGCCGATCTCAACCGCGCCCTCGGAACCACCCTGGTCATCGCTCGCAACGAGTACAAATACGTCGCCGATGTTGAAACCGACCTGGGCGACATTCCAGCCGTGCTCTGCCACGTGGGGGACATGAACCAGGTGTTCTTGAACTTGCTCGTGAACGCGGCCCATGCGATCTCCGACGTGGTCAAGGGGAGCGGAGCCAAGGGAAAGATCTGCGTGCGTACCCGGCAGGACGACAACCGCGTGTGCATCGAGATCTCCGACACGGGCTGCGGAATTCCGGAAGCACTCGGAGAGCGTATCTATGACCCGTTCTTTACCACCAAGGAGGTCGGGCGAGGCAGTGGTCAGGGGCTCGCCATTGCGCGATCGATCGTCGTGGACAAACACGGCGGCTCGCTCAGTTACGACAGCGAGGTCGGCCAAGGAACGACCTTCAAAATCCTGCTGCCCATCGGCGGCACAGCGGACGCTGACCGGACCCCAGAGCCGTGCTCGGCGACGGTCCCGGCAGAATCTACATAGTGGAACCGACCGGCCCTAGAAGATGCTGACCGGGGCCGATGCCGAGGATGTCGCGCAACTGGCTCGACCACTTTCGGGACACCGCGGGCTGTGAAGTGCTAACGTCGTCGGGCGGCCGGGGAGCAGGACCCAAGCAGCCCGGGCCCGCCGCAAAGGACTCAATGAAACGAAGCTCGATCCTTGGACTCGCTTTAGTCTTTGTGGGCGCTGTGGGCCTTTCCGCTGGGTGTACGCGCGCCGAAGCGGTCAATCACGGGGCAAGCGCAAGCCGCTCCTGCACGGGCAGTGGCTGGATCCCCGCAGGGGTCGTGCGCGACGACCCGCTCGGGAAGGTCTCCATCTACAACATTGCCACCGCCATGAGCGACAGTGGAGCCGCCGTTGTCACCTGGTACGAGGCTGTGTTGCCACTTCAGACCGGCAACTCGGACCAGCTTTTCGCTTCGGTCTGTTACGCCGGCTCTTGGACGGCGCCGGCGCCGCTCGGTTCGACAAGCACCATCCAGTCCGTTCTCGCCGCGCGCGCCGACGGTACCGCCATGGCGGCTTGGGCCGAAATGGCCGCCGACAGCTCAACGTCGATTTGGGTGTCCACTCTCGATCCCGCAAGCGCGACCTGGGGGCCGCCCGTGCGGGTCAGCGCTCCGGGCGCCCAAGGCATGCCCAGCGCCATCGCGATGGGCGATGACGGCACCGCCATGATCGTCTGGGACCAAGATCAGGCCGTCTGGGCAGGCAGATTCGACGGATCGACGTGGGAAGCCCCGGGCGTCATCAGTGCTGGCCCAAACGTTCGCTCTCGCCGTCCCCTGCCGGCCACCTCCGCGCTGGCCGCGCCCAGCGCGCACGTCGATGTGTCGCATGGCTAGTGAACCAGGCCGGCCAGGATCGCAGACAGGCTATCGAGTCCGACGACGTAGGGTGGGCTCATGCGATTCGTCGTGCATGCGCCGACGTCGCTCGAGAAGAGAGCCTCGTCGGTTCCGAGGTAAATCGACACTGAGATGTCGGGGCGGGCGGTCGTGCATTCGCCACTGGCCCCGAGCACCAGCGCAGCCAGGCCGGCGCTGACACTCGCGAGCTCCGCGTCGGTGAGAATGCGGGAGCCAGCGACCGAGGCAAAGGCAGCCCCGGGCGTGGTGGCGCGACAGAGCGACCAACTCAGCTCTCGCGTGCTGGCCACGACCTTGTATTCCGATTCCGAATAGGAGTCGCAGGTTGCCATCCAACTCAGGTCCGGAGACGGCATCGGTTGGACGGAGACATCCAGGGTGTCGAACTCGGTTGGAACGGTTGCGTATCTGGCCGCTGACCAGAGGTAGTAGATGAGCCCATCCAGACCGTAGATATAGATGTTTCCGCTCGATTGTACGCCCTGACAGCCCGCATAGAAGTCGTCCCAGTAATTCGTCGTGTGGTCGGGGAAGACCATCGTCAGCACCTCATTCGCCTTGTCCTCGCCACAAGACTTGCTGTTGCTGAGTGACAGCTGGTTGGCGAGCACCATGCTCACTTCCTTCATCTCCGCATCGGACAGCGTGCGGGAGCCTTGGTTGACGAAGTAGCTGTTCGTGCTGCCGGCGACCTCATCGCAGTAACTCCACGACAGCAGCTTGGAGGCGAAGTCGAGCGCGAACGAAGTAGAGCTGGAGCAAGCGCTCATGGGGGTCGGCATGCCGCCGCTCACGTTGACCCTGAAGCCGGTCGACCCAACGAGTTCAATGCCCGCTCGCGCGGCAGGCGCGCTCGTCGTTGGTGCGCTACCGCCGGTTCCTCGCGGATTGACCCCGGCGCCACCGGTTCCGCCAACTCCGTTGGGATCGACGCTCATCCGGTTGCCGGCACAACCTGCCAGGCCGCTCAAACACATGGCTCCCAGGCACAGGCCAATTCCAATTGATCTCATGGGCGATTGATCTCCTCTCAGCAAGGCGACTTCCAGACGAGGGGCAACCTCTGGTGTGTGCAAGGCCCGTGCCCGGCGCAACCGCGCAATCTTGCTAGGCCATCTCGCTGCTACTTACGGCCGGCCTGATCGAAATGTCCTGATGCCGCTTCGTGAAGATACGAAGGACCTCGCAGCGCACCTCGTCTTGACCATGCCCGCCCTTGTCGCGATAGTGCATGGCCCATGGTTCGAACACTGCTCGCGTTCTACTTCGCACTCTTGCTTCTATCCTGTGCCTCGACCCCCGCACGACCGCTGCGGTTCGTGGATTGTACGCAGATGAACTATTGCGACTCGCTCATCGAATGGCCAGACCCATCCTGGTCGGCGAAGCACGAGGCGCTGTACTGGCAAGGAGTTCGGTCCATCTTGCATGAGATGGCGTGCGGGAAGATGGTGTCCAGGGGGCGCAGGCTGGCGTACGTGGCCGCCGATGATCTGTCGGTACCCTGTGCGTCTGGCCCGGCGCAGATTCGACACGTGAAGAATCGAGACGACGGCAATAGGCTGCTGGCTGCTGGACGTATCGACTATGTGGTGGAGTTCGATCGAGCGAATGCATCCAGGGTCAGGGATGGAATCGAGGTGCCTCTGTCGGCGAGCTTCTACGGAAGAACCAGAAAGACAGGGACCGATTCCCGACTGGAAGGCATGGACAACTATTTGATCGTGCAGACCGAAGCCACGACTGAAGTTCGCCTCATTTCGCGGGCCGCGCACGAGTGATCCTTCGTCCCGATGCTGCTGTTTCGGCGCTTGCGGCGCGGGCCAAGTCGCGCCTGAGCTTGCCGAGCGGGTTGCCAGTGCTCACCCAGGGAGGTTGGATTCGGCCACCTCGGCACGGTCGCGGACAGCGCCTCGGTCGATGGCCTGCTGAATACTGTGCGCGAGGGCCATTCGTTCCTCAAACGTGCAGCCCTCTACCCAGCCTGCCTCGAAATGGGATACTTGCGTGAGTCGGCATGCTCCTTGGGATCAGGGCTGCCCTTTCCAGTCGCAATCAGGTGCCTTAAGCTGTCGCCGAAAAAGTAGCCCCACCCGCTCTTGCAGTCCTCAAAGCATTCAAGAGTAGGGACAAGGCCCACGTGGGTAAATGTGACCTCGGTTTTGTCGCCCCGCTTTTCGATCTCGAACACAATCTCGGTGTCGTCCCACTCCGACTTGTTTTTGAAAAACGGAAATTGGCTGTATGAAACATGCCAAACGACCTTTTTGTTTGGGACCATCTCCGCAACCTTCTGGGTGCTGAGGTGCACGTCCTTGTGCTGGTAGGTGAAGCTGGCGCCCACCCTGTCTGAAGTCCCGACGAGGCCGTCAGCCCACCATCCACGAACATTGTTGATGGCTTTGAACGCCTCTTTAGGCGACTGATCCACCGTGAATGACAACTTTAGACTCTGGTTCCTCATAACTTGCTCCTTGTCAGTGAGTCTTTCGCGACGTGGAACACGTCCCGGACTTTTGATTGCCCGAGAGAGAAAAGGTTTCAGGCGCGAAGCCCAGCTACGTGGCGACCAAGTCCCGGCGGACAGCGTTAGCCAGCCTTGAGCTGTCGCGCAGCCGCGTCAGCAGTGTCTTCGGGACGCGTGTTGAAGGCGATCGCCGCGTTTGGCGCGGCCTTGTGGATGATGTTCACCACGGTCTCGAACAACGCGAGGCTCTTGGGGGGGAGCCTCAGGCCGCCGCCGATCACCACACAATCATAGGCAACGCCCTCCAGCGCACTTTCCAGCATGGCGCTTCCGGCTGCATCGGGCGTGATCATGCAGGTATCGCCTTGCCAACCCCGATCCTCAATCTTCGAGACTCCTAACGCAATCCCGGCACTGATCTTTTCGGCGCTGAAGCCCGGCGGCAAGGAGGGGTCCGAGAAATCGACCGTTTCAGGCTTCTGGCCTACGAACAGTATACGCGTCATGGGGTTTCTCCGTTCGATTGGTGGTGATGGAACAGGTGTGGAAGATCGCTTCTGCCTCCGGAATGCTTCGCCGGCTGCATACGTGTCGAAGAATTCCTGGAAGAGAACGATCTTTCCATCGCGGCAGACCACAAGGTGAACGAAATCCGACTCGTAGACCTGGCCCGTGCTCTTGGCACGGCAGCGCATATGCCCGACCACCGCGACCGAATCTTCGTTCGCCAGGAATCTCTGCGGAGTCAGCACTTCGATGTCCTCCGCATCGCGCCCGATGCGCGCCCATTCCAGGAAGCCCGCATGCCCATGTCTGGTGCCGCCAGCCGGGTTGAAAGGATTCTCCGGCTCACCCCACACCACATCAGAGCTCAATCTAGCCAAGATGGCGTTCATATCCCGCCTGGCAAATGCCGCGTAGACTTCCTTCACTAGATCCATGTTGCTCATGCAGCAGTGATAGTACATCCACCACGCTCCCATTGCTCCCTACTGGTCGCGGGCGCAGCGGAAGGGGCCCCGATTCTCGCGGTCCGCCTCGGGCGTAGCGGACGTCCACTCCATCGGCGCCCGAATCAACGTCGGAGGCAGCGCGTGCAGCTCCTTTTCGGTGGGGAGCCTGGCCGGCAGGGCTGCGCAGTAGATCTCCGCTTGCTTCCAGGTCGCACATCGAATCGGATCGGTCGTCGGAGCCTTGCCGT
>Ga0265329_10000094_pt1 | contig 41516 bp, 23 predicted proteins | sample 41627metaG_FD_202091 | JGI IMG/M metagenome (GOLD analysis project Ga0265329, IMG submission 202091) | Rhizosphere microbial communities from Carex aquatilis grown in University of Washington, Seatle, WA, United States - 4-16-27 metaG | ecosystem: Host-associated > Plants > Roots > Rhizosphere...
TGAGGGGACTCAAGGCGAGGGCTGCCGCCCGGATCGGTCTCGGAACAGGTCGTGAGCAGGAGCAGAGTCGCCGCGGCGCTATTTCGTAGTTTCATAAAGGTTCTCCATGACTGCGACGCCAGGTCAGAATGATTTTGGTGTTAGCCTGAGCGACGCCGACGCAGTCGGTGCCACAAGAAGGCGGCGCCGAGCAAGGCGAAGAGGAGCCCCGGTGTGCCTGGGATGGTTTGGCCCAGATCGCAGCTGCAACCCGAGCGGTGCAACGTCGTGCTGACCCCGTCGGTCGCGTCGGAACCTCGCCTGCCGTCGGGGCTGCCTGCGTCGGCTGGCAACGAACTGCCCCCGCCATCGGGATTGCCACTCACTCCACCCGTGACACTGCTTCCACCCTCGCCGCTGCCGCCCACCCCACCGGAGCCACCCGAGCCGCCAATGCTAGTCTGGCCACCGGAGCCAGCCGTGCCACCCACGCCGCTGCCCGCCGTGCCGCCTGAACCGCCGGCGCTGCCGATGATGGTGCCACCTGTGGCGACGCCTCCACCTGTGCCGCCGCTCGTGCCGCCTGAGCCGCCGGCGCTGCCGATGATGGTGCCACCTGAGCCCCCGTGTCCGCCGCCGGTGCCGCCGGTGCCGGTGCCGCCGGTGCCGGTGCCGCCAGCGCCGCCGGTGCCGCCAGCGCCGCCAGCGCCCGTGTCGCTCGCGCCAGCATCGCCGAAGTCGCAAACAGACGGATCAGGAGGAGAGCAGGCGCCGTATCCGTCACAAACCGCACAGGTCCCGCACGGAATTCCGTATGGTGGAGCGTCGCACGCCCCGGCGCCGTTGCACACCATGCGGCATGGGTCGCTGCCCGCGCCGCATTCACTTTCTGGATCGCTGCCGATAGTGTAGGCCGTGCACTTGCCGGCCCGACCGGTCTGGTTGCAGGACACGCAGGCGCCATCGCAGGCGCTCTCGCAACACACCCCATCCACGCAGGAGCCCGAGGCGCAGACACTCGCGCTGGAGCAAGCCGTGCCATTCTTGGCCTTGCAGTTTCCAGTGCCGTCGCACGCCTGAGTGACCGCGCAACTACCAGGAACTTCCGTGCCCGGGGCCGCCCGGACGCAGGTGCCTTCTTTGCCCGCGACGCTGCACGATTGGCAGGCGCCCGAGCAGGACGCGGCCGCGCAGCAGACGCCGTCCACGCAGAACCCCGAGGCACAGTTCGACGCCGTGGCAGAGGTACACCCCTCGCCGTTGCCGAGATTGGTGACTTTGTATTCCCAGGTGTCGTTCGTGGCCACGTAGGAAACGCCACCGAATAGGACCAGCACGCCGCGCTGGCTGTCGAAGGCCGCACTCGGCTGCGAGATGGTTTGGCCTGGGCCAGACAAGGCGCGTATGTACCAGGTTGGACTCTTGGCATCCAGTTCCCAGGTTTGAATGGTCCCGTCGGGGCTCGGTGTAGACACTCCGCCGATGGGCACGATGTGCCGGCGGCGCAGGCTATCGTAGGCGATCGCGCCCCCGCCCACGTCGTACTGGAAATCGGCTGGGTCGCCGGTGTCGCGCAGCGCCCAGCCGGCCGCAACGGGATCCCAATCCCAGAAGAAACTGTAGCCGCTGATGGGGTCGTAGCTGGAGTCTGCGATAAGGACCATCTTCTGGCGGCCATCGTCGAAGGTGAGCGCCGGGTAGTCGCGTCCGGTTGGCACAACCACGAGCGATGCTGGTGTCCGGTTGGTCCAGGTGGTGGTCGTGCCATCCCACTCCCAGACTGCGGTGCTGAAGGGATCCACCGACAAGGGGCTTCCGGGGGTTGGGTAGGTATAGTCGAACGTGGGTCTCTCGCCGCCGAAGAGCAGCAGCTTGGCCCGGCCCGAATCCGTGACCATGGCATGTCGGTTGCGAGGCTCCGGACTGGATGCGGGAAAGAGCTGGCCCCACTTGCGGGTGCCGGGGTTCCATTCCCAGGTGTCGCCCAGGATCACATTGGCGTCGCCTCCGACAGGCGGGCCGCCCGTGCCGCCGTATACAATGAGCGACTTGCGGGACGGGTCGTAGGCCATCGCCGCGTCCGTGCGGGCGGGAGGGCGCAGGTCGCTTTCGACTTGGGACCAAGAGCTGCCGTCCCACTCCCACAGCTCGTCCAGCAACCCGTAGCTGTTGTCAATCCCTCCGAACACGTAGGTCTTGCCGGTAATCGGACAGAAGGCGATTGCGGGATTGGAGCGCGGGGATGGCCATGCGTGCGGTGGCTGCGGCGTGCGATCGGTGAACGTCGTCGTGGCGGGATTGAACTCCCAGATCTCGCCGTCCTGCAGGTCCGAATAGTCATAGGAATAGATTCCGCCGCCTACCAGATCGAGACGGTCCAGTGTGGTGTCGGTGACGAGCGAGGCGTAGATGCGCGCCTCGGGCAGATTGGGCTCGTTGCCGGTGAAGCGTTGCGACCACGCCCCTGAGGTGGGATCCCATTCCCAAACGTCGGCCAAGGCGTAGCCGGTGTCGATGTCGAAGCCACCCACCAGCACGGTCACGCCGCTGCCGGGGTCGTAGGCCATGGCGTGGCCGTAGCGTGCGCTCGGCCTGCTCCCTGCGATGGTGCGATTGCTCCAGTTCGACTTGGACGGATCCCATTCCCATGTGTCCTGCTTGGGCACACCACTCAGACCGGCCAGCGGCTTCTCCATACCGCCGAACAAGACAGCGCGGCTGCGTTGGTTGTCCCAGACCAGCCCGGCCGCATATCGGGCACTGGGCACACTGGCGGGCTGAAGTTGGGTCCACTTGCCCTGCGCGGGATCCCACTCCCAGGTGTCGCCAAACGCGACCGAAACACCGCCCCATTGGTCATCCGGGGCATTCACAGCAGGTGTGCCGCCCCCGAAGAGCAGCACCTTGCCCGTGGATTTCTCGAAGACCATGCTCTGCTGGCTGCGATAGCCTGGCCCGTTGCTGGAGCTGGGATTGTCGGTGAAAGCGCCGCTCGTGGGATTCCACTCCCAGACGTCAGCGTAGTCGACGTACATGTTGCCGGAGGCCATGCGTCCGCCGAATATGACGAAGTTGTTGTGAATCGAGTCAAAGACCATGCTTGCACCGCCGCGCGGTTTCGGAGGGAGGCCAATTGGGGAGCGTTGGGTCCATGTGCCGGACGCGGGATTCCACTCCCACAGATCCTGAAGCTCCCCCGCGTCGCCCAGGCCGCCGAACATGACCAGGACCTTGCGGGTCTCGTCAAAGGCGGCTGCCTGCATGTAGCGCGAGCCAGGGCCCAGCACGGGCGGGCCCACGCGCGTCCAGGTGGCGATTTCGCTGGCGGGCACCACGCCCAGCGCTGCGTGGGACGACTCAAGGCCAGGGCCAGTCGTGTCTCCGGAATGGTCTTGGTTGCAGCTGGCGAGCAGGAGCAGAGCCCCGACAGCGCTTCTTCGTAGGTTCATGAAGATTCTCCAGGGGCAGGTGAGCAAGACAAAGAATGACATCGCGCCCAAGCATCCTTGCCACTGAGGGCGCGCGAGAGTGGCTCGTTCCAACCGAGCAGTGGCGGTTCTCCTTCCCACGGCTCATCCATATCTTGTTGCGCGGACGACGTGACACGGAAAAGGGAAGTGACGATTGCGTAGATCTGAAAGCGCGTCTAGCATAAGGCCCGGCTCGCTTCCAGGGAGTTCACGAATGCGAATTCAAACCACCACTTCCGGATTTTTCGCCGCCCTTCTTGTTGTAACGGGCTCTGCCTTTGCTCAACCCGGAGTCTCGCCGCCCCCTCCTGGGCCTGTTGCGCCTGCGCCTGAATTGACACCAGCGCCGCCCCCTGTTCCCGCTGTGGCTGCAACCGCTTCCCAGCCCGCTGTCCCGGTCGCGGCGGCGTCCGCGTCCGAAAGCGACGCCAGTTTCCGTGGATTCATTCCTCAGCTCAGTCTGGGTGGGGCGGTTGGTCTTCTGCACATGAGCTCCGCCGAAGCCGGCCCGGTGGGGTACCTTCGCCTGGGTTTGCACGGCGAGTTCTTCAGCGGCAGCAACGTATTCGTCCGGCGCGTGACTCCGCCTGGAGGCGATCATGACACCCGCCTGCAAGGGGCTTTGACCTTTGGTATTACGCCGCTCAATTACCTCGAGGTATTCGGCGCGGTTTTGGCTTCGGAGAATCGCAATCGCCGTCTTTGTGGCCCGGACGTGACAGGCAAGGAGCAGTGTGTGCCCGAAGCCAATCGCACCGATCCCGAGGTCATCAAGTCCTTCGGCGACTTGCTCCTGGGGGTCAAACTGGCCTATCCTGTTGCAGCGGGGTTCTCCGCCGGTGGCGAGGTCGGGATTCGCATGATGTCCTCCATATCAGGCATTTCCTTTTCGCCTGACTCGACTTCCCTCTGGGTGAACGCACTGGCCAGCTATGATCTGAGGCCCATCCCCCTGCGATTCCATTTGAACATCGGCTACTACCTGGACAATTCAGGCAATCTGCAGAACTACGATGCGGCCAAGAGTTCCGCTGTCACCCGCTACGTTTCCAAGTTTGCCTATGGTATTTCCGAGGACCGTTTCCGGCTGGCGCTCGGCGTGGATGCGCCCTTCGACGAACTGACCCAAGGATTTTCGCTGCGGCCCCTCATTGAATATCACTTTGAGTACCTGACGGGCTCCAAGGACCAAGTGATTTACAATCTGGAGCACGCGACTTGCGCCACACCGGGCGCCTCCGCTTGCGCAGACAACAAGGACCAGCAGAGCCTGACACTCGGGGTACAGGCACAGATTGCGCACGGATTGACCTTGACGCTCGGTTTGGATGTGGCGTTGCACTCGCCCGGTTATGCCTATGCCCCGTCCCTGGCCCCATGGAATCTGCTATTCGGCATGGGCTATCCCTTCAGTCTGCTCCCGCGGGTCGTGACGCACGAGGTGCCGGTCGAGAAGATCGAAGCGCAACCCAAAGGCCTCGTGGCGGGGAGAGTCGTCAACACGGTCGGGACGCCCATCGAGGGAGCCGTGATCGGGGTTGCCGGTCGCGCGTATTCTCGTGTTTTGACCGATACCGATGGGACCTTCCAGAGTGTGCCGCTCGCGCCTGGGCCCATCGAACTGGTCATCGTGGCCAATGGCTTCGACACGGTCTCGGCCAAGCTGGACGTCATTGCCGGGCAGGCCGCCAACGTCGTGTTCGCGCTCACTCCGCATGTGCCGGCTGCGCGCGCGGTGGGACACATTGGCGACAGTTCTGGTAAGGGCGTGGCAGCGGCGCTCAAACTCGCTGGTCCCCAGATTGCCGAAGGAAGGTCGGATGAATCGGGCGCCTTCTCTGTGCCCGTCCTGCCTGGCCAATATGTTCTGCGCATCGATGCGGACCAGTACTTGTCGAAGCTCGTACACCTGACTGTGGCGGAGGGACAGGAGAACGCCGTCAAGGTCACACTGCGCGCTCGTCCAGCATTGGCAAATGTGACATTCAATGATGGGAAGTTCAAACTGCGCCAGCCCGTCGCCTTCACGTTGGCCGGCAGGCAGCCATCGGCCGAGTTGGCTTCGGGCTCGTTCCAGCTACTCGATGAAGTCGTAGATGTCTTGGTCAACCACCCGGAGATTCGCCAGGTACGCGTTGAGGCACATTGGGGCAGCGGTTTGGCCGCGGCCAAAGCCCAGGAACTGACCGACGCTCAGGCCAAGGCAGTCGCCCAGTACCTGGTCGAGCAAGGCGTGGGCCCCGAGAGAGTGGTGTCCGCGGGGATGGGCGCGACGAAGCCGCTGGTTCCCAACCTGGGCAAGGGCAAGTTGAAGAATCGCCGTATTGAGTTCGTGGTCGCGAACTAACGAACTGACTGACTACTTCTTGTCTTTGCCGGCGTCGTCCTGCGCGGGCGGCTCAGCTTCTTTCAACTTCTCCAATTCCAACGGGTGATGGTGCTGCATCTCTTCCTCGGTCAGCTCCCCGGTGAGCCAAACCTTGCTCATGGGCCAGACGTCGGGACTGAAGATGACGGAATACAGGTGCCATATAATGATGGCCAAGAAAGCCAGCGCGGCTTCGTAGCCGTGGATGGCGGCGGCCACGTCAAGGCCGAGCTTGGGCATGTGGCGCATCGACCATCCCGGGAACCACAGCACGAATCCTGTCACGCCCATCACGATCGAACCCCAAACCACGGCCAGATACTCGAACTTCTCGATGAAGTTGAATCGCGCGTAGGCGGGCCGCTCTTTGGATCGACCCAGGTTGAAAGCGACGAGCTGCCTGAAATCTTTATAGTCCTTGATCCTGGGCATCATTTCGACGAGATCCCTGCGCGCGCGCCGCGAGGAGAGCACGAAGATGGTGTGCACCAGGACCAGCGTGATGAGGACAATGGCGGCGCCCCGGTGGATGAGCCCGCGCAATTGGAAGCTGCCGGGCGTGTTGAAGACGCCTTTGAAGAAACTCGATTCCGGGAACAGGATGGGAAGCCCGGTGAAGATAAGGGTTAGGAACGACAGCATCATGATGATGTGCTGGATCCGGTAGCTGATGGGGAAGCGCAAGTAGACCTTGCCTGCCGCCCGTTTGCGCCGAGGTTCAGGATCCCGGCCCTGCAGCCTGGCGAACAGCCGGCGCGCATAGTGGCTGAATAGATCCAGGATAATGTAGGCGATGAATCCGCCCACGGTCGCGACGATCAGAATGATGTAGGAAAGCTTAATGAGGAAGACCAGCGGGTTGTCTTTGAGAGTCTGGTTCTGATGGATTTTTCCCAGAGCCAGAAACCGGCTGGGACCGGAATGGCAATTGCCGCAGGTTTCGCCCAGGTTTTTGGGGTTGACCCTGGATTTCGGGTCACTGGACGGCAGGATGTCGTGCGAGCCGTGGCAGCTCGCGCAGTTGGCCGCACGCTTGTCGCCGAATCCTTGGGCAATGCCGTGGAAGCTGGTCTTGTAGGTTGCCTCGCGGTTGGGCGGCATCTGGTAGCGCGAGCTCAAGAGGGCGTTCTGGTGGCACGCACTGCAGGTCTTGGTCACGTTTCCTGAATAGACCGGCGAGTTGGGGTCGTCGTGCTTCTGGATGGTGTGTTCGCCGTGGCAATCGGAACAGGTGGGAACGTCTTGATTGCCTTGCGCCAGCAATTTCCCGTGAACGCTCGCCTGATAGGCCTCCGCGATCTTCTGGTGACACTTCGAGCAGGTCTGCGGCAGCTTGTAGCGGTCGACGTAGGATTCCTTCTTGGAAACCTTGGCAATGTCGTGCTCGCCGTGACAGTCGGTGCACACCGCGGCTGGCAGATTGGTGAACGCCTGATTGAACTTACCGTGGATACTGGAGGCGTAGGCCTTGACCCGCTCGCTGCTCTTCATTTGCCACGATTTGTCTTCGCGGTCGACGTGGCACGAGACACAAGTGGCGGTGACGTTCTTTCTGGAGACCTGGGATTCCGCTGTGGTTGGCGACAAGATGCGATGGGAGCCGTGGCAGTTCTGGCACTGAGGCGCGCGCGGGTCATGTTTGCCCAGCTTGGCCACGCCGTGCACGCTGTTGCGATACAGAAGCGGGATGCCCTGGTTTTCCGCCTTCACCATGTTGCTCTGATGGCAGACAGAGCAATCCACCGGATCGAAGGGTTTGTGCCCCGTGCGGCCCTCGGGAACTTCGGCCGCGGCATCGGGCTTGTGGCAGGCCGTGCATCCCAGCGCCTGGTGGGGCGTGCCCTTGAATAGCTCAGGCGTGACGGCCTTCAGCTCTTTTCCGTCAGTCTCGTTCTGGTCGGTCGCATGGCACTGTGCACAGGCTTCGTCGTCGAGCGCTTGGGCAAACGCTGAGGGCATGCGGCCCAAGAACAGAAGCCCCAGTGTCGCGAGGAAGATCGCAGCCACGCCCTTACGAGAGCGCGGGGGAGCGGACGAACGGCCACGGTCACTTTCCTGCGCGGTTAGGACCATCGAGCGTATATTAGGCCGCGCGTGCAGGCCGCGTGCAAGGGGAAAAGGGGACTTCGTGCGTCCCTTTTCGGCGCAATTCGTGCGCTAAACCGGCGGCGCAGCGGGCCGACCGCTTCTGTCCAGCAGCCGGAGCAGAATGTCGCGCCAACGCTCGCCGTAGATGAACAAATGACCTTCGCCGTCCAGGAAGTGCGTCTGGCAATTGGGGAGCTGTCGCGCCATTTCGCGAGCCCTCGCCGGCGGTGTGCTCGAATCGAGGGTCCTTGGGGTGGCGGCCACCCGATCGCGTCTTGCCTATGTGGTCACATGGGACTACACTCAGATCATGGTCGCGAACGTGCGCACCGCCAAGGCGAGACTGTCCGAGTTGCTCGATCGGGCCGCAGCCGGTGAGGAGATTGTGATCACCTCAGACGGCCGGCCCAAGGCCAAGTTGGTGGGCATCCCACCGGTGCGCGCGACCTATCGTGTGAACCGGCGTCTTCTGGCCGTGTCTCCGCGAAAAGCCGGTCCCTCTGCCCAGACGATCATCCGCCAGGACCGTGACGGACGCGACTAGCATGTATCTCGATAGCGCGATCCTGGTGAAGCTACTGGTGCGTGAGCCCGATAGCCTGTTCTATGCCGACGCGGTTGACGGCCAGATCGTCTGGTCGGCCGAGTTGGCGCTGTCCGAATGCTTCTCGGCCCTGCTGCGCAAGGAACGCGAAGGTTCCATCACGACTCGACATCGCCAGGCGGCCTGGCGACAGATGGAAGACGATCTCAAGCATCGCCGCCTGAATTTGGTGGGTATCACTCGTTCGATTTTCGAGCGGGCCAATGCCATCCTGGCCGGCTGTCACCCGGACGTGGCCCTGCGCTCCCTCGATGCCATCCACCTGGCCGCCGCCGCACAATGCGCTTCGTGGCCTTTGTGTACCAACGACACCCGCATGCGCGCCGCCGCGACGCGCATGGGATTTCCGCTGTCACCGTTGCCCGGTGCGAGGTGACACTAGGCTTCGCCCAGCACCCCATTCACGGCGGCGCCTGCTGACTGTCCTTCAGACACACGCGCGGCGATGGCGTCGAGCAGGGCCGCTGGCGGCAGCGGCAGCGCGCGCAGCTCCGTGGCACTGACCTGCGTGTTGCCGCTGGAAATTCGGAAATAGGCATCAATCAGTTCCGAGTTCAAAAGGGCGGCCAGTCCCATCGCCTCACGGGGTGACATTTCGCCACCAAGCCGATGGACGAAGTTCACGTGGTTTTCCAGGCCCAGCAGGGCGCCTGGAAGGCTGCCAGCCAGGTACGCTCCTGCCACCAGTCGTCGCGGGTCTTCCTTGGCTGAAAAGCGACGAATGAGAACGTAGGTGCGATTGGGAACCAGCAGTTTCGTCCCTGCGCTGCGCTTGATGTGCTCGGGTTTGCGGAAACCACCGTCGAGCGGCCAGGTCACTAGGCCCGGCCGCACGTGCTGCAGCCAGAGCAGCGGCACTGTGGCGGTGGAAGATTTCTGGCGCAGAAGCCGCTCGGAGCGAAACGGCACCACTGGCCCAGTCGACACATCGAGCCCCATGGACGCGAGCGTGCCGGTCCATCCTGCAACCAGATCCATGACTCCAAGGTCGCGCACATTCGTTGGCAAGAACACGGACGAGCCACGTGCCTCGGCAATCACGCGAGTGCGTGGCACACTGTGGATTCCGCGCTCTGCCAGGTCCGATTCCCCTTGCGACGATGAGATGACCACCGATGCGTTCGGCGCCTGGGTCTTCTTGTACAGCACGATGATGTTTTCCTGGAGCACGCCGTCCTGGCGGAAGGCATCGGTCCGCGACCCGAACACATGCACGTGATCCAGCCGAGCGACAGAGTGAAGACGTCGTCGGAAGTTCTTGAAGTAGCAGCCGGACGAAAAACTGCGCGGAATGATGAAACAGAGCTGTCCGCCGTCGGCGAGCATCCCAAGCGCGACTTCGATGAAACGCGCGTAGGCGTTGGGCGCGTCGCCCCCGCGAGCGTCGCTGGGCGACATCTTGAAATACGGCGGGTTGCCGATGGCGTAGTCGAAGTTCGCGATCTGGCGTTCGCGGCGGGCAAGATCGAGGAAGTCGTCCTCGACCACGTTGTACTGCAAGCGTTCGCCCCAGCGCCGCTGCGCGGCCGCCAACGACTTGCGCAGGATCTTGGCAACCCCAGGTTCCTTTTCTACGGCCGTGAGGTGAACCCGCGCAGCGAATCGTCCGAGAATTTCGTTCGTCGCGCAGATCCCAAGGACGCCTGTGCCCGCCCCGGGATCCAGAATGCGCACGGCCTCGCTCCGGGGAGCCTCGAACAGCGAGGCCATGAACGCGGCAATCTGCGGCCCGGTGAAAAACTGCCCCCACGATTTCTTGTGTGCGTCGCTCGTGCGCTCGCGATAGCCAGCACACAGGGCGGCAACAGCCTCAGCCATCTCGCGCGCATGCAATTCGTCCCCTGAGATGCCGCGCATCGCTGCTGCAAGGCCGATTTTCTTCATGCTCTTTGCCATCGAAGATGGACGACAAAGAATTCTGCGTAAACCACCTTTGCGGCCTTCCGTAGCTGCGCGCAACGCGCAGCGTCCTCGCGTCCTTGCCCGCGCATCAACCTGGGCGGGTTCTTGGCGGGTTTCTCCCCTATACTCCGCGCTCCCGGCCGCCTGGCCGTTACGCGTAGCGCATGAAGACTCACCCAAAACACCAGCCCATTGCCGTGGTCGGGGTCGCCGCCCTTTTCCCGGGATCGATCGAGAAGGACGGCTTCTGGCGCGACATCCTGGCCGGCCGCGATCTCATCACGGATGTGCCGGCCAGCCACTGGCTGATTGACGACTACTACGACGCTGACCCGCGCGCGCGAGACAAGACCTACTGCAAACGGGGCGCGTTCCTGCCTGAGGTGGATTTCGATCCCGTGGAGTGGGGCGTGCCGCCGTCGATCCTACCGTCGACCGACACCAACCAGCTGCTGGCGCTCATCGTGGCGCAACAGGTGCTGGAAGACGCGTGCGGCGGCTCGTTCAAGGATTTGCCGCGCGACCGCGCGAGCGTGATCCTGGGCGTGACATCGGCGCAGGAACTGCTCGGCTCCATGGTCAGCCGGCTGCAGCGTCCAGTGTGGGTCAAGGCCCTGCGCGAGATGGGCCTAGCCGAAGACAAGGTCACCGACGCGTGCGAGCGCATCGCCGCCCACTATGTCGAATGGCAAGAGAGTTCTTTCCCTGGAATCTTGGGCAACGTCGTCGCTGGCCGCATCGCCAATCGCCTCGATTTGGGCGGCACCAACTGCGTGACCGACGCGGCTTGCGCCAGCAGCCTATCCGCCCTGTCCATGGCCATGGCCGAGCTGCACATGGGTCACTCGGATCTCGTCATCACCGGCGGGGCCGACACCATGAACGACATCTTCATGTACATCTGCTTCAGCAAGACGCCGGCGCTGTCGCCGACCGGCGATTGCCGGCCATTCTCGGATGGCGCGGACGGCACCTTGCTGGGCGAAGGCATCGGCATGGTGGCGCTCAAGCGCCTGGCCGACGCCGAGCGCGACGGGGATCGCATCTACGCTGTGGTGGCCGGCGTGGGCAGCTCGTCCGACGGTCGTACCAAAAGCATTTACGCGCCCGCGCCTGCGGGTCAGGCCAAGGCCCTGCGGCGTGCGTACCAGGACGCGGGCTATGGTCCTGAAACCGTGGAGTTGGTGGAAGCGCACGGCACTGGCACCAAGGCCGGCGACGCGGCCGAGTTCGAGGGCCTGCGCACCGTCTTCGAGGAGAGCGGGCGCAAGGATCGCGGTTGGTGCGCGCTGGGCTCGGTGAAGTCGCAGATCGGGCACACCAAGGCTGCGGCCGGAGCGGCTGGCCTGTTCAAGGCAGTGATGGCGCTGCACCACCGCGTGCTGCCGCCGACCATCAAGGTCGATCGGCCGGATCCCAAGTTGAACGTCGACGAGAGTCCGTTTTGCATCAACACCATGGCGCGGCCCTGGGTGCGCGACCAACGCCACCCGCGCCGCGCATCGGTCAGCTCGTTCGGCTTTGGCGGATCGAACTTCCACGTGGCGCTGCAGGAATACACCGGCCCAGGAAAGCGCGCCTCGCGCGTGCGACCCGCCGGCGGCGAGGCTGTGTTGCTCAGTGGCGCCTCAGCCGAGGCCGTGGCCACTCGTTGTCGCGAGCTGGCCGTCGAGGCAGCCGATGCTGCGATGCTGACGTTCCTGGCCCGCTCGACGCAAGAGTCATTCGACGCCGCGGCGCCGGCACGCCTGGCTGTGTTCGCCGAATCCAGCGCGGCTCTCGTCGGGAAACTTTCCAAGGCCGCAGAACTGCTGGCCGCGGGCAACAGTTTCTCCGTGCCAGGTGAAATCGATTTTTGCGCCGGGCCTGCGGAGGGCAGCGTCGGTTTTCTCTTCCCTGGCCAGGGCAGCCAGTCTTTGTACATGGGCGCGGATGTGGCCATGGCCAGTGCGACCGCGCTGGGCGTGTGGGATCGCGCAGCCGAGATCGACTTCGCGCCGGGCGTCCGTCTGCACGACATCGTGTTTCCGCGGGCTGTGTTCGACGAGGCCGCGCGCAGTGAGCAGCGCGCGCGCCTGACCGCGACCGAGTGGGCCCAGCCCGCACTGGGTGCGACCAGCCTGGCCCTGCTGGCGATCTTGCGCGAGGCCGGCGTGCACCCGGCGGCCGTGGCTGGGCACAGCTTCGGCGAGTTGACCGCTTTGTGCGCGGCCGGCGCGCTGACTGCCGAGGATCTCTTGCGGCTGGCGCGGCGGCGCGGCGAATTGATGGCGGCAGCCGCGGCCGTGCCCGGCTCCATGACCTCGGTGGCGGCTCGGCGCGAGGACGTGCAGCCCTTGCTCGACCAGTGGAAACTCGACGTCGTGGTGGCCAACCACAACAGTCCCAAGCAGCTCGTGCTGTCGGGTGCGACGGAAGCCGTCGCCGAAGTGGAGCGGCGCTTGAGCGAAAAGGGCATGGCAGCCACGCGGCTGGAAGTTGCGACCGCGTTCCACTCGTCGCTGGTCAGCCCGGCTGCGCAGCCGCTGCGCGAATTCTTGGCCTCTGTGCCCCTGACCGCGCCGTCGATCCCCGTGTTCGCCAACACCAGCGCGGCGCCCTATCCCAGCGAGCCCGAGGCCATGCGCGATCTGCTGGCTCATCAGCTGGCCAAGCCGGTGCGCTTCGTCGAGCAGATCGAGGCCATGTATGCGTCCGGCGTGCGCACCTTTGTCGAGGTGGGACCTGGCCGCGTGCTCACCGGGCTGGTCGGCCACATTCTCAAGTCGCGTCCGCATCGGGCGATCGCCCTTGACCGCAAGGGACGGCCGGGCTGGGCCAGCCTGCAACAGGGGTTGGCCCTGCTGTCAGTCGCGGGTGTGGCTGTGGACTATGCGCCGCTGTGCGCCGCTTTTGCGTCCGTGGCCGACCCGCGCACGCGGCGCAAGCCCGCCATGGCGTTGAAGATGAACGGATCGAGCTACGGGAAGATCTATCCGCCCGTACAAGGAGCAGTCGCATTGCCCAAGCCTAATCCACCGTCACCTCCAGCCGAGCCCGCCAGCGTGGCTTCGGCCTCCGCGCTGCCTTCGGCGCCCGTCGCTGCGGCGGCTAGCGGCGATCCGGCTGTGCAGCTCGCCTGGGTTCGTGCCTTTCAAGAAAGCCAGCGCCAGACCGCGGAGGCGCACGCAGTTTTCCAGCGCGCCATGGCCGAGTCGCACGCGGCGTTTTTGCGCGCGTCCGAGACTTCGCTGGCCAACCTGGCCAACATGCTGGGTGGCACTTCCGTTCTCTCGTCGCTGCCCGCGCTGGCCGAGGCGCCGGCTTGGGTGCCCAGCCTCGCCCCGCCTGTCCCGTCGGTGATGGCCCCAGCGCCGCCGGCGACCGCTATGCCGACGGCGCCGCTTGCGGCTCCGGCTCCCGCATCCGTCGCGGCAGCAGCATTGCCTGGAGTCGTTGCTCCGTCGCGCGAAGCTCCCGTGTCAGCAGCGCCAGTTGCCATTTCACTTGCCGACCTGCAGGCTCTCATGTTGAGCGTGGTGGCGGCCAAGACCGGCTACCCGGCGGAGATGGTGGGCCTGGACATGGACCTGGAAACCGATCTCGGCGTCGATTCCATCAAGCGCGTCGAGATCCTGTCAGCCGTGACCGAGAAGGCACCTGGCTTGCCCGAGGTGAGCGCTGCGCGCATGGCCGGCATGCGCAGCTTGCGCGAGATGGTCGCGTACCTGGGTGAGCAAGCGGGCTGTGCGGCGGTCGCCAGCGAGGTCAAGCCCGCCAGCGTCGAATCTCAAGCGCCCAGGCCCCACGCAGTGGCGGCGGTGTCGCCAGCGCCGAGCCCGGCGCCGATCACTCAAACATCGATCGGGCGATTCGCGCTGCGTGCGGTTGCCGCCCCAGCCCTGGGCCTGGCCACGCCAGGCCTGGTGGCCGCTCGCAATCTGGTGGTGACCGACGATGGCGCTGGTGTGGGGACAGCCTTGGTCGAGAAGCTGGGCGCCCGCGGCGCCAAGGCTCGGCTGGTTCACGAGATTCCGGCCGACGCGGATGCCGTGATCTTCCTGGGTGGCCTGCGCGCCGCCCCCTGTATCGAAGACGTGGTCGCCGTGAACCGCGAAGTGCTGCGTGCGGCCCGCGTGGTGGCGACTCGCTTTGCCAAAGAAGGCGGCACCTTCGTGACCGTGCAAGATACCGGCGGGGACTTCGGTCTGTCGGGCTGCGAGCGCGCCTGGCTGGCCGGTCCGGCGGCCTTGGCGCGAACCGCGGCCATCGAGTGGCCGTCCGCGCATGTGCGCGCCATCGACATCGGCCGCGTGGGCCGTTCGCCCGACGAGGTGGCCGCTTCCTTGTGCGCGGAGCTGCTGTCAGGTGGCGTGGAGCGCGAAGTGGGCCTTCCCGTCGAGGGAGCGCGGCTGGTGTTGCAAACGGTGGCGGCGCCTTTGCCCGCGGCCTCGGCCTTGCCGCTCGATTCGCAATCGGTGGTGGTGGTTTCCGGCGGGGCTCGCGGTGTGACCGCTGCCTGTGTGATCGAGTTGGCGCGCGCGGCCCGTTGCCGCTTCCTCCTGCTCGGCCGCACGCCCTTGGAAGACGAGCCCGCGTGCTGTCGCGGGGTCGAGAGTGATGCCGAGCTCAAGCGCGTGTTGCTCGCCGAAACCAAAGCCCGCGGCGAGAGCGCCAGCCCAACCAAGCTGGGCAGCCGCGTGTCCGCCATCCTGGCCGTGCGCGAGATCCGCCGCACCCTGCAGGCCATCGGCAGCGCTGGCGGCGAGGCTCGCTATCTGGCCGTGGACGTCAGCGATGCGAGTGCGGTGGCCGAGGCTGTGGCGCAGGCTCGCGCGAGTTGGGGTTCCATCACCGGCGTCATCCACGGCGCCGGCGCCCTGGCCGACAAGCTCATCGCGGACAAGACCGACGCCCAGTTTGCCAAGGTGTTTCGCACCAAGGTGGTGGGTCTGCGCTCGCTGCTTGATGCCACCGCCGACGACGAGCTGGCGTTTCTCTTGCTTTTCTCGTCGGTGGCTGGTCATTCAGGCAACCAGGGACAGGCCGACTACGCCATGGCCAATGAGGTGCTCAACAAGGTGGCCACGCTCGAGCAGCGTCGGCGCGGGCCGCGCTGCCTGGTGCGCGCGCTGGGCTGGGGGCCGTGGGACGGCGGCATGGTGGATGTGGGAGTGCGCGCGCGTTTTGCCAGCATGGGTGTGCCGCTGATTCCGCTGGCGGAGGGTGCCCGCCTCATGCGCGACGAGCTGTGCGCAGCGGGTGACGCCGAGGTGGTGATCGGCGGCGCGGTTTCGGGACACCGCCCGGCCGAGCCCGGGGCACTGAAAATCGAAGCTGAGATGGTGGTCGACCGCGCGCACTGGGCTTTTCTCGACGGGCATCGCGTGCGCGGCGCCGTGGTCGTGCCGGTGGCGCTGGTGCTGGAGTGGTTTGCCCGCGCGGCGCGCGCCTGCCGCCCGGATCTCACCCTGGCGGCCTGCCGCGAGGTGCAGGTGCTGCGCGGGATTCGCCTCAGCCACTTCGACGACGGCGCTGCCGAGCGGTTCGTGTTGCGCGCGCGCCAGCTCTCCAATGGCCACGAGGCCACCATTGCCGTCGAGCTGCTGGGCGCCGACGGCAGCCGGCACTACTCGGCCATCTGCGAGATGAAAGAGCGCTCTCCGCTTCCTGACCGCACCTTGGCCGAGCCCGCCGAGCTGGCACCCTGGTCCGGCACCATTTACGACGGCGAAGTCTTGTTTCACGGCCCAGCTTTTCAGGTGATTCGTTCCGTCGACGGCATCGCCGGTGGCGGGCTGACCGCGACATTGGAAGGCGTCACGGCGCGAGGTTGGCTCGGCTCCTGGCAACTCGATCCCGCGCTGCTCGACGGTGGCTTGCAAGCAGCGGTGTTGTGGGCGCAGCGCAAGCTGGGCGCGGCCTCTTTGCCCACTGCCATTTCTAGCTTGCACATCTATCACCCGGGCCCGGCGGTTGGTCCCATTCGCTGCGTGCTGGCGGGCCGCGAGTCCTCGCACAAGCGGGCCGTGTCCGACGCCGCGTTCTTGGCCAGCAACGGCAGCGTGGTGGCCGAGTTGCGCGGCATCGAGGTGCACGCGCTGCCGGGCGACGAGCATCCCGCGGGTCCGCCCGAGGCGCCCGCTCCCCGACGGCGGGCCGGGAACGGCTCGCCCGCGCGCTCATGAGTTTTGCGCCCATTGCCATCGTGGGGCAGGGCTGCGTCCTGCCCGGAGCGTTGTCGCCCGACGAGCTTTGGCAATTGGTGGTGCAGGCGCGAGTGGTGATCGGGCCGGCGCCGGCCGGCCGCTGGGGCATCGAGCCGGCCTTGGTCCTGGCCAGGGATGCGAAGGACACCCACGATCGGACGCTGCACGATCGCGGCGGATACGTGCAAGGCTTCGACAAGGTTTTCGATGCGCAGGGCTTCGCAGTGCCTGCCGAAGAGATCGCTCCACTCGATCCGCTCTTCCACTGGTTGCTCTACGCCGGGCGCGAAGCTCTGCATGATGTTCGCTTTCGTGGCGACAAAGCTAGCGCCGGTGTGGTGGTGGGAAACCTTTCCTATCCCTCGTCTTCGCTTTCGCGCTTTGCGGAACGCTTCTGGCTAGAGAAGCTGCTGGACCGGCAAGCCTTCGATCGCCTGGCGCTGCCAACCGTGGACCCGCGCAATCGCTTCATGTCGGGTCTGCCCGCGCATTTTCTCGCCCAGGCTTTGGGCTTGGGCGGCGTCGCTTTCGCGCTAGACGCTGCGTGCGCTTCTTCGATCTATGCCATCAAGCTGGCCTGCGATCTCCTGCACGACGGCCGCGCGGATCTGATGCTGGCCGGGGCGGTGAATCGCGCCGACGATCTCTTCATTCACCAGGGATTCACCGCTCTCGGCGCACTCAGCCCGACAGGACGCAGCCGGCCCTTCCATGCCGAGGCTGATGGTTTGATGCCAGCCGAGGGCGCGGCCCTGGTGGCCCTACGACGCCTGGAAGACGCCCGCCGCGACGGAGATCACATCCTGGGCGTGATTCGCGGCATCGGCCTGTGCAACGACGGCCGTGGCCGCGGCCTGCTGGTCCCCTCGCAGGAGGGCCAGGTGCGAGCCCTGCGCGCGGCCTACGCCGCGGCTGAACTCTTGCCGTCGGAGATTTCTTTGGTGGAATGTCACGCCACGGGCACCGCCATCGGCGACGCTGTCGAGATTCGCGCTCTCGCCGAAGTGTGCGGTGGTCGGAACGAGCCCCTGCCCATCGGCTCGCTCAAGGCCAACCTGGGCCACCTGATCACCGGCGCCGGCGCGGCCGGCCTGCTCAAGGTGCTGGCTGCCTTTCACGCGGGCGTGCGGCCAGCCACGCCGTCACTCGACAAGCTCACAGCTGTACTCGACAGCACGCCACTGCGCCCGCTGCGCGCGGCCGAGCCGTGGAACGATCCGTTTCCGCGGCGAGCAGCGGTCAGCGCCTTTGGTTTTGGCGGCAACAATGCGCACCTCATCGTCGAAGAACCCTCGGCCAAAGTGGCTCACCCGCGCAGCAAGGCCGTCGCTGCGCCGGCCGACGTGGGCATCATTGCCATCGGCGCGCGGGTCGGCAACGGGACCAGCGTCGCGGATTTCGCCGAAGCGCTTTTCACAGGGTCGCCGCAAGTGAAGGGCAACAGCGCGCCTGCTGACCAGGTATCGCTCGCATTGGCAGGCCTGCGTTTCCCGCCCAAGGATCTGGAAGAGACGCTGCCCCAGCAACTCTTGCTGCTGGCCGCGGCTCGCGAGGCGGTCGAGCAAGTGGCATCGACCCTGCCGCGCGAACGAACCTCGGTCGTCGTGGGCATGCAGTGCGATGCCGAGATCGCGCGCCACGGGGCGCGCTGGCATGTGGCCGGCTGGGCCGAGGCGCTGGGCGCGTCGCAAGACTGGGTGTCGGGCGCGCGCGACGGCTTTGTCCCTCTGCTGGGTGCCGCGGGCGTCATCGGGGCCATGCCCAACATCGTGAGCAATCGCTTGAACAGTCAGTTCGACTTCTGCGGCCCCAGCCTGAGCGTCAGCAGCGAGGAGCTTTCCGGGATTCGCGCCCTGCACATCGCTCGCCGGGCTTTGCAGCAAGGTGAAATCGACGCGGCCCTGGTGGCCGCGGTGGACCTGTCGGCCGAGCCTGTGCACCTGTCAGCCGCAGCCACCTGCCTTCCCGCTGATCGACAGCAAGGCGGCGATGCCGCCGTGGTCCTGGTGCTCAAACGGCTCGACGACATCCGACGCGACGGGGACCCGGTGCTGGCGGTGCTGGGCGACGAGCATGGCAGGAAGCCGGCCCTGACTCTGGGAGAGGGCGAGAGTCTGCGCGCGCTCTTCGGTCATGCGCATGCGGCCTCGGGCCTGCTGCATGTGGCGGCCGCGGCCCTGTGTTGCGGTCATCGCGTGCTTCCGGCTCCGCCGGGAGCCGAGCGGATCACGCCCTGGAAAGGCAAGGCGCCGCTCAGCGCTGCCATCGTGACCAAAGCCCTGGGCGGACAAGAGGCCCGTACCTTCGTCGAGGAGCCGCCCGCGGACCTGCGTCGCCCGCTCGCGGACTTGTCGCCTGACGACGGACCAGGCTTTCTGGCGGCCCTGCGCAAGAGCGCGCGTCTGCCCGAACCCCCGCTGTTCACGCTCGCGGCGCACCGAGCGGAGCCGACCTTGCCGGCGTTGCAGGCGCGCGGTTCGCAAGCGACCGCCAGCGCCGTCGGCGAATTGGCCGTGCAGATCATGGCGCCCGCGCCCTGGCTGCCGCCGGTTTTGCAAGACACGGTCGGTGCGCAAGCCGCCGCCGCTGTCTCGCTCGCCCATGTGGGGGCGGGACTGCAGGGGCCGATGGCTGAGATCTTGGGCCGTGTGCTGGCCCATCGGCAGCAGATCGCCGAGGTCCACCAGAACCATGTGATCCAGCAAGCAGCCACGCACCGGCAGTTCCTGGAGGGTCGCCAGCGGGCGCTGGAGATCTTGCTCGGTGCAAACAACTTCTCCCCGGGTTTGACGTCGTCTTCAGCCGACCGGTCCGCCGCGACCGCCCTCGCGCAGCCACCTGCAGAAGTCCAGCAGTCTCCGTCGACCAACCAAGGCTGGCCGCAGGGCCACGCGTTTTCGCGCCGCGATCTGGAAACCCACGCCGCGGGCCGCATTTCGGATTTGTTTGGTCCTCAATTCAAAGCACAAGACCAGCACGCGGTGCAGGTGCGCATGCCCCAGCCGCCCTTGCTGCTGGCCGATCGGGTGGTGGGCCTCCATGCAGTGGCCGGGTCGATGGGCCTGGGCACAGTGTGGACCGAGACCGACGTGCGCGGGGACTCGTGGTTCCTGCACCGCGGATTCATGCCCGCGGGAATCATGATCGAGGCGGGCCAGGCCGACCTCTTCCTCATCTCCTACCTGGGCGTCGATGCGCTCAACCAGGGACGGCGCCGCTACCGCCTGCTGGGTTGCGAGCTGACCTACCACGGCAGCCTGCCTCGGCTGGGCGAAACCCTTCGCTACGACATCCACGTGGACAGCCATGCGCGCCAGGGCGAGGTGCGCCTGTTCTTCTTCCACTATGACTGCACCAGCGACGGCCGACCAGCCCTGACCGTGCGCCAGGGCCAGGCCGGATTTTTCACCGAAGAGGAATTGAACGACTCCGCCGGCGTGCTTTGGACGCCCGAGGGCCAGACAATCAAAGCCGACGCGCGCCTGGACCCGCCAGCGCTGGCGTGCACGCGCCGGCAACTCTCCGCTGAAGATGTCCGTGCGTTTTCCGACGGCGATCTCTTCGCGTGCTTCGGCCCCGGCTTCGAGGCCGGGCAGGCCCATGTGCGCACACCCGCGATCCAGAACGGCAAGATGCTGCTGGTGGACCGCGTGTTCGATTTCGATCCGCACGGCGGGCCTTGGGGTCGGGGCTATCTGCGGGCGGTCACGCCCATTCGGCCCGACGACTGGTTCTTTGCCGGCCATTTCAAGAACGATCCCTGCATGCCTGGCACGCTGATGTTCGAGGGCTGTCTACAGATGATGGCCATCTATCTGGCAGGCCTGGGCTACACCTTGGCCCGCGACGGCTGGCGCTTCGAGCCCGTGCCCGAGGAGACGTACCGGCTGCAGTGTCGCGGCCAGGTGGTCCCCACCTCGAAGGAACTGGTGTGCGAGATGTTCGTCGAGGAGGTACACGACGGCCCGCTGCCCACGGTGTACGCGGACTTGCTGGGCACAGTCGACGGGCTCAAGGCGTTCCACGCGCGCCGGGTGGGCCTGCGCCTGGTGCCGGACTGGCCGCTGTCGAGCCACCTGGAGCTTGTGCGCGAAGCCGCGGAACCCAAGACCGTGGCTGAAGTGAACGGATTCCGCTTCGATCAGCGCTCGCTCTACGCCTGTGCCTGGGGCAAACCATCGGAGGCTTTTGGGCCGATGTACACGCCTTTCGACGGACCTCGTCGCGTGGCGCGTTTGCCTGGCCCGCCCTATCACTTCATGAGCCGCGTCGTCCGTATCGACGGTGAGATGGGTGCGTGCCAAGGAGGCGCGAGCATCGAAGTCGAATACGACGTGCCCGCCGAGACCTGGTATTTCGCGGAGAACGGCCATCCTGTGATGCCCTTCTGTGTGCTGCTGGAGGTGGCCCTGCAGCCTTGTGGTTGGCTGGCCAGCTTCGCGGGCAGCGCGCTCGGTACTGACCGGGATCTAGCGTTTCGTAATCTCGACGGCACCGGCCAGGCGCTGGGCGAGGTACGGTCCGGCGCTGGTCCGCTGCGCACCATCGCGACGCTGGAGAGCGTCTCGCGTTCGGGCGGCATGATCCTGGAATCATTCCGCGTGCGCTGCCTCTTGGGTGAAACGCCGGTCTACGAGATGCAGACCGGCTTCGGTTTCTTTCCCGCGGCGACCTTCGAGAATCAGGCCGGTCTTGCCACCACCGCCGAACAGAGCGCGGAGCTAGGAGCCGCGTCTGACTTCCTCGTCGATCTGACCGCGTGCCCAGCGCGTTTCTTTCAAGGTTCGTTGCGCCTGGCCGACTCGCGCTTGCTCATGCTCGACCGCGTGACCGCCTGCGATCCGCGCGGCGGCCGCGCCGGGTTGGGTTTTCTGCGCGCCGAAAAGACGGTGAACCCGGCCGAGTGGTTCTTCAAGGCGCACTTCTTCCAGGATCCGGTGCAGCCTGGATCACTGGGACTAGAAGCCATGTTGCAGCTTCTGCAATTCCACATGCTGCAGGCCGGGCTTGCCCAAGGGATGTCACATCCGCGCTTCGCGCCCATTGAAGTAGGCCGAGCATTGACCTGGAAGTATCGCGGCCAGGTGGTGCCACAGAATCGCTTGATTACTGTCACCATGGAGATTACCGAGCAAGGTCGCGACGACGCCGGGCCTTTCGCGGTTGCTGACGCATCTCTGTGGGTGGACGGCAAGCGCATCTATCAGGTGGCGGGACTGGGAATGAAAATCGTGGACGGGAACACCCATGGGCAAAGGCAGCTTTCGGCTGGTGGCCCGGCCGCTCACTCGCACACGGCCGCGGACCTGGTGCCCGCGACGCGCGATGCTTGGCGCAGCTTCCTGGCAGGCACAGCTTTGCCGGTCGAAGACATCTGCCGCGGCTTGATTCTGCGTTTTCTGCGACAGCTTCACATTGCGGATCCCGAGGCTCTGCACGCGGCTCCTCCTGGCGGGGTCATCTTCTTGGCCAACCACCAGGTGACTGTCGAGTCCACCATCTTCGCTATTGTCGCGTCGGCATTGATGGGCGCGCCTGTCCTTACCCTGGCGCGCATCGAGAATCAGACTTCCTGGCTCGACCTTCTCATGCGCCACGTGTTTGCATTTCCGGGGCTGCGCAGTCCGCGCATGTCGCAATACTTCGACCGCAGCGACAGCGCCTCGCTGCCTGGAATCATCCGGGAAATGTCAGCCGAGATGGTGTCGAGCGGTCGCAGCGTGATGGTCCACGTCGAGGGAGCCATGGCGCACAGTTGTCGTGCGCCGGTGCGCAAGCTCTCGGGCGCGTTTCTCGACATGGCCATCGAACTGGGGCGGCCGGTTGTTCCTGTGCGCTTCGTGGGCGGCTTGCCGGTGGCGCCAGTTTCCGACGAGATCGACTTCCCCGTGGGCATGGGCCAGCAGGACATCCACATCGGTGTTCCCATCACACCCGACGATTTGCGGCCACTCAATTATCGCGACCGACGCCATCGTGTGATCGACGCCATCAACCACCTCGGTCCAGCCAACGACATTGAAGAGCCACTGCCCCCACAACCCGCCTTTGCGGCTGCTGCGCGTGCCTGGTCTGAGAGCACGAGCGCCAACCTCGGCCATGCCGTCTTGTTTCGCATCCTGGAACAACTTCCCGACATTTGTCCCGAGATGGCCACGCTGGTCGTTGGCGCGCGCGCCGGCGAGCTGCGCGTGTCGAGTACACCAGAAGGACGCTGGCTGGCCGAACTGGCCCGCCGACTGCTCGGCCCGCGCGGACCGAAAGTCGTCGAGGGGGCATAGGACGAACAGCCGCGACCAGGAGCGACATCCGAAGCGGCAAAGACCCCACCTGCATACTCTTCGATTGCGAGGCCATGTTTCGTCTTCATTGTACGCCATCGCGCGGGTTTGTGGCCGGCTCACCCGGTCTCTCATTGATCGGACCGCCCATCCAGCGGATATTATCCCTGCGCGTTCGGAGCTTCCCAAATGCCTGCAGACGATCCGCTCAACATCTCCGGACAGCTTGTCGCCGAGAAGTATCGCATCGAGCATCTGGTGGGCGAGGGTGGCTTCGCCGTGGTGTACCGTGCCGAGCACACCATCTGGAAACAGCCGGTCGCCATGAAGTTCTTCAGCGGCCTATCGCAGGCCCCTGCCGAACACAGGGAAGAGCTGCTCGAACAGTTCATCCAAGAAGGCGCTCTCCTGACCGAGCTATCGAGCCAAACCGCGGGCATCGTGCAAGCCCGAGACATCGGCGAATACACGACGCCGGCTGGGCAGTGGATGCCCTACATGGTTCTCGAGTGGCTCGACGGCGCGCCCCTCGACGCCATTCTTCAGCAAGACCAGCGCCAGGGGCTGGCCTGGACCGAGGACGAAGTCGTCGGGTTTCTGAAGAGGATCTTGCCCATTCTCGATGTGGCGCACCGACGAGGCATCGCCCACCGAGACATCAAGCCGGCCAACATCTTCATCATGGGCAGCGGGGCGCGCGCGCCTGAAACGCCCTGCAAGTTGCTCGATTTCGGCGTGGCGAAGATGGTTTCCGAGCACGCCAAGCTCAACGCGGCGCTTGCGAAGACCGGCGTGGCCATTACCTCCTTCACGCCCCGCTATGGAGCCCCTGAGCAATTCGCGCGAAGCTACGGCGCCACCGGACCATGGACGGACGTGTACTCGATAGCCTTGGTGGCGAGCGAGATGCTGGCAGGCAAAGTCGCACTGCAGGGAGAGGATCTCGTCCAGTTCGGATTCTCCTCGGCCAATCCGGCGCAGCGACCCACTCCCCGCTCCCTGGGAGCGCAGGTCTCAGACCAACTGGAAGCGGTATTTGAAAAGGCCCTGGCGGTACGCCCCGCCGACCGCTTCCCCAATGCGGGAGAGTTTCTCGACGCCAGTCTTGCGGCGGCGGGGCAGGGCACGCCCATCGCTTTCAATCCGGCCATTACGTCCCGGCCGCAGTCTGCCCCGTCGCCGAGTGCTCAGCTCGCGCCCACGGTTCTCGTCCCGTCCGAGACCCAGACGGTTTCCGCTTCGGCGACGAAACCAGAGCCCCGCCCGCCGAAACAAAGCATGCTGGGGATGGCGCTGCTCGTGCTCATCGTGCTCGCCGGCGGTACCGTGGTATTCAGCGCTACCGAACTCAGGGGTGCGAGAGAAACCCGCGCGTTCATTTCTTCAGTGGTTGATGTTGTGAGAGAAAAGGCCGCCCAGTGGCTCCCCGGCCTGCGCAAGAGCGCTCAACAGGTCATCGATCGCGCGGTAGCCAACCTGCCCAGCGTGGGCGCTCAAGCCGGAACCTCACCCGAGTGCCCGCCCGGCACACGACGTGTGATCTCGCTTCCCGCCAGGGACCAGAACGCAGAAGCCAGCCCCGGTGAGCCAGCCCGAGATAGCGCCAGCAAAACCGTCTGTGTCGACGAGCACCCGGTCAGCGAAGTCGACTATGCCGCATGCGCCGTGTGTGAGCAGCCCAGACCGCCCAGCTCGAAGGTCAAGATGAAGACCAGAGCGCACTCCGAGTTCTGCGCCACGGGAAAAGACCCGGCAGCGACTCCCATTCAATGCACGACCTGGAAGCAAGCAGACGCCTACTGCCAGAGCCGCGCAACCAGGCTCCCCACCGAAGCTGAGCTGCGCGCTGCCACCGAGGCCACGGCGGCTCAGGCAGCGATGGAGTGGACCCAGGCGGCGCCCAAGCCGGGCCGCGAAAGATTGGGCTCCTTTCGCTGCGCCAGCAGCCCGTAGCGTAGCGACCGTGATGGTTCGCTTACAAGCTTTCCGTTGCTCCCGAAACACGGTTGGAATGCCTTGGGCCCGCGTAGTAAATACCCCGCTCGCTTGTTGCTCGCGTGATTGAGGAGCGGCGAGCGGAAGGAATAGAGGAATGAACTCTGGCAGTGTTCGAGATACAAACCTCATCAGCCAAGAGACCGCTGCATTAGTCTGGGCGGATGTGCAGAAGATTCGCGCTGAAGCGCCGCTGGTCCACAACATCACCAACTACGTGGTCATGAATGCCACGGCCAACGCGCTGCTTGCGATTGGTGCCTCGCCGGTGATGGCCCACGCCGTCGAGGAAGTGGAAGAAATGGTCCGACACGCGCGCGCGCTGGTGCTCAACATCGGCACCCTGAGCGCGGCCTGGGTGGAGGCGATGGTCAAGGCAGGACAAGCGGCGCGGCAGCGGGGCATTCCCGTGGTGCTCGATCCAGTCGGCAGCGGCGCTACCGCGTATCGCACTGCCACCGCGCAGAGACTGCTCGAGCAGGTCGGGCCGACCATCGTGCGCGGCAACGCCTCGGAGATTCGCTCGCTGGTGCGCGCCGGGGCCGGGCCCAAGGGCGTGGACAGTCAGCACACCCCCGACGAGATCCTGGGAGAGGCCGAGGCGCTTTCTCGCCAATGGCACTGCGCGGTTTCGGTCAGCGGCCCGGTCGACATCGTGGTGGCCGGCGGCGCCGTGGTTCGGGTGGCGAACGGTCATGCGATGATGGCGCGGGTCACCGGCATGGGCTGCACCGCCACCGCCATCACCGGGGCTTTTGCCGCCGTGAATCCCTTGCCGTTGCAAGCGGCTGCGCACGCCATGGCAATCATGGGTCTGGCCGGTGAGATCGCCGCCACACGCGCCCAGGGTCCCGGGACTTTCTTCCCGCATTTTCTGGATGCGCTGCACGGGCTCGACGAATCCCACATCGCCCGAGGTCTGCACATGCAAGGCCGCGGATAGGGTATTCTGATGCAGAAGAAGCCGGTTCAAATGCCTTGGGCACCGACTTTCGCAACCAGGAGTGACGCTGATGACCTTGATCCGTGGCTCGCTGATTTCCGGATGCGCGATGGTCCTGGCTTTGGCTCATGGGTGCGGCCGCACCACCGGTCTTGGACAGAACAGCTCGGCTGGCGCGGGCGGGGTGCTGATCACCGGTGGCGCCGGCGGTGTGCTGGTCACCGGTGGCGCGGGCGGTGTGCCTCCGTTCGGCGGGATCATGTTGACAGGTGGCCAGGGTGGTGCCGGAACGGCCAGTCCTTGCGAGGATTCGCTGTCTTTCGTCGCGGAGGACGGTTTCGCCTGCCCGAATGACTACGCCACGGCCGAGCAATGGCCAGCGACCTGTAGCTCTGGGCATGGGCATCTCGGTTCGTGCAACGGTTTCTTGGCGTTGTTGGTCAGCCCCGGCACCTGGGGCAAGGAGTGCTACTACGATCCGATGAGCCGCGTGCTGGTGGGAGCAGTGGCTCAAGACGACGTCCCAGACTTCTGCGGTCAGACTTCGTTCACGCTCGCCGGGGGCAGCTATCCGAATGATTGCCCTCTTCCTCTGCTTGCCGACCTGGGCGACTGCATGTCGGGGACCGGCGGCGCCGGGCCGAGCACGGGCGGTATGGGCGGCGCGGGCGGCATGGGCGGCATGGGCGGCGCGGGTGGAAGGCCTGGGTCCGGCGGGACCACCGCGACAGCTGGCCAGACCACCTGTTCGTCGACCGAACCCTGCGCCCAGGGACTGTGCGTGGGCGCCTCCTGTGGCGACACTTGGACATGCGTGGTGGATGGGCGCGACTGTACCGGCAGCCTGGTTGACTACTGCGGTTGTGACGGCGTCATCTTTCAGGACAGCTGGGCCTGCCCCACACGTCCCTATAGCTATTCGGGAGCGTGTCCACCAGGCTCGGCGAATTGTGACCAGCGCGCCGTTGCGTGCAAGATGCTGCCTCCGATCTGCGACCAAGGGCAGTTTCCGCGGGTGGTCGGGAGCTGTTGGGACGGCACCTGCGTCCCCATCGAGCAGTGTCAGTGCACCGTGACTGAAGAGTGTCCGGACCCAGGCAACTTCGTATGTTGGAGCCAACAGCACTGTGGTTCCTTGGGACCGTGAAGGCGCCCCGACTGCGTCGTCCCCAGCACTGGCTTCGCCTTTTGTCAGCGTGTTCGGTCGGCCAGGAACGCGCGCGCGCGGGCGGCGACTTCGTCGGGCGCGTCTTCCAGCAGCCAGTGGCCGCAGTCAGGGAAACGGTGGATCTCGGCGTGCGGCCAGTGGTCGCGCCAGATTTCCAGCACGCGCGGCGGAAAGACCACGTCGCGCTCGCCCCAGCAGATGAGGGCCGGGGTCTGCCGAAATTGGGCGAGACCAGCCTCGATCGTGCTCACCAGGCCGTAGGACGGATCTGACGGCACCAGCGGCACATCCTGTGGAAAACGCAGAAGCGCGATGCGATCGGCCCAACTCGCGTAGGGCGCAAGGTAAGCGTCGAGCACCTCGGCCGGCAAAGATCGTCGGGTGCAGCAGGTGCGCGCGGCCGTGCGAATGAAGAAGTCCGAGCTGCGCAAAGCGAGCGCGCCCAGCGCGCGGTTGCGCACCAGGTGCAACGCCGCGGGCACATGTGCGTCGGCTGGCACGTGAAAGGCCGCGCTGTTTAGCACCACCAGGCGAGCGACGCGTTCGGGAAAGCGCACGGCCCAGGCCATGCCGATCATCGCTCCCCAGTCGTGCATGATCAGGGTCACGCCACGGTCGAGACCCAGGTGATCGAGCAGCGCTGTCAGATCGTCGGCGCGGCTCTGCAGGCAGTAGCGGTACTGGCCGTCGCTGGGCTTATCAGACAGCCCCATGCCTATGTGGTCGGGCACCACCACACGAAAGCGATCGCGCAAGGCCAGCACCAACGCACGGAAGTGAAACGACCAGGTGGGGTTGCCGTGCAACATGACCACCGGCTCGCCCTGGCGCTCGTCGAGAAAGTGCAGGCGCAGCCCGCCGCGATCGAGATAGTGGTCAGCAAAGGGATACAGCGACGGCGGAATGCGCGAGCGATCCGTCACCGTCGCACTACCAGGTCACACCCGCCACAGTGCAGTTTAGCCCGCTGCCAATGCCCCCGAGGACGATGTGGTCGCCTGGCGACACGCGCTCCGCCTCCACCGCCTTGGACAGGACCATGGGAACCGAGGCAGGACCCACGTTGCCCAGCTCGGGGTAGATGAGAAACGCCTTCGCAAGATCGAAGCCGACCGCGCGGGCCAGCTCCTGCGTGTGCAGCTCGCTCACCTGGTGCAAGGCAAATAGATCGACGGATTCTGCGCTCCAGCCCAGATCCTTTTGTGCCTGCGCCCAGGTCCGTTGCGCCAGCCCCACGCCGTGGAGCAACAGGCTGCGCGTGTCGGTGATCCCGACGTCGAGCTGGCCCCGGCAGAGCTGATTGTGTTGGGTCGCGGCCAAACTGGTCCCGCCGTGGAAGCGATGCCCACCGGGCGCCAGGCGCGTGTGCGCCAGGATCATGGCAGCCGCGCCCGACCCCACAGTCAACGTGGCGAGCTGGTCGCGCAGCATCTGCGCGTCGCAACTGTCTTGGCTCAGGCGTGCCAGCGTGGCCTCGACCACGGTGCGACTGCTTTCCCCGTCGACGACCAGGCCAAAGTCGATCTGGCCGCGCTCGATCAAGTTGCCCACCAAGTGCATGCCGTCGATGAAGCCCAGGCAAGCGTTGGCGATGTCGAAGTTGAGGCAGGTTTCAGGCAGACCCAGATTGGCGTGCACGAAGCACGCGACCGACGGCTCGACGTAGTCGCGGCACACCGAGGTGTTGATGAGCGCCCCGATGCGCGCCGGCTCCACGCCCGCGTCGGCCAGGACCTTGCGCCCCGCCAGCGTGGCCGCATCGCTGGGCTTGGTCTGCACATCCCAGAAGCGGCGGGCTTTCACGCCGGTCAGGCTTTCTAGAAGCCGCGCCGGCATGCCCAGCCGACGGTACGTCTCGGCCATGCGCGCGTCCAGATCCTCGGACGGGATGCGGTGCGGAGCATCCACATGCGCCACGCCGACGATTGAGACATTGTCGAACTTCATACGGGCTGGCAGTTCTAGCGGATTATCGGCAATTGACTAGTGTGGCAGTCGCACAGCCGCAATTTCGTTGACCCACAGCCGGCTTGGCAACGGCGTGAACGGCGCGCCCGGTGGAATCGCGATGCGCACGCGCACAGGCAGTTTGCCGCCGTTGTGATGGGCCTCGATTCGCAAGGGCAACGGGCTGGATTCTCGCGTGGCTTGCGCGACCGAGGCCAGCGAGACCGTCGCACTGCCCTCGGCGCCGACCTGCACGCTGAATTCACCTGCCGAAATGGTCGTCAATGCGTCCAGCGGCGCGAGGTCGAGCGACGCCTCGATCGCGTAGTCGCCGGGAGCCAGGTCCAGCTCCGTTTCAGCGGCCATCTGCTTCGCCCGATCGGGCGCGGACACCGGAATGGCCAGGCCCACGCCGTTCCACACGCCTCGCACGCCGGGAGTATCGTCGTCGCGCCGGCCGGTCCTACGCCAGGAACACGCGCGCGCCTGCCCATCCACGTGACAGACCTGCACAGCCCAGCGGTGGTGCTCGCGCAATTTGCCACCGGCCCAGGCCAGCGTCGGAGCGCCGACAAAGGTGGCGACGATTAGTCCCAAAGAAAGGCCGGCTTCCCAGCGCACCGCCCGAGACACCCGGCGCTCGTGAAGGACGTCTCTCACCGTCTGGGCCAGCCACACCAGCCCGCCCGCCGCGAAAGGAAACACCAACAATGTGATGGGCAGGCGGTAGCGCGGGTCCGCGAAGATGACGATGTACATGCCGGCCAGCACGACCATGAACGGCAGCAGGGTCAGGACCAGCCAGCGACCGCGAACCAGCGCCACGCCGAGGCCAGCCAGCGCGGCTGCCACAGTTGCCAGCCAGAAAGCGTCCACCACTGGCTCGACGGTCGAACGCCAGCGGCTGGCCACGCTGAGCGCCGGCTGTGGCAACACGCCGGCACGAAAGAGAGGCCAGTAGAGCAGGGCGCGTTCGTGAACCAGCAGCTGCTCGGCCCTGGCAACAAAGAGGCCGAGGGTGAAAGCGGGATCGAAGCGCAACCAGGGTCGGGCCATGGAGAGGGCCGCGCGATCGGTTTCACGGTGTGGCTCGGCCAGTACCGTGTAGCCGGTCACTTCGTGGAAGATCCGGTTCAGGGAACGCGAGTAGTGACCGTCGCTGTTGGGGTTGGCGCCCATCAGAGTTGTGATGCCGCCGTGGCTGTCACTGATGAAGGTTTCGCCGTAGCGGAGTCGGTTGCGCAAGGCCCAGGGCGAGAGCAGCAGCGCAGCCACCGCGCAAGAAATGGCGGTGTTCCGCAAAGCCGCCTTCCAGCCAAGCCCCGAGGCGCGAAAGCAGAAGACTGCCAGCGCGCACAGGGGCAGGGCGATGGCCCGGATATAGGTGGCCAGTCCCATGAACACGCCAAAAAGCACTGCAGCCAGTCGGGGTCGCGTCGGCAAGTAGCGCAGCAGGAAGTAGCAGCCGAGGCTGATGAGCGCGGCTGCCGGCATGTCCGTGCCGGTCACGCTGGACATAGCCACGCCGGCTGGCCACAGCGCGCACAACATCCCGGCCACAACGGCCGCAGCCCGGCTATCCCACAACCGGCGTGCGATGCCGTAGACCGCGCCCGCAGCCAGGCTGCCCGCCACCGCGCCCACGAGCTTGCACGCCAGCCATCCTCCGCCCAGTGCCTGCACGACAGCGAGCAGGAACACGTACCCGGGCATGAAGATGTACTCCGAGTCGAAGGAGCCAAACTTGATGAGATGGGCCGCTGATTCGACGTACATCGCGAAGTCACCGACGGGCTTGGTCGGCACGAGAAGAATCCAGCCAACGCGAAGGGCGAGAGCCAGCACGACGACGAGAAGAGCGGTCACGGTGGTGCTACCGACGCTGGGACGCGCTGGCTGGATCAAAGCCAGCAACTCGACGCGTCCCGAGCGATTGGAAGGCTTGCTGGCTGGGAGCGTTGTGGGCCGGCATTCTCGCGACGCACTGTTCACTCATCTTCTATTATGGCTGGCTCCTCGGGACTGTACTCTATTCCAGGGTCCGCTGGCCCTAGTTCCAGGTTGCGTGTATTCACGGGTGAATGCTTCAGCGGGTTAACGCAGCGAGTTCTGGAGATGCGCCGCCGAACCTAGACGGTTCATTTTCCCCTTCATTACGTGGTAACTGTTAGCTCCTTGTGGATGTGGGGGAGTGTCTGTGCTAGCTGCACATGCACAAGCTCGCATTCCAGATCGACCGCACAGCACAATCAACAAGCGTTTCTGTCCCCTATCGCCGGAAGGAGAAATCCGCATGCACCGCTCATCACTCTCTCTGCTCATTCCCTTGTCACTGGGGCTTGTCATGTCCACCTTGGCCTGCTCGCCGGCGGGTAGCGGCGGTAGTGGAGGTTCAACCAACACCGGTGGCTCGCCGAGCGGCGGGACGACGGCTCAGCCGCAAGGCGGGACGACGAGCAACCCAGCCGGCAACCCAGCCGGCAACACCGGCAACCCAGCCGGCAACACCGGCAACCCCGGCGGCATAACCAGCAACCCAGCCGGCAACACCGGCAACCCAGCCGGCAACACCGGCAACCCAGCCGGCAATACCGGCAACCCCGGCGGCAACACTGGCAACCCAGCCGGCAACCCCGGCGGCACGACGAGCAACCCAGCCGGCAACACCGGCAACCCAGGCGGCAACACCGGCAACCCCGGCGGCATAACCAGCAACCCCGCTGGCAACACCGGCAACCCCGGCGGCACGACTGGTAACACCGGCGGCGCAAAGACCGGCGGCACGACTGGCAGCCCTGGCGGCACGACCACAGCCAGCGGCGGCACGACCACGGGCGGCACGACTGGCAGCCCTGGCGGCGCTAGTGGCGCCTGCGCCGCTGGTCCAAACGTGATCTCTGACTTCGAATCCGGCAAGGGCGACATGATCGCGCAGGGCACGCCCAAGAGGTCAGGTTGGTGGTACGTGTATTATCCCGGGTCGCCCAGTAGCCCGGTGAAGAGCGGGCAGGCACAGACCCCAGCGGTCAACACCAGCGGTCCGATTGCGGCGGCGTCCGACCCAGCCGGCGGTACGTGCAGCAAGTACGCATTGCACTCGACGGGCAGCGGCTTCGTAGGTACAAGCCAAGACTACGCCGGTTTTGGCGGGGGCTTCTTGCCCAAGGACACCACTGGGCAGACCTTCAATCCCTACGACGCCAGCGCCTATACTGGTGTGAAGTTCAAGATCAAGACTGGCAGTGGCACCGCTCCCGCGACCTACTTCGAGGTGCTCACCCAGGATACGATGTCTTCGGCCCAGGGCGGTCTGCTCGGCGCGGAGGGCAATACCAATGACGTCCCCGTCGGCCTTCACAACAATCGCGGTTTCCTACTGAACGATCCGTGGATACCGGGCGGCATCACCAGCACCTACCAGACGATTACGATTCCCTTCGGGTACTTGGTTTCGCGGTGGGTTCCTGCGCCGGCTACCAGTTCGGGCGCTGCTTGTGTTGCTGGGGGCCCCAAGTGTCAAGCGCCGGCGTTCGTCCCAGCGCATACCATGGGCATCCAGTTCTCGTTCTATTCAGGTGACTCCGCCAAGGGGTTCCCAACTGTGGGGACGCCTGGAACCTACGACATCTGGGTCGACGACGTGCAGTTCACCACGGATGATTCGGGTCTGCAGACGCGAACGGGCTTCCCGCTGACCAGCGGCGTTGGCGTGGGCAGCTGCATCAGTCCCCAAGGGCCGAGCGCGTCTGCCAAGTACCTGGTGCCTGCTTACAACCAATGGAAGGCCACCTTCGTCAAGGGCGGAAAGGTCATTCGTCCCGAGAACGCCAACGACACGGTTTCCGAGGGCATCGCCTACGGCATGATGATTGCGGTCGCATTCAACGACCAGACCCTCTTCGACAGCGTCTACGGCACATGGAAAGCAAATGCCACGGCTGGCTCACTCATGACCTGGTGCCTTGGCAGCGGCGGTGGTTCTGGTACACCTTGCAACGCGCAGGGAGGAGGATCGGCCACTGACGCCGATGAAGATGCCGCCTATGCGCTCTTGATGGCCGGAAAACTCTGGGGCGGAACCTACAATGCGTCGGCGGTGACCATGATAGGAGATATCTGGAGCCACGATATTGATGGCACCGGCACCAAGCTTCCCAAGGGCGGCAGTAACTACGCCAGCCCATCGAGCGCAATTACCAATGCTTCGTACTTCGCACCATCAATGTACAGAGCTTTCGCTGCGGCGGATAGCGGCCACGACTGGGCCGGAGTCGCCACCGCATCACTCAACGCCGTCAATGGTGCCATTTCCGGAAGCAATGGCCTCATCCCTGCGTGGTGCGGAAGCTCCTGTACGGTGGTTGCCAGCAATGGCGCGGCGACGGACGGTGACTACCAATACGACTCGCACCGAATCCCGATGCGCATCGGTTTGGACTACTGCTACAACGGCACGGCGGCTGCAAAGACCTATACGACGAAGAACACGGCTTTCTTCGCGGCTGCAGCGGCAAACGGAATTGCCTACATTCAAGACATGTACACGCCAAGTGGAGGTCCAGTGAGCGGCACCGCGCCCAACTCGGCCTCGATCCTTGGCACGGCTGCAGTGGGCGCGATGGCCACTGGCAACCAGGCCTTCCTCAATACTGCCTACCAGGCCGTGTTCGATACCATCACGCGCGGGAGCATGGCTCCAGTGGACGCAGCCGGCAAGACCCCCTACTCGTACTTCAATGCTACGGTTGGTTTGCTTACCGCTCTCATGATGACCGGCGCCTTCCCGCACTAGACGACAACAATCCCACTGATGCTCCCCCAGTTTCCCCAACGAGGTCTTGGAATGACGACCAGGCACGCACTGTTTGTATTGGCCCTGCCGATGGCTTTGTTTGCTTGTTCCAGTTCCAAGACCAACGGGGGAGCGTCCTTGGACGCAGCCTTGGACGGGGGACTAGTTTTTGACTTGATAGCGGACTTCACGACGGACAACAGCATTGCGCCCATCGACGGCCGCCAGGGACTCTTCCACGTCTGGGGGGACCTGAGCATAAAAGGGCAATTCGATCCGCCCCTGGATCCGAATCAGCCCTATGTCTATCCCATTGACCTGACCACGGGGAATCCCAACGGTTCTGGGCCGGGTTCGTTCCACACCCACGCCACGAACTGGGGAGTCTGGGGTGCAGCCCTGGGCACCGATTTCATGCCGAGAATGGATAGCGAGGCAGGGGTAAGCCCTAGTGGTACGGCCTACAAGGGAACCTACGACGCTTCCAAGTACCAGGGCATCTCGTTCTGGGCCAGGGCGACGACCGCGCTTACAAGGGTAGAGGTCATCATCCTCGATGCCTATACCGATGGTGAGGCCACCTTTGCTGGCCTGCCCGTGCCCGACGGCACTGACCCGACCTTCACCTCCTGCGTGTACAGCAACGACGTCAAGTTCAATTGCAGTCCCTACCTGGTCAAGTTCCGAATGGATTCCACATATTTTCCCAAGTACCAGAGCGAAGCCTATCAGATCGACACCACCTGGAAGCGATTTGACGTATTCTTTGCTGACACCCGTCAGGACCAATACGACAAGGGCTTTCACGCCGCTGCACAACCATTCACGGCCACCAATATTGACGTCAGCCACCTGACCTCCATGTCAATCGAAGTGACCGCGACCTACGTGGGCACGACCCCTTCACCCAACGATTTCGAGATCTGGGTCGACGACGTAGAATTCATCAAGTAGCCGGACAAGGGGACTCCCCTCGCCAGAAGGGAGAGGCGGGCGGAGTTAGTTGCAGCTAGTACCGCCTCTCGTAGGTTCTCGGCTGGTTAGGCGTCCGGGTTGACGGCGGCGGGACCGGTGGCCGGATCCGACGGCCGGTTCCCCCTTCGGGGACTTCGGGACCCGCCACCCACCCTGCCCATCCGCGCGCTTCGCGCGCGCTCTCGCCGGATTCGGAGCCGGATCCGGCTACCGGTCCCGGCCCCTAAACCGGCAACTGGAACCAGCTACGAACTTTCGAGAAGCAGTACTAGGGCCTGAAGTTGCCGGTCATCATGAGAGCGGTCGGAAGGCCGACAGTCGCATGTTCACAGCGGCGGGACGGCGTTGCGGACCAGGTCGACGAAGTACGACTGGAACCACACGCCGGCTTGGGGTGCGCCCGGCGCGCTTTCATCGGATGCACATTCCGCATCGAAACGCGGCTGTGTCGGGTCGGAGATGCCGTCCGATTCTCCCGGCGGTTTGATCCAGAAGTACGCATCGATGAACGGCGCGGGCGCCGCCCGCGGTCGCTCGCCAAGGCCAGCGCCCTTGATGTTGCACCAGTGGCCCCACACCTTGCGGATTCCACCCTTGCCGTTGCGCGCGGTATCGATGATGAAGCCCTTGTTCCTCACGCCGTTGTCGCTCAGCCCCACCGCCAGCTTCTTCACATAGACCATCTCGTTGTAGCAGGGATCGCTGGATTCCATCGCCGCCCCGTCGCGGTTGTACAGGTGCGTGTAGTTGGACACGTTGGTGGCGAACCCGCGGATCATGTCGTAGCCGCCTGCCTGCCTGAGCACCTTCTTGTAAACTCGGATCACACTCTCGCGGTGATGGTCCCATCCCAGCCAGCCCGCGTGGGCCGCATCAAGATAGATGCTCACGTTGGGCAATTGCAGCTGCTGGATGGCATACACCGTCGATTCGACGTAGGCCGAGCGCGAATCGGCACACCTGGGGAGGTTCATGTTGGTGACCAGGTTGCCCAAGGAATCTGGCTCCAGGATCACCACGATGGGCAGGTCGGAAAAGTCCTTGAAGTGTTTGACGATGACGTCGATGAACTCGGTTCGGTAGCGGGCGACGCCGTTCTCCTCAACCTTCAGCTCTCCTGCCGACGAATTGGCGGCACAGTCGCGGTTGGGCATGTCGTAGACCACGACCACCGACAGGGTGGGCTTGCCGCTGGCCTGCTGCTGTTTTCTCGCTTCAGCGAGCCACAAGGGAAGATTTGCGACATGGGCAATGGCGTCCAGCCACAGCCCGGTGGGGTACTGCTCGACCTTGCGAATGGCATCCGCCTCCGCAGGAAAGGCCTTGGCCGTTGCCTCGACGCTTGCGACGTATTCGGGGTTGAGGAAGAAGTTGACGTCCAAGAAGGGATTGCGGCGTGAGCCCTCACCTCCGCCTGGCGCTTGGACTGCGCTGCCCTTGCCTATACTGGCGCAGGCCGAAAGAGCGAATGAGACTGACAAGACTGCGAGAACGCGCTGATGAATCATGAAATCTCCTGTCGACGAGAAGACGACACCGTATGATGCCTCGAAGGACGGCCCACTATTACACGTAATTGGCCCATGGGGAAAAGGGCCGAAACGAGCACATCGAGAGCGTTGTCGCGGCGCGCGTCGCCAGGTCAGCGCAGCAGCGCCGCCACCTTCGGGTAGTCGCCTTCGTCGAGAGAGCCGTTGCGAACGCAACGGATCCTGCCGTCGGGCGCGGCCAGCATGTGGATGGGAATGGGCATGGAGCCATCCAAAGTGTAGATCTTGATCCAGGCTCGAAGGTCGGCCGGGTTAGAGGCACGCAGCGACGGCGGCGGGGCGATGTCTGGATGCGCGGCCAGGAATTTCGCCAGTTCGTCCGCATCTTCGTCGAGAGAAAGAAACCACACGTCTAGCGCCACACCATCTTGCTTGAGCCGGTCGCGCCAGCCGAGAAGCACGGGCATCTCGCGTAGGCAGGGCTTGCACCAAGTCGCCCACAGGTTGAACCATACCCACCGCCCGGGAGCCAACGTGCCGACTGACTTGCGCGCGGGCGTGGCCGGCGGCAGTACCAGGCGGGCTCCTGTACCCGTGGCGAATTCGAGGTCGCACCACGGGTCGGGCGGCGCCTTGGCCATGGGCGCGGCCTTGACGGCCTGGTAACGGGTGTTGGGCGGCGGCGCCTTTTCCGCGGCTGGGCAGCCAGCCAGGCCAGCGCAAACAAGCAGGAAAAGCAACCGCATTACACCATCTCAAAGTCTGCAATCAATCCACGCGATGAAGGCCGATCGGTTGAGATCAGCAGTTGTGCATGCACCCTCGGTGCGTGAGCGCTTCCACTGACAAAACTCCTGGTCCAGCTGCGCGAATTCTTCGCCCAGCCACAGGAGACCCACCTCTTGCTCGAGCTCGGGGTCGTTGAATTTACCCTTGATGTGCTCCAGCACGGCGTCGGCGCGATGGCGGGACAGGTCGCGGTTGTGCTCGACCGAGCCTTCGGGCGAGGCGCGCGACACCACCAGGAAGTAGGACGCGCCCCGCTGGTCGGCGAAGGTCTTTTCCAGGAGCCCCATGGCCGCTTCGTCGAGATCCGCCTTGTCCTGGTCGAACTGGACAATGGCCGCACGTTGGGCGAGCGGCGCGAACAGCGAGTTGAAGTCGCCACCGGACATGGCCGCCATCTGGCGCGCCTGCAAGGGCTGGCAGCCGCGCGAGCCACCGCCCTGGATGAGACCGCAGGAGGTGAGCACGCGGCGGAGGATCTGCTTGAGGTTCCCGCTGCAGTAGCCCTCGTTGGCCGCGCTGGCCGTGGCCACGTCGGAAACCTTGTTCAGTGACTCGGTCAGGCGCGTGGCCGAGGCCCGCGTCCACAGCGTAGCAGGGAGCGCCACCCCCAGCAGGGTGCCCAGCGCGAGCAGGAAGTGGAGCTTGTCGAGCCTCATCGCCGCACCTCCCCGCGCGTGCTGCCATCGCCTTCCAGGGTTCGCGCCAACACGAAGTCGAGGCCCAGGTCAGTGTCCTCGTCGGGGATCTTGCGGTTGCGCACGAAGAGTTGTGGCGTCAGCACAGGCAGCGAGTTGGACACCACCCAGCGCAGGCTGCGGTTGAGCCGGGTCCGCACCAAGGGCAGACCCAGACACGTCCCCAGCGCCGGGAATTCCTGTTTGAGGAGGGCGTACACCTGGTCCTGGCCAAGTGCGCCCGCGGCCAGCAGCTCGGGCTGGTGGGCAAAGGCCCACTCCAGCACAACGCTCGACTTCTCGCCCGCGCACAACACGGCCTCGCTGACCGCACAGGATCCTGGATGCAGCGACTCGTTGACCATCCAGTTGCAGTCCTTGTCGAGCGGGAACAGCACCGTCTGTAGGGCCAGGTCGCGGCCGAGATCGCTGGCGGCTAGGCGCTGGGAGAACGCCTTGCACGCCGGACACAGTGGATCGAGGACTTCGATAGCCGGCACGCTGCCCGTGCCTTTGTTCTTGAGCATGACGCCGTATCGATCCTCGGGGTGGCGCAGCTCGTTCTTATGGGTGAGCGTGTCGGGATAGGGAGGCTTCTGCACCATGTAGAGCATGACCGGGACCAGAACCAAGGCACAGCCTTCCAGAAAGTAGAGCGGCCACTGGCCTGAGCTCGTGCTTGCGCCCCTGGCCGCCCCGATGTGGGCCCAGATGGCCGCGACCAGCACCCCCAGCGACGCCCCGTAGATGCCCGCGCACACGGTACACACCGTGCCCAGCTCCACCTTCGAGATCCAGAAGTAGATGACGGAGGTGGCGACTGGGAGCAGCGCCGCCACGATGAGGAACCCGGTTTCGCCGCGATCGATCCCGCGGCGCAGAGACAGATCCAGGCCACGAAAGAAGAGAAAAGCAAACACGCCCAGCGCAGGCAGCGCGATGGGAATCCCGCCCCAGGTCAGGCTGCGGAACACCGAGGAATAGGGGCTCATGAGGACCGCGTGGCACCCTGAGGTTCCGGCCGCATCACGCGGACCCATGCCTGGCACGATGGAGCAGGTGATGGCGTGTACTTGACGGTCGAGGTGCGCCACGAAGTCGTAGGTCGACACGGCGGAGAACACCACGCCCAACAAGGCGAAAAGCGCGAAGGCAACCAAAGCCGCGCGCGGAGCGCCATCCGGACTTCCCTTCTCTTGCACGAAGGCTTGCGGATTCACGTCCGGCACCATAGCACTGCCGGTAAGCCGCGCATGTTTCTTCAAAGATTCCAGTCGCTGCTGCCTGCACACTATCGTGGACGTCGAAGATGGGGTAAAGTGGCGGCCTCTGACACGGGAGGATATCGTGAGACACACAAGCAAACTCTTAGGAATGTTTCTAGTTGGTTCGCTCTTTGCCGTGGGCTGCGGTCCATCCGAGCTGGAGCAGAAGGTTCCGGGCCTGGAAAAGGCATTGAAGGAGCAGCAAGACGAGAACGCCAAGCTGAAGGCCGACAAGGCAGACCTGACCAAGAAGCTGGCGGACGCAAGCGCGGCGGCTGACAGATTCAAGGCGTGGGGCACCGGCACCCAGGCTGACAAGGAAGCTTTGCAGAAGAAGCTGGCCGAGCTGGAGAAGGCCAAGGCGGCGTCCGAGGCACGCGAAGCAATGTTCAGGAGCCTGGCCGAGAAGCTGCGCTCGATGGTCGACGCCGGCCAGATCAAGGTGACCGTGCGCAACGGGCGCATGCTGCTGGTGTTGCCCAACGACATCCTCTTTGATTCCGGCAAGGTCGAGCTGAAGGACGAGGGCAAGACCGCGATTGCGAACGTGGCCAAGGTTCTGGCCGGGATGGCCGACCGCCACTTCCTGGTGGCGGGCCACACCGACAACGTGCCCATCAAGACCCACAAGTTCCGTTCCAACTGGGAACTGTCCACCCAGCGCGCGGTCGAGGTTACCCGATTGCTGGTCGAGGGCGGCATGAAGCCCAGCCAGCTCGGCGCCGCCGGCTATGCGGACTTCGACCCTGCGGCGTCCAATGACACGCCCGATGGTCAGAAGCAGAATCGCCGCATCGAGATCGTGGTCGAGCCGAATCTGTCCGAGCTGCCCAGCTTGGACGGCCTGGGCGGCAAGTCGGCCAAGTAGTCCCCCGGGGACATAGGCATCAGCCAGTACCGTGAGAAGCACTATGTCCTCGTCTTGGGAGCCCGCGTCCCGTTTTGTGTAGGGGCGGACGGAAGCTCGCCCCTACGGGGTCGTGCCCCTGATGTTCAAGAAGCGTGAAGTAGCCATACACTTCGTGGGGATCGGGGGCATTGGCATGTCAGGGATAGCCGAGGTGTTGCTCAACCTCGGCTATCGTGTGTCCGGGTCGGATCAGCGCGCCAGCGAGGCGACCCGCCGGCTGGAGGTACTGGGCGGGCAGATCCAGATCGGGCATCGCGCCGAGCAGGTTCAAGGCGCTGATGTGGTAGTGATTTCCAGCGCAGTCAAGCCCGACAATCCCGAGGTGCTGGCGGCGCGCCGGCGCAACATACCGGTGATTCCGCGCGCCGAGATGCTGGGCGAGCTGATGCGCGTGAAAGACGGCGTCGCGGTGGCCGGCTCGCACGGCAAGACCAGCACCACCACTATGGTCGCCACAATTCTAGCCCACGCCGGCCTCGACCCGACCGCGATCATCGGCGGCAAAGCCAAGGTATTCGGGTCCAACGCGCGTTTGGGCCAGGGCGAGGTGCTGGTGGCCGAGGCGGATGAGTCGGATGGTTCGTTTCGCCACCTCATTCCCATGGTCGCGGTTATCACCAACATCGATCGCGAACACATGGACCACTACGGAACCGAGGCGGCCTTGCGCGAGGCCTTCGTCGATTTTGCCAACAAGGTCCCGTTCTACGGACTGGTGGTTCTCTGTGCCGACAACCCGGTGGCCGCCGGGTTGGCCGCCGATTTGCAAAAGCGCCACGTGACCTACGGGCTGTCGGCGGGCGACTATCGCGGCGAGATCTTGTCTGCCGATGCGCAGGGCACGCGCCTGCGGGTGGCTGTGCACGGCAAAGCCCGAGGCGAGGTGTGGGTGCGCATGCCCGGCATCCACTACGCGCAGAACGCGCTGGCAGCCCTGTGTGTGTCCGACGTGTTCGATGTGCCTTTTTCGGTCTATGGCGAGGCGTTGGCTTCATTTGCCGGCGTGGACCGACGCTTTTCCGTGCGTGGGGAAGCTGGCGGGATTCTGGTGGTAGACGACTACGGCCACCACCCAACCGAGATCGCCGCCACCCTGGCCGCCGCGCGCCTTTTCGGCCGGCGATTGCTGGTCGCTTTCCAGCCCCATCGTTTCACGCGCACGCGCGACTTGCTCAAGGACTTCGCGCCCGCGCTCAAGGGCGCTGACGAGATTGTACTTACTGACATCTACGCGGCCGGCGAGTCGCCCATCGAAGGCACGACAATCGAGCGGTTGCTGGCCACGTTTCCCGCGGGCAGCGCCGTGACCTACCTTGCGCGCAAGGGTTTGGCCGAGGGTCTACTGCCCCGCCTACGCTCCGGCGATCTCCTGCTGACCCTGGGCGCGGGCGACATCACCCAGGTGGGCGGCGAGATCCTCGCACGTCTGGGAAAAGCGTAGGGCGCGACGAGATTATGACAGCGGTGCCGCGCTTTGGCTGCCTCCGGGCACACGCGGTCGTCTTCGCCCTCGTAAGCGCCTGAATCCTCATGGGTCCGCGGGCATGCCAGATGCATCGCTTTGGCGGCCGAAGGGGACGACCATGACAACAACGCGGAGAACTCTGTCGATTGGTGCAGTGGCGCTACTCAGTACGCTGGGGCTCGCTTGTGCGGACAATCCCGGTGTAGGCGTGGGAAACCCACCC